>Ga0056109_1000275_pt1 | contig 18420 bp, 16 predicted proteins | sample WorMetG1BERMUDA2_FD_80077 | JGI IMG/M metagenome (GOLD analysis project Ga0056109, IMG submission 80077) | Marine gutless worms symbiont microbial communities from Max Planck institute for Marine Microbiology, Germany - Inanidrilus... ...
GCCTCTTCCATGTGCATCAGGCCCCTTTCGATCTGATCAGCGAGTTTACGGAATATGAAGAGGAGCCGCTCCCCTGTAAAAGAACGCAGGCTGTCCGTATCACAGAGCTTCTCAGAGTAGTATCCCGGGAAAAGAAGGTCCTGAAGGGCGCGGAGGACCTCAATGGTGCTTTCCTTTGAGGGGATGGTTCGGCTGGCAATTGCACCTGTTTTGCCGTCCCGGTGATAGGAGTTGACAAGTGCATCAGTGATCATCTGGAGATTCTCGATCATTCTGTCTTTCATGGCTTGCTCCTCTTCCTCTCTAAAGATACACGCAAAATCTTCTCCAGGTACGCTTATCTTTCCCTGTTCTGGAAATCTGGAATTTTCAGGTTGCGCCGGGCCTTCCGCTTAAGGGAGCGTATATGCATGAAGCATGGACCATTTTTTTGCTGCATTCTCTGCCGGGGCGGCGCGGTTTTTTCCCGGCTCTTATTTGCAGCAGGTTAATTGCTCTATCTCCATCCAGAAATGCTATACTCTTTATTATATACAGGGGAGGGGAAGATGAAGAAGAAGCAGTTTCTTGCAGAGGTGCTGGGTACATTCTGGCTGGTTTTCGCAGGCTGTGGTGCTGTTGTTGTGGACGATCTTTATCAGGGCGTGCTCGGCCATACTGGCGTCTCTCTGGTCTTTGGAATGATTGTTGGTGTAATGGTCTATTCGATCGGCAATATCTCGGGGGCGCATCTTAATCCGGTGGTATCGGTTGGGTTCTGGGCTGCTGGGCGGCTCAAAGCACGGCTGCTGTATTCATATATTCTTGCTCAATTCATTGGAGCTCTGACAGCGGCGGCTTTGCTGCGTCTGCTGTTCAGCGGACATGGGACTCTGGGGGCCACCTTGCCTGCTTCAGGGGTGCTCCAGGCCTTTGGTATGGAAGTCATCCTCACTTTTATGCTCATGTTTGTCATTTTGAATGTGTCCACCGGGCATAGAGAGAAGGGGATAATGGCCGGAGTTGCTGTAGGCGCGACTGTGGCGCTGGCTGCGCTTTTTGGTGGGCCTGTGAGCGGAGCCTCCATGAATCCGGCCCGCTCTCTTGGTCCGGCATTGCTTTCCGCAAATCTGCGCTGTCTCTGGATCTATCTTACTGCCCCTCTGCTCGGAGCTCTGCTTGCCTCCCCGACATGCCGTTTGATCCAGAGCGATGCATGCTGCTCTGTTGAGCAAGAGGATGGAGAGTAGTGGATAGAGCAGCAGATGAAAGTATATCTGTGGACAGCCGTGAGGGAGAACTACTGCATGGGTGGTGATCATACATACGGTTTTTCATGTTTATGGGGGTGATACAATGAGCAATATGATCTTAACGAATACCGGGGCCCGGGCAACGGCTGCTTCTGCAGCTAAAACCGGTGGATTGCTCGCCTTTCTGGAGCAGCCTGTGTATGCTCAAACTGTTGTCAGGGACTGGCTGCTTGCGTTTGGGCTTGCCATGCTTACTGTTTTTGCTCTATTTCTTGTTAAACGATTTGTTCTGGTCCGGGTAAGCAGATTCGCCGTTACAACAAAAACCCGGATAGATGATCACCTCGTCGGAATGCTGGAGCGTACCAGGCCCTTCTTTCTTATTGGAGTGGGGGTATATGCAGGCTCAAGGTTATTGCCCTTACCCCCTGGCCCGGAGCTTGTCATTCAAAAGGTGCTGGTTGTTGTATTCCTTCTTCAGGTCCTTATCTGGGCAAACCGGCTGATAACACTTGTTCTGGAAAAATACAGGGAGAGGAAGCTGCAGGAGGACAACGCATCCGCCAGGGCATCTATCAGCGCGATCAGTTTTATCAGTAAACTGATCCTCTGGACCATTTTTGTGATGCTGCTTCTGGATAATCTTGGATTCAATATTAAGACCCTGGTCGCCGGTATCGGAATAGGTGGTATCGCAGTAGCTCTGGCGATGCAGAATATTCTGGGAGATATTTTTGCTTCATTCTTGATTGTTCTGGATAAGCCTTTTGTGCTCGGTGATTTCATCATAATTGATACCTATATGGGTACTGTGGAATATATCGGGCTCAAGACAACCCGGATTCGCAGTCTGAGCGGCGAGCAGCTGATTTTCGCTAATTCTGATTTGATTAAGAGTCGAATCAAAAATTATAAGCGTATGGAGCAACGGCGGATTACCTTTGGTTTCGGGGTAACCTATCAGACAACGTATGAACAGCTGAAGATGATACCGGCAATGGTAGAAGAAATCATGGAGAAAAATCCGCGGGCAAAGTTCGACAGAGCACATTTCCATAAATATGGAGAGTCCTCCCTGGATTTTGAAGTTGTCTATTATGTGATGGAACCTGATTATGCCGTGTATATGGATATTCAGCAGGAGATCAATCTGGAGCTCTTCCGCCGTTTTGAGGAGCTCGGTATAGGGTTTGCGTACCCAACCCGTACAATTCTGATCGAGAAGGATGGTCCCTGAGGTCTTGCATACTATTTTGAGATGCTTCAGAGGGGGAGGGTCCCTGCTGCTTTTGTTACCTCAATGATAAAGAGTTTCCTGTTGCAGCACGGTAGATAAATCAGGAAACCGGCTAAGCTGCTTCAGGAGCTGAATGACTTTCTCATTCCTTTAACCGGTCGTCATTTTGTAACTTTGTTTTCGGTATTTTTTCAGACAATGAACAGCTGTTGTCTCCTGGTAGCAGGCTTTTTCTCTACACGGATGGAGTTGTTGAAACATTCCTTCCAGAGGAAACGATTCTGGCTGAATCCTCCCGGGAACAAAGCTATGAGAACTGCGGGCTGATGCAGATCACGGCGTCCGGGCAGGGAGCAAATTATGGTGCGGTGATATCCAGGGTGCATGAAGCTCCTGTCCGTTTTCGTGGTAGTTCAGAATTTGACGATGGTGTGTGTATGATCTGTGTTGGTGTTGTGCAGCCGTTTATTATACTGGAAAGAAGAAGAAAAATAGCTTATAGTATATTTATGTTTTCTGATGAGAGCCGGGCGGCAGAGCACATCAGCGTTAGCAGGGGTGTTTTTTATGGATATTTTACACCAGCAGTTTCGACAGCGGCTTCCACGGTATGGAATTGATCCGGATCTTCTGGACAAATCTGGAATTTTATTGGATTCTTCCCCTTCTGTTTTCTCCACGGAAGAGGGGGAGGCTTTTCAGCTCAAGACCCTCTCCATAGTCAATATTTCTGTGGGTGGGATTAAGCTTACGGTGGTCAATCCCGATGAATTGGAATTGAGTGGGCTGGGCGTCAAGCTGGATTTTGCGGCTCCTTCCCGGCAGAGGGTGTATAAATTGAAAGGCCGTGTTACCTGGTCAGAACATCTAACAAACGGGAACAGCTGGATCGGGGTTGAGCTGCTTCCCAGACCGGATGTGCTGGAACTTTTTACGGATTTGACCGGACGCCAGCCCTGAGCGCGGCATGGGCTTCCCTCAGGCTGTTTCTCCTTCCTGCATATCTTTCAGGAGCAGTGCGCTGCTCCTGGTCCTCTATCGCCCTTGACCTTGAGGGGAGATTTAAGGAATTTTAGTCAACTGCGTACAGGGAGGGATTATGCGTTCAGCAAGGAATCCGGTAGTTAAAGAAATCAACCAGAATGTACATCAACTGAAGTTCGAAGACGGGCGGACTCTCTATCTTGTCGGTACAGCGCATGTGAGCGCTGCCTCGATAGATTTAGTGGAAGAGACGATTAAAAAATACAAGCCTGATACTGTCTGTGTGGAACTGGACGTCAAGCGTCTTGAGGCCCTCAAGCAGAAAGACAGGTTTGAAGATCTGGATCTTGTGAAAATCATCCGCAGTAAACAGCTGTTTTTCTTTATAGGCCAGTTTATCATCTTCTCTTTCCAGAAGAAGATGTCGGATAAAACCGGCAGTAAGCCTGGGATGGAGTTTAAAAAGGCTGTGGAGCTGGCTGAGGAGCGTGGTGCCAGAGTGGTGATGGCAGATCGCAATATTGGGACGACACTCAAGCGTGCATGGCGTGTGATCCGGTTCCGGGACAAGCTGAAGTTGATGGCGTCCCTGATTATGGGCAAAACTGATGAGCTTGATGATCTGGATATTGAAGAATTGAAGGGCATAGACGCGATAAATTCTATGGTTGAGAGCTTTGCAGAAGGTTTGCCTGATGCAAAGAGGGTCCTCATTGATGAGCGGGACGCCTACCTGACCGGTAACATTCAGGAGAACCTCGGGGAAAAGACAGTAGCTGTTGTTGGTGCCGGGCATGTGCCCGGGATGTTGAAGCTTTTTTTCAAACGGATGGTGCAAAAGGATGAGCGCGATGGGTATGACCGGATTCCGCCGAAGGGTGTTGTCGGAAAATTGCTCCCCTGGGTGATCCCTGCTGTTGTTGCGGGGGGGTTTGTCTATGGCTTTGCGCAGGGGAATATGGACAGGGCCAGGGACGCGGCCGTCCACTGGGTGCTGGCCAACGGTATTCTTACTGCGCTGGGCTGTTTCCTGGCTTTCGGACACCCGCTTACAGCTGTCACTGGTTTTGTCGCTGCGCCGATCACCAGCCTTAATCCGACGATTGGTGCCGGTTTTGTGACCGCTTTTGTTCAGACCTTGGTTGTTAAACCGCGGATCCGGGATATTGACCAGATTCGGGAAAAATCTCTTACCATCAGACAGTGGTGGCGGAACAGACTCACGAAAGTTTTTCTTGTCTTTCTTTTCAGTTCGATAGGCTCCTCAATCGGGACCTTTGTGGCCCTGCCGGTTTTGCTTAAGCTGTTCGGGAACTAGGTTTTAAGCCCCTGTGTGCCAAGATAATCCAGGACTTTTCGGATCTTTCTCTGTACGAGCAGAAGGATGGAGTTGGGGAGTCCTTTTTCATGCACTCTCTCCTCCATCTGTTTTTCCAGCCGCATGTGGAGCTCTTCAAGGGTCTCATCTTCCTCCGGCCGTATGGATAAGACCTGTTCCCGAAAACCTTTCAGTCCGAAGAGTTCCCGCTGCATGAGGGCCAGATTTTCATGAAAAACATAGTTGCTGATTTCTTCTTTGTCGTGCTTTTGCTGATATTCCCTGATCAGAAGTTCGATATCCTGTTCCAGATCATCCAGCTCGATTGACAGAATTTTTAAAAATGCAGCTTTTTGTTTTATCATAATTTACCTCTTGTGCCTCTTTTTTTCAGTATACACGAATTAGTCGCCCGATTGTGTTAATATGAGTATCCAGTGTATAATACCATAAGGGAAGCGGCTATTGAGTGGAGAACGGGGGAAGCTATGCTGGCCAGGATCTTTCGGTATAAGTCTATTATTAAGACGGTATCCAGTACTGAAATTTACGTTTTTTTAATTCTTTTTCTGGTCGCTGTTATTGTCGCGATTGTGTGCACTCTTTATTTTCGCAGGAAGCAGATAAAGGCATCCAGCGAGGCGATGCTCCGCACTTTTATCCGGGTACAACATCTTATCCCCAGGGAAGCGGACCTTCTTCGTGAGCTTGTAGCCATGGCTGGATTTCGCAGAACGCTGAAGAGTGAAGCAGGTTTTGATCGGGCGATACAAGTGAGGATGGCCCGCCTCAGTGAGCGGGGCTTGAGTAGAGAGGCGCTTGCCGACTATGAGAGGTCGTACCGGGATATTCGTTCCAAAATACGTTTTCTCGGACAGAAGAAGTTTACCACCAGGGAGTTGCCTTCTGGAGCGGTGATCAAGCTCCGGTTGCGTGACAGGGGGCTGTTTACCGCGGAAGTAGAGGAGATCACTAAAAAGGGATTCTGGGTAACACTGCCCTATTGGGTGGTTCCAGGTGGAGTGGTCCGGAAAGCTGTTGCTGCGGCTGTTTATTTCTGGGATACCCGCAGTGATTATGAGATTCATGCGATTGTGGCCAAGGTGAAAGGGAAGAAGAGACCGAGGTTGTTTTTCTCTCATCATAACACTGTTTTTAAAGGGCGCCATCCGGGCGGGATGGGTATTGAAACAGAGGTCCCGGTGTTTTTTCGGTACATCCTGGACGGCCCGGATAAAGCCGGGCTGAGGCTCAGGGTGCTCAAAGGGACAATTGCCGGACTGTCCGTTATCGGATGTGAGGTGATTACAGCGGTCAAGGCTGTCCCCGGAGCAGTCTACAGATTTGAGTTTTCTTCAGGGGGACCGGCAAGGGCGCGCCATTGGTTTATCGGTAAGGTGCTTGATGTACTGCCGGAGGGAAAGGAGAGCCGTCTCTTCATCAGATTTGAGGAGATGAAATCCAGCTCAAGGGACTTCATTAACCGCTATGTTTGCTGGAGAGTGAACCGCGGCGGTGGGCGGAGCGCTGTTTTGTTCTTACTTTGAACGAAGAATGTTCTAAGCATTTCAGACTGTTTTTTGCCTGGTATGGGGCCTGTGAAGTATCCCGGCTGTTCTTCGCCGGCTTAAGCTTTTCTTAGTCGCCGGTAGATGAAAGCATAGAGGGCGGCGAAATCTCGGGACTATTGGTCCGGGGCTGTCTCTCTCTTGTTATCAGGCCGTCTTCTCGTTTGTACTGTCTGGTCCGCGCTACGAGGTCGGATACATTGTTGATGGTGATCTGTCCGAAGTGCATGGAGATGTTTTTGTCTGTGAGGAAGGGCGTCAGCCCCGGGTCATGGAGCTCAATGCTCCTGAGGCCGGTCATTTTAAGCAGGGCTCTGATGTCAAAATCGAAAACATGAGCATATTTCTGATTCAGAGGAATACGGAGCTCCTGGATTTTGTTTACAAGAAAGGTGTATAGTTTGGTTATCGGTTTGGAGTAGAGATGAATTTCTGATCGCAGCGCCGTAAACCAGATTCGTTCACAGATAGAGGAGAATATTTTTTGCAGGATAATCGGTTTTTCGTGCATGAAGTTTGACAGTGAGTCTCTGGTGACAGGGAGAAGAATTGTGTGGTCCGCGCTCACTGCAGTTGCGCTTCTGGGGCGGTTTGAGGCAATGGCGAGTTCTCCGAATATATCGCCCTCATGGAGTATAGAAAGCAGGACAGAGCTGTTGTCTTTGACTTTGACAATTTCCACTCTGCCACTCAGGATGACATAGAGAGTGTCCCCTGTTTCTTCTTCGCAGAATATCACCTGTTTCGGGAGGCAGGCGATTGTGCCATTCTGGTTCCGCTCCAGTGTAACCGGCTGGATTGTTGTCAGCCGTAAAGATGAGAGTTCATCTTTTGCTTTCTGGTGCTGCTCGTGGTCCGCGTAGTCAGTGAGGAAGCGGCTATAAATGTACCCCGCTATTTGAGGGTTCTCTCTGGAATAAAAACGGGCCAGAGAGAGCATGGCCGCTGGAGCTGGGGCTGACAAATTCCGTTTTATCCCCTGAAAAAGAGTCTCATTGTAAAACGTAAGCGTCCTGGCGAATATATCAATCACTTTGAGGGCGATTTTCTGATTTCTGCTGAGGAGAGTGAGGAATTCTCGGGAAGAGAGTTGCAGGATGGTGGTCTTTGCGGTAGCAAGGGCGGTGCTCAATCTCGCCCGTCTGCTCAGAGAGGAGATAAAACCCAGAATATCCCCCTTTCCGGCGCTCTGTGTATAATGCGTTCTGGCGGGATCGTTGTAGCGGAGTTCTACCTTGCCGGACTGGATAATGTAGACTGAATCTGAATCAGGGTCATTGGCCGGATAGATACAGGAGTCGGGGGTGAAAGTGGTTATTTTTCCCGCGTTCATAGTATACTCCGTCAGGGTGATATTGAAAGTATAGACGGACGGAGTGGAATCAGCAATAGCCTTTTCAACCGGGATTGCAGTAGAATCAGACGCCTGTTTGGAAGCATACTATACATACTGCCCCGGGGGCTGTATGTATAGTATTATGGATGGATTATATTTTTGTGCTTTTTCTTTTTTTCAGCCTGTATCCGAGTTCGCCCAGGAATACCAGCAGAGTCAGCGTATACCCGGCTAAGGAGGCGTTGAGCGGCCAGCCTGGAGCTTCAAATTTAAAGACCACGGTGTGCCTGCCCTGAGGCAGGGCCACAGCCCGGCCATAGAGGTTGGCGGGGATTATTTTGCCCCTTTTTCCATTGATGGATACTTTCCAGAATTCATGGTAAAGGTCCTGAAGGTAGAGCAGTCCTGCAGCTGGCGTGTATACTTCTGCCGTGATTCGATTATTTTTATATTCCCTGAGGGTTATTGTGGCGGCTGGAACGGTGCTGGTTTTCAGAGGTGGGGGGAGAGCCGGGTTTCCGGCTTCGCTCAATCCAGGCTGATCAAGACAGAGGCCGCTTTTCATCGAATGATTGCTGGATGCCAGCTCGTCTGCCGCCGCCTCTGCAGATGGAAATACCCGGTACCTGTACTGCATCGACAACCTCGGTAGAGTTGAGGTTAGTTTATAAATTGTGAGCGGGTACCTGGCTCGATGAATTCGAAATCGGTATAGTGGTTTAAGTTTTTTATTTGTGGTATTAAGCATGCCTACAATATGCGTTGTCCCGAGAATTTCCAGGTAGCGGAAGTTGTGCTCCAGAGCGGCACTATTGGTTAAACCGGTGCGAATGGCACTGAGCAGTAATGTTTGCAGGTCTTTGATCATTCGGTCCCCCAGGGGTTTGATGCGGCCTTTGGCTATCAGAAGTCGCCTGTATTCAAGTTCATTGATATTGTAATAGAGTAATTTTTCTTTGAACTGATATCCAAATCTTGGATCGGTGAGGAAGAAAATTCTTGTTGGCTGTTTTTTGTTCATAAAGGCAGAGAGGAACCGGTCCTTAGTGTATATATCGCCTTCCCAGTATTCTATGAAGTGGCGGGCGCTGTACCAGAGTTCTCCTGCGACCAGAGCGATGACAAGTATGCTGAGTATGCTGATCATTTTTCGGGATGTTTTTTCGTTTTGTGTTTCTTTGAGTATGTACCAGATCGCTCCTGTTATTGATGCGCCAATGAGAAAGGCGACAGGGACGCGGGAAGCGACGTTTTCGATCTGTCCGAGCGTGGCCCGGGTATTGCGGATGATGTTGATCACCGCTTCTTTAAATAGAAGCGTCAGAATAGAAAGAGAGAACAGGCTGATACCGATGATTTTTACTGCTTTTATAATTGATTTTATTTTTTTTGTAAACTGTTCCTTTTGCGAGAAGAAGAGAAGCTGAAAGCCGTGGGTTGCGAGAACAACTCCGGCAAAGGCGAAGAGTTTGACGAATCTATTGGGGTTGCGGAGTATACTCATAAAGGGCAGCTTGTGGAACAGGTAGTAGGGGAGGTACAGGTATTTTCCCAGAGCGAGCGCCAGACTGATGATCATCACCCAGAGCCAGAAGCGGTATTCCGAATTTCTGTTCTTCCAGAGGAGGAAGAGTGCTGCTGCGAGAAAGATCATGGTAGTTATGCCCATATTGTCACTGTGGAGCTTGAGGTTGTGGAGTTCACGGCCACGCCCCAGTTTACCCAGATAGGGGTGGGTGGGGTGGCCACTCTGCCATCCGAAAAGTCCGGGAATGGCGAACTCAATGATTTCAGCGGGCGGCACAGACCACTGGGTCGCCCATTGCCACTTTTGAGTGGAGGCCTTCCGATAAGTGGCAGTCTCCTTTTTGCGCTGGCCTCTTAAGTCGCTTATTCCAGGGAAGAGTACAGCTGCAATCAGGAGAAGGATTATCCCCATCGTCAGAAGACCGAGCTTGTGCTTGAGGATTTTTTTCCAGGAGCGCTTGAGATAATGCAATACTTTCTCTTCTCCCCGTTGTTTGAGCATCAGGTATACCCAGTAGAAGAACAGCATGGCACCGAAGTAGAGGGAGATCTGGTATCCTTTGCCTAAAAAGGAGAGGCCGAGAAAGAAACCGGAGTATATATAGTTAGTCCAGAGATTTCTGAGGGTGGCCCTTCTCAAGAAGAGGAAAGAGAGCGGTACCCATGATAAGGCCATGAGTTTTCCCAGATGGCCAGGATATACAAGTGTGAGTACCGTGTTTGAGAGCATCCAGGCTGTCGCCCCGAATAGGGACGCTGTCTGTGAGAAGTCAAAGTCTCTGATGAAGAGGTAGAAGAAGAACCCTGCAAGGAGGATGGAGATAAAGTACATGAATTTGAGGTAGAAAATAGGGGAGAACGCCTTCAGCACAAGGAGCTGCAGTGAAAAGGAGATCGGTTTTGCAGCCTCTCCGGTCATGATCATGCTGTCCCATCCCCAGTTGCCGGTAGCGTGTTCGAGACGGTTGAGGGCGGTTACTGCTTCAGAGGGTTTGTTGTCTCCGGACCTGATGTTCTTGCTGGTGAATAGCCCTCCGGCGAAAACAAAGATCGCGATAAGGGTGAGCGTTATGAAGGGGGTCAATTTTTTTAACACAGCGGCACTCCTGTTTTCTTTAGATTTTATAGTACCTGTAGTAGAAAAGATACTGCGCACACTGGCCGTTTTTTTCAGGAGATCGCGGGGGCCTGTGTAAAAAAAAGAAGTACCGGTTTGTTCGGTACTTCTCTATGCTGTCGGGCTGACTGGACTTGAACCAGCGACCCCATGACCCCCAGTCATGTGCGCTACCATCTGCGCCACAGCCCGTATTACATTAATTTAGGGGAAAAACAGGCGGCTGCCCAGCAAAAAACAGGCAGATTTTTTCATTGTGCAGCAGGACACAGCATGCTGTGTTACTACTTGATGAAGCCGCTGATGAGGAATGTTGCGGCAAAAGCCACGATAGCGTAGAGTTCAGGAAACACCGCAAGGATCATGGTTTTACCGAAAACATCGTGTCCTGAGGCGATGGCCGCAATACCATTGGCGCATACCTCACCCTGTTTGATTCCGGAGATAAGCCCTGCAATACCGAGCATCAAACCCGCACCGAGGACCGCAGCACCCTGGAGTGCAGTGATCGCAGCCCAGCCACCCGTCTGGGCAGAGATAGTGCTGCTGAGAATGAAGAACCCACCAAAGCCGTAGAGCCCCTGGGTACCGGGAAGTGCTGAAAGAAGCATATAACTTCCGAAGGCGTCCTTCTTCTTCAGAGCGCCGACAGTAGCGCTGCCGCCAGTGACCACCCCGATAGCGCTGCCACTACCCGCAAGGCCGACCATCAGACCGAACCCGATATACGCGAGTACAAGAGCGGTTGTATTAGCCGAGGACTTCTTAGCTCCTGCCGCAGGAGCATCCTTCTCCGCCTCCTGGGCCGCGAGAGGGGCGATGCAAACAGCAAGAATAAGTACACCGAGTATCAACTGGATTGATTTTTTCATGAGGTTATCTCCTTTCCTCAGGGACACATCGTCCCTGTCGGAACATTGTTTTTACGTTTCTGAGCAAAGGGGGTATACTTGCGCCCCCCGCCTTCAAAGCCAGCGTTATTGTAAAACTCCACAAAAGTCAGACGCATCGGATGCACAAAGGAGCCTAACCCTGAGAGGAGCAGGTTCCCGGTGTGCCCGATGATCAGCACCAGCACAAAAATCAGCGGTCCGACCACAGGGATTGTCTGGAAGTTGGATGCTATATTGTTGACCACCAGCCCCAGGATAGCGCTGGAAATCCCCAGCGCAAAGAGACGCACATAGGAGAGCACATCCCCGAAGAACCCGGTTATGTTATACAGCTCCCAGACCCCTTTGCCAAGGCGGACAAAAATATTGGCCTTCACATCATTGAAGAACATGATCAATCCTATTCCAACCCAGATAGTGATGCCCGCTATCTCCCCGGCCGGAGAGTTCGCGAGGAATGGGATGGACCCTTTGAGCATGATAGTCACCAGACTGGCAACCATCAGGAACCAACCGATGGGGCTGAGCGAGGCCAGGAAACCATGACTTCGATACCTGTTAGCCGCCTGAATCAGCATCCCGAACAGGATCTGTACCACCCCTATCCCCAGAGAGAGGTAAAAGATCACTCCAGTATCCTGGATCAACACCTTGTCCTTCCAGGCCGGGACCGTGGACAGCCACACGCCGAAAACCGTTCCGGTTGCCATACCGACGACTATTGTACAAACAGCCAGGACCATCGCCAGAGTCATCAACGGCTTGAGCTCCTTCTTGAGCTTAAACCGCGCGACGAAAGTCATCAGAAAGATGACTACTCCATATCCCGCGTCACCCAGGCAGAGTCCAAAGAAAAGGGCAAAGAACGGAGCAAAAGCCGAAGTCAGGTCAAGTTCATGATAATCAGGCAGAGAGAAGAGCTTCGCGATCGGCTCGAACAACCGGCTGAAAAACCCGTTCTTCACTGTCACAGGGGGGTCGTCCCCTTCTTCAGCATCCCGGACCATAAATACAGCCCCGCTCTCCAGTAGAAAGGCATCCAGAGGAGCTGTCTTTGTCGTCGGTACCCAACCCTCAAGTACGACCAGTCTGTCCGCAACAGTCAGGGTACCGCTGACCCGTGCTTTTTCAAATATCAGAAGCTCTTGTAATTGCTCGATTCGCTGCTCCAGAGGTGTTACACCTCTGGAGGCAACATCTGTCAGCACTGCTTCTGCCTCTTCAAGTTCCTTCCTGCACTCCTCTTCCCTTCTAAGGCGCTGCTTAAGAGAAGCCATGGGTGGAGAGAGCTCTTCAACCGGAAGGTCCATCTCTTCCCCGGGCGCACCGAAGCTGACCAGGTAGACAATCTTCCCGGCATGGGCCACAGCAGCCATGCTGTACTGTGTCAACCACTCTTCCGTAAAATGTCTGGCAGCAGCTGTGAAAAATCGGCAGATGATCCCCTGTTCCTCCAGTCTGGTGAACGATTCGGGATCGAAATCGCCCCATGGCTCAAGCTGTTCGATCTCTTTTTTCAGAGTGCCCATCTCTGCGAGTATTCGGTCCCGGGCGGCCTGCCCCTTTTCAAGAGTGGTGAGGATCTCTTCCGGGTCCCCGTCCTGATCCCCGCTCCCTTTTGGGGCAAGATGCTTCAGTTGCGCGAGTGCCTTTTCCGAACGGGAGAGCTCCCTGTGCAGCTCCTCAAGCGCGCTGCTCTCCGGTTGTCCGCCGGCAGCTTCAATATGAACGACCCCCTCTTTGCGGAGAGCATCCAGAAATCCGTCAAGCTCCTGATGGTAGACCAGGATGGTGTACTTTTTCATAGGGATGACCATCAGCCTGCCTCCGCCTCTGCAGTCCGGGTCTTGACGATCTTCTGTGCGGACCTGGAGAGGTTCTCCTCATCCTCCAGAAAACGCTTGATCTTGCGGATCGCCTCTTCAAAACCAGGGATCTGCACTTTTTCATACAGGTTCACCTTCTGGGTCGTCTTCTTGCGCGCAAAATCGAGCAATTCCATCTTGCGGATAAAAAACTCCCGATCAAAGGTGAGCTGGACAAGCTCCCGGACCAGCTTCACGCCCTCTGGATACCAGGCCGGACTGGAGAAAAGGCTGAAGGGCAGATCGGCCAGAACAACCTGATCAAGCACCGGAGTCTTCACCCCGGCTATTTTTTTTACCGACAGTTTCACATCATCAATGCGGACCAGATTGGTATCGAACTCACACCAGAGCCGCGCCATATCTCCAAGGGCCTTGACCCGCTCCTGATACTTCGCATCCAGCTCAGCAGCCTGGTCCCTGGCCTTCTTCACCTCCAGCCGCAAGGCAGTTTCTTTGTTTTGCAGCGTAGGCAGGGCGCGCTCACGAACATTGAGTTGCCGCTTGAGACCCTGCATGGAAGTTTTATTGTACTGGAACGTAATCGCCATTGCTTACCCCTTCCGGTCCAGCGTGCCGGACTGATTGTCCTTCCAGTATTTATCCGTGAACTCCTGTTTGATCCCCACTTCAGCCTTGTTGAAATAGCTGCTGAAGAGTGACCAGCTGGTGTCGAGCATCTGCTCAACTTCGATATTGATATCGATCGCCAGCAACTTCTCCGAGTACTCATACGCAAATTTCAGGGTGCGCTCATCGTAGTCAGTCAGATCAAATCCGTTCTCCATCTTTGTGCGGGCATTGGCCGCGTCCGCGTAGAGCCGGATGGCGGAGTTCATCACCTGGGCATGATCGTCCCGGGTCTTTTTTCCAATCACAAGCTGCTTGAGACGAGAGAGAGAACGGAAAGGATCAACAATAACTTTCCCTATGTCCGTATCACGCCTGAGAAAAAGCTGCCCCTCGGTGATATATCCGGTGTTGTCCGGAATAGCGTGGGTGATGTCCCCACCGGCCAGAGTGGTCACCGCGATGATGGTGATAGAACCGCCGCTGGGGAACTGTACTGCTTTTTCGTAAATACTGGCAAGGTCACTGTACAGGGAGCCAGGCATGGAATCCTTGGAAGGGATCTGGTCCATGCGGTTGGAAACAATGGACAATGCATCACAATACAGGGTCATATCTGTAAGGAGCACAAGCACCTTCTCATTTTTGTCGACTGCAAAATACTCTGCTGTTGTGAGCGCCATATTGGGCACCAGCAGCCGCTCCACAGGGGGGTTCTCCGTGGTGTTCACAAAACTGATGATCCTGTCCAGAGCCCCGGCGTTTTCGAATATGTTTTTAAAGTAAAGGTAGTCGTCATTGGAGAGTCCCATCCCGCCCAGAATAATCTTGTCTGCCTGGGCCCGGAGTGCCACATCAGCCATCACCTGATTATAGGGCTGGTCCGGGTCCGCAAAAAAAGGGATCTTCTGGCCGGTTACCAGGGTGTTGTTGAGGTCTATACCGGCTATACCGGTGGCAATCAGCTCAGAGGGCTGCCTGCGCCGGACCGGATTGACTGAAGGGCCTCCAATCTCACGCAATTCGCCTTCCACTTCCGGACCGCCGTCGATCGAATCACCGTAGGCGTTGAAAAAGCGGCCGGCCAGCTGGTCACTGACTTTAAGAGATGGGGCGCGCCCGAGAAAGATCACCTCTGCATTGGTGGGAATCTGTTCTGTTCCTGCAAAAATCTGCAGGGTAACCTGGTCCCCCTGGATCTTCACAACCTGGGCCAGACGGCTGTTGACTATAGCCAGCTCTTCGTAACCCACCCCCGCTGCCTGGAGCGTGCATGTCGCCCTGGTGATGCGGGTGATGTTGGAAAACACCTTCTGAAACGCCTTAGTTTGCATTGACAGCCTCCTGTCCCTTCAGCAGCTCTTTCAGCTCTTTTTCGAAGCAAAAGAACTCATCAGATCGGAACTCTGAATAGTTCATCTGTTTGAGTTTATTGATCACGTCCTTGAAGTAAGGGCTGACCTCTTCAAAGGAGTTGAAGGAGAAATTGGTACGGCAGATATCCAGTACGGTCTTGAGCATATACTTTTGCCGCTCCATCGGGGTGGACTGATCAATCTTGTCGAAAGCGTCCTGCTGCAGGATAACGAAGTCAATCACCTCGGACTTCCAGAACCGCTCGTGGTAGTCAATCGGCACTCCATCGTCCCCGAGGATGTTAATCTGCTCCGAAGCCTCACGGCCGCGGAGCAGAATGTCCCTGCTGTACAGGACATCATCCACCCATGCTGCATCAATATTCTCAGTGAGATCAGCCTGCACCTCATCGTATTCAAGATACTTGGAGTAGCTGTCAATCGGATCAATAGCCGGATATCGCTTGGAATCCGCCCTGTCTTGAGAGAGCGCATAGAAACAGCGGGCCGCCTTTTTGGTGGACTCGGTTACCGGCTCTTTGAGGTTACCACCAGCAGGAGATACAGTCCCGATAAAGGTGATCGAACCGCTCTTTGCATTAGCCAGCCTGACATAACCGGCGCGGGCATAGAAGTTGGCCACAATGGCGGAGAGGTCCATGGGGAAGGCGTCCTGTCCTGGCAGCTCTTCCATTCTGTTGGACATCTCCCGGAGCGCCTGGGCCCAGCGGCTGGTTGAGTCAGCAAGCAACAGCACTCTGAGGCCCATACTTCGGTAATGCTCGCCAATGGTCATGGCTGTATACACCGAAGCTTCACGGGCAGCCACGGGCATATTCGATGTGTTACAGATAATTGTTGTCCGCTCCATCAGCTTGCGGCCGGTACGGGGGTCGTCCAGCTCTGGAAACTCGGTGAAAATTTCCACAACCTCATTGGCGCGCTCTCCACAGGCTGCGACAAGAATGAGATCAGCCTCAGCGTTCTTTGCCAGGCAGTGCTGCAGCACAGTCTTTCCACACCCGAAAGGGCCAGGGATGAATCCTGTCCCACCTTCGGTAATCGGGTTAAGGGTATCGATGGTGCGGACCCCGGTTTCCATGATTTTGAAGGGGCGCACCTTATCGGTGTACGCCTTGATCGGGACCTTGACCGGCCATTTCTGAATCATGGACACAGGCAGCTCATTGCCGCTGCTGTCTTCCAGGACCGCGATAGTATCTTCAATTCTATAGCCACCAGCTGCCACCACGCTCCTGATTGTATAGCCTTCACCAAGATTAAAGGGCGCCATAATCTTATGCGATATCCAGTTTTCCTGGACCTCACCCAGCCAGGCACCAGCTTTGACCGCGTCACCTGCTGAGGCGAGCGGCACGAACTCCCAGACCTTATCCTGGTCCAGAGGGAAAGCACGCTCCCCGCGTTGCAGAAAAATGTTCTGCAGCTTGTCCAGGTCATTCTGCAGCCCATCATAATTGCGGGAGAGCATACCTGGTCCGAGGATAACCTCAAGCATATGCTGCTCAAACCGCACCGGAGAGCCGACCTTGAGGCCGCGTGTGCTTTCAAACACCTGTACATAGGCGGTGTCCCCGAAAATTTTGATGACTTCCGCCATCAGCTCTGTCCCATTGTGGTCGATCGTACAGATCTCGTTTTGCGAGACCGGGCCATCGGCCTGCACCATGACCAGGTTGGCGATGATGCCGGATACTTTACCGGTTGTCAGCATGTTTCCTTCCTCCGCGTACGCTAAACTCTGCCGGGAACTCAAACCCGGTCTCCAGGTCCCGCATAATCTGCTGGAACATCTTGCGGCCTGTCTCCTCATCAAGGGCCAGCCACCGTTCAGCAATGCCCAATTTGATCACAAATGCGGCGACCTTATGGATGGTGAAATACTCAAACGTCGTAATTTCGTCTATAAATGCCCAGCGAAGCGCATCCAGCCCCTTTTCTCTATCCAGCAGATCGCTGCTGGAGTGGAGCTGCAGCACCCGTTCAATCCAGGGGAGTTCCCGTCCCAGGCCGAAATCTCCGCTATTGCCGCGTTCGATATGCTCCACAACAAACCCGTGCCCAACAAGTTCCCCTTCCAGGGAGCGGTTAAGCGAGCGGCAGGCGATCGCTGCGAGCACATTTCGCAGGTCCCGGTCAAAAGTGAGCCACTCCCGGACAAACCCATGCCCGAGCCCGCTCTTCGGGCCCAGGAGTTCGTTGTACATAGATGCGGTCAAACGGTTGGCAGCACTCACCCCTTCAGGCAGCCGTGTCTCTGTGCGAAACGCTTCGATAAAACGACCCATGTATGCGGGCAGATAGCCTGGAACACGGACCTCCTCCTCAAGCGCTTCCATGGAGAAGTTGCCCAGAGGATTATGCTCCTTGCCCCCCCCATTCAGGAGGTTGAGCAAATTTTCATTATCATAAACATAGAAGAGGGTTTCTATCTGCCGATAATGTGCGGCAGTGAGCTGGTCCTTCAGATCATTACGAAAGGTACGCCGGGACAAGGACAACCGCGTCTCATCCAGGACCAGATCAGGCAGCCCGGCAACCAGAGCGTGATACGCTTTGGCCATCTCTTAGTCTCCGAACAGGAATTTACTGGCCCTGGGCCGCAGATACTCTTTGAAGAAGTTGGCAAACCCTTCATCCGTAAAACTGACAAGAAAACCACTGCCTCCAGGACCAACCCTGAAGCCACCCTCACGAGAGCCGCTGAATGTAATCTCAACCCCCTGGTGCATTTTTTTCAGGGCCCCACCCTTAAGGTAGTCTTCAAGCTCTTCTTCAGAGCTTTCCGGCAGCTCAAGGACCAGAGACTCTTCCAGAGGCCCCCAGGCGGCAACAGCGGTTTCAATAATTTTTTTGATGAATCCGGGATCTTTAAACGCATCCGACACCTGGGTGTCAACAAGTCCGTCCACAATCAATGCAGCGATTTCCTGCTTGAGAGCAGTGACAGCCTGCTGTCCGGCAAGCCGGATCTCAGAGGCGACGTTGTCCTTGAGTTCCGCGGCCTCTTTTTTTGCCCGTTCACCCAGCGCTACAGCCTCTTTACGGGCATCACCAAGAAGCGCATCAGCCTTTTCCCGGGCCTCTCTGAGGATCCGATCAGACTCTTCTTTAGCCCTGCCGACCCCCTCCTGATAGATCTTCTCAGTGAGTTGTTGAAGCTTACCTTGCATACGACCCTCCGGAACTGTTAGCTTACTGACAACATAAGGGCGATTATCGCTCCTGTCAAGGGGACAGGTGATAAAATATCAATCGTGGAATGGGGCAAACTCCCGGGGCCGCCGCTCGCTCTGCACAGCGCTTGCCCGGAGGGCCCCCTCCTTGCTGCGCCCATCCAGCGTGGATATGCGGGGATTAGAGCCTATCGCGGATCCGCCCCTTCCCTGCATGACCC
>Ga0056109_1000279_pt1 | contig 18257 bp, 16 predicted proteins | sample WorMetG1BERMUDA2_FD_80077 | JGI IMG/M metagenome (GOLD analysis project Ga0056109, IMG submission 80077) | Marine gutless worms symbiont microbial communities from Max Planck institute for Marine Microbiology, Germany - Inanidrilus... ...
GAACATAACCCCGGCTTATCAAAGGGCCTGTCAGAGAACTCGTGGAAAAAATCTATAAGTCCAATCAGGTGATTTTTGATCCGCTCACCAGCAGCAAAAAGCAGCATGTTGTCAGCGCTCTGGTCCGATATTCGAGGGACCACCGGGATATGACTGCCCGGGGTAACCGGCTGAGAGTGCTCCCTTTTCTGAAATGGGCTTGCTCCAGCATCGGAATTGAAAAAGAGCAGATTTTTTTTATTGACGACCGCAAAGATCAAGTAGTAATTTATTCTGGCATTTGCTGGAGTAGCTCAACTGGTAGAGCAGCTGATTTGTAATCAGCAGGTTGCGGGTTCGAGTCCCATCTCCAGCTTAGCATACCGGGGAGATGCCCGAGTGGTTAAAGGGAGCAGACTGTAAATCTGCCGGCTCAGCCTACGAAGGTTCGAATCCTTCTCTCCCCAGAGGTCAGCGGAAGCTGACCTCTTTTCATAGACACCCACAGCTGTCAAGAACTTTTTCCCTGAAACCAGGAGCCAGCCATGTCCAGATATCCTCTCCTCTTCCTCCTGCTCTTCGGCTGCGGCGGAGCGGAACTGATCATCGGAAGACACGCACAGGGGGAGCATAACAAGATGATTCGAAAGAAAACCTTCTCTCCGGGAGAACCGATCGCTCTGTATCTCAGAAATGCCACCTTCCGGGACAGCCTCCTTGATCTCACAGTCTGCTCAATCGCGAAAAACGGCAAGCGGCAGCGCTCCAGATCCATCCGCCTCCCTTCGATCAACACAAATCTGAATTATCTCAAAATCCTGGAAGGGGTCTTCTTCCTCCCCTTGCCAGGCAAATACACCATCTCCATATCGCAAGCAGAAGGGGTTATTGCCCGGACGACAGTCACCGTCCGGGAATAGAACCGATGGTCCGGCTTGAACAGCACATACTGAACACTCTTGACACAAAAACACTCAGGATCACCCCGGGCGGATCGGATAAACAGCTCCAGCGCTCTCTGAAGGAGCACGGTCTCCTCTCCCCGCTCCGGATCTGCGTTGTGGATAATGCCGCTCTGCTGGCAGACGGCTTCCGCAGAATGGAGGCTCTCCTCAACCTGGGCATTGAAAGCGCCCCCTGCTTGATAGCGGAACTGTCGAACATCGAGGAGGCGCGTCTATACTCGACAAGACTGCGCTTTGCTGATAAAGAGGCTACAGCTGTGGAAAAAGCGGCTGTATTCTCCACCCTGCAGCAGGAGGGGAGCAAAAAAAAAGAAATTCTCAGAGCAGCCGGTATACCGGAAAACGAAGAAGCCCTCCTCCTCTTCCTCAACACCCTGCCTGCGGGAATACAGACAGCACTGCACGCTACAGGGATAACCCTCAAACAGCTCCGCAATATCCGCAGGCTTGGAGAACCGCTCTCCAGGAAATTGCTGGTTGATGCAGCTATGCAGCTGCGGCTGAACGCTAATCAGATCCGCAGGGCTCTGGCGCTGGCCGCGGACATCCGGCTCTCGGGTAGAGATCCGGCGCCACTTCTCACCCCCTCCCTGGAAGAGCAAAATCCCGCAGCCGCAGCAAAGCGTTTTTTTGATGCCCTTGAGGAAGTAAGGCGCCCGTACTTCACGGCCAGAGAAAAGCGCTTCAACAGCCTGAAGGCCGCATTCCCCGGGATACGGATTGGACACCACAATTTCGACGACGAACAGTTCGACTTCTCCTTTACAGCCGGATCGATAAAGGAGATCTCCACCAGAACAGCGCTCCTCAACAGCAGCGAACAGGAGCTGGCGAAACTGTTCTCCCTGCTGGGACCTGATACATGAAACAGTACCGGGGAAAAATTTTTATTGATCCGGAATCCAGGAATGACCCGATGACAGAACGGGTCCTGAAAAAACTCCCCCACCTCCCGAAACGCATTATCACCCTGGAAGAACTTCTGAGCATGGAAAAAGGAGCCGGGATCAGTAAAAGCAAACAGCAGCTCTTCCTCACCAGAGACAAAGGGAATCAGCTCAAACGCTGTCCAGGAACGCAAAACAGGATCTGCTGCAACTACTTTGTGATCAACCAGGGGATCGGCTGCCCCTTTGACTGCTCCTATTGCTTTTTGCAGGACTTCTCCAATCTTCCGGCGATCTTCCTTTACACTAATGTCAATGATCTGCTTGAGGAGGTCCGCTCGCATTGTCTGGCCCACAGGGATCGATTCTTCCGAATCGGCACCGGGGAGATGAGCGACTCCCTCGCCCTGGACCATCTGACCGAGTTTTCCAGAGATATCATCCCCCTCTTCAGCACTACCCCCAATGCTCTGCTGGAACTGAAAACCAAAAGCTGCAGGATTGAAAATTTGCTTGAACTGGACCCACAGGGGAAAACCGTGGTCTCGTGGAGCCTGAATCCGGAACAATTGATCAACAGCGATGAATCGGGTACTGCATCTCTCGAAGAACGGCTGCACGCGGCAACACGGGTTCAGAACGCCGGGTACAGACTTGCTTTTCACTTTGACCCTGTTGTGCTTTTCCCGGACTGGGAGCAAGCGTACCGGGAAGTGGTCAGCAGACTCGTGGCATCTGTGGACACAAAGTCCATCAGCTGGATCAGCCTGGGGACCTTCCGCTATCGTAAACCGATGAAAGAGATCATGGACAGCCGTTTTCCAGAGAGCAGGCTCACTGCTGGAGAACACCTGGCAGGAAATGACGGCAAGATGCGTTACTTCCTCCCCCTCAGAGTGGAGGCGTACAGAAAAATCACAGCCATGCTTCTGGAACACGACCCGGATATCTTCCTGTATCTCTGCATGGAGGACAGCAATGTATGGGAGGCGGTCTTCCGAAACAAACAGCGCCTGAAAAACATGCCTGACCTTGACCAGCGGTTTCTGGATGCCATCCGCAACAATTTCCCGTAATACAATCTCACTGCCTGTTGCTGATCGCCCGCCTGAGGGCCCGGAAACGTGCGAGTGGATAGTATCAATCTTGAATAAAAAATAGGTTCTCTATTTCGGGAACACCAGACCTCAAAGCAGCACCTCTTGCAGCTCTCAAGCGCTTTCCTGAAAGAGACTTTTTGTCCCTGTTGACGCCCCACCAGAGACAGCGCAACACGACAGAAGGGGCATGCATCTCTGTGCTCCTCAAACGTACACTCTAGAAACAGAAGCCTTACGAAACGGTTACCCTTCTCTTGAAAGGAAATAAAAATATTGCTAATCACTTGCTTTCAACAGTCTGAAAAATTTAAACTATTATTATAGAGACAGGTTCATCATTCTTGAAACCAGACCAGGGCGCTGCATCACCGACGCCTGAGGAGCGTGAACAGCAAATGGATAAAGTCAAGACAGTCGCCATCATTGGAGCCGGCCCTCTCGGCACAAGCCTGGCAAGAGCTGTTGCGGCCACTAATCTGGAAGTTATCCTGATCGAAAATTCAGAAGAACGGGCCGCCATAGTCCCATTCACGATAGAGAAGATCCTTGACAAGGATATCCGAAAATGGCGCGTGACAGAAACCGAAAAGGGCCTCATCCAGGGAAGAATCCGTGTCACCTCGGACCTCGATGAGGTCAAAAATGCGGATCTGGTTATTGAGGCGATAACCGAGGACTTTGAACTCAAAGAAGCCCTCTTCTGCAGACTGGACGAACTGTGTGACCCACATGTTGTTTTCATCACCACAACCGCAGCCCTCAGTATCACCAAGCTCGCCTCCAGACTCACCAGAGCGGACCGTTTCATCGGAATGAATATCCAGATTCCGGTTCTTCTGATCCCCATTGTTGAGGTTGTCAGCGGATTGAAGACCTCCAGCAACACAAGACAACTTATCCGGGAATTTGCAGCCCACCTCAAAAAAGAGGTCATTACAGTCAACGAATTTCCGGGATATGTGACAACAAGAGTGATACTCCCTTTTATCAATGAAGCGATGTACGTGGTAATGGAGGGGGTAGCCACTGCAGAAGATGTAGACAAGGCGATCAAGCTCAGCTATAATCTCCCAATGGGGCCGCTCGCCCTGGCTGATTCCATCGGTCTGGACATCGTATTCCAGTGGATGGAGAACCTCTTCCGGGATCTCGGGGATCTGAAATACAGACCCTGTCCTATGCTCCGTAAACTGGTCTACGCCAACCATCTGGGGGTGAAAACCGGAGAGGGGTTCTTTTTCTACAACAAGGAATAATCCGGAGGTATGGAGATGGGTTCATTCATCAAGAGGTTTATGGTCGCCATGGCCGCTTTTTCTCTGATCGCGGGTGCAATCCTTTCCAGAAAGATTTTCGGGATGCACCCGGGCCAGTATCTGCTCTACTCCCTCGTGCCGTTTGTACCGGGAATGCTCTTCTTCGCTGCTCTTGCGGAAAAAAAAGCCGGCACTCTCGCCTTCAGCGTAGTCGCTCTGGCCCTCTTTATCTACCTGCTCCTCATTGAGCCGGGAAAAACCAGAAACTTCTATATTCTGAGCGCGATCGGCACCGGCCTCGGTGCACTGGTATACTTTTTCCAGATCAAAGAATAAAACCCACCCGGGGGGCGCAGACACCCCCTTTCTTTCTCAAGCGATGAACATCTCCCCTCCCGCAACGGCTGCTCCTCTTTCTTGTCCTCAAAGCTGAAAGAGAGCTGATCGGACTCAGGCACCGGCCGCACTTCCCCGGGAGACCATCTATCTGTGTATCTCCCCGGTGAAAACAGGTGACCCAGTATAATCCTCGATAAACAACTCCTGAAGTAGTAAAAGGGCTCATTATTTTTTGCATTTGACTCCCTTTCAGTCTCCGTATACAATAGATCTGCTCTGAAAAAAAAGCAAAGTGTATACTTTCAGGAGGTAGTATGAAACGCATTCTCTTTATTCCAATTTTATCCATAGTCGCCGGACTCTTCACAGCCTGTGGCTTTTCCGGCAAAGATGGTGAGGCACTCACCATCTGGCAGACCATGGACCCCCATGAGCTCTTAACTTTCAAAACCATCGTAAAGAAATTCGAAAAAAAATACCCGAAAATCAAAATCAAGGTACAGCTTGTCCCCTTCAACGATGCCAGAGAAAAATTTTCCAGAGCTGCGCAGGGCGGCAACGCGCCCGATATTCTCCGCTGCGAAATCGCCTGGACACCGATGTTCGCTGACCGGGGCTTTCTGAAAGCCATTGAACGCTACATCCCCGGAAAAGAACTGAAAGACTACCTTGATGCTCCACTCAATTACAATAAATACGCTGGACACCTCTGGGGCATCCCTCAGATTACGGACTGTCTGGCTCTGATCTACAATAAGAAGATCCTGAAAGCGGCCGGAGTGGCTGTCCCGAAAACTATGGAGCGGCTGATGGCTGCAGTCAAAAAACTGTCTGATCCTTCCAGGAACCGCTACGGAATCTTTATCCCGGCAGACAGCTATTTCATCCAGCCCTTTATCTGGGCTTTCGGCGGAGGACTTATCTCCAATGATAAAAAAATTCTGATCACTGAAGATGGTTCTGTCAGAGGTCTCGAATTCTTCCTCAAGCTCAAAAAAGCCGGGATGCCCGCTACTGTCAACATAGCCACGCAGAACAAAGAGCGCGATGAAGGCTTCAAATCCGGTAAATACGCCATGGTTTTCCAGGGCCCCTGGGCCACCGGCGATCTGATCAAGGGCAAAGAATTCAAAGATAATCCTGATAATCTGGGCGTTGCTGTCATCCCCAGAGGGCCGGGTGGTTACGGCTCACCTGTCGGCGGCCACAATTACGTCATCTCCAGAAGCTGTAAACGGGTCAAGGATGCGGTAGCCTTCATCCGTTTCATCAACAGCACAGAAAGCCAGATCCTCTTCGCCAGGAAAAACAACGTTCTCCCGACCAGACATTCGGCTTATGAAGACAACGAATTGAAAAAAAATGCCATCCTCCAGGGCTTCAAGAAACAGCTGGATCTCGCCACCAACCGACCAGTTATCCCTGAAGGCGGCCAGATCTATCCGGACTTCACCCGCAATATCCAGAACGCCTATGAAGGGAAGATTTCTGCCCGCAAAGCACTGCAGCTGACCGCACAGGACTGGTCAAAGCTGCTCAGCAAAAAGTAATCAAGCGGAAGCAACGATCAGATGAGGGAGGTATACCCTCCCTATCTTCGTTGATCCGCTCAACAGGAAGGTCATATGCTAATAAAATTATGGAAGAAGATCTGTGCAAACCGCACGGTCTACCTGTTCCTTTTGCCCTCTGTCCTGGTGATGCTGCTCATTGTCGGCTACCCGCTCGTCAACACGATCTACTACAGCTTTACGGACATGACAGCAGAAACCCATAACATGGACAGCCCGCAGGGGCGGAAAAATACAGTGCAGGCTGTGCAGGAACTCAGCGTCATCGTTCCCAATTTGAAAAAAATGGTGGATGCGCAACAAAAGATCATCAAAATCTTAAAAACCGGGAAAACAGGAGCCATAACTCCGGCAGAAAACAGAGCTCTCACGCTCGCTCGAAAACAACGTGCTACTTTGATCAAAAAAATCAAAGATATTGAAGTCACAACAGATGACGGCCTCTACAGCTTCGGAACCTATTACGATCTCAATCTCGACAAACTGATGTCAGCCACCCCTCCAGCAGGCGCTGCCAGGATCGCAATTCTGAAATTTGAACAGAATATCCTCTCAGGCCAGGGAGGGCTCTTGCCCAGATATATGAAGGAGGCGCGCACTCTGGTCGATAAAAAGAAAAAACATCCCACCCGCTTCATCGGTTTAAGAAACTTCCTGATTCTCCTTGGCTTCAAAGAGACAGACAGAGAAATACGGGAGAAAGAAGCGAGCAAAGGACTCACCACGGTCCTTACAGAAGCCGCGACCCGGGCCGCTGACATCTCAGACAAAAAATTCGAGGCAGGGTTCGACAGCTGGCTGAAGAAGAGCTTTGAAAGGAACGCCGCACAGGCAGCCCTGCTTTACAGCTGGTTCAACGCCAGACCCGGGTTTCTGACACCGGATAAAGGTGGTAAGAATGCCCGTAAGGCGCGCATACAGATGATGCTCAGCCTGATTAAACAGCGTGCTGAGCTGATACCAGCAGCCCACTCTCTGGGAAACAGTATACGGGATATCCTGCTCGACCTTACCTCTCTGCTCCGTAGAGAGAGCAGAAAAAAAACAGCAGCTGCCAGGCCGCTGACGCAGCAGCTAAAACGCAAAATCAAAAAGATGAAAAAAGCGCTCAACAGTCTCTACCAGGAAGCAATTACGGAAAGACCACTTCTCAAACAGTATCTGGATATCCGTTACTCAGCGGTGAAAATAGAAGCACTGCTTAACCCGGACAGCGCTTCTTTGAAAAGAACTATAGATTCCGAAGAGGCTAACCTGAAGACAGCGATCGCTATCCGCAGTGACCACAGCAGCGGCTTCGGCTTCTGGGACATTTTCTTCCAGACGATCATCTGGACAATCGTCAATGTCTTCCTGCATTTCACAATCGGCCTCTACTTCGCCCACTGGCTCAACAAGCGCCTCAAAGGGAACACCCTCTACAGGGCTATGCTGATGATCCCCTGGACTGTCCCGACATTCGTCGCTGCCTTCTCCTGGAGACTGATCTTTGACTTCCCTGACGGTATCCTTAACCGCCTGATCGAAAGCGTGGGGGGGGCAGCGCAGAACTTCATGAGCGACCAGTGGATTCTCGTCGCCTGTATCATCGTCAATGTTTGGGTCGGCGTACCGTTCATGATGATCACTCTGCTCGGCGGGCTGCAGACTATCCCGGGAGAGCAATACGAAGCTGCAGAGATCGACGGCGCCAACGCCTTCCAGAAACTGATGGAAGTCACCCTGCCAGGCCTTAAACCGGTAGCCTCTGTTGCTGTTCTGCTCGGATTTATCTGGACATTCAATATGTTCAACATCATATATCTGGTCACTCTCGGTATCGAGATGAAGGAAAAAAATATCCTGGTCACTTACGCGTATGATGCGTTTCAGAAACACTTCAACTTTGCGGAATCAGCTACCTATGGGGTGATTATTCTCTCTCTGCTGCTGGCCTTTGGTTCCGTTTATGTCAGGATGCTCAAAAAAGGAGGCGAAGTCTGATGTCCCACGATATCCACGAACGAGAAACACTGCTCAAACGCTCCAGGGGAATGATGGTCGGCCTTGCTGTCCTGGCAGTGCTTATATTTTTCCTCTTCCAGACCGGTCTGCCCATCGGGTTCAAAACCGGGATAGCTCTGGTGATGGTGATGGCTGTGATCGTTGCACGCTTCTTCTCAGACTTCATGTTCGAAAACAAAGCGCTCGGACACACCGTACTGGCGCTCGGAAGCATCATCGCCATCTTTCCCGTGCTCTGGATACTTTCCGCATCCTTCAAGCCGCAACCGGAGCTGCTCTCAGACCCGGGATTTTTTCCGGCCAACCCAACCCTGCAAAACTACAAGGAGGTGCTCAGCAGAACCGGCTTCCTCACCTGGTTCGGTAATTCGGTCTTCATCGCTCTGGCCACAACAGCTCTGGGGCTGTTCTTCGCCACAACAGCGGCCTTCGCGTTTTCGCAATACAGGTTCCCTGGACGGAGAACGGGGCTCTACGCCTTTCTCTTCACCCAGATGTTCCCTGGAGCGATCCTTATCATTCCGCTGTATACAATATTTTCCAATATGAAAATGCTCAACAGCTATCTGGGGCTGATCATCGCCTATGCCACGATCAGCCTGCCCTACTGCGTCTGGATGATGAAGGGCTTCTTCGACACCATCCCGCAGAGCATCATGGAAGCTGCCACAATAGACGGGCTGTCCACCTTCAGCATCTTCTATAAGGTGGTGCTCCCGCTTTCGCTCCCCGGCGTTGCGGTCACGGCCTTCTTCTCCTTTATCACGGCCTGGAATGAGTTCATGTTCGCCAACACATTCATGACCTCAAGCGGCAAGATGACCCTGCCTGTTGGGCTCAAAACCTTTATCGCGGAACAGCGCACCTACTGGGAATACCTGACGCCGTCGGCCATCCTGATGACCCTGCCTCTGCTGCTCTTTTTCATTCTGGCGCAGAAATGGCTTATCTCCGGATTGACTGCAGGTGGTGTAAAGGGATGAAAAGCGTCGATGCTCCTTAAAGCACAGCCATTGCATCAACATCTTTTCCTGCAATCACAATTTTGCTGTTAAATAAAATTTTCATAGTCTTCAGTTACGTGTCTCAAGTAAGTCCTTGTGAATGAATGAAAATTCTTTTCCCTGTGGGGAGATCGCGAACATCAGATAGCCGGCATCCCGTATTTTTTTTACAGCTTTTTTTGTGTCTACGATGGAAAAACCTTTCATAAAGTGGTGAAGTTCGATAAGTAGTTGCCCTGGTTTTTTTTCCAGATTCAGTATGTCATCAAGCACATCAAATTCACATCCTTCGATATCCATTTTGAGGATATCGATTTCACAGTGATTCAATTCCCGGATAATTGTGGTGATGGTTTTTACCGGCACTTCTATTGATTTTCTCGATGTTTTAGCTTGAGGAGCGCGGGCGAGCGATACAAAGTTGAGGTTCCAGGGCGGAAATACTTCCAGAACCCCATCCTCGTTGCTTAATCCATAAGGATGGAAGATAAATTTTAATGATCTGTTGTTGCTTCTGACGTATTCGATTGAACGGGGAGTAAAATCAAAGCCGTGGACTGTGGCGTTTGAAAAAGCAATCAATTCCATATCAAATGTGAAATCTTCTCCTATGCCAAAGGAATATACTATGGATTGTTCATTGATTGGATCAGGGTATATGCACCATCCTCCGTATTCTGAGCCTAACCTTTTGTAAGGTATTGAGATGTCTTTAGAATAAAAACCATCTTTTCTCAAACACATTTTCATCAATCTGTATATGATTCGAAGAAATGGTTTCATTATTCAAACTAGTTTCATTTTATGATTCCTTATTTAAAGTCCTTCAGCTTCATAGCCGGTAGCGTTTAAAATCTTTCGCTCTTTTTTTTGTTCTCAATCAACCTGGTATTAATTTTACTCCTCTCCTTCGACGTTGTCCAGTTCTTTTAGTAGATCCATATTTAAATATTTTTTGCTTCCCCATTTTGAGCCGGCAATGTATCTAAAGACGGGCTGCGACAAACATCAAGGCAGATTCCCCACCAAAAATTTGATGTCAATGCCGTTAACCAGGAGTTGATGAAATACATATGATAATTCCGGGACATTGGGCTCCACCTTCGTCATTCCTGAACTTCTGTTATCGTAGATATATGTATTACATTTTATGATCAAGAGTAGCATACCGGGGGATGCAATGACATTGATGGAAGAGACAAAAAACGCATTAAACGCTGAGTCTCTTTCAAGGTATAGATGGTCTCTCCGTAAGCCCGGAGGGAAATACAGAGAGCTTTCCTATCAACAATCTCTGTTTCAGGAACAAACCACAGATTTTGATTTTACATTCATCGATCTTTTTGCAGGAATAGGTGGTATTCGGATGGGCTTCGAGGTCATTGGTGGACACTGTGTCTTTACCAGCGAGTGGAATAAGCACAGTGAGACCACATATCGCAGCAATTTTGCTGTGGATCACTGTTTTGTCGGTGACATTACCGAAGTTGATGAAAAAGATATTCCGGATCATGATATACTTCTGGCTGGTTTTCCATGCCAGCCTTTCTCTATTGCCGGTGTATCCAGGAAGAATGCTCTGGGGCGTCCACATGGTTTTGATGACCCGACGCAGGGAACACTTTTTTTTGATATCAAACGTATCATAAGAGAAAAAAAGCCTGCAGCTTTTCTTCTGGAGAATGTTAAGAATCTGATGAGTCATGATAAGGGGAATACCTTTAAGGTCATTCATCACACTCTGGCAGACGAGCTGGGCTATTGCGTTGATTATGCAATCATCGATGCCAGGCGCTTTGTCCCTCAGCATCGGGAAAGAATTTTTATTGCCGGTTTTCGAAAAGATGTTGGTTTTTCGTTTGATGATTATACAGCTGAAGACGCGTGTTATCCTGTAATGGGTTCCATTCTTCATTCTGAAAACGGCAGTGAGCAGATACCAGTACAGACGGACTATATCCAGGGCACGAATGGAGACGTCAATAGGAAGTACATCTTATCGGATAAATTATGGAGTTATTTGCAAGAATACAAAGCCAGACACAGGGCACAGGGCAATGGGTTTGGTTTTGGATTGGTGACTCCTGAAGATAGTTCGAGAACTTTGTCTGCGCGCTATTACAAGGATGGTTCTGAAATTCTTGTCTCAAGAGGTGATAAGAATAATCCCCGGCGGTTGACGCCCAGAGAATGCGCTAGATTGATGGGTTATCCAGATAATTTTTCTATTCCTGTTTCCGACACACAGGCGTATAAACAGTTTGGCAATTCCGTTGTCGTTCCTGTAATTATTTCTGTTGCAAAACTGATGAGACCATTTATACTGAAAGCCATTAAAAACTAATAACAATTTTATGCCCTGAAGGGTTTTTATAATGGCATATGGTAAGCTGACTGAATACTTCAGTGCAATCGGTTATAAGCGGTTATCTTCTCATGAAGTTGATCCGGCAGTATCCCATGGACATGAATTTCAGGGAGTCAACTCTATAAAAAAAATTCTTGGCGCAGAAGAGCTTAAAGATTTTCCGGTATCTATGCTTTATTTATCAGAAACCCGGGAAGAGATACCAATCTTTCTTGAAACAAGACTTACCTGGTATGATAGCCGCAAAGATAACCCATCAAGAGCAGCAGAATACAGGTTGTATTATAAAGGTGATGCAATCCAGGAATACTGCAATGCTGGCGATCTTTTCATACTAGCAGTTCGTCCTGAAAAAAATTTTGTCATCATTGTTGCTGAGAAGCAGAGTGTTTATGAAAATCAGCTTATATGGCTTTTCAATATACATAGTGAAGAGATCGCTCCTCAAATTGAAGGGACAAAGAAACGTCATCCATTTATCTATAAACCTGTAGAGGCTGAAAGAAATGTGGAGGAAATTTCGCGAATCATTCTTGAAAACATTGGCATTGAAGTTAGGGTAGATGATCGTTTTCTTGATCCATTATTGTCCCATTTTCCGGATGGTTTCCCCTCAACCAGAGTTTTTTCTGATTTTGCCCGGAAGTCATGTGAAAAACTTGACTCATTTCATTCCCCTGATGCAACTTTGCTTTGCTGGATTGAGAGGGAAGAGCTGCTTTTCAGGACATATGAGAACTATCTTGTCGAAAAACGATTGCAGCTGGGATTTTTAAATGTTGATGCGTTTGTGGATTTCTCCCTTAGCGTGCAGAATCGTCGGAAATCAAGAGCTGGCTTTGCGCTTGAACATCATCTAGAGCAACTCTTTAGAGATCATGCAATCAGATTTGCACGCAATGGAATAACGGAGGGGAAATCAAAGCCGGATTTTATTTTTCCCGGAATTGAAGAATATCACGATGGTTGTTTCAAACCTGGCCTGCTTGATATGCTCGGGGTAAAATATTCGTGTAAAGAACGATGGCGCCAGGTGCTTGCTGAAGCTTCACGGATATCAGAAAAGCATTTATTTACACTTCAGCCGTCTATCTCAGAGAATCAGACAGAGGAAATGGTTTCTCACAGTGTCAAACTTGTTATCCCGGAATTGATCCATAAAACATATACAGCTGCTCAGCAGCGGTATTTGCTCACTCTTAAGGAGTTTGTACTCAGGATAAAGGAAAAACAGGTAGTTTGAGTGCCACAAAAATTGGGCGGTTAATGGTAAGCTCATTGAACGTATACAAAGATCAGATCATATATTTACGGAAGAAACTCCTTCTCTGGTTTGGGAAGAACAGACGGGATTACCCATGGAGAAACACTTCAGATCCCTATAGCGTATTGATGGCGGAATTAATGCTCCGGCGGACAAGAGCAGATCAAGTTGTTCCTGTTTACAGAAGCTTCTTATCCAGCTATCCGGATATTGTAAGCCTGATGCATGCAAAGTCTGAGCATGTGGACGGGTTAACTGCTTCATTAGGGTTGCATTGGCGAAGGGATGCATTTCAACTGGTTGCTAAAGATGTTATGGAGCAATATGGAGGAAAAATCCCTGACTCCAGAGTGAAGTTGCTACAGCTTTCCGGAGTTGGAGACTATGTTGCTGGTGCAGTACTTTCCTGCGCTTATCATAAAAAAGAGTGGATTGTTGATACGAATGTAGTACGTATTTTTAAGCGTTTCCTGGGTATTGAAACTTCAAAAGAAGGTCGCAGGGATAGGCTGGTAATTGAACTGGCGAAGATGTATGCAGATTGTGCCAGACCAAAAGAAGCAAATCTGGCATTACTGGATTTTGCTGCTCTGGTTTGTACTGCAAGAAAACCAGAGCACGATACATGCCCACTTCTCAAGAAGTGCCAGTTGATGATATGAAGCAAAGTAAACTTATGTACAACTTTTTTATTACTGCCGGACAATCGGCACTTCACATCTACCTCATGAGGATGTTTTTGTTTTCTTCGCCGCAGTTTGCTTCTTCGACGTTTTTCTGGCGGCAGTCTTCTTCACAGGCTCCTTTTCCTTCTCCACCTTTACCTCCTCCACCTCCACCGCGAGCACCTTTCTGGGCGCAAAAATCATCACCGTGAGAGGCGGCAGTGTCAGACAGATAGAACACGGCTGGCCCTGCCAGGAGAGCTCATCGGACCAGTATCCTCCCATATTGCCGATATTGCCGCCTCCGTAGATAGCGGCATCCGAGTTGAGCACCTCCTCCCAATCCGTATGCAAAGGCACCCCGATCCTGTAGGAGTGGCGTACAACAGGTGTGAAATTGCAGACCGCAACGACCACATCCTCAGGATTCCGCCCTCTCCGTATAAAAGAGACAATACTGCCTTCCCAATCGTGAAAGTCAATCCACTCAAAACCGTGCGGCTCAAAATCGAGCTCATAAAGCGCCGGATAGTTTCTATACAGTTTATTAAGGTCCTCAATAAACCGCTGTAACTGGCTGTGTGGCTCCCACTGGGTCAGATGCCAATCAATACTCTGATTGAAATTCCATTCTCCCCACTGACCGAACTCACACCCCTGAAAAAGCAGCTTCTTCCCGGGATGAGCGTACATATATCCGACAGCCAACCGCACATTGGCGAACTTCTGCCAGTCATCACCCGGCATTTTGCTGATCAGCGATTCTTTCCCATGTACCACTTCATCATGGCTGATCACCAGAGTGAAATTTTCATGGAATGCGTAGATCAAAGCAAATGTGAGATTATTATGATGATACTTCCTGTAGATGGGCTCTTTTTCAACATATTCAAGGAAATCATTCATCCACCCCATATTCCACTTGAGATTAAACCCGAGACCGCCAAGATACGTGGGACGGCTGACCGCAGGCCAGGAAGTGGACTCCTCTGCAATGGTGAGGATACCTCTGTGATAAGAGAAAAGCACCTCATTGAGTTGCTTGATGAAAGAGACCGCTTCCAGATTCTCATTACCACCGTACTCATTGGGTATCCATTCCCCTTCATTGCGGGCATAATCCAGGTAGAGCATAGAGGCCACCGCATCTACCCGTAATCCGTCGATATGATACTTATCCAGCCAGAATAAAGCATTGGATATCAGGAAGTTACGGACCTCATTGCGGCCGTAATTGAAGATCAGTGTCTGCCAGTCCTGGTGAAACCCTTTACGCGGATCACTGTGCTCGTAAAGTGCTGTTCCGTCAAATCCGGCCAGTCCATGCGCATCAACCGGAAAATGAGCCGGCACCCAATCTATGATCACGCCTATCCCGTTCTGGTGCATCACCTCCACAAAAGCTTTGAAATCATCCGGACTGCCGAACCGGCTTGTCGGTGCAAAATAACCGGTCACCTGATATCCCCAGGAAGCGTCAAGCGGGTGCTCACTCACCGGGAGGAGTTCCACATGAGTGAAACCGAGCCTGATCACATAGGCGGCAAGTTTGTCCGCAAGATCCGGATAGGAGAGGAACGTATTATCCTCTGTCCGCATCCAGGAACCGAGGTGCACTTCATAAATGGAAACCGGGCCCTGAAAGGTATCCTGCTCATCCCGCTCTGCAAGCCAGACAGCATCCTCTTTTGACCATGTATAGCTGTTGACATCCCAGACCACAGATCCGGTCTTCGGACGCAGCTCAGCGGCAAAACCGTACGGATCGGCCTTCTGTAAAAGCTGTCCACTCTGGCCTTTTATCTCGTATTTATAAATCTCTCCCTGAACCAGCCCGGGGATAAAGGTCTCCCAGATGCCACAGTTGCCTCTGGTGCGCATAGGATTCTCACGGCCATCCCAGTGGTTGAAGTTCCCGACCACGGAAACCCGTTTCGCATTAGGGGCCCAGACGGCAAAATGGACCCCGGGAAGACCACCATGCTCCATGAGGTGCGCTCCCAGGATCTCATAGGCGCGGTGGTTATTCCCTTCAGAAAAAAGATGCATATCAAAATCAGATATGACAGGAGGTAAACCATAGGGATCGATAATCTCCCAGCTGTGCCCTTCTCTGTTTTCCAATTTCAACCTGTAGGAAAACCATTTCTTACCGGAAATCTCACAGACATAAAATCCCTCATCCGCAATCCGCTCCATGGGGAATTCTTCTTTTCCGGAAACATCCACCACCCAGGCCTTCACAGCTCTGGGCAGAAAGGCCCTGATTATGAGCTTCGTATCCAGCTCATGCATACCCAATACGGTATAGGGGTCCCAGTGGTCTGAGTGAATTATTCTGTTGATATCATCCTGATTTGTGTGAGCGTGCATCATGGCTCCTTTTTTCTATCATACATACATACTGTCACTAATTCCACCCCCAGTATACAACCCCGACTTTCTTTTGCACAAGCGAAAATTTTGCCTGCGGCCGTAAAAAACTGTTTTTTGTGTGGCTGTCTGAATTGCCGCTTTTCTATGATTGATTCACAAAGGAACAGCAATATGGAAAACATAGAAGAAGTGTATTTTGCGCAGAATATCTGGAGCATAGTATCGCAAAGGCCCCTCTTTAAAAAAGCTGTTAAAAAACAGTTGACCAGCTCCTTCAAATAGCAGATACTGTAGCAGAATCCAGGCTTGGAATAATTCTGATGAGTGATAAAAACAAATCGGCCGATCTTGAATATGAAAATATGCAGACTGCGATGGATAATGCCTCCAACCTGTTTGATAATTACGAAAAAAAAATCCTGGACCTGAAAAATCTTCTGAAGATATCCGGGCTCGTCAATTCAACGCTGAACATACACGAGATGAACGAGACGCTTCTGTTCACCTGCCAGGGCACTATCCTGGTTTCTACAATCTCAATCTTTTTTATTGAAAGCATCATTACAAGCAGCTTTGTCCTTCGCTCCTCTGTTGGACTCCATGAAGACCCGGGAAAAATCTGCCTCAAGGAAGATGATCCTCTGGTCGCCGTCCTCTCCGGTAAAGAACAGTGCATTTTCATCTGCGATCTGGAACAGGATAGTAAATACGAAGAGTCTCTCAAGTTGCTGCAACCGCTTTCTCCTCATATGATCATCCCCATGCGTTTCAAGAAAAAAAACGTCGGTTTCATGGTCTTCGGAGAAAAACTCACACAGCAACCTTTTACGACAGCTGAAATTGACTTCCTCAAACAAGCCGCTGATTTCGCGGCTATTGCTGCAGAAAACATCCGTCTCTTTGAGATGGCCACACGGGACCGGATGACCAATCTCTATGTTCACCACTATTTTCAGAACCGCCTGGAAGAGGAAATCGTCCGGGCTATACGGTACGAAAATCCGCTTGCATTCCTCATGTTCGACATTGATCACTTCAAATCAGTAAATGATACCTATGGCCATCAAGCCGGAGATATTGTCATTCATGGGACCGCCAATCTGATCCGCGAAAATCTGAGAAAACTGGATCTACCGGCACGCTACGGTGGTGAAGAATTTGCGATCATCCTCCCGGAAACCAGCTGGAGAAAAGCGCTCCCTGTGGCTGAACGGATTCGTCACATTATTGAAGAAACTGAATTCGATATCAAAAGGGAAAAACCGATCAGGGTAACTATTAGCGGCGGTATCTGTGAGCTGGAGCAAATCCTCCCTGAAGATTTTCACTCTACCACACCAGCTGCGGGCACGGACAATGATCTGAAGCAGAAACTGATTCAGGCAACGGATTCCGCACTCTATGCGTCAAAGCACTCAGGACGGAATCAAATCAGCACCTATAGCAAGAACAGCATGTAACTGCTCACCCGGCTCTATGATGTATTTTTACTTTCACTAAAAAATAAAAATCGGAATTACAATCGGTCAACAGGAAGTCATCTATGGACAACGTTCTTATTGCTTTCAGCCTCACCCTATTTGCCGGACTCTCAACAGGAATCGGCAGTCTTATCGCTTTCTTCGGGAAAGAAACCAATAAGACATTTCTTGCCGCCGCTCTCGGCTTTTCAGCCGGAGTGATGATCTATGTATCATTTACGGAGATTCTGGGTAAAGCGCAGCTTGCCCTTACCAGCGTTTACGGCAATATACCAGGGAAGTGGTACACTGCACTCTCTTTTTTCGGGGGGGTTTTCCTGACCCTGATCATCGACCGCCTTGTCCCCTCTTACGAAAACCCGCATGAGATCCATAGCCAGAAACAGATGGAACACGACTATCCGGAAAAAAGCAAGCTGATGCGAATGGGGGTTTTCACCGCCCTGGCCATAGCCATCCACAACTTTCCGGAAGGACTGGCCACGTTCTCCGCAGCTCTGAGAAACCCCACCCAGGGTGTCGCCATAGCCATAGCCATAGCGATCCACAATGTACCTGAAGGCATATCTGTATCCGTACCTGTCTACTATGCAACTGAAAGTAAAAAAAAGGCGTTCTGGTATTCCTTCTTTTCCGGTATTGCAGAGCCGGTCGGTGCTGTTATCGGGTATCTCATTTTCAGACAGCTCTTCTCAGATACCATGTTCGGCATCCTCTTTGCCGCGGTAGCCGGGATCATGATTTTTGTCTCTCTTGATGAACTGGTTCCAACAGCGAGGGAATACGACTCAGGGCATTACTCCATATATGGCCTGATAGTCGGAATGGCGGTTATGGCGGTCAGTCTTCTACTCTTCCTATAACAGCAAAAAATATTTGTCCTGTCTGATACCATGTTTCTGAGTGTGCTGATGATAGAGGAGTCTCCATCTGTGATCATGGTCATTGAATCCTGAAATTCCTGCGGGAGGTCCTGTAGCGCAGATAGCGCCTCCGAC
>Ga0056109_1000280_pt1 | contig 18249 bp, 20 predicted proteins | sample WorMetG1BERMUDA2_FD_80077 | JGI IMG/M metagenome (GOLD analysis project Ga0056109, IMG submission 80077) | Marine gutless worms symbiont microbial communities from Max Planck institute for Marine Microbiology, Germany - Inanidrilus... ...
GAACCATTGATGAACTGTGGAGCGCCATCGCCGAAGGGATCGAGAAAGTCACGCCCACCGAATGCGAGAACTTCTTCGCTGCCGCAGGATACGACCAGGATTAAATCGAATCCGCGCTAGTCTCCTTCGGCAAGGATCCTGGCGAACAGGCCGGGATCGACGTTCCCGCCCGAAAACACTACGGCGACGGTTTTTCCGTCGCCGTTGTACTTTCCGCTCAGCAGCGCCGCCAGCGTCACCGCGCCGCCCGGCTCGACCACCAGCTTCAATTCGCGGAAGGCCACGCGCATTGCCGCCGCGACCTCCTGTTCGTTGACCACCAGCCCGCCGGCCAGCAGCACCCGGTTGATGGTGAAGGTCAGCTCGCCCGGCGTCGGCGCCAACAGCGCGTCGCAGATCGAGGTCGCGTCGGGATCGTTCTCGACATGGCGGCCGGCGGCCAGCGAGCGCGCGGTGTCGTCGAAACCCTCGGGTTCGGCGCAGTAGACCTGCGTATTCGGGCTGTCCTCGGCGCAGGCGATGGCGCAGCCGGCGATCAATCCGCCGCCGCCGGCCGGAACCAGCAGGGCGTCCAACTGCAGGTCCCGCTCGGCCGCCTGGGCGCAGACCTCGAGCCCGACCGTGCCCTGGCCGGCGATGATGTCCGGATCGTCGTAGGGCCGCACCAGTACCGCGCCGGTGCGCTGCGACAGGTTCTCGCCGATGGCCTCGCGGTTCTCGTTCTTGCGGTCGTACAGGCGCACCTCGGCGCCGAAGTTGCGCGTGTTCTCGATCTTCAGCGCCGGCGCGTCCTCGGGCATGATGATCGTCGCCTTGACGCCCAGCAGGCTGGCCGCCGCGGCGACCCCCTGGGCGTGGTTGCCCGACGAATAGGCGACCACGCCAGCGGCGCGCTGCTCGTCGTCGAGCCAGCTGAGCCGGTTGAAGGCGCCGCGGAACTTGAACGAGCCGGTGCGCTGCAACGGTTCCGCCTTGACCAGCAGGCGGCAGCCGAGCCGGTCGTTCAGCGCCGGCGATTCCAGCAATGGCGTGCGCACCGCCCGGCCGAGCAGGGTGTCGGCGGCGCCGGCGACGTCGGCGTATTCGGGTAGGCGGGTGTCAACCGATAAGCTCATCGATCGCCTCCAGCACTTCCGGTTCGCTCAGGTTGGGCGCGTGGCCGATGTCGGGCACGGTGACGCTGCGCATGCCGGGCAGGGCGTCGTGCATCTTCTCCAGGGTTTCGGCGCTGAGAATCGTCGACACGCCGCCGCGCACGGTCAGCACGGGGATATTGCGCAGCGCCCGGAACAGCGGCCACAGGTCGATCGGCTCGGCGCCGGTATCGTCGAACGGCTTGACCAGTTTGGGGTCCCAGTCGAAGCGCAGCAGGCCGTCCTCGCCCTGCACGTAGGTGCTCTCGGCGATCATCCGCCACTGCAGCGGGTTGCGCGCCGGCATGTGCGGGAAGGTCGCCTTCAGGTGCGCCGCCGCCGCCTCCCAGTCGGGCAGCGGCTTGGCGTCGCGCAGATAGGTCAGGATCTGTTCCAAACCGTCGCGGTCGACATCGGGGCCGACGTCGTTCAGGACCACCCCGCGCAAGCCACTAGGCAGCACCACCGACAAGGCGGCGGCCAGGATGCCGCCCAGCGAGGTGCCGATGACGATGACCTCGTGCGCGCCGGCGGCGATCAGAAGGTGGCGGATATCGTCGACATAGGTGCGCGGATGATAGCGTTTCCAGTCCGGATCGTAGGCCGAGCGCCCGCGCCCGCGATAGTCCGGACACAGCACCCGTCGTTCCTTAGAAAATCGATGAGCCAGTCCGTGAAAGTCTTTGGAGTTGCGCGTTAAATCTGGCAGGCACAGGATCGCCAGTTTGGTGTGCGAAGGGATACCGTAGTCGCGGTAGTACAGCGAAAGGCCGTCGCCGCACAGAAAGTGTTTTTCCTCGAAACCTGCCGAATTCCCGGTCACGAAATCACAATCCCAGCAAGGTCGGCAGGTCCTCGAGCGAGGTCAGTTCGGCCACCGGCGTGCCGGGCAGGCGCTCGCGCGGCTGGCCGAAGCGGTTGATCCAAACCACCTGGAAGCCGAAGTGGGCGGCGCCGGCGACGTCCCAGGCGTTCGACGACATGAAGCAGATCTGCGCCGGCTCGGCGCCGATCGTGTCGACGGCGATCTGATAGACCCGCGGATCGGGCCTGTAGATGCGCAGCGGGTCGACCGTCATGCGATGGTCGATGACGTCGTAAAGGGCGGCGCTTTTCAACGCCGCCGTAATCATGGTCGGCGAGCCGTTGGTCAGGATGCCGGTGGTCTTGCCGCCGTCGCGCACCCGGCGCAGCATTTCCGGCACCTCGGGATAGCAGTCGAGCTCGAGGTACATCTCCATCAGGCGCGCGCGCAGGGCCAAGTCGTCGATCTCCAGCGCCGCCATGGCGAAGTCGAGGCCCTGGCCGGTGACCTGCCAGAAATCCACGTATTCCCCCATCAGGCTGCGCAGCCAGGTGTACTCCAGCTGTTTGGTGCGCCAGATCGCGGCCAATTGCGGTGCCTTGTCGCCCAACTCGGCGCTGCACTTGCCGGCCGGGGTGGCGACGTCGAACAGCGTGCCGTAGGCGTCGAAGACACAGGCGGTGACGTCGGCGAGGGCCTGTTCGGGAGAAACTGTGGTCATGGGTCGAACCGATCGGGGTAGGAAAAACGCTGGGCGAATTCTGCCCGGCGGTTCGGGGCCGGTCAACGCATCAAATCGTTTTCCAGATTGAGCGCCACCTTGGTCTTGGCCATGCGGGCGCGGTAGATCTGCAGGTTTTCCAGCACCCGCTGCACGTAGTTGCGCGTCTCGGCGAACGGAATCATCTCGATCCAGTCGACCGCGTCGACCAGGGTGTCGCGCGGGTCGCCGTTGGCGCGGATCCATCGTTTGGCCCGGTGCGGACCGGCGTTGTAGCCGGCCAGGGCGAGCACGTAGGAGCCGTTGAACTGCTTGATCACCGTGCCCAGGTAAGCCTGGCCGAGCTTGATGTTGTAGTCGGGGTCGCGGGTCAGCTTGGCCTTGGAATAGCGCAGCCGCAGCGAACCGGCGGTGCGCCGCGCGGTCGCCGGCATCAATTGCATCAGTCCACGGGCGCCGGCGCTGCTCACGGCGTTGACCTGGAACAGGCTCTCCTGGCGGATCACCGACATCACCAGCGGCATCTCGACGGCGACACGGCGCTTGGTCACCTTCTGCGGCGGCGGCACTCGGGTCGGATAGCCGGCGTGCACCAGGTCCTGGCCCTCGCGGATCGCCTTCTTGGCCACCCGGATCGCCAGGTCGGGGCGGTCGAGGTCGCGCGCCAGGGTCGTTGCCATCGAGCGCCAGCCCGGCGTGTCGCGCAATTCGCCGAGGCGGATGGCGAAGGGCCGCAGCCGCCGGCGCTGCTTGATCTCGGCCAGGAAGTTCATGGCGTGGACCAGCGGATGCCGCTCGAAGTCCTCGGCCTCCTGGGTCAGGATGATCGGCCGCGGCGGCAGCCGCAGGATGGCGTCCGGATTGAGCCGCGCCGCCGCCAGTTGTCCGTAGTAGGCGGTCGGGTGCACCGCCGCCTTGCCATACCACTCGTGGGCCGCCTTGTGCCGGTCCAGGGCCTCGTAGGCGCGTGCCAGCCAGTATGCGGCTCGGGCGCGGCTGATCGGGTACTTGACCGCGTGGTACATGCGCTCGAAGTGTCCGCGCGCCTCGTCGTGGTCGCCAAGGAACCGCAGCGCGATCCAGCCGGCCAGCCATTCGCCGGCGGCGAAGCTGGCGCCGCCATCGGTGCCGTGGTTTTTGGCCAGGCGGTAGGCCTCGCTGATGTAGCCATCGCGCAGCGCCTGGCGGGCCAGGATCGCGCGCTCGGTCCACCAGCGGCCGGCCTCCGGCATCGGGCCGGTCACGGATTCCAGCAGTTCGCGCGCCGATTTGTCTTTGCCCTTGCGCCGGCGCCAGCGCACACGCTCGTAGATCAGACCGGGATCGTTGCGCAGGGATTTCGGTACCCGCGCGATCGGCGTGTCGACATTGCCCCGGCGGTGGCGTAGGGCGATGCGGGCCTCGGCCAGGGCCCGGTGGTCCTTGCCGACACGATAGAGCATGCGTTTCACCGGCCAGTAGTGGCCCTTCCACAACAGCCGCTCGAGCCGGTCGATGTGGTCCTGCTTGGTCAGGTGCTTGCGGTACTTCTTGTAGAATGTGCGCTGTTGGCGCTTGCCGAAGGTGCCCTGAACCCAAGTCTTGCGCAAAACCGCGCGCGCTTCGTCGGTGCGGCCGCCGGCGAGCAGAGCGGCGCCGAGCCGGACCCAGCCGTCGGTGGTCACCGGATCGCGCCCGTCGAACCAGTCGCGCACCTGCGCCGGGTCAATGCCCACTGTCATCGCTTCCTCGGCGCGGCGGCGCAAGGTGGTCTGCAGCGGCCAGTCCGGGTTCCGGCGGATGAATTCGGCGATTTCGTTGAAGCTGGCACCGGAATTGCGCGCCGACAGGCGGGTCCAGGCGAACAGCGTGGCGACGACCGGATCCTTGGCCTTGGCGGCGTGACGGCGGGCGGTTTTCCAGTGGCGCCTGTCGGCGGCCTTGAAGAACGCCTTGGCGGCGCGCACGTCTGCGGGATCGGGCGCCTTGCCATGTGCCCCGGGCCCGTGCCAGGCGGCAAGGATGAAAACACCGACCGTAACCGCGGTCGTCAGGCGCTTAATCAGCGAACTCGGGGTCAAAATGTTCACCTTTCAAGCACTTGCGACGGCCGCCCCCCGGCCGCGAACGGCCCAATCGGTCGAAAGAATCTTACGCGGTCTTGGAATCGACGGCAAGGCCGCGATCCCATTCGCGCTTTCCTTGCGGTCATAGCCGCGGAAGAGTATATCTGGCCAGCTTGGTATTTCAGGAGGAATTCAACCATGTTTCAGGGGTCTATCGTCGCCCTGGTGACGCCGTTCAAGAACGGCGAGGTCGACGAAGCTGCCTTTCAGTCGTTCGTCGATTGGCAGATCGAACAGGGAACCGACGGGCTGGTCCCGTGCGGCACCACCGGTGAATCACCGACCTTGAGCCATGCCGAGCACAAACGCGTCGTCGAGATGTGCATCGAGGTCGCCAATGGCCGCGTGCCGGTGATCGCCGGCGCCGGGTCGAATTCCACCGATGAAGCGATCGGTCTGGCGACACACGCCAAGTCCGCCGGCGCCGACGCCATCCTGGTGGTGACGCCGTACTACAACAAGCCGACCCAGGAAGGCATGTACCTGCACTACAAGGCGGTCCACGATGCCTGCGATTTGCCGCAGATCATCTACAACATCCCGCCGCGCAGCGTCATCGACATGTCGGTCGAGACCATGGCGCGCCTGGCCGAGCTGCCCAACATCTGCGGCGTCAAGGACGCGACCAACGACCTGACCCGGCCGATGAAGACCAAGATGGCCTGCGGTCCCGAGTTCTGCCTGCTGTCCGGCGAGGACGGCACCGCCATCCCGTACATGGCCGGCGGCGGCCATGGCTGCATCTCGGTCACCGCCAACGTCGCGCCGAAGCAGTGCGCCGACATGCAGCGGGCCTGGCGCGAGAAGGACATCGATACCGCGCTGGCGCTGCAGGACCGGCTGATGCCGATGCACATCGCGCTGTTCTGCGAGAGCAACCCGGTGCCGTCGAAGTACGCGCTGAGCCTGCTCGGCAAGTGCGGGCCGGACGCGCGGCTGCCGCTGGCGCCGATTTCCGACGCCAACAAGCCGGTTGTCGAAGACGCGATGCGGTCGGCCGGCCTGCTCAATTAGGTCGGCGCGCGCCGCGCGGATGCCATTTCATGGGTAAGAAGAAAAAGAAAAAGGCGTTCGACGGCAACATCGTGGCGCAGAACCGCAAGGCGCGCCACGACTACATGATCCAGGACACCTTCGAGGCCGGGATCGCCCTGCGCGGGTCCGAGGTCAAGTCGCTGCGCAAGGGACAGGCCAGCATCACCGACGCCTACGCTTCGGAAATGCAAGGTGAACTTTTCCTGCTCAACGCCCACATACCGGAATACGCCGCCGCCAGCTACCAGACGCACGAACCGAAGCGGCAACGAAAGCTGTTGATGCACAAACGTGAACTGGCCAAGCTGTTCATGGCGATCAACCGCCAGGGCATGACCCTGGTGCCGCTGATGATCTATTTCAACGGCCGTGGCATCGCCAAGGTGGAATTGGCCCTGGCCAAGGGCAAACACAAGGCCGACAAGCGTCAGGCGACGAAGGACCAGGACTGGAAACGCGACAAGGCGCGCCTGATGCGCAACCGGGGTTAGGAGAGCAAGCCGTGAAAAGGATTATGCCGCTGCTGCTGGGCTGTCTGCTGCTGGTACCGTCGCTGCCCGGGTCCGACGCCGGGGCGCAGCAGCGCAAGCTCAATCCGTTCGCCAAGACCGCGCAGAACGAACCGCCGACCGCCGAGGAGTTCTTCGAACTGTGCCGCTCCAGCAACACGGAATCGCAGCAGTCCTGCGGCAGCTTCGTGATCAGCATGATCGAGGTCTATTCGCGCATCGGCGAATCCCACGAGGAACACCGCATCGTCTGTCCGCCAAGCGAGATGGATACCGAGCAGGCCCGGCGCATGATCCTGGGCTGGGCCGACCTCAACCCGGACGACGCCGAAAAGCCGTTGCCGATGTCGGTGCTGTCGGCGCTGATCACGCGCTATCCCTGCGCCAAGTACCTCAAGTCGCCGCAATAGCCGCCGGCTTCGTCACGCCGCCTGACCGGAGTCCGTGCCGATGACCCCGCAAGCCCTGTCGCGTTTCACCGTCCTCGACCTGACCCGGGTGCGGGCCGGGCCGACCGCCGTGCGCCAACTCGCCGACTGGGGCGCCAACGTGATCAAGATCGAAGCGCCGGCCCACACCAAGGAGGGCGGCAATGACATGGGCGGCGCCCGCCATGGCCACGATTTCCAGAACATCCACCGCAACAAACGCAGCATGACGCTGAACCTGAAGACGGAGCCGGGCGTCGGGATTTTCAAGAACATGGCCAAGAGTGCCGACGTGGTGGTCGAGAATTTCCGCTCCGACGTGAAGTTCCGCCTCGGCATCGACTACGAGACCCTGCGCGACCTCAATCCGCGCCTGATCTACGCCAGCGTCTCGGGGTTCGGTCAGGACGGCCCCTACGGCAACCGGCCCGGTTTCGATCAGATTGCCCAGGGCATGGGCGGCCTGATGTCGATCACAGGCCAGCCGGGGCAGGGGCCGATGCGCGTCGGTATCCCGATCGCCGATCTGACCGGCGGCCTGTATTGCGCGCTGGGGGTCCTGGTGGGGCTGCTCGAGCGCGAGGTCTCGGGCGAGGGGCAATGGGTGCAGTCCTCGCTGCTGCAGGCGCAGGTCGCGATGCTCGACTTCCAGGCAGCGCGTTGGCTGTTGGACGGCGACGTGCCGGCACAGGCCGGCAACAACCATCCGACCAGCATCCCCACCGGCGTGTTTCCGACCCGCGACGGCCACATCAACATCGCCGCCTCGGGCAAGGTCATGTTCGAGCGTTTCTGCCACGCCATCGGCGCCCCGGATCTGCTCGAGGATCCGCGCTTCGACGGCCTCGAGCGGCGCAGCGAGAACCGGGAAGCCCTGAACGCGCGGATCAGCGAGATCACCCGAACCGAGACCAGCGCCCACTGGGTCGACGTGCTGACCGAGGCCGGTGTGCCGAGCGGCCCGATCAACGACATCAAGCAGGTGTTCGAGGACCCACAGGTGTGGCACCTGGGCATGGCGGCGCCGGCGCAGCATCCGACGCTCGGCTCGCAGCATCTGGTCGGACAGGGCGTCAGCCTGTCGCGCACGCCCTTTTCCGTACGCCGCACCACACCCGAGCAGGGCGAACACACCGACGAAATCATGGCCGAATACGGCTACAGCGACACCGACATCGCGGGCTTCCGCGACGCCGGCGTGATCTAACGGGAAAGCAATGACGAAAAAGACCTACGACCTGTCGACCGAGTTCATGATCGCCGAGCGTGACGGCGCCGTCGGGATCATGACCTTCAACAATCCGGCGTCCCACAACGCCGTCAAGCTGGAGATGTGGGAGGCCATTCCGGAAATCCTCGATTACTTCGAGGACGATTCCGAAATCCGGGTGATCGTGCTGCGCGGCGCCGGCGAGAAGGCCTTCATCTCAGGCGCCGACATTTCCGAGTTCGAACAGAACCGCTCGTCGCCCCAGGCGGTCAAGCGATACGAGGACGCCGCCGACGGGGCGATGGCGCGGCTGGCCACCGCCAAGCGGCCGACCATCTGCGCCATCCGCGGCTACTGCATCGGTGGCGGCCTGGGCATCGCGCTGGCCTGCGACATGCGCATCGCCACCGACAATTCCCGCTTCGGCGTGCCGGCGGCCAAGCTTGGCGTCGGCTACCGCCTGGCCGGGCTGCGCAAGCTGGTCGACGTGGTCGGTCCCTCGTTCGCCAAGGAGATCTTCTTCACCGCCCGCCAGTTCGACGCCGAAGAGGCGCGCGAGATGGGCCTGATCAACCGGGTCACCGGGATCGACGAACTCGAGACCTTCGTCGGTACCTACTGCGACACCATCGCCGTCAACGCGCCGATCACCATCGACTCGGTCAAGCGCATCATCGGCGAGATCATCAAGGGCGAGGGCGACGCCGACGCCGTCCTGTGCGAACGGCTGGTCCAGGACTGCTTCGCCAGCGCGGACTACGAGGAAGGCCGCACCGCGTTCATGGAAAAACGCAAGCCGGTGTTCAAGGGACGCTGACATGAACGGCACACCGGCGGGCTCCGAACCCGGAGCGGGCGGCGGGTTGGTCGAGCGCCTGCGCACGTTCATCGAAGCCGATCTGACGCGCAACGCGATCATCGGCGTCATCATCATCAACGCCATCGTCATCGGGCTGGAAACCTCGCCCAGCGCCATGGCCGCGGCCGGCGGCCTGCTGCGCACGATCGACACGCTGGCGCTGTCGATCTTCGTCGTCGAGATCGTGATCAAGCTGATCGTCTATCGCCTGGCCTTCTTCAAGCGGCCATGGAACCTGTTCGACTTCTTCGTTGTCGCGATCTCGCTGGCGCCGGCCAGCGAAGGGCTGTCGGTGCTGCGTGCCCTGCGCATCCTGCGCGCACTGCGCCTGGTCTCGGCGGTGCCGAAGATGCGCGTCGTGGTGCAGGCGCTGCTGCAGGCGCTACCGGGCATGGGCTCGGTGGTGGCCTTGCTGGGGTTGGTGTTCTACATCACCTCGGTGATGGCGACGAAGATGTTCGGCGGCGAGTTCGAGGCCTGGTTCGGCACCGTCGGGCGCTCGGCCTATTCGCTGTTCCAGATCATGACGCTGGAATCCTGGTCGATGGGCATCGTGCGCCCGGTGATGGAGGTCTACCCCTACGCCTGGGTATTCTTCGTGCCGTTCATCCTGCTGGTCACCTTTGCCGTGCTCAACCTGTTCATCGCCATCATCGTCAACTCGATGCACGACGCCGCCGCCGAGGACGAGGAACAGCAGCAGGCCGAGCACGACCAGGTGCTGCGCGAATTGACCCGGCAGATCGGGGATCTGCGGCGCGAGGTCGCTGCTCTAAGGGAGTCCTCCCGGCCGGGCAAGAGTTGAGATCGCAGACGGTCCAAAGTCGTTCAAAGTCGCCGCCACGGCCTCGAAAGCGCGCAAGCCATCGGGCGCGCCATCGGCCTCGGCCGGATCCGCAACGAGAGGCCCCTCAGAATGCGTGCGCGACCACTTCGCCTTCTACGCCGAACATGTCGCGCGTCTCGGCGATGGCGGCGTCGGCGTCGAAGCCCTTGCAGGTATAGACCAGCAGCGAGAAGAAGCCTGGTCCTGACCAGAAATATCCGGAGATGCCACTGTCGATCAGCGGCACGAAGGCGTCGAAGCCGGCGTTCTCGTCCTTGCCCATGCCGCTCGACGGCTGAAACACGACCGGCTCGCCATAGGTCCGAAGATCGAGCGCCGCCGCCAGGCGAAGAAGGCTATCGCGCACCCGATCCTCGGTCATCGCGTCGGTATAGAAGCCCTCGATCAGCAACCGCTGGCGGTAGACGTCCGGTGCCAGGTCCTTCACTGAGGTTTCGGATATGCTGATTCGTCCGGCTTCGCCTGTCGCAGTCATGTTTCGTCCTTCCTGTTTTTCAGCCCGTCCCCTTGGCCAATTCGGTCTGGTTGCCGAACAGGATGGCGCGGGTCTTCGGGTCGATCTCCTTGGGCACCGCGCGACGGTCGGCGAGGACCTCGAGCCCGCGCTTGACCGCCGGCCGGTCGTTGATCGCCTCGAACCAGCGTTTGACCTGCGGAAAGTCGTTCAAGTCCTGGCCTTGTCGCTCGTGCGAGCGCAGCCAGGGCATCACCGCCATGTCGGCGATCGAATAGTCGCCGGCCAGGTATTCGACCTCGCCCAGGCGCCGGTCGAGCACGCCGTAAAGCCGCGTCGCCTCGTTGGTATAGCGCTCGATGGCGTAGGGGATCGGCTCCGGCGAGTAGCCGCGGAAGTGGTGGTTCTGCCCCAGCATCGGGCCGATGTGCGCCATCTGGAACATCAGCCACTGGGTGACCAGGAACCGGCCGCGGGTGTCCTTGGGCAGGAATTTGCCGGTTTTCTCGCCCAGGTACAGCAGGATGGCGCCGGACTCGAACATCGAGTAGGGCTCGCCGTCGGGGCCGTCGTGATCGATGATCGCCGGCATCTTGTTGTTCGGGCTGATCTTCAGGTAATCGGGATCGAACTGGTCGCCCTCGCGGATGTTGACCGGGATGACGTTGTATTCGAACCCGGCTTCCTCGAGGAAGATCGAGATTTTGAATCCGTTGGGCGTGGGCCAGGTGTAGAGGTCGATCATGCCGGGTTTCCGTTCCGTTGTTGCTGCGTTGCTGTCTGCCATGTGGGGTGTCTCGCCCAGCGATACCAGTACCGCCGTCAGTCGCGGAATGGCACGCCGCCGGTCTCGGGCAGGCGCAGGTCTTCGAGCGGCGCCCAGGTCTCGGCGGCGAGGATCAATTTGGCCAGTCCCTCGGCCGCGGCGTCGAGCAAGCGCTCGCCTTTCTCGGCGCTGGCCTTTGTCGGATTGCCGCGCACGCCGTTGCCGGTCGTCGACGCGAAGCCACGCCAGCGATATCCGCCCGTCTGCTTGCCGAGGCCAGGGTGCCCCGGTCCCTCGCAAGCGGCCAGGTCGCTGGCGTCGACCAGATCGGGCACCAGCGCCAGCATCATCGAGGTTTCGGCCTCGCAGGCGTGCATGATGAAGTCCTGGTCCTCGAGGATCTCGGCGTAGGCCTCGACCGCTTCCATCGGATAGGTGGTGGCGACGACGACGGCGTCGACCTCGTCGGCCAGTCGCTGCAATGAAACCTTCTGCGCGTCGATGTTGCCGCCGTGGCCGTTGTTCAGCAGGATGCGCCGGAAGCCGTGTCGGGTCAGGCTGCGTACGATCGAGACCAGCACCGCATGGAAGGTCTCGTAGTCGGCGCTGAGCGTGCCGCCGAACGGCATGTGGTGCTCGGACAGGCAGAGCCAGACCGTCGGCAGCACCACCGCCGGCGTGCCCTGGGCGACGGCGAGGCGCGCCGCCCGCACCGATGTTTCATGGGCCAGAAGGGTGTCGGTCTGTACCGGCAGGTGAGGACCGTGCTGCTCGATCGAGCCGACCGGCACGATGGCGACGGCGTTCTCGGACGCCAGCCGGCGCAACTCGTGCGCCTTCAGGTTCAGCCATTCGACGTCGGCCATGCGCGCCTCCCTCAATCTTCGCTGTCGCCGTCCAGATGGGCGCCGTCCAGCGTGCGCTCGATCTGTTTTGAGTCCGATTGTTGCTTCGATTTGTCGGCCTTGCTGCGGCCGTATTTGGCACGGTTCTCTTCGGCGCGCTTCTCTTTCGCCGCGCGCTCGCGCTGCTTGCGCGCCTGGCGCAGGTTGATGACCTTGCCGCTCACGCCGCCTTGGCCCGGGCGCCGTCGATGGCGCCGCGCAAACCGTCGTACTCGGTCTCGACCTCGAACTGTGGAAACTCGCGGATCACGTTCTTTGGCGCGCGGAACAGGATGCCGCGGTCGGCCGCCGCCAGCATGGTCGTGTCGTTGTAGGAGTCGCCGGCGGCAATGGTGTAGAAGTTGAGCGCCTTGAACGCCTCGACCCCGGCGCGCTTGTGGTCGCGAAGGCGCAGGCGGTAGTCGACGATGCGCTGTTCGTTGTCGACCAGCAGGCGGTGACAAAACAGCGTCGGCTGACCCAGCTGCGCCATCAGCGGCGCGGCGAACTCGTAGAAGGTGTCGGACAGGATCACGACCTGGTAGTCGCGGCGCAGCGCGTCGAGGAACGCGCTGGCGCCGGGCATCGGGCCGAGGCCGCCGATCACCTCCTGGATGTCGCCCAGCGTCAGCTTGTTTTCGTTCAGGATATCCAGCCGCTGACGCATCAGCACGTCGTAGTCGGGGATGTCGCGGGTGGTCGCGCGCAGGGCGTCGATTCCGGTGCGTTCGGCGAAATTGATCCAGATTTCCGGGATCAGCACGCCCTCCAAATCAAGGCAAACGATGTCCACTTGTGACCCTCACTCAACTCCACCCTCGCTGCGGCCCGGTATAGCAGGAGCCGCGACATAGCTCAAAAAAAGAATTCAGGTGTTAAGCATTTGCCGCAGCTCGGCGAACACCGTCTCGAACATGGCGGTGGTGAGGACGCCGGTGTTGGTGTTGTAGCGCGAGCAGTGGTAGCTGTTGGCCAGCACCGGACCGCCCGGGATCTCGTGTCGCGCGCCGTGGGCGAACTTCCAGTGCGACTTGGTCTGCCCCAGCGCGGTCAGGACGGCGCCGTGCGCCACCGTGCCCAGCGCGAGCACCACGCGCAGGTCGGTCATCGCCGCCATCTCCTCGATGAGGAACGGCCGGCAGGCCGCCGCCTCGGCGCCGGTGACCTGGTTCTTCGGCGGCGCGCAGCGCACCGCGTTGGCGATGCGGCCGTCGGTCATGACCAGGCCGTCGTCGGGGCGGGCGCCGTAGGTGCCCTCGGCGAAGCCGAACTTCAGCAGCGTCGGGTACAGCAGGTCGCCGGCGTAATCCCCGGTGAAGGGGCGGGCGGTGCGGTTGGCACCCTTCAGCCCCGGAGCCAGGCCGACGATCAGCAGCCGCGCGTCGAGCGGCCCGAACGACGGCACCGGGGCGTTGTGGAAATCGGGATAGCTGTCGCGGTTGGCCAGGCGGTATTCGACCAGCCGCGGGCACAGGGCGCAGTCACGCCCCGGTTCGCTGGGCGTCGGCATGACGAGAAGGTGCCGCTCAGGCCATTTCGAGCAGGCCGTTGGGATTGGCCGGGGTGGCGCGGTCCTGCGGCTCGGCCTCGTCCTGTTGCTGGTTCTGCTGGCGGTTGCCGCCGTTGCCGATGCGCGCGATGCTCGGCTGCAGGTCCTGCAGCTCGATGAAGTTGTCGGCCTGGCGGCGCAGCTCGTCGGCGACCATCGGCGGCTGCGAGCGCACCGTGCTGACGACACTGACCCGCACGCCCTTGTGCTGCACCGCGTCGACCAGGCGGCGGAAATCGCCGTCACCCGAGAAGATCACGATGTGGTCCAGGTGCTCGGCCATCTCCATCACGTCGATCGCCAGCTCGATGTCCATGTTGCCCTTGATCTTGCGCCGGCCGGCGGCGTCGGTGAACTCCTTGGTCGGCTTGGTCACCATGGTGTAACCGTTGTAGTCGAGCCAGTCGACCAGCGGGCGGATCGGCGAATACTCCTGGTCCTCGAGCAGGGCGGTGTAGTAGAAGGCGCGGATCAGGTGGCCCTTGGCCGCGAACAGCTCGAGCAGGCGCTTGTAGTCGATGTCGAAGCCGAGCGCCCGGGCGGCGGCGTAGAGGTTCGATCCGTCGATGAACAAACCGATCTTTTCCTGCGGAAAAAAAAACATTTTCAAAGTCCTTCGCGAGAAATAATTTGCTTTTTCTGAGTAAGCGGCGGTGTCCCGGATTCGCTTTCGATTCATGGCGGTACGTCCGACGCACTTATTACGTAATGTCCTTCACCGGTGGCTGCAAGAGACAATCATGAGCAAAAATGGCCCGGGAGAAAATCCCGCCGCAGGCCCCGTCTTCATCGGCATCGGCGCCAACCTGGACTCGCCCGTTCACGGCCCGCCGCTGGCCACCTGCGCCGCCGCGGTGCGGGCGATTTCGCGCGCCGGTATCGCGGTGCTGCGCCGGGCCCGCTGGTACCGCAGCGCGCCGGTTCCGGCGTCCGACCAGCCCTGGTTCGTCAACGGCGTGATCGAGGTCGCGGCGGAACTGGCGGCGGACGAGATCCTCGCCCGTCTGCACCGAATCGAGGACGACTTCGGCCGCGCCCGGCGCCGGCGCAACGAGGCCCGCGTGCTCGACCTCGACCTGCTGGCCTACGGCGGCCTGGTGCAGGAGGCAGGCACCGGCCCGGCGCTGCCGCATCCGCGCCTGCATCAGCGCGCCTTCGTGCTGCTGCCGCTGCTCGAGCTGGCGCCCGACTGGCGCCATCCGCTGCTCGGGCGCGCGGTGCGCGACCTGGCCGCCGAACTGCCGGCCGGGCAGCAGGTCGAGGCGATCGACGAGGAAGGCGACGGGGGCCCCTGAAAACCTTTGAATTTCAGGCCCTCGCGCATACATTTGCCTTGCCTTATGTTGCCTTGCAAAATATATAACCGAAGTTTCCGCCCCGGCCGATCATCCGCCGGGTGATCTGACTTGGAGTGACTGAATGGCCCGCGTAACCGTCGAAGACTGCATCACAAAGGTTTCCAACCGTTTCGAGCTTGTGATGCTGGCCGCCCAGCGCGCGCGCAACATGTCGGCCGGCGCCGAACTGACCATCGAGCGCGACAACGACAAGAACCCGGTCGTCGCCCTGCGTGAGATCGCCGAGGAGACGGTGCCGCTGGAGGACCTCGAGGAGCAGCTGATCAAAGGCCTGCAGAAGTTCATCGAGGCCGACGAGCCCGAGGAGGAGGAGATGGACCTCCTGGCCATCCAGCAGGAGCTGAGCGGCGAGCTCGGCGAAGCTTCCGAGAACGCCGAGATTGCCGCCGACGTGCTCAGCGTCGAGGACGGCGCCGCGGCGGCCGACACCGGCGGAGCGATCAGCTTCGACGTCGTGCCTGACGCGGTGATCGAGGCGGAAGAGGCAGCCTCCGAGGAGAAATAGCCGATGCCGCGGCGAACCATCCTTCGCCGCGCTTCGAAGCCCTCCGCTCGACCGCCGACCGGTCCGGCGGCCCCGCGCCTGCTTAGGGTGTTGGAGGGCCGCCGATGATCCGTCAATTCGAACTGGTCGAGCTGGTCAAATCCTACGACAAGTCCGCCGACGAGGACGCGCTGAACCGCGCCTACGTGTTCGCCATGAAGGCGCACGGCTCGCAGGTGCGGGCCTCGGGCGACCCGTACTTCTCGCACCCGCTGGAAGTCGCCGGCATCCTCACCCACTACAAGCTCGACTGCAACTCGATCATCACCGCGCTGCTGCACGACACCATCGAGGACACCCCGGCGACGCTTGAGGAGATCGAGCAGAAGTTCGGCGGCGAGATCGCCCGCCTGATCGACGGCGTCACCAAGCTGACCCGCATCGAGATGCAGTCGGACCACGCCAAGCAGGCGGAGAACTTCCGCAAGCTGTTGCTGGCGATGTCCGAGGACATCCGCGTGCTGCTTGTCAAGCTGGCCGACCGGCTGCACAACATGCGCACGCTGCACTTCATCAAGAAGGAGGACAAGCGCCGGCGCATCGCCATGGAAACCATGGACATCTTCGCCCCGCTGGCCGAACGCATCGGCATGCAGGAGATGAAGAACGAGCTCGAGGACCTGGCCTTCGCGCAGCTCAACCCGGACGCGCGCAACTCGATCATATCGCGCCTCGACTTCCTGCGCGAGGCCGGCGGCGACATGACCGCGCGCATCGTCAAGGAGCTGAAGAAGACGCTGAAGAAGTCGGGCATCAAGGCCAAGGTCACCGGGCGCGAGAAATCGCCGTACTCGGTCTGGCGCAAGATACAGCAGAACGACGTCGGCTTCGAGCAACTCAGCGATATCATGGCCTTCCGCATCATGGTCAACAGCATCGAGGACTGCTACCGCGTTCTCGGGGTCGCGCACAGCGCCTGGCCGGTGGTGCCGGGGCGGTTCAAGGACTACATCAGCACGCCGAAACCGAACGGCTACAGCTCGTTGCACACCGGCGTGTTCGGGCCCGAACAGCACCGCATCGAGCTGCAGATCCGCACCCACGATATGCACGAGGTCGCCGAGTTCGGCGTCGCCGCGCACTGGCAGTACAAGCAGGGCTCCGAGTATCGCAAGGATGGCCGCCAGTACCGCTGGCTGCGCGAGCTCTTGGACATCCTCGAGCACGCCGCCGGGCCCGAGGATTTCCTCGAGCACACCAAGCTCGAGATGTTCCAGGACCAGGTGTTCTGCTTCACCCCGCGCGGCGACCTGATCAACCTGCCGCAGGGCGCGACGCCCGTCGACTTCGCTTACGCCGTGCACTCCGAGGTCGGCGACACCTGCGTCGGCGCCAAGATCAACGGCCGCATGATGCCGCTGCGCACGGCGCTGAAGAACGGCGACCAGGTCGAAATCCTGACCTCGAAGGCGCAGACCCCGTCGCCGACCTGGGAACATTTCGTGGTCACCGGCAAGGCCCGCGCCCGGATCCGCCGCTTCGTCCGCCTGCGCCAGCGCGAACAGTACGTCGAGCTCGGCCGCGCCATCCTGGTGCGCGCCTTCAAGGAGGAGGGCTACGAGTATTCCGACAAGTCGCTGTCGGGCGTGCTCAAGGGTTTCGAGTCGGACAGCGCGGCCGACCTCTGCGCCGACGTCGGTATGGGCCACCGCACCGGCCGCGAGGTGCTGGAGGTGGTGTTCCCCGGCACCAAGAAGCGGCGCATGGTCGACAAGGTGGTGTCGCTGGCCCGGGCGCGCACAAGGCGCGACAAGGCCAAGAACACGGCGATCCCGATCAAGGGCCTGATCCCCGGCATGGTCGTGCACTTCGCCGGCTGCTGCCACCCGCTGCCGGGCGACCGCATCGTCGGCATCATCACCACCGGCAAGGGCGTCACCATCCACACCATCGACTGCGAGACCCTGGAGGACTTCGCCGACACGCCCGAGCGCTGGATCGACGTCGCCTGGGAACGCGACACCGAGGAGGCCGAGTCGCACACGGGACGGATCAACGTCACCGTGCTCAACGAGCCGGGCGGCTTCGGCACGCTCTCCATGGTCATCGCCAAGAACCACGGCAACATCAGCAACCTGAAGATCACCAGCCGCACCACGGACTTCTTCGACATGCTGATCGACATCGAGGTCAAGGACGTGCGCCACCTGACGGATATTATTGCCGCCCTGCGCGCGACGCCGGTGATTAATTCGGTGGAAAGGGCGCGGGGGTAGGGGGGGAGAGACCCCGCCCCGGGGCTTTTTTTTGTTAGCGCTCAAACGCCGCTCCGCCCTCCGGGCTGGGCTTACCTCGCGTAAGCTCGGACGGCCCTTGGCCTTGCCGGGTCCGATGGACGCGGTAACAGAGCCCGGCCAACACCCGTCACGCACTCATTCGTCGGCCAGCATCGCACCGGCAACATGCACGGTATGGCGGACGAGCCTGGACGAGCCCAGCGAGGACCCCGGGCCGCAGGCCCGTGAGCCGAGCCCGGAGGGCGGAGCGGCGCTTGAGCGCAAAACCAAAATGACAACAGACTCCACCGTTTCGGGCCGTTTCGAAGCGGTTTTGAGCCGTTTCAGGCCGTTTCACCCCGCCTGTTCATCATCGATAATCCGCGTAAGCCCCTGAAACGGCGGAAAACCCGCGATTTTCGCGTGGAAAATGTCATCATTTGTCGTCATTTTGACCCGCTCCGCACCGCGCGGCCAGGGCGTTGGACGATATAACCGTATTCACCATGAAAAAGAAAATATCGGGAACATACGTCTGCTCTCGGCAGTCGTCAAGACGTCGGTCTGCAAGCCTCTCCATTTCGGCAGCCGCACCCTCGCGCATCTACGCAGGGGTGAACTCCGCCGACGCGAACCAAATCAATTGGCATGAGGCCGAAGGCCTAGAGCGGATTCAATTTAGTCACGATCATATCCTGCGGCAGCGAAGTAGTTTTGGCATTCGGCCGGCGTGAAGGATTCGATGGCGTCGGCGATGGCATCCCAGAGATCGGGGATGGTTCTTGCGGCGGCTTTTCGGAGCAGGGCCTTGAGCTTGGCGAAGGCC
>Ga0056109_1000284_pt1 | contig 18116 bp, 17 predicted proteins | sample WorMetG1BERMUDA2_FD_80077 | JGI IMG/M metagenome (GOLD analysis project Ga0056109, IMG submission 80077) | Marine gutless worms symbiont microbial communities from Max Planck institute for Marine Microbiology, Germany - Inanidrilus... ...
AAATAGGGCACGGCGGCATCGGAGAACTCGCCGTTGCTGAACATCGGCCCGAAGTGGCACAGGCTGCAGTTACCGCGGCCGACGAAGATCTTCAGCCCGCGCCGCGCCGCCGCCGGATAGGCGCGGTCGCCGCCGCCGCGGATGGCGCGGTTGCCAGAGCGGACCAGGGTGCCCGAGTAGCAGGAATCGGCGACCACCAGCACGTGCCAGGCGTCCATGGCCTTCAGCGAGTCGGTGATGTCGATGTTGGAGATCCAGTTGTCCTTGATGTCCTCGTCTGCGTCGACCGGCAACCAGTAGCCGCGTTCGGCGTCCTCGTCGAGAATGCCGTGGCCGGCGTAGTAGATCAGCAGGTTGTCCCCTTCGGTCAGGGTTTTGCGCAGCTCGGCGAACTTCTTCAGGATGTCGCGGCGGGTGGCGTCGAGCAAAAGGTGCACGGTGAAGCCGTATTCGCGGCGCAGCACCCGCGCCACCGCCTTGGCGTCGTCGACCGCGGTCTTCAGCGGGCTGATGTTGCGGTAGGCGTTGTTGCCGATGACCACGGCATGGAAATTACCGAATTCGATCTCGGACTGCCAGCCGGCGGCGTCGCGCACCGGGGTCGCCGAGGGGTGGCTGACCCGGGCCACGGCGGCTTTTGGCGCCGGCGCGCGGCTGACCTGCCACGGCAGGGGTTCGCCCTGGACGCTGGAGAGCTTGATCCGATCGCCGGCGCGGGTGACGCGCAGGCATTTTCGTTCGCCCTTCCACATCTTGGCTTGCGGGATCTGGAAGCAGACCTGACCCGGCTTGGCGAACCATACCCCCGGGAAGCGCTTCGGTTGGCCTTGGAAGGTGCTTTCGAACTCGGCGACGCCCTGATCGCGAAACGTCACGCGGACAGGATTGCCCTTCTTGTTGACCAGACTGATCCGTGAATCGGTCATCAGGGATTCGATTTCGGCCTTGCCGAGGCCGGGCTTGCTCCCGCCGGCGGGGGCGGCCGCACGGGTGAACTTCCACGGCAGGGTGTCGCCCTTGGCGTTGATGAAGGACGGGCCGCCGTCGCCGGTCGCGACCGTGGGGCATCTGACCTGGCCCTGCATCCACTGAATGTCGGGGATCTGGAAACAGAACTTGCCCGGCTTGGTCCACCACTTGCCCGGTTTCGGGACCCATTTGCCCCGCTTGTTGACGCGGAACTCCAGTTTGCCGCCAGGCTTGGGGCTGAGCCGGATGGGGAAGCCCTTGAGGTTGGTCAGCTCGATCGTCGATCCGGTCATCAGGGTTTTGATGTCGGCCTGGGACAGGGCCGCCCGCGCCGATCCGGCGGACGCAGCGGCCAGCAGGATTGCGATTAGGATGATCGCCGTAGGTCGCCGTCCCATGGATTCCGCTCCAGCCGAGGTTCCGGAATTCAGTTCGGTCGCGCCTTCCCCCTCGTTCTAAAAAAATGGATTTACCGCAGCGACATCAAGCCCCTTCGCTCAGGTGCGCCAGTTTCTCGGGGTTGCGCACGATGTAGACGCCGGTGATCCGGCCGCTGTCGTCGGCGGCCAGGGACAGCGCCCCGTGCAGCGTGCCCTCGTGCCAGATCAGCAGGCCGGGGCCGCCGTTGAAATGGCCGCGGCGGGTCTCGCACAGGCTCCAGACCTTTTTCCACACGCCGGCGAGGAAGCGGGCGGTGTCGCTGATGCCGTGCAGCACGTTGCGCGCGGCGATGACCTTGCCGCCGCCGTCGCCCCACAGTTCGACATCCTCGGCCAGAAGGTCCTGCAGATCGGCCAGGTCGCCGCTCTGCAGCGCCGCGAGGAATTCGTCGAGCAGTTCTCCGGCGCGGGCCGGCGCGGGCTCGAAACGGCTGCGGTCTCCGCCGACATGCTTGCGCGCCCGCGCCACCAGCTGGCGGCAGGCGGCCTCGTTCTTGTCCAGCGCCGCGGCGACGTCGGCGTAATCGGCGTCGAACACCTCGCGCAGCAAAAAGGCAGCCCTCTCGTTCGGGGTCAGACACTCGAGCAGCAGCAGGAAGGCGGTCGACAGCGAGGCCGCCAGTTCCGCCTCGTTGCCGTAGTCGAGCGGCTCCATGATCGGCTCCGGCAGCCACGGGCCGACGTAGTCGACGCGGCTGCGGTGCGCCGCGCGCAGCAGGTCAAGACAGCGCCGGGTGCAGGTCGTGGTCAGCCAGGCCTCGGGCACCTCGATCAGGTCACGGTCGGCCTGACGCCAGCGCAGGTAGGTGTCCTGCACCGCATCCTCGGCGTCGGCGACCGAGCCGAGCATGCGGTAGGCGAGGCGGCGCAGGCGCGGCCGCGCCTGCTCGAACACCTGTGCGGTCGTGTCAGCCGTTGACGGCATGACGCGGAGCCTCCTCGGGCAGCACCAGCGGCCGGTTGCCGTGGGCGGCGACCTGCAGCCGGTTCCAAACGTTGATCATCGCGACGCAGGCCGTCAAGTCGGCGATCTGCGCCTCGCTGAAATGCCGTGCCAGTTCGGCGTGCAGCGCGTCCAGGTCGGCGTTGCGGTCAAGCATCGTCACAGCCTCGGTCCTGGCCAGGGCGGCGCGCTCGCCGGCGTCGAAATCGTCGACGTCGCACCAGACCACGACGCGATCGAGGCGCTGCTCGCTCCCGCCGTCCTCGCGCGCCTCGCGGCAATGCATGTCGACGCAGAAGGCACAGCCGTTGATCTGCGAGGCGCGCAGCTTGACCAGGTGGCGCAGCCCGGCGCCGAGGGAGCTTTCGGCGAGCAGACCCTCGACGCCCTCGAAGGCGCGCAGGTAGCCCAGGCCGGTCTTAATCAGGTTGAGGCGGTCGAATCCGTTCATTGTCATCTCCTTGGTTAGAGGGGGGGGGTGTTTGTGGAGATGACGATCAGGCGCGCCGGTTTGTGACGCGCGGACGAAAGAATGTGGAAATCGGTGTGGCGGACCGACGGAAGCTACTCCGCCGCCAGCCCCTTCGGGATCACCTCGTAGCCCGGCTCCTCGGGCTCGTCGTCGACCATCTCGGCCGGGAAGCCCGGCGCCAGCACGTCGACGCCGCAGGCTTTCTCCAGCCGCTTGACGATGTTCGGCGACCATTCGCGTTCGCCGTAGCGGGCGGCGCCGTCTTGGAAGATCTCGATCAGCACCGGGTTGACCTCCAGCGGCACGCCGGCGCGCTCGGCCACCACCTGAAAGAGGCCGATGTCCTTCTGCACCAGGTCCATGGTGAAGTTGATGTCGCGGCTGCCGTTCAGGATCACCTGGCTCTCGGTCTCGTGGACGAAGGAGTTGCCCGAGGAGACGCGAATCGCCTCGTAGGTGGTGTTCAGGTCCATGCCGGCCTTCTTCGCCGTGACCAGGGCCTCGCACAGCGTCACCAGGTTGGCGGTGGCCAGGTAGTTGGTCACCACCTTGAGCACCGAGGCCGAGCCCAACGGCCCGGTGTGCAGGATGCGCCGGCCCATGGCCTTCAAGACGGGCAGGGCGCGCTCGAAGGTCGACCGCTCGCAGCCGGCGAAGATGGCGATGTTGCCGGTGGCGGCGCGGTGGCAGCCGCCCGAGACCGGGCAGTCGACGGGCTCGCCGCCCTTTTCGCGGACCAGGGCGCCCAGTCGCGTGACCTCGGCCTCGTCGGTGGTGCTCATCTCGGCCCAGATCTTGCCCGCCGAGAGGCCGGCGAGGATGCCGTCCTCGGCCTCCATCACCGCGGCGCTGGCGGCCGGGCTGGGCAGGCAGGTGATCACCATGTCGCAGGCCTCGGCCATCGCTTTCGGCGACTCGGCCCAATGCGCGCCGGCCTCCAGGAACGGTTGCGCGATGCCGGTGTCGAGATCGCGCACGGTCAGGTCGTAACCGTTGCGCAACAGGCTGCCGGACAGCTTGCCGCCGACGTTGCCGAGGCCGATGAACCCGATTTTCATGTCAGGCTTCTCCCATAAACTTGATGCTTAGCGGACCGGGTCTTCGACCATGGTCAGATGCAGTTCGTCGCCGTCCCAGGGATGCGCCTCGGCGACCGCTTCGTCGAGCTCGACGCCGATGCCGGGGTCCGTGGGCGGGATGATGAAGCCGTCCTGCCAGGTCAGCGGCTTCTTCAGCAGCTCGGCGTGAAAGCCGCCCATCTGCTGGATGCTCTCCAGGATCAGGAAGTTGGGCGAGCAGGTGGCGAGCTGGATGTTGGCCGCCGCCTCGATCGGGCCGCAGTAAGGATGCGGCGCGATCTGCGCGTAGTAGGTCTCGGCCAGGCCAGCGATCTTTTTGCCCTCGAGGATGCCGCCGACCCTGCCCAGCGCCGGCTGCAGGATCGACGCCGCCTGGTTCTCGAGCACGCGGGCGAACTCGTACTTTGTCGCCAGGCGTTCGCCGGTGGCGATCGAGATCGTCGTCTGGCACGCCACCCGGCCCATCTCGCGCGGGTTCTCGGGCGGGGTCGGCTCCTCGAACCACAGCGGGTCGTAGGGCTCCAACTGCCGCGCCAGGCGGATCGCGCCGGAGGTGGTGAACTGCCCGTGGGTGCCGAACAGCAGGTCGGCGCGGGTGCCCACCGCCTCGCGGATCTGGCGCACGAAGGTGACCGAACGCTCGATGTCCTCGAGCGACGGCTGGTGCCCGTCGTAGACCGTGTAGGGCCCGGCCGGGTCGAACTTGACCGCGGTGAATCCCTGCTCGACCGCCTCGGCGGCGAATTCGGCGGCGAATTCGGCGGCCAGGTCCGGGTTTCGGTAGACGTTGCCGGGATCGTCCTTGGCGGGGTAGACGTCGCCGGTCTTGGGGTAGAGGTAGGTGTAGCTGCGCAGCCGCTCGTGCACCTGTCCGCCCAACAGCTGGTAGACCGGCTTGCCGCACTCCTTGCCGATGATGTCCCAGCAGGCGGTCTCGATGCCGCTCAACACACCCATCACCGAGACGTCGGGGCGCAGCGTGTAGCCGGCGCCGTAGACGTTGCGCCACAGCCGCTCGATCTGGAACGGGTCCTGGCCGATGACGTGGCGGGCGCAGACGTCCTCGATCATGCGCGCCACCGTGTGCGGGCCGAAGGTGGCGGCGTAGACCTCGCCGACGCCCTCAACGCCGCCGTCGGTGACCAGCTTGACGAAGATGAAGTAGCGGCCGCCGAAGTGCGGCGGTGGGTTCCCGACCACGAAGGTCCTGGCGTCGACGATCTTCATCAGAACACGATCACGTTGCGCAGGGCCTCGCCGCGGTTGACCGCGGCGATGGCCTCGTTGATCCGCTCCAGCGGGTAGCGCTCGGTGATCAGCTCGTCGAGCTTGAGCCGGCCCTGCTTGTACAGATCGACCAGATGCTGGATGTCCACGTGGATGTTCGACGAGCCCATCTTCGAGCCGAGGATGCGCTTGGTGTCGTTGGCGAGGGTCAGGATCTCGAACTCGGACTTGACCCCGACCGCCGGCATGCCGACCAGCACCACGGCGCCGCCTGGGGCCAGCAGGTCGTAGCTCTGGTCGACCGCGACCTTGGCGCCGACGGTGACGAAGACGTAGTCGGCGCCGCGCCCGCCGGTCAGTTTCTTGACGGTCTTGCGCAGGTCGTCTTGACCGGGGTTCACGGTGTGCGTGGCGCCGAAATCCAGGGCGGCTTCGAGCTTGTCGGCGGCCAGGTCGGCGGCGACGATCAGGCGCGCGCCGCACAGCCGCGCGCCCTGCACCGCGTTGAGTCCGACGCCGCCGGAGCCGATGACGACGACGTTGGCACCGGCCGGAACCTTGGCGGTGTTGGTCACCGCGCCCAGGCCGGTGATCACGCCGCAGGCGAGCAGCGAGGCGCTGTCCATCGGCACGTCACGATCGATGGCGACGGCTTGGGATGCCTCGACCACCACCTGTTCGGCGAAGGCGCCGGTGCGCAGGCCGTGGGTCACGGGCGCGCCGTTGCTGCTCAGCGGGCTGGCGGCGTCGAGCGGGAACTGGGTTTCGCAGGATCCGTAGTAGCCCTGCTCGCAGCAGGGACAGCGGCCGCAGGAGCGCACCAGGGTGACGACCACATGATCGCCCGGCGCCAGATGCTGCACCCCGTCGCCGACGGCCGACACCACGCCGGCGGCCTCGTGGCCGTAGACCGCCGGCAGCACGCCGCCCCAGGCGCCCTCGGCGAAATGGATGTCGGAATGGCAGATGGCACAGGCCTTGATGTCGACGCGCACCTCGCCGGCGGCGGGAGCGGCCAGGTCGACCTCCTCGATGGCCAGCGGCTGGCCGAACTCGTGACAGACGGCGGCTTTCATCACGGCACCTCCCAGTCGCGTCCCTGAAGTCTCGTCCCTGATGCGCGCGCGCCCACCGTGGCGCCGTCGCGATTATCGTTTTCCGGAAAAAGCTTTGATCGCTTTTTGCGCGCGAATCAATACAAGGATGCGGCGCCGGCGAAAAAAGTTCAGGCCTTGTCCTCGAGCCCGAGCGGATTGTCGGTCTCCAGCACGACCAGGTCGCCGCGGTAGATCACCTCGCCCAGATAGATCACGATGCCGTCCGGGTCCTCGATGGTACGCCGCACCTCGCCGATCGGGGTGTTGACGTCGACGTCGAGCAGGCGCGCCGTTTCCAGGTCGGCGGTGCCGATGGTGATGGTCTGGCGCGCCTTGCCGATCTTGACCTCGGGCCGCTCGTGCAGGATCGGGATCACCATCTGCTTGTCGAAGCGTTCCGGATCCAGCTCCCAGACCCGGCGGTCGAGATAGATGTTGATCAGGGCGTAGGGCGTGCCCTTGGCCTGGTGCACTCGGCGCAGGAAGCGGTAGGCCTCGGCCGGCTTGCCTTCGCCGGGCAGCAGGGCGGGACTGCCGACCGAGCTTTCCTCGTGCAGGATGCGCGGCTGGCTCGCCGCCCAGACCCGGATCATGGAGGACCAGTCGGTGCCCAGGCGGATCCAGTGGCGGTTCTTGATGGTGTCGGTGACGAAGGTGCCCTTGCCCTGGCGGCGCCAGACCAGTCCTTCCTCCTCGAGGATCGACACCGCCTGGCGCACGGTCACGACGGCGACCTGAAACTCGCGGGCCAGCTCCTCCAGCGTCGGTACCCGCGAATCCGCCGGCCACTGACCCGAGGTGATGCGCTGGCGCATCAGCGTCGCGATCTGGACGTAGAGCTTGCCCGCGTTGGTCTTCAGGCCGGCGTTTCGAGAACTCGCCATTCGGTCTTACATCTGCTCCCAGTACTCAGACGGATCGATCTGCGCGTCGATGATGGTCAGTTTACGCGATGCGACCGCTTCGTCGAGCGCTTCCTTGAAACTTTCAATGTTCTCCACGCGCACACCCTTTGCGTTGAAACCCTCGGCGACCTTGTCGAAGCGGACGGCGCCGAAGTCGACGGCGCGGCGCTCCATGTTCATCTTGCTCTGCTTCAGCTTGATCAGCGCCAGCGCCGAATCGTTGAGCACGACGATGACCAGCGGCAGGTCGCGCTCCATGGCGACGCCGATCTCGCCCAGGCTCATCAGGGTGCAGCCGTCACCGAGCATGGCGACCACGGTCTGCTCCGGATACGCCAGTTGCGCGCCGATCGCGGCCGGAATGGCATAGCCCATGCAGCACAATCCGTTCGACTGCACCAGTTGCCCCGGGCGCGAGCACTGGATCGCGTGCGCCGCCAGGATGCGATGGGCGCCGACGTCGACCGTCAGCCACCAGTCCGGCGTCGCCGCGTCGCTGACCGCCTGGAACAGGGCGGCGGGACTGATCGCGCCCTGCGGATCGCGCGGGCGCACGATCTCGGTAACCTTTTCCTTCAGCGCCCGGCCGGCGTCCGACAGGGCCGGTGTGCGGTCGCCGCCGGCGGCCAACTGGGTCAGGATCTGTGCCATGTCGCCGATCGCCTGGGTGCCGACGGGGAAGATGCGGTGGGTCTGCCCGTAGGCGTCGATGGTCAGGCAGGCCCGGTCCTGCGGCCAGGCGTCGATCCAGGCGTCGCGCAGCTCGATCGGGTCGTAGCCGATGGTCACGATCAGGTCGGCGTCGTCGACCAGCTTCATGTTCTCGCCGTCGATCACCGGGCTCAGCCCGACCGCGCCGAGGCACAGCGGGTGCGCCTCGTCGATCAGGCCCTTGGCCTTGTAGCTGGCGAAGAAGGGGATGTTCCAGGCTTCCAGCATCGCCTGCAGCGGCGCGCGCATGCCGTCCATCAGGGCGCCGCGGCCGATCAGGGCAATCGGGCGTTCGGCCTTGGCCAGCATCGCCCGTGCGGCCTCGGCGTCGCTCTCGGCCAGTTGCGCCTTGGCCAGGGCCGGCGGCGCGAAGGCCGGTTCGGTCGCCGGCGGCGTGCGGCTTAGGTCGGCGGGTACGTTGAGCAGCGACGGCCCGGCCGGATGCGCAATGGCGATGTCCAGCGCCCGCGCGGTCTGCTGCGCCGCCCGCTCGGGGTTCAGCCGGTCGGCGAACTTGGTCACCGGCAGGGCCAGGTCGACGTGGTCGAAGACCTGGTGGTTGTAGATGCCGAGGTTGCGGGTCGCCACCTCGCCGGCCAGCACCAGCATCGCCGAGCGCTCCATCAGCGCCCCGGCGATGCCCGAGATGGCGTTGGCCAGTCCCGGGCCCATGGCCGCGATCAGCACCGCCGGGCGGCCGGTTGTCTGGTACACCGCGTCGGCCATGAACGCGGCCGCCGGCTCGCTCTTGGCCAGGACGAAGCGGATGCCGACGTTCTCGCATGCGCGCACCAGTTCGAGTACGTCATTGCCGGGGATGCCGAAGGCCCACTGCACGCCGTAGGCGGCCAGGGTGTCGGCGATGGAATCAGCGACGCTGCGCTCGCCGGTCTCGGCGGCGAGGCGGGGGGAGGTCTGATTCATCTTCGGTCTTTCCAATTCGCAGGGTTACTCGGTGAGCATGTCCTCGGCACGGCGCCGGTTGCGGTGCAGGTCGAAGTTCCGCTTGATCACGAAGGCGATCGACAGCACCGTCAGCATGAGGAAGAATATGCAGATCCCGGAGCTGACGAAAGTCGAGTAATCGCCGCGGGTGAGCTGCAGCGCCTGGCGGAAGCTGTCCTCCAGCAGCGGCCCGAGGATGAAGGCGATCAGGAACGGCGCCGCCGGGATCTCGAACTTGAGCATGAAGTAGCCGACCAGCCCCATCACCATCATCACCAGCACGTCGAACATGGTGCTGCCGACGGCGTAGGCGCCGAACACGCAGAGCACCAGCACGGTCGGGTAGAGGAAGCTGTTGGGCACGTCGGAGATCCGCGCCAGCAGCTTGATGCCCAGCTTGCCGACCACGAACAGGTAGGCCGAGCTGAGCATGATGCCCATGAAGAGGGCGTAGATCAGGGTGATGTTCTGCTGGAACAGGATCGGCCCCGGCTGCAGGCCATGGATCATGAAGGCGCCGAGGATCACCGCCGTGATCACGTCGCCGGGCACGCCCAGCGCCAGCAGCGGGATCATGGTGGCGCCGCAGACGCCGTTGTTGCCGGCTTCGGCGGCGGCGACGCCCTCGACCTCGCCCTTGCCGAAATTGTCGCGGTTCTTCGACGTGCGCTTGGCCTCGCTATACGAGAGGAAGGCTGACGGCGCGCCGCCGATGCCCGGGATCGCGCCCATGTCGACGCCGATCAGGCTGCCGCGCACGATCGACTTGAAGCTGCGCTTCCACTCGGCCCAGGTGACGCCGGCCTTGCCCAGGTCGGCGACCCGGTCGTGGTGGCCGAGCTTGTGCGAATAGTGGTTGATGATCTCGGGCAGGGCGAAAAGGCCGATCAGCACCGGGATGAACTTGACCCCGCCCATCAGCTCGACCTCGTTGAACACGAAACGCTCGGTGCCGTAGATCAGGTCGAGCCCGATAGTCGCCAGCAGCAGGCCGAAGCCGGCCGAGACCAGCCCCTTGAGCAGGCTGTCGCCGGAGACGCCGGCGATGATGGTCAGCGAGAACAGGATCAGGGTGAAGAACTCGGGCGGGCCGAACTTGAGCGCGAACTGGGCGATGAAGCCGGCGAAGAAGATCAGCGCCAGGTTGGAGATGAAGTCGGCGAAGCACGAGGCATACAGCGCCATGTGCAGGGCCTTGTTGGCCTGCCCGCTGCGCGCCATCGGATAGCCGTCGAGCACGGTACAGGCCGCCGCCGGTGTCCTCGGTGTCTTGATCAGGATGGCCGGGATCGAGCCGCCGTAGATGCCGCCCTTGTAGACGCCGAGCAGCAGCAGGATGCCGGTGACGGGGCTCATGTAGAAGGTGAACGGCAGGGTCAGCGCGACGCCCATGGTCGCGGTCATGCCGGGGATGGCGCCCACCGTGGCGCCGATCAGCACGCCGAGCAGCAGGATGCCGACGTTGTCGATGGTGGCGAAGATGGCGAAGGCCGTGGCCAGATTCTCGAGCATGTTCGGCGTCTCCTATGCGTCGAAGATGCCGAGCGGCATCGGGATGCTGGCGACCTTGAGGAAGAAGTAGTAGAGCCCCGTCGGCAGCAGCACGGCCAGCGGTACGATGGCTTTCCAGCACCGCTCGCCGCACAGAAGGGTGAATACCACGACCGCGATCATCGACGCCGGGGCCATGCCCAACCATTGGATCGACTGCTGGTAGATGAACAACAGCACGACGGCGGCGATGACCTTGAAGATGGCCTCGCCGAGCGGCAGGGTGCCGCTGTCCTTATCGTCCCCGACGTCGTCCGCGCGCATGGCGCGGGCGCCGTGGTAGGTGATCGCCAGGCCGACGAAGAGCATGGACCAGATGATGATCTTGATCCAGAAGTCGGGCGACAGCGAGGGGATGCCGCCGCCCTCGGGCACCCTGACCCCGACCGGGATCAAGACGGTGATGAACAGCAACGCGCCGAGCGTGAGGATCACCCCCAGCACGACGTCGCGGTAGCGCGAAAAGGTCATGAGCCGGTCCTGTCAGGTCCTGCCGCGGTCTTGGAGAAATGGCGGGTGGCGAAAGGGAGACGCCACCCGCCGCAGCGGATCACTTGATCCGCATGTCCAACTTGTCGACCAGCTCGCGGAAGGCGGTGTACTGGCCGTCGACGAAGGCCTTGGTCTCGGGGCCGTCGAGGATGTTGGGGACCGATCCGAGGGCCTTGGTGAACTTGTTCCAGGCCTTGTCCTTCTTCACGTCCTGCAGCATGGCGCGCAGCTTGGCGACCTCGCCCTCCGGCATGTTCGGCGGGCCGAACAGGCCGCTCCAGCCGATCAGGCGCTCGAGCTGCGGATAGCCGAGCTCGGCCGCGGTCGGGGCGTCAGGCGCGACATCGACGCGTTTCTTGGTGGTCACCAGCAGCGGCCGCAGCTTGCCGCTGGCGATATGACCGGCCAGGGCCGAGGAATTGGTGCAGACCAGATCGACGTGGCCGCCGACGGCCGCCGTCGCGGCATTGCCGCCGCCCTTGTACGGAATATGGTTCATCGCCCCTTTCGGATCCGCGATGCCGACCGAGTCGAGCAGGAACGGCACGGCGATGTGCAGCAGGGTGCCGACACCGGCCGAGCTGAAGCTCAGCTTGCCCGGGTTGGCCTTGATCGCGTCCATCAGCTCCTTGAGGCTCTTGTACGGCTTGCTCGACGCGGTGGCGCAGATCACCGGATTCAGCTCGAGCACGCCGATCATGGTGAAGTCGTTGTACTTGTAGGGGATGTTCGCCTTCATCGCCGGCGATACCGACTGCGAACCGATGCGCGCCAGCAGCAGGGTGTAGCCGTCGGCTTTCGACTTGTTGACGAAGGTCGAGCCGGTGACGCCGCCGGCGCCGGTGCGGTTGACCACCATGACCGGCTGGCCGAGGTACTTCGGTGCCACCGAGGCGAGCGTGCGCGAGGCCATGTCGGAGGCGCCGCCGGCGCCGTAGGGCGCGACCAGGGTGATCGGCTTGGCCGGGTATTCCGCGAACGCCGAGCCGGCGCCGAGGCCGACCGCCAGCGCCGCCGCGGCGGTCAGGGTCTTGGTCAGTTTGAGGGTCATCAATGCCTCCCTAGGTGAGTGTTCAGCGACCTAAACGAAAACGTGCGAGGTGTCGGCCTGATCTTGCGAAGCCTCGTCGGGAACCCGCGTTTCGCGGTGATCGACCGACCAAATTCTTTTCTTGTTACTAAAAGCAATACCTTTCAAATCCCTTTTCGGTCAATGGTCTTTTTTCGTGTTGTTTTTCAGTTAGTTAAAAGGTTCGCGCCGTAACCGGCCTCAGCTCGCCTCGGCCCGCAACAGGCTCTCGCCGGGGCGGACGATGGTGAAATCGACCGGCCTGTTCTCGACCCCGATGACACCGTCACGCAGGCTGACGGCGGTGAAGTATGAGGTCTCCAGGTCGCCGGCCTCGGGGAAGTCGGCGCGGTAGTGCGCGCCGCGCGAATTGGTCCGCGATTGGGCCGCGGCGCGGATGGCGCGGCTGACCAATATCAGGTTCTTCAGGTTCAGCCAGTCGTGCCAGGTCAGGTTGAAGGCGAGGTTGTCGGACGGCACCCCGGTTGCGTCCAACTGCGCCTCCAAGGCGTCCAATCCGGTGTCGGCGCGGGCCAGGCCGTCGGCGTCGCGGATGATGCCGACGTCGTCCCACATCAGCTCGTGCAGCGCCTCGCGCACGTCCTCGGGATTGCCAAGGGTTTTGTCGAACGGGAAGCGGCAGTCGGCGACGGCCCGCTCGATCGCCGCGGTGTCGGGCTCGGCGGCGGCGTCGATGCCGGTGACGTAATCGGCCATGCTGTCGCCGGCGAGGCCGCCGAACACGGTCGAGTTGGCGACTCCATTGCCGCCCAGGTGGTTGGCCCCGTGCACGCCGCCGGCGTCCTCGCCGGCGACGAACAGGCCGGGCAGCTCGGTGGTGCAGTCGACGCGGAACTCGGCGCCGCCCATCATGTAGTGCGCCGTCGGCACCACCTCGACCAGGCCGCCGACCAGATCGAAGTCGTAATCGGCGCAACGCTCGACCTTGCCCTTGAAGCGCTTGCGCACTTCCTTGGGATCGAGGTGGCGCATGGTGATATAGAGGCCGCCATTGGGCCCGACGTTGCCGGCGCGCATTTCCTCGGACATGGCGCGCGAGACGATGTCCCGCGTGGCGCGTTCCTCGCGCGCGTCGTACTTGTGCATGAAGCGCTCGTGATCGCCGCCCAGCAGGTGGCCGCCGTAGCCGCGCAGGCCCTCCTCGATGATGGTGCCGGTGATGCGCGTGTGCGGTCCGGCGACCAGGCCGGTCGGGTGGAACTGCACCATCTCCATGTCGCGCAGCGCCAGCCCGGCGCGCAGCAGCATGGCCATGCCGTCGCAGCTCTTGTCGCCCGAAGGTGTGTGGTAGCGGTACATCGTTGGGCCGCCGCCGGTCGCCGACAACACCGCCTTGGCCTGCACGAAGACGAATTCTCCCGTCCTCATGTCGATCATCAGCACGCCGGAGAGGTGGTCACCTTCGGCGTTCTTGATGAAGGCGACGGCGTGGTGGTCCTCCAGCCGATCGATGCCGCGGGCCCAGACCTGCTCGGCCAGGCGGTTGATGATCTCGATGCCGGTCAGGTCGCCCTTGTGCACGGTGCGATCGAAGGTCTGCCCGGCGAAAGCCTTCTGATGCACGGTGCCGTCAGGGTTGCGGTCGAAGTAGCAGCCGAACTCGGCCTCCAACTCGCGGATGCGCTCCTGCGCCCCGGTGACCAGGCGCCAGGCCAGATCCTGGTTGTTCAGCCACTTGCCGCCCTCGACCGTGTCCATGAAGTGCCGCTCGACCGAATCGCCCTCGGCCAGGGCGACGTTGTAGCCCCCCTGGACCATGCGGGTGCAGCCGCACTTGCCGAGCAGGCCCTTGACCGCGACGGTGATCGACAGCTCCGGCGCCGCGCGCTCGGCATGCAGCGCCGCGAGCAGGCCGGCGCCGCCGCTGCCCAGGATCAGAATGTCGGTGCTCATCCGTTTCATGGTCGTGTCCTCACAGCAAAAGTCCGGCGCCGGAAACCAGCAGCAGCACCAGCACGCCCTGGCGGAAGCGGGCGGCGTCGAGGCGCTTGAACAGCGCCACGCCGGCCAGGGTGCCCAGCGCGATGGCCGGCAGGCACCACAGGAACAGGCCGGGGATCTCGGCGCCGATGTCGCCGCGGAACCACAGCAGCGCCAGCGTCGCCGCGTGCATGGTGAAGATGAAGGTCTGATAGACGCCGCGGCGCTCGGCCGGGGTCCAGCCGCGGAATTCGGACCAGATGGTCGGCAGGATGCCGCTGAGTCCCGAGAGGCCGCCGAGGAAGCCGCCGGCGAGGCCCACGGTGCCGTCGGCGGCGCGGCCGCCCCAGGCCAGGTGTGGCGGGCTGGGGCCGAACAGGCCGTAGACGCCGTAGACGATCAGCAGCACGCCGATGGTCATGCGCAGCGGCTCGGCCGAGACCTGGGTCAGCGCCAGCACGCCCAACGGGATGCCGATCAACCCGCCGATCAGGAATGGCAGGAAGCGCTGCAGGCGCACCGAATGGCGCAGCATGTAGAGCGGTACCGCGTGGATCACCAGGCCGGTGCTGACGATCAGCGGCGTCGTTTCCACCGGGGTCAGCACATGCAGCCAGATCGCCGCCGCGACCAGGGCATCGCCGAAGCCGACGGCGCCGACCACCAGCGCCGACAGGAAGGCGCCGCTGAGCACGACCATCAGCTCCGGGGTGAACTCAATAGGCATTGAACAGGAACACCAGGCCCATCGCCAGGCTGGCGCCTGCGGCGAGGGAAACGAGGGTCTTCTGGCCGTCGCGCCAGGGCAGGAACTCGACCGCCAGCAGCCGCAGACCGCCGGTCAGGTGGGCGGCGAGCAGGATCACCAGGCCGCCCTCGGCCAGCTTGATCATCGGGTTCTCGGTCCAGTGCAGCAGGCCGTCCATCCTGGCCGTATCCTCCAGGCCGCTGGCCAGGAACAGGAAATGGAACGGCAGGAACAGCACCAGCGCCAGCCCCGAGAGCCGGTGCACCAGGTAGGCCCAGTAGGTGGCGTGGTTGTGCCGCAGGCGGGTCGGGCGCGCGGTCATATCGCGCCTCCCAGGCTGTACAGCCCGTAGACCGCGCGCCAGCCGAGGACGAACAGCAGCACCGCCACGAGCGAGGCGATGGCGTTGGCGGCGGTGTCGCCGAGCGCTGTCCATTCACGCAGGATGGTGCGCAGGCCGATGGCGCCGTGGATCGAAACGGCGAGCAGGAAAACGACGTAGAAAACCAGCGCTGCCAGATTGCCGGACAGGCGGTCGATGATCTCGGCGGCGCTGAGACCGCCGCGGATGGCGTACACCATCGTGCCCAGATGCACCATCACGGTCAGCGCCAGCACCGCCGCGCTGGCCCGCTGTGCCGCCCAAAGCCAGGTCTGTTCGCGCGCGCCCAAGACCCGGCCCCTACATTCTGCCGAGCAACGCGGCGAGCAGGCTGGCGCGCTTGAGCCCGGCGATCGAACGAGTCGGGTTGAGGTGCTTGGGGCAGTGCTGCTGGCAGCTCTGATGGCTGTGGCAGGCGTGGCAGCCGGCGTCGCCGGCGACGGTGAGCAGACGCACCTTGTCGCCGCCGTCGCGCTCGTCGTTGACCAGCGACCAGGCCCGGTTCAATGCCGCCGGGCCGAGGTAGTCGGGATTGGCCGCGACCACGTCACAGGCCGAGTAGCAGATGCCGCAGCCGATGCATTCGATCGCGGCGTCGGCGGCGCGGCGCTTCTTCGAGGACGGGCTGACCACGGCGAAGTCGGAACGGTCCTCCGCGGCCGGTTCGAAGCGGCCACGCGCCCGCGCCCACTTGTCGAAGAACTCGACCATGTCCACCGTCAGGTCCTTGACCACCGGCAGGTTGCGCAGCGGCGCGATCTCGAGCCGGCCGTTGACCGCGGCCTCGGCGACGGTGGTGCGGCAGGTCCAGCGGCTGCGCCCGTTGACGGTCATGGCGCAGGATCCACACATACCCACGCGGCAAGCAAATCTGTACGTCAACGTCGTATCAACCCGGCGCTGGATGTAGGTGACCACGTCGAGCACGGTCTGCGCCGGCATCACCGGCACGCGGAAGGTCTCGAAAGCACCGTCCTCGCCGCCGCGCCAGACGGAAACTTCGAGATCGTCGGCGGCGGCTGGGGATGCGGGATGGCTGGTCTGCGGGCTCATGGGGCGTGGATGTCCTCGGCGATCGGAACGCGGGGTCTAAAAGATACTAAAATATAGCAAACCACAAGAATTTTTCATCCCTCGACCTGCGATTTTTGTGCTGTTTTCGCCGCCATCGCGAGGTCGAAAAACGCCTTTCGAGCATCATAACATGGGTGTTAATATATTGAAATATTGCATCTTTCTCGCTCCGCAGGGCGTCCGGCCTCGAATCCCGAGGAAATATTCTCTTTTCCTATAAATAGAAACTATTTTATGATCCGGCATGACCGGACCTTTTTGGATCGCCGAAACCATCGCTTGACCCCCGGGACCGGCATCGAAACATATAAGACTTCGCAACCTTCGGAACCGCACGCCATGGGCAAGATGACTCCCGCCAACATGATCCCGCTGCGCGCCGTCGAGGAGACGGCGCTGGAGCTGATGCGCCGCGCCGCCATCGAGATCCCTGACGACTACCGCGGTGGCATCCGCGGCATGGTCGAGAGCGAAAGCAGCGAACTCGGCCGCTTCGTGCTCGAATCGATGCTCGAGAACTGGGACGTCGCCACCGCCGACCAGCGGCCGATGTGCGCCGACACCGGGTTGCCGCGTTATTTCGTCAAGATGGGCAACGACGCGCAGGTCGAGGGTGGCTTCGTCGCGCTCGAGCGAGCGCTGCGCCAGGCCACCGCCGAGGCGACGCGGACGATCCCGCTGCGGCCCAACCGGGTGCACCCGCTGAGCCGGCTCGATCACAACAACAACGTCGGCGCCCACGCGCCCGAGGTGCAGTACGGCTTCGAGCCCGAGGGCGCCTGGATCGATATCACCTCGGTGCACAAGGGCGGCCTGTTCGGCACCGACTACCGCATGCTGTTTCCGGGCGACGGCATCGACGGCATCAAGCGCTTCTTCCTCGACGTCATGGCCGCCTACGGCAAGCGCGGCCTGGCCTGCCAGCCGGCGGTGGTCGGCGTCGGCCTGGGCGGCAGCAAGGACACCTGCATGCGCATCGGCAAGGAGGCGGCCTGCCTGCGCACGGTCGGCGACGTGCACCCCGACCCCGATGTCGCCAAACTGGAGAACGAACTCACGGAACTGGGCAACAACATGGGCATGGGGCCGATGGGCTTCGCCGGCAAGTCGATGGTCGTCGACACCCATATCGAGGTCGCCTACGCCCATACCGGCGGCATGCCGATGAGCGTGCATACCTTCTGCCTGTCCTCGCGGCGCGCCTGCGCCCGCATCCACGCCAGCGGCGCGGTCGAATACCGCACCGATCCGCAATGGTTCACCCCTTACTACCGGCGGGAGACGGTCGAATGAGCAAGCTGCATCAAGTCCGCCTGAACCTGCCGGCGAGCCCCGAGGACCTGGCCGATTTGAAGCCCGGCTCGATCGTGTTCCTCGACGGCATCGTCTACACCGGCCGCGAGGGCGTCTACAAGAAGGTGATCGAGCAGGGCGCCGAGCTGCCGATCGATCTCGGCGCCCTGACCAACGCCAACTTCCACTGCTCGCCGGCGGCGGCGCCGGACGGCGAGGGCGGCTACAACGTCGGCGCGGTGACGGCGACGGCGAGCTTCCGCTTCTCGCGCTGGATGCCCGACTGGTTCGAGACCGCCGGCGCCCGCGTGATCATCGGCAAGGGCGGCATGCCGGCCGAGGACTACCGCAACATCTTTGTGCCCGCCGGCGCCGTCTACCTGACCACCGTCGGTTACGGCACCGGCGCCCTGCTGGGCCGCGGCATCACCCGCGTGCGCGACGTCTTCTGGCTCGACGAACTGGGCATCGCCCAGGCCATGTGGGTGCTCGAGGTCGAGAATTTCGGCCCGTTCATCGTCGACAGCGATCTCCAGGGCAACAGCCTGTTCGAGCAGGCCAACCGCGAGATCAACGAAAAGCTGGAGCGCGCCTATGATGGCCTGCGCGAACCGGCGCTGCGCCGCTACGGCGAGACGCGGACGCGCACCGACGAGGTCATCTAGAGCACATTTGACGAACGTAGAATCGTTTTTAACCGATGTCTGATTCCCTGCCCTGGTGTTTTTAGCCAGGGAGGTTTTCATGGGCTGGGCGTACGGGATTGATCTTCGGCAGC
>Ga0056109_1000286_pt1 | contig 18027 bp, 20 predicted proteins | sample WorMetG1BERMUDA2_FD_80077 | JGI IMG/M metagenome (GOLD analysis project Ga0056109, IMG submission 80077) | Marine gutless worms symbiont microbial communities from Max Planck institute for Marine Microbiology, Germany - Inanidrilus... ...
CGCTGCCGAAGATCAATCCCGTACGCCCAGCCCATGAAAACCTCCCTGGCTAAAAACACCAGGGCAGGGAATCAGACATCGGTTAAAAACGATTCTACGTTCGTCAAATGTGCTCTAGCGGGCACGGACGATCTCGCCCGGAATGGCCCTGTTGCGGCCCAGGCGCTTGACCCCGATCATGACGCAGCGGTCGTCGATGTGCAGCACCAGCGGCGCGTATCGGTCGATCCGCGCCGTCCATTCCTTGTGGATCGGCTGCGTCTTCCAGACGCCGTCACCCAGGGCATAGGCGATCTTGCCCGCGGCCAGGTCACTGGCGTCCGGCTGCACGGCAATGGGGAAATCACCCAGCAATTCGAAGCGGAAGCCGGTGCAGACCACGAAGTTGTCCTACTGCGGCTGGCTGTTGATCCAGCCGCCCATGTTCCGCGCCGCCGGCACCAGATCCTTGCAGCGCGCCTTGACCGCAGCCTCGTCGGCGTTGCGGCCGAGCCCGAGCAGTTCGCCCATCGGCAGATCGTCCTCGCGGCCCTTGTAGTAGCGGTGCAGCATGTTGCAGTGGTAGGTCTGCCAGGTCGCCGAGGCCTCCGCCTCGTCGGCCTTCTTCTGCTTCTCGGCTTCCTTCTGCTCGGGAGTCAGGGGGACTTCCTGTTGCACGGCACCTTTGTTCAGGGTGGGCAGGAAGATGGCCAGCCAGCCACCGACCGCGAGCGCCAGCACGACCACACAGGCGATCATGATCTTGGTGATCCAGCCCATGCCTTTCTTTTTGCCGTCTTCCGACTCGGTCATGGCAGGCACCATCCCCACACAGGCCGCTATGCGGCAGCATTCGGGGCGAGTTTCCGACTTTTCGGTTAACAACTCGTTCACGCCGCCGTCTTGCGCAGGTTCGGCCCCGCAGTTGCTTGGGCATGGCCCGTCCTGCGGTTAAGCTGGCCGAGGCAAGTCGACACCACTGGAGGAACTTGATGCCCCTACGCCTGGCGATCCTGAACGGCCCCAACCTCAACCTGCTCGGCGTGCGCGAGCCGGACATCTACGGCACCACGACCCTGGCCGCGATCGAGGCGAGCTGCCGGGAGTACGCACCGATCCTCGACGCCGAGCTGCAGTTCCGCCAGACCAATCACGAAGGGATCCTGGTCGACTGGATCCAGGAGGCCCGGGACACGGCCAACGCGATCATCATCAACCCGGCGGGCTATTCGTTTCATTCCGTGCCGGTTCTTGACGCGCTGCGCCTGTTCGACGGTCCGATCGTCGAGTTGCACATCTCGAACATCCACGCCCGCGACGCGGCGCACCGGCATTCGATCCTGTCGGCGGCCGCCACCGCGGTCATCTGCGGGGTCGGCGCCTACGGCTACATCGTCGCCCTGCAGGCGGCGGCGCGGCTGCTCGGCACGCTGCCGTCCGAGCTGCCGGAACCCATCGCCGCCGGGCCGTCGTGACCCCTGGATGCGTCGTCCATGAGCCACGGTGAAATCCCCGCGGAGGTGGACCTGCTGGTCCTGGGCGCCGGCGCCGGCGGCATGGCCGCGGCGCTGAGCGGTGCTGTCCTGGGGCTCGATGTCCTGCTGGTCGAGAAGTCGGACAAGGTCGGCGGCACCACGGCCCGGTCCGCCGGGTCCGCCTGGCTGCCGAATTCCCGGCACAGCCCGCCCGGTTCGGACAGTTTCGAGCAGGCGCTGACCTATCTGCGCAACGCCGTCGGCAACCGCCTGAACGAAGCGCGGGCGACGGCCTTTCTGCGCGCGGCGCCGGAGGTGGTCGCCCTGCTGGAGGACAACACGGCGCTGAAGCTGCGCGCCTATCCGCACCATCCCGACTACCTGGCCGAGCTCGATGGCGCGACGCTCGCCGGCCGGGTGCTGGAACCGGAACCGTTCGACGCATCGGTGCTGGGCGGGCGCTTCGAGGATCTGCAGCCGCCGCTGCCGGAATTCATGCTGCTCGGGGGCATGATGGTCGACCGCGCCGACATCCGCGACCTGATGACGGCGACCTCGGATCCGGCCGCGTTCGGCCGCAGCCTGCGTCTGCTCGCGCGCTACGCCGTCGACCGCCTGCGCCATCGCAGGGATACGCGCCTGGTCATGGGCAACGCGCTGGTCTGACGGCTGTATCACTCGCTGCGGCAGCGCGGCGTGCCGGTGGTGCGCTCGGCCGAGGTGAGATCGATCGTTCAGGCAGGCGGCCGCGTAAACGGCGCGGTGGTCGAGCACCGGGGCCGGACAACCGAAGTCCGTGCCCGCGCCGGCGTGGTCCTGGCGACGGGTGGCCTGTCGCATCATCCGGACCTGCGTCGGCGGCTCATGCCGGCGGGGCTCGATGCCGCCTCGACGGTGATCGACAGCGCCACCGGAGACGGCGTGGACCTGGCCGGACCGCTCGGCGGGCGCCTCGCCGACGAGCACGTCAGCAACGGGTTCTGGACGCCGGTCTCGCGCCGCCGCCGGGCCGACGGTTCGGTCGCGGTGTTCCCGCACTTCGTACTCGACCGCGGCAAGCCGGGCGCCATCGCCGTCGATCCGGCCGGCCGGCGCTTCGTCAGCGAGGCGACGACCTATCACCTGTTCGGTGAGGCCCTGTTCGCGGTCGCGGAGAAGTTTCCCGGCGGCGCCTGCCATCTGATCTGCGACGACAGCTTCATCGCCAAGTACGGCCTGGGCATGGTCAAGCCGAAACGGCTGGGCCTGCGCGCGGCCGTCGCCGACGGCTACGTGACGCGGGCGGATTCGCTCGCCGGCCTGGCCGGCCGGCTGAACGTCCCGGCCGAAGCGCTGGCCGCCACGGTGGCGCGGCACAACGGTTTCGCCGTGTCGGGCCGGGACGAGGACTTTGCCAAGGGCGAGGACGCCTACCAGCGCAACCTCGGCGACCCGGCGCATCGCTCCAACCCGTGCATCGGCGAACTGGTTCGGCCGCCGTTCTACGCCGTCGAGATCCAGCCGAGCGACATCGGCGCCAGCGCCGGCCTCGCCTGCGACGAAGCGGCGCGGGTGCTGGACGGCGACGGCAACCCCATCGAGGGGCTGTACGCCTGCGGCAACGACATGGAATCGATCATGGCCGGGAACTACCCCGGGCCGGGCATCACGATCGGGCCGGCGATGGCCTTCGGCTTCATCGCCGCCCGCCACGCCGCGCGGTCGCTAAAGGACCGCGAGGCGGAATAGTCGGAACAGTCGGTTTCAGACGGCGCTCGAGCTCAGCCGTTCGCGCAGCACCTGCGGGGCGAAGGAGGGGGTCGGCACGACTGTAACTCCAGCCGCCTCCAGCGCGCCCTTCTTGCCGGCATACGAGCCGCGGTCGCCCATGACGATGGCGCCGGCGTGGCCCATCTTCTCGCCGGGCGGCGAGGCGGCACCGGCGATGAAGGCGGTGACCGGCTTCGACATGGTGGCGGCATACTCGGCCGCGTCCTCTTCCATGCCGCCGCCGATCTCGCCGACCATGACCACCGCCTCGGTGCGCTCGTCGGCGTCCAGCGCCATCAACGCGTCGCGGGTGGTGGTGCCGATGATCGGGTCGCCGCCGATGCCGATGAAGGCGGAGATGCCCATGCCGGCCTGAACCAGGTTCAGGCAGATCAGGGTGCCGAGGCTGCCTGAGCGGGAGACCACGCCGACCCCGCCCGGGCGGAACACCCGCTCGTTGAAGGCGGGCATGAAGCCGACGAAGCATTCACCGGGCTTGACGTGGCCGGCGGTGTTCGGCCCGGCCACCTGCACGCCGGCTTCCCGCGCGGCGGAGAGGAAATACATCACGTCGCGCACCGGGATGTGCTCGGTCAGGATGACGATTTTCTTGACCCCGGCCGCGATGGCGTCCAGCGCAGCCGCCTTGACGCCGAGCGGCGGGATGAACAGCACCGAGGCGTCGACCTGGGTTTCCTTGGCGGCGTCGACCGCCGAGGCCCAGACCGGCAGGTCCAGGTGTTGCGTGCCGGCCTTCTTCGGGTTGACGCCGCCGATTACGCGGGTGCCGTAGTCGAGCATCTTCTTGGCCCAGAACGTCCCTTGTTTGCCGGTGATGCCCTGAACGAGCAGGCTTTCGGTTCCGCGGATGATCATCGTGCCGCCTCCACAGCCGCTTTCACGGCATCGTCCATGATGTCGAAGGGTTCGATTCCGAGGCGGTCGCGGACCATCGCCACCGCCTCGTCCTCGCCGGTGCCGTGGATGGTGAAGAACACGGGGACGTCGGGTTGGACCTGCTCCCAGGCCTCGACGATACCGGCGGTCATCACGTCGGTGCGCGCGAAGGCGCCGCAGAAGTTGACCAGCAGCGACTTGACCCGCTTGTTCGACAGCACGATCTCCAGCGCCTCCTTGCCGAGCCCGTAGGCCTCGCCGCCAATCTCGAGGAAGTTGGCCGGAGACCCACCATAGTGGCTGACCGCGTCCATGCTGGTCATGGTCAAGCCGGCTCCGTTGGCCAGGATGCCGACGTCGCCGTCGAGCTCGATGTACTTGAAGCCGATCTCCTGGGCCCGGCCCTCGAGCCCGGTCAGCCTGTCGGGCGAGCCTTCGGCGGCCAATTCGGTTTGGCGCTTGATCGCCGAATCGTCCAGCGTGAACTTGCAGTCGAGCGCGACCAGCTCGCCCGCCGTGGTCTGCACCAGCGGATTGATCTCCAGCAGCTCGGCGTCGTGTTCCATGTAGGCGGCGAACAGCTTTTCCAGCAGCGCCACCACGGCGTCGGGATCGACCCCGTCCATCGCCGGCAGGGCGGCGCGCACGGCGGCACGGTCGAAGCCGGCGCGTACGTCGATCGCGTGGCGCATCAGCTTGTCCGGATGCTCGGCGGCGATCTCCTCGATGTCCATGCCGCCTTCGGGCGAGAACAGCACCAGCGCGCATTTGGTTTCCGGATCGTTCAGGATCGCGGCGTAGAACTCGCGCGCGATCGGCACCTGCGCCTCGACCAGGACCTTGTCGACCCGGTGGCTACCGATGTCCATGCCGAGGATCGCCTCGGCGGCGGCGCGCGCCTCGTCGGCGGAGGTGGCCAGCTTGATGCCGCCGGCCTTGCCGCGCTTGCCGGTCGGCACCTGCGCCTTGATCACGCAGGCGCCGATCTCGGCGGCCTTGCGGGCCGCCTCGTCGGCGGCGGTGGCCAGGCTGCTGGCGGGCGTAGCGATCCCGGCGCGGCGCAGCAGGGGCTTGGCCGCGTGCTCATTGAAATTCATGAGTTCTACTTCCCGTTCTTTTCCCAGTAGGGACCGAACAGCGCCTCCTCGGACGGTTTGTCCTCGGGGATGGTGGTCACCAGGTGGGTGATGTTGATGAAGTTGCGGTAGTTCAGGTTCTCGGAAATGCTGTTGCCGGCCCAGGTGCCGCAGCCCATCGACAGGGTGAAATTGAGCCCGTTGTCGAAGCTGCCGCCGTTGCCGAAAGTATGCGCCTGGTTGACCAGCACGCGGACTACGTCCAGGTCCTCGGCCAGCTCGCGGGCGTGGTCGGTGTCCTGGGTGTGGATGCCGACCGAGTGGCCGATGCCGGTGACGTTCAGCACCCGGCGCACCGTGTCCTTGGCGTCGGCGAAGTCCTTGGCCTTGTAGACGGTCAGGACCAGCGACAGCTTCTCGTCGGACAGCGGATGATCGGGGCCGATGCCGTCGTCCTCGACCAGGAAGAACTTACTCCGCGCCGCCTCGTCGGACAGCCCGGCGGCCTCGGCGAAGACGTCGGCGTCCTTGGCGATGACGTGACGGTTGAGGTGACCGTCGACCCATAGCGTATCTATGACCTTCTGCTTCTCCTCGATCGTGACGCGATAGCCGCCGGCGCGCTGCAGCGCCGCGATGGCGTCCTCGTAGACGTCTTCCAGGATGGTCACCGAGTTCTCCGACGAGCAAGACGTGGCGTTGTCGAAAATCTTCGAGGCGCAGATCTTCTGCGCCGCGTCGTCGAGGTCGGCGGTCTTGTCGATGATCACCGGCACGTTGCCGGCGCCGACGCCGATCGCCACGGTGCCGCTCGAATAGGCCCGGCGCACGTTGTTCTGCGAACCGGTGCAGACGACCAGGTCGCAGCCCTCCATCAGGGCCTGGGTCAGGTCTTTCGACACCGGCGCCGGCAGCACCTGGACCAGATCCTCGGGATGGCCGCTGCGCTTGAGCTCGGCGCGCATGTAGTCGACGGTCTTCGCCGTCGTCGTGTAGCCGGCGGGCGACGGCGCGACGATCACCGCGTTGCCGCCCTTCAGCGCCATCATCGCCTTGTTGACCGGGGTCGCGGCCGGGTTGGTCGACGGGCACACCGCGGCGACGACGCCGACCGGCTTGGCGTATTTGACCAGGCCCTTTTCCGGAATCCGCTCGATCACCCCGGTGGTCGGCACGCGCAGCAGGTCGCGCAGCGTACCGAAGGTCTTGCGGGTGTTCTTGATGACCTTGGACTCGACCTCGCCGAGACCGGTGTCGGCGACCGCCAGTTCGGCCAGTTCGCGCGCCCGTCCGGGCTCGTAGATCGACCAGGCCAGGGCGGTGACCGCCTCGTCGATGCGGGCCTGGTCCTCGTTGTCGTAGGCGGCCATGGCGGCGCGGCCGCGGGCGACCAGGTCGGCGATGATGTCGGCGGGCGAGGGGAGGGTCTGTGCTTCGGCGTTGTTATTCATGATATCCACTTGATTTCGAAAAAGGACTTAACGAATGGGGGCCGGCCGGCGGAGTGGCCGACCCCCGGGGAGAATTCTACGTGAATTCTACAGGCCGGCCAGCAGGCCCTTGAGAAATTCCTGGCGCTTGGCCCACATCGCCTTGACCTGGTCGCGGGTCATGATGCGGATCGGCGAACCGCCGTTCTTCATCTGCTTGGCGACGCGCTTGTTCTTGAACATCTCGGGCACCTTGGCGGCGAGCAGGTCGATCACCGGCTGCGGCGTGCCCTTGCGCACCATGATGCCGCGGAAGTTGACCGACGAGTCGTCGACGTCATAACCCTGCTCCTTGAACGTCGGCACGTCCGGCAGGAAGTCCTTGTCGCGCTGCAGGTCGGCGATGCCCAGGATCTTCAGGCTGTCGCGGCTGCGGTAGGCGTCCGACAGGTTGTTGACGCCGGCCTTGACCTGGCCGCCCAAAACCGATTTCAGCGCCGGCGCGCCGCCCTTGTGCGGCACGTACTTCATATTCACGCCGGTGCCCTTCTGGATCTGCAGGAAGGCGATGTGGTGGCCGACGTAGAGGCCGGCGCCCGACACCGTCAGCTTGCCCGGGTTGTCCTTGGTCCAGGCGACGACGTCGGCCATCGAGTTGAACGGGCTGTCCTTGCTGACCACGAACACCGCCGGGTCGGCGCCCCAGTTGGCGATCGGCTCCAGGTTGTCGACTTTGTACTTGGTCTTGAACTTGATCGACTGGGCGATGAAGTGGGACACGTTGTAGGCGCCCATCTCGTAGCCGTCGGTCTTGGCCTTGGAGGCGAAGTGGTTCCAGCCGACCTTGCCGCCGGCGCCGGGCTTGTTGATGATCACGATGGGCTGGCCGAGGTAGCCCTCGTTGGCCGCCACCATGGTGACGATGCGGGCCTGGAAGTCGGTGGCGCCGCCGGGGCTGTAGGCGACCATCAGGCTTACCGGACGGTCCGGGTAGTCGGCCGCCGACGCGGCGCCGGCAAAGCTTACCGCGAGGGCCGCGGCCGTGCTGATCAGAAGTCGTTTCATTGGAAGTCTCCCTTTATGGTTGGTTCGTGTGTCAGAAAAAGATGCCGCGCGGGGTCTGAACCTTGAGCACCAGCGCGAACAGGCCGTACATCACCGCCATGAAACCGAGCGTGATGACGATGCGTTTGCCCCAGATCCGCGGGTCGCTGTGCGGGGCGGGGTCGTAGAGGGTGTAGAGCGCGAGGAAAGCCGCCGCCGAGGCGACGTAGAAACCGAGCCAGTCGGCCAGCCAAAACACCAGCACGAACATCAGCGCGATACCGGGCAGCACGTTCATCAGCGTGCGCCCGTCGATGCCGCTGCCGGTCTGACTGCCGCCTGTCACGGCGCGGATGAAAGCGAACGCGGACAGCCCGAGCAGCAGCACTGCGACCAGACGCGGGAACAGATAAGGCTCGGGATCCTCGACGTTGAAGCTGACGTAGGTGACCCAGTCGGCGAGGGCGAGCACCAGGGCGGCGGGGACGGACTGCTGCCAGCGGTTGGCCACGGAAGTGGGGGCGGGGGTACTCATGCCGCGGCCTCCTTGATCGCGTTGATCGTGCGCCGGGTGCGGATCTCCATGTACACGCTGTAGACCACCGAGGCGACGCAGAGCGCGATCAGCACGATGTTCATGGCGCCGGTGCAGAAGTACATGAACAGGCCGGCGTCGGCCTCGGCCAGGATGCGGCCCTGCACGTAATTGGATTCGGCGATCGGGCCGAGGATGATGCCCAGCACCATCGGCGCCGCGCTGAAGCCGAACTTGGCCAGGAAATACATGCCCGTGCCCAGCACCAGCATGACGAACACGTCGGACAGCGAATGCTGTACCGAGTAGGAGCCGAACACGGCGAGCACCAGGATGCCGGCGGCCAGGATGGCCGGCGGAATCAGCGTCACCTTCGAGGCCATGCGCGCGATATAGAGGCTGAAGACCATCATCAGGATCTGCCCGATCAGCATCGAGTTGATGAAGGTCCAGGCCACCGGCGCGTGTTCGACGAACAGGTTGGGGCCGGGGAAGATGCCGTGGATCAGCAGGCCGCCCAGCAGCACCGCGGCGGTCGGACTGCCGGGCACGCTGAGCGTCAGCAGCGGCACCAGCGACGGTCCGACCATGGCGTTGTTGGCGGCTTCGGCGGCGACCACGCCTTCGGGCTCGCCGGAACCGAACTTGTCGCGATTGGGGCTGAACTTGCGGGTCTGGTCGTACGACACGATGCCGGCGATCTGGCCGCCGGCGCCGGGGATCAGGCCGATGACGGTGCCGACGATGCTGCCGATCGAAAGCGCGCGGACCTTGCCGAACACTTCGCGCGCCGAATCGAACACACTGTGGCTGTCGACCTCCAGCAGGGTCATGTCCTTCTTGGCGCGGCCGTTCTCCAGCATCTCGATCACCTGCGGGATGGCGAACAGGCCGATCAGGGCGGCGATCACGTGGATGCCCCCGTCCAGGTGCTCGCTGAAGGTGAAGCGCTCGACGCCCTGGATCGAATCGTAGCCGATGGTCGCGATCCACAGGCCGATGCAGCCCGACAGCAGTCCCTTGACCACCGACTTGGCGTCCAGCGTGCCGATGATGGTGACGCCCAGGATGGCGATCCAGAACAGGTGCGACGGGCCGAAGCCCAAGGCCCACTGCGCCAGGATCGGAGTCAGGAAGATCAGCACGAATATGCCGAACACGCCGCCGATGGCCGAAGAGACGAAGCACATCTGCAGCGCCTTCGCCGCCTGGCCCCGCTTGGCCATCTCGAATCCGTCGAGCGCCGTGGCGATGTTGGCCGGCGCCCCGGGGATCTTCAGCAGGATGGCGCTGACCGCGCCGCCGGCCACCGACGAGGTGTAGGCGGCGCGGAGCAGGATCAGACCCTGCGCCGGCTCCATGTGAAAGGTGAAGGGGATCAGCAGCGCCACCGCCATGGTCGGGCTGAGGCCCGGGGTGGCGCCGAGGATCAGACCGCCGACCGTGCCGATGCACAGGATCATCATCGACGTCGGGGTGAATACGGCTCCGAAGTAGCCGAGGAATTCCATATGGTGCCTCCGCGTATGGCGGGTGCGGAACCCGCTTGGACGTGCTCTTCCCTGGTGTCTTTTTATGTGTCCAGATTTTAAAAAATGGGACAATACGACCCATCTTTCATATTACTTGAGGATTGTCAAGCTCTAATCCGAGTCCCGCCAAAGGCCGACGCAGGCGCCAAGAGGGGTGCGCGCGGGTCAAAACCGGGATATCTTGCCTCGCAATCCACGGATTCAGGCCGCGGATTCGGGCGCTGCCGACAAAATGGGGGACCGGTTTGGCCGACGAGAAAAAGAGAAAGGAACACGGCTCGGCGCTTGAAAAGTCGCTGGCCATCATCGAGGTGATCACCGAGCAGACCCAGTCGATCGGCCTGCCCGACCTGACCGCGCGGCTCGACCTGCCGCGCCAGACCATCCACCGCATCCTGCTGCAGCTCGAGGCGATCGGCATGATCACCCGCGATCCCAGCCGGGACAGGTTCTCAGTCGGTCCGCGGTTGTCGCACCTGGCCATCAACACGCTGCTGTCGGCGAACCAGAGCGCGCCGATCCGCGCCGTGCTGCAGGATCTGGTCGACGACATCCGCGAGACCTGCAACGTCGGCGTGCTCGACGGCCTCGATTTCATCTACCTGGAGCGGATCGAAAGTGACTGGTCGCTGCGCGTGCACCTGCAGGCGGGCAGCAAGGTGCCGGCCTACTGCACTTCGGGCGGCAAGGCGCTGCTGGCGTTCAGCCCCACCGACCTGCGCCGGCGGCTGTTCAAGTCACGGACTTTGCGCCGCTACACGGACAGCACCATCACCTCGCCCGAGGACCTGGAACGGGAACTGGCGACCTGCCGCGACACCGGCTATTCGACCAACGACCAGGAGTTCAACGTCGGCATCGTCGGCGTCGGCGTGCCGATCTTCGATCAGGGCGGACGCCCGGTCGCGGCGCTGGCCTGCCACGCCCCGGTGGCGCGGGTGTCGCTCGACGAGATGCTCGGCCACGTGCCCAAGCTGACCGCGGCGGCGAAGCTGTTGGCCGAGATCTGGGAGTAGGGCGGGGCTGTCTCAGTCCGCCGCCGCCTCGAGCCGCGCGGCGACCCGCTCCAGCCGCTCGGCGGTGCGATCGAGGGGCGAATCCGGAATGCCGGCGATGCCGCCCAGGACCAGGTCGCTGATCCGCTCGGCGGTGGCATCGATATCGAAATCGCCCTGGCCGCGCAGGTAGTGCCAGGTGTGGTGCTCGATGCAGCCGTAGATCATGTCGCGTGCCAGCGCCGCCGACAGGCCGGCGCGGAACTCGCCATCCTCGAGGCCGGCGCTCAGGATCTCCATGGTCCGTTGGGTATAGCGCCGGTTCAGTTCCAGCATCGACGAGGTGGTGTATTCGCGGCCGCGGCGCAGCTCGCGGAACACCAGGCGGCACAGCCCCGGCTGCTCGTGGATCGCCTGCAGGTGGTTCCAGATCATGAAGTGCAGCCGGTTGCGCGTCCCGCGCACGCCGGCCAGTTGCCGCTCGTAGTCGTCGATCATGCCTTCGTACCAGTTCTCCACCACCTTCACCAGCAGGTCGCGCTTGTTCTCGAAGTAGCGGTAGATCGAGCCCTCGACGACGCCGGCGCGCTCGGCGATCTCGGCGATCGAGGCGTCGGCATAGTCCTTTTCGACGAACACCTCGCGGGCGGCGCGCATGATGTCGGCGATGCGCTGCGCGCGGGGCAGGCGGACGATCAGGCGTTTGCCGTCGGGCATGGGCGGCTCCAATTCGATGGTTAGTGAATTGAGTTTATTTCAAACGATACGATGGATCATTATTGTTTAAAATCAATTATTCGACAATATAAATTACATTCATTATCGTCGGGTCAGGATGCAAGCAGAGGTGATGACATGAACACGGAACCGCAGCAAGGCCACAACCTCGGTGGACTGGGCGATCGCTACGAACTGACCGACGAGCAGCGCGAGATGCTCGACCAGGTCGACCGCTATTCCCGCGACGAACTCTATCCGCTGTCCGAGAAGATGGACAACGAGGAATGGTGGCCCGAGGACGCCTTCCCGAAGATGGGCGAGATGGGCTTCTTCGGCATCGCCGTGCCTGAGGAGTACGGCGGCCTCGGTTCCGACCTGTTCACCTCGGGCCTGATCGCCCAGGCCATGGCGCGCTGGAACAACGCCATGTCGCTGAGCTGGCTTGCGCACGAGAACCTGTGCCTGAACAACATCTACCGCAACGGCAGCGAGGAGCAGCGGCGCAAGTATCTTCCCGGGCTGTGCGACGGCTCCAAGGTCGGTGCCCTCGGCCTGACCGAGCCGGGGGCGGGGTCGGATGCTTTGGGTTCCATGCGCACGACCGCGCGGCGAGATGGCGATCACTACGTGCTCAACGGCTCCAAGATCTTCATCACCAACGGTCCGGTCGCCGACGTGCTGCTGGTCTATGCCAAGACCGACCGCGACGCCGGCGCGCACGGAATCTCCGCCTTCATCGTCGAGAAGGACTATCCCGGATTCTTGGTGGCGCAGAAGCTCGAGAAGATGGGCTTCCGCGGCAGCCCGACCGGCGAGCTGGTGTTCGACGACTGCCGGGTGCTGGCGGAGAACCGGGTCGGCGAGGAGAACACCGGCGTCTCGGTGGTGATGAGCGGGCTCGACCTGGAGCGGGCCACCGTGGCGCCGATCTGCCTGGGCATCGCCGAGCGCGCGCTCGAGCTGTCGATCGAATACGCCAAGACCCGCGAGCAGTTCGGCAAGCCGATCGCCAGCTTCCAGATGGTGCAGTCGAAGATCGCCGACATGTACGTCTGGGTCGAGACCATGCGCACCTTCACCTACCGGGTGATGGCGGCGGCGAACGACCTGGAGAAGGGAGGCGGCGGCCGCGGCGAGATCCACAAACTGACCGCAGCCTCGGTGATGTACGCCGGCGAGATCTGCAGCAAGGTGCTAAGCGAGGCGGTGCAGATCCACGGCGGCAGCGGCTACATCTGGGAGTCCGAGATCAACCGCCTGTTCCGCACCATCAAGCTGCTGGAAATCGGCACCGGCACCATCGAGGTGCGCAAGATGATCATCGCCGGCGAACTGCTGAAGTAGGAACTGCGCTAGCGCAGCACGTGCACGGCGCAGTGGGCATGGCGCACGACGCGCGCCGCGGTGCCGCCGAGGAAACAGTCCGACAGTTCCGGATTGTGCGAGCCGACGATGATGCAGTCGGCGCCCGTCTCCTTGGCGAATTCGGTGATCTTGCGCCCGGGATGGCCGGTGAACACGGCGGTCTCGACGTCGGCGTCGTCGCCGACCCGTTCGGCGATGGCGACTTCGGCGGCTTCAACGTTTTTCTGCTGCTGTTCGGCCGGCAGGTAGTAGCTGGCGAAACCGGGCACCGACTCGAGCACGTGCACGGCGACGATCTTGCCGCCGTCGGCCTTGAGGCCGCGGGCGACCTCCATGGCCTTGCCGCCATGGCCTTGATCCAGCGCCAGCGAAACCAGAATTTTCTTGTACATCGTCAATCCTCAACAAAGCGAATGGGGGGCGAACCCGCGCCGGCGGGGTCGGGTTTTTAGCGTCTAGGGGCGGAGCACGATCTTGGCGACGCCGGTGGCGCCGTCGAGCAGATCGCGGAAGGCGACGGCGCCGTCGGCCAGCGGCCGTTCCTCGTACCAGTCGAGGGCGCCGAAACGGCCCGCGGCCATCGCCGCCAGCGTCGCCTCGAAATCGTCCATCGTGTAGGTGTAGGTGCCGGCCAGGATGATCTCCTGCAAGGTCAGGCGGCGGGCGTCCAGGCCGTCCTCGCCGTCGAGCAGGCCCACGTGGACGATGACGCCACCCGGGCGGCAGGCGGCGACCGCGGCGCGGCGGGTCGGCTTGGCGCCGACCGCGTCGATGACCACGTCGGCGCTGCCGGGATCCAGGCTCTCGCCGGCGGCCGGATCGATCACCTGCTTGAAGCCGGCGGCGTTGACGGTCTGCCGGCGTCCGGCGTTGGTCTCGGTCACCGCGATCTCGGCGCAGCCGAGCGCGCGCAGCACCAGCGCCGCGCCCAGGCCGACGGCGCCGCCGCCGATGACCAGGGCGCGCGAGTCGACCATGGAGCGAAGCGACAGACGCTCGGCCATCTTGGCCGCGTGCCACGAGGTGGCCAGGGGTTCGGCCAGCGCCGCGGTCGCCAGGTCGAGGCGGTCGGGCACGGTGACCAGGTTGCGCGCCGGCACCGCCACCTTCTGCGCGAAGGCGCCGTGGCGCGGAGGCATGCTGATGATCTCGCGACTGGCGCAGAGGTTGGCGCGGCCCGCGGTGCAGTCCCCGCAGACGCCGCAGGTGACCAGCGGGTTGATGACTACGCGGCGGCCGTCCTCGGCGCCGCCCGAAACCACGCCGGCGGCCTCGTGTCCGAGGATCAGCGGCGGCGGCCGGCGGTCGTCGTGGCCGAGGTAGGCGTGCATGTCGGAGCCGCAGATGCCGACCGAGTGGATGTCGATCAGCCGGTCGTCGGCGCCGGCCTCGGGATCGGGCTGGTCGGTGAAGACCATCTCTTGCGGGTTGGTGTACAGCAGGGCTTTCATGGCAATTCCTACTTGGCCAGGAAACCGCCGTCGAGCGCGATCACCTGGCCGGTGATGTAGGCCGAGGCGGCGGAGGCGAGGAACACGGTGACGCCGTCGAGATCGGCCATCTCGCCGTTGCGCCCGATCGCGGTCTGGCGCGCGTTGTGCGCGGCCCGTTCCGGATCGGCGAACACCGCGGCGGTCAGCTCGGTCGCGAAGAAACCGGGCGCGATGGCGTTGGCGGTGACGCCGTCGCCGGACCAGGCCTCGGCCATGGCCCGGGTCAGCTGCGCCACACCGCCCTTGGAGGCGCCGTAGGGGATGCTGTCGGGAAAGGCGCGGTAGGTCTGCAGCGAGGCGATGTTGATGATGCGGCCGTGGCCGCGCGCGATCATGCCGGGGACGCAGGCGCGGGCGAGGAAGAAGGGCGTCGCCAGGTTGAAGTTGAGCGTCATGTCCCAGCTCTCCGGCGTGATTTCGGCCCAGGGCTGGCGCAGGTTGACGCCGGCGGCGTTGACCAGGACGGTGGCCGCGCCGAACGGCGCCGCCGCGCGTTCGGCCACCGAGCCGAGGCCGGCCCGGTCGGAGAGATCGGCCTCGAGCGCGGCGGCGCGCCCCTTCCCGGCGGTGTTGATTTCGGCGACCGCCGCTTCGAGCGCATCGTGCCGCCGTGCCGCCAGGACCACATCGGCGCCGGCCCGGGCCAGCGCCTGGGCCATGCGCCGGCCGATGCCCGACGAGGCACCGGTGACCAGCGCGGCCTCGCCGCTCAGGTCGAACTGCTGCTGGATCGGAAGCTCGGCCATGCGCCGCCCCGTTCAGGGAGTGAGATCGAAGTTGATGCCGGGGAAGTACTTGGCCAACCGCACGTCGCCGGTGCGCGCATGGCCCTCCAGCCGCGACACCCGCGCGGTTACCGCCGCGACCTCGCGGTTGGCCTCGCGGGTGCAGCGCTGGGTGGTCACGATCTTGATGAACTTGTGCACCGACAGCCCGCCGGTGTAGTGGCCGGCGCCCTTGGTCGGCAGGATATGGTTGGTGCCCGAGCACTTGTCGCCGAAGGCCACGGTCGTCTCCTCGCCGACGAACAAGGAGCCGTAGTTGCGCAGGCGGTCGGTGTACCAATCCAGGTTCGCCGTCTGCACCTCCAGGTGCTCGGGCGCGTAGTCGTCGGAGACCTGCGCCGCCTCCTCGTCGGTGTCGCACAGGACAACCTCGCCGTAGTCGCGCCAGGCCGCCTCGGCGGCGTCGCGCTGGACCTCGGGCAGCCCGGCGATCAGGCCCGGCATGCGCGCCATCACGTCCTCGGCGAGTCCCCGGTCGGTGGTCACCAGCCAGGCCGGCGAATCGAGGCCGTGCTCGGCCTGGCCGACCAGATCAAATGCGACGATCTCGGGGTCGGCGTCTTTGTCGGCGATGACCAGGATCTCGGTCGGGCCGGCGAACAGGTCGATGCCGACGCGGCCGTACAGCATGCGCTTGGCCTCGGCGACGAAACGGTTGCCGGGGCCGACCAGGATGTTGGCGGCGTTGCCGGAAAAGAGGCCGAAAGCCATCGCCGCGATGCCCTGCACGCCACCGAGGGCCAGGATGTGATCGGCGCCGCACAGGTTCATGGTGTAGAGGATCGCCGGGTGCACGCCGCCGCGCTCCTGGCTCGGTGCCGAGCAGGCAACGACGTTGCGCACTCCGGCGACCTTGGCCGTGGTGATGCTCATGATCGCGGAGGCGACGTGGGCATAGCGGCCGCCGGGAACGTAGCAGCCGGCGGTGTTCATCGGGATCAGCTTCTGCCCCGCCCACAGGCCCGGCGACAGTTCGGTCTCGAATTCCCGGATGCTGGCCATCTGCTTCTCGGCGAAGCCGCGGACCCGGTCGTAGGCGAATTGCAGGTCGTCCTTGAGCTGCTGCGGCACCTGCGCGGCGGCCTTTTCGATCGCCTCCGGACCGACCAGGATGTCGCCGTTCCAGCCGTCGAGCTTCTCGCCGTACCCGCGCGCGACCTCCTCGCCGCCGGTCTCGATCTCGGCCAGCATGTCGGCGACGATGCGGCGGGTTTCGTCCTCGTCGGTGGCGGCGGTCTTCTCCGCCTTTTTCAGGTATTCGACAGACATTCCGGAAGTCTCCTAGGTATCCACGTTTCAGTTGAAACTGAAATCGGTCCGGTTAATCAAACGCCCACAGGGTGAGCATGGGAACGTAGGCGAGCAGCAGCACCACGACCAGCATCGTCAGCACGTAAGGAATAGCACGCCCGGCGATGCTCAGCACCGATGTCCCGGTTATGCCCGAGACCACGAACAGGTTGAGCCCGAGTGGCGGTGTGATGAACCCGACCCCCAGCGCGGTCACCATGGCGATGCAGAAGTGGATCTCGTGCATGCCGATTTCACGCGCCAGCGGCAGCAGGATCGGCGACAGGATGACGATGTTCGGCGTCGTCTCCATGACGCAGCCCGAAGCGATCAGGATGCCGATCATGATCAGCAGCAGGATCTGCGGATCGTCGGTCAGCGCCGTCATCGACTGCACGAAGCCCTGCGGCACTTCGAGGATGGCCAGGGTCTGCGCCAGCGGCAGCGACATCGCGATGATCGGCACGATGACGCCGTTCACCTTCGCCGAACTGGCCAGCATCTTGGGGAAGTCGGACAACTTCAGCGTTTTCTGCGCCAGCCCGATGCAGATCGACAGGGTGACGGTCACGGCCGCCGCCTCGGTCGGCGTGAAGATGCCGGTGTAGATGCCGCCGAGGATGATGAACGGAACCATCAGCGCGTAGCGGCCGTCGACGATGGCCTTGATCCAGCGCTTGAACGAGAAGCCGACCTCGGCGTTCTCGAACTTCTTGAACACGTTCATCAAGATGTTGGTGATCATGATCGTCAGCATGATCATCAAACCCGGGATCATCGCCGCCAGGAACAAGGTCGAGGCGGAAATGCCGAGCACCAGCCCGATGATGATGTAGGCGATGGACGGCGGGATCAGGATGCCGGTACAGGCGCCGGCGGCGACCAGGGCGCAGGCGTAGGGGCGGGGATAACCCTGCTCGACCAGGCGGTCGATGGTCATGCGTCCGACCGCGGCGGCGCCGGCCGCGTCCGAGCCCGAGATGCAAGCGAAGAAGCCGCAGCCGAGCACCGTGGCGGTGCCGAAGCCGGCGCGGAAACCGCCGACCGTGGCCTCGGCGACGTCGAGCAGCCGGTCGGAAAGACCGGTGCGGACGAGCACGTCGCCGGTCAGGATGAACAGCGGCACGGCGATCAGGGCGAAGGCGTCGATGCCGTCGAACAGAGCCTCGCCGACCAGCGACAGCGGCAGCGCCTCGGTCAGGACCAGCATGGCGATGGAGCCGACGCCGAGAACGACCCAGACCGGCACCACGCGGCTGTTCGACATCTCCGACCCGTTCAAGCCGAAGCAAGTCTACAGCAAGAAGATCGGCCGCAGCTCAACATGGTGTCGCAGAGCTGGGACGGCAAGCGGGTCTACTACTCGACCTCGCTGCTCGCCAACTGGGACAAGAAGGGCGAGGACAACGAGCAGTTCCTCAAGGCCTACGACTGGGACGGCAAGGAGCTCAAGCACCGCTTCACGCTGGACTTCGTCAAGGAAGGCCTCGGCCGAGCGCACCAGATGCGCTTTGGTGCCAGCGGGCTCTATTCCGGCTAAGCACATTTGACGAACGTAGAATCGTTTTTAACCGATGTCTGATTCCCTGCCCTGGTGTTTTTAGCCAGGGAGGTTTTCATGGGCTGGGCGTACGGGATTGATCTTCGGCAGCGTGTGGTGGA
>Ga0056109_1000290_pt1 | contig 17671 bp, 14 predicted proteins | sample WorMetG1BERMUDA2_FD_80077 | JGI IMG/M metagenome (GOLD analysis project Ga0056109, IMG submission 80077) | Marine gutless worms symbiont microbial communities from Max Planck institute for Marine Microbiology, Germany - Inanidrilus... ...
AATATTTCACTCTTAAAATACAAGGCTGGGAGACTGCTGCATGTATAGGTCGTTAAACTTGCCCGGGCTGGCCACCGCCTGCCTGGCGCTGTCTGCTGTCCTGATGGCATCCGGCGCCGGATGGGCCGCCGAGAAGCCGGGCGCCGAGATGCTGGAGAAGCACAAGACCTCGCCGGGCGGGCAGTACCAGCCCAGCCTCGACGTGATGAAGGACCAGGCCATCGAGCAGCCGGGCAGCAAGCCGGGCGTGCCGACGCTGACCGCCGCCGAGTTCGAGAGCGCCAAGCAGGTCTACTTCGAGCGCTGCGCCGGCTGCCACGGGGTCTTGCGCAAGGGCGCCACGGGCAAGCCGCTGACCACCAAGATCACCCGCGAACTGGGCTACGACCACCTGAAGAACTACATCACCTACGGCTCGCCCGCCGGCATGCCGAACTGGGGAACCTCCGGCGCGCTCAGCGACAAAGACATCGACATCATGACGCGCTACCTGCTGAACGAGCCGCCGGTGCCGCCCGAGTGGGGCATGAAGGAGATGCGCGCGACCTGGAAGGCGCGGGTCAAGCCGGCCGACCGTCCGACCAAAAAGATGAACACGCTGGATCTCGACAATCTGTTCTCGGTGACCCTGCGCGATACCGGCGAGGTCGCGCTGATCGACGGCAACAGCAAGAAGATCGTCACCATCATCAAAACCGGCTACGCCGTGCACATCTCGCGGTTGTCGGCCTCGGGTCGTTATTTGCTGGTCATCGGCCGCGACGCCAAGGTCGACATGATCGACCTGTGGATGGACCCGCCGCAGACGGTCGCCGAGATCAAGGTCGGGCTCGAGGCGCGCTCGGTCGAGACCTCGAAGATGAAGGGATGGGAGGACAAGTACGCGATCGCCGGCACCTATTGGCCGCCGCAGTTCGTGATCATGGATGGCGACACCCTGGAGCCGAAGAAGATCGCCAACACCCGGGGCATGACGGTCGACGAGCAGGCCTACCACCCCGAGCCGCGGGTCGCCGCCATCGTCGGCTCGCACTACCGGCCCGAGTTCATCGTCAACGTCAAGGAGACCGGCAAGATCCTGCTGGTCAACTACGAGGACATCGAGAACCTGCAGATCACCGAGATCGGTGCCGAGCGGTTCCTGCACGACGACGGGCTCGATTCCTCGAAGCGCTATTTCCTGGTCGCCGCCAACGCGCGCAATACCATCGCCGTGATCGACACCAAGACCGGCAAGCTGACCAGCCTGGTGCGCGAGGGCATCGGCCAGACCCCGCACCCGGGGCGCGGCGCCAATTTCGTGCATCCCAAATACGGCCCGGTCTGGGCGACCAGCCACCTCGGTGACGAGACCGTGGCGCTGATCGGCACGGATCCCGAGAAGAACCCGGGCAACGCCTGGAAGGTGGTGCAGTCGCTCGAGGGGCAGGGCGGCGGCTCGCTGTTCGTCAAGACCCACCCGAAGTCGTGCAACCTGTGGGTCGACACGCCGCTGAACCCGGACGAGGAGTCCGCCTCCTCGGTCGCCGTCTTTGACATCGACAACCTCGACAAGGAGTACGAGATCGTGCCGATCGGCGAGATGTCGGGCATCAGCGAGGGCGTGCGCCGTGTTGTGCAGGGCGAATACAACCGCGACGGCACCGAGATCTGGTTCTCGGTGTGGAACGGCAAGGAACAGGAATCCGCGATCGTCGTGATCGACGACAAAACGCGGAAGCTGAAGACGGTGATCCGCGACAAGCGGCTGGTTGACCCCTACCGGCAAGTTCAACGTCTTCAACACCAAGAACGACGTCTACTGAACAAGGCGTCGAACCCGGCATAGGGTAGGCCCCCAAGTCGCCGGAACAACGGCGCCGGACGATTTCCCCTGATCGTCCGGCGCTTTTGCGTGTGCGCGCAGGGATGCGGCACGTCTTGCCAAGCGTCGCGGCGCCCGTTACCAATGCCGTTCGCGAGAACCGGACCGGATCCCTTCCTTGAACCAGCCGAACGACTCCAGCGGCGCCCCGTCGCAGGCCATGGCGGGCACGCTCTACGCCCTGTCGGCCTTCATCCTGTGGGGGCTCTATCCGATCTATTTCAAGTGGCTGGGCGGCATCCCGCCGCTGCAGATCGTTTCGCATCGGGTGATCTGGATCGTCGTGCTGCTGGGCGGGTTCCTGCTGCTGGCCGGGCGCTGGAACACGGTTCGGCGGGTGTTCGCCGACAAGCGCCTGCTCAGCACCGTGGTGCTGACCGCGATGTTCATTTCCGGCAACTGGCTGGTCTACATCTGGGCCGTGCTCAACGACCGGGTGCTGGAGGGCAGCCTCGGCTATTTCATCAACCCGCTGGTCAACGTGTTCCTCGGCGTCGTGTTCCTGCGCGAGCGGCTGCGGCCGCTGGCCTGGATCGCGGTCGGCCTGACCGCCGTCGGTATCGCCTTTCCGGTGGTCAGCCTCGGCGAGCTGCCCTGGGTGTCGCTATTCCTCGGCTTTTCGTTCGGGTTCTATGGCCTGATCCGCAAGCTGGCCCCGGTCGACGCCTTCGCCGGGCTGTTCTGCGAGACCCTCGTGGTGCTGCCGCTGGCGCTCGGTTTTCTGGCCTGGGTGACCTGGACCGGCGAGTCGCTCTTTCTGACCCAGGGCTTGGGCACCGATCTGGCGCTGGTCTCCACCGGCCTCGCGACGGCGGCGCCGCTGGTGCTGTTCGCGCTCGCCGCCAAGCGCATGGCCTACACCACCATCGGCTTCTTCCAGTACCTGGCGCCGAGCATGCATTTCGTGTTCGGCGTCTGGCTGTACCACGAGCCGCTGGGCTGGCAGCGCGGCGTCACCTTCGTCTGCATCTGGGTCGCGCTGGCGCTGTACAGCGTCGACGGCCTGCGCGCGCGGCGGCGCAAAGGTTGACAAGCGGGCGCCTCGACGCCAGCCTTCCCGGCGAGTAGCAAAGGGGGAATTGTCATGACGCAACGGGTTGCCGGCAAGATCGCCATGGTCACCGGGGCCGCCTCGGGGATCGGCCACGCCACCGCCTTCATGCTCGCGCGCGAGGGCGCGCGGGTGATCGCCACCGACGTCGACGAGGACGCCGTCGGCAAGGTCGCCGCCGGCATCGCCGGCGAGGGCGGCGAGGCGGCCGGCATACGCCTCGACGTCACCCGCGAGGAAGACTGGCGCGCGGTGATGGACGCCACCCTCGAGCGCTTCGGCGGCCTCGACGTGCTGGTCAACAACGCCGGCATCGCGTTCAACAAGTCGGTGCTCGAGACCAGCCTCAACGAATGGCGGCGGCTGATGTCGGTCAATCTGGATGGCGTGTTTCTCGGCACCCGGTTCGGCATCGAGTTGATGGCACGCACCGGCGGTGGATCGATCATCAATCTCTCTTCGGTCTACGGCATGGTCGGCGGCATCGGTGTCGCCGCCTATTGCGCCAGCAAGGGCGGCGTCCGCGTGTTCACCAAGGCGGCGGCGCTGGAATGCGCCGAGGTCGGCAACAACGTCCGGGTCAACTCGGTGCACCCGGGTTTCATCGAAACCCCGATGGTCAACGACGCGATCATCAACAGTCCCAATCCGGAGGGCCGGCGCAAGGTCATCGAATATCAGATGGCGCTGAAACGCATGGGCGAGCCGGCCGACGTGGCGGCGGCGATCCTCTATCTGGCGTCCGACGAATCGAGCTTCACCACCGGCAGCGAGCTGGTGGTCGACGGCGGCATGACGGCGCGCTGAATGGTCGGGGCGGCGGCACATACCGGCGCGCGCGCCCTGGTCCTCGGCACCGAGCACCCGCGCAGCGCCGCCGCCGTCCGCTCCCTCGCCGCCGCCGGCGTCCGCGTCGAGGTCGCCGACCACTACGACCCGCCGACCACCTTGTGGCGCGCCTCCAACGCGATCAAGGCGCGGCATCTGCTGGACGAGGACTACGACACCGCCCTGGCCGAACTGCTGCGTCTGGGCGTCGAGTTCGGCGGTATGCTGGTGCCGAGCAACGACCACTACCTGATCCTGGTGTCGCGCCACCACGCCGAGCTTTCCGAGGTGTTCACCGTCGCGGCGCCGCCCTGGAACGTGCTCGAACCGGTGCTCGACAAGGTCACCGCCTGTGACCTGGCCCGCCGCGCCGGCCTCGAGGCGCCGGAGCGTTTTCGGCCGCGGGACCGCGACGAACTGGAGACGGTGTTGAGCGGTCTCGACACCACCGAGCGGGCCTACGTGGTCAAGATCCGCATGTGGGACGACGGCGCCGCCGACGCCCAGACCCTGCGCCGGGTCGCTCCCGCGGGCGAGGACGTCGAAGCGATCCGCGCCCGCTGCGAGGACATCTTCGCCCGCACCGGCGGCTATCCGCTGATCGAGCAGGTGATGCCCGGAGGTGCGGACCGCTGCATCGGCGTTTCGATGGCGGTCGGGCGCGACCACAAACCGGTATTGGCCTACTGCGTGCGCCGGCTGAAACTGCAGCTCTACGCCAAAGGCCGGTTCAAGCATCCCTACGAGCTGGGCGCCAATGCCTACTGCGAGAGCGTGCACGATCCGGAAGCGATCGAGCAGGCCACCCGCTTCGTCGCCGAGGCCAAGTTCGTCGGCGCCATCACCGTCGAGCTGAAGCGCGACGCGGTCGACGGCCGGCTCAAGTTCATCAAGGCCGATCCGCGCTTCGTCCGCGCCACCGGCCTGTCGACGGTTCTGGGCCTGGACTTGCCGCGCGCGGTGCACGAGGTGTTCTCCGGCGCCAACCGCCCGGCCGCGCGGCCGGCGGACTACGCCGCCGGGGTCAACTGGATCTGGTTGGAGGCCTATGCCTATTCGCTGTGGAAGAACCGCCGCGACATCAGTCTGACCCGCGAGCTGTGGAGCCTTCTCAAGCGCCTGCCGAAAGTGCGCGCCTGGGCCTACTTCACCTGACGCGATCCGATGCCCAGCCTGATGCTGCTGGCCACCGTGCGCCGCCGCCTGCGCCTGCTGGAGAACCGCGGCGCCCGCACCGCGACGCCGGACGGCAAGGCCGAACGGGCGGCGTCGGGCTGAGCGCATGAGCGAAAACCCAAAGACAGAAATCTACGTCGACGGCGATGCCTGTCCGGTCAAGGACGAGGTGCTGCGCGTGGCCGTTCGCCACGGGCTGCGGGTGCACATGGTCAGCAATCAATACTTTCGTCTGCCCGACAGCCCGCTGATCAACCGGGTGCTGGTGCCCGAGGGGCCGGACGCCGCCGACGACTGGATCGCCGAGCGCATCGGCGCCGCCGACATCGCCATCACCGCCGACATCCCGCTCGCCGCGCGCTGCCTGGAAAAGGGTGCCCGGGCGCTCGGTCCGACCGGCAAACCGTTCACCGAGGACAGCATCGGCATGGCGGTGGCGATGCGCGACCTGATGGCGCATCTGCGCGAGACCGGCGACGTTTCCGGCCACAATCCGAGCTTCGCCAAGCGCGACCGCTCGCGCTTCCTCGAAGCCTTGGAGACGGCGGTACGGGCGGCAGCGAAGCCGGGTTAACATCGGTTTAAAGTCCGGCTTCTAAACTGTCACCGCAACCACGACAGGCGCCGCGCCATGAAGATCGAGTTCCACGCCGGTTTCGACGATATGCCGCCCGCGTTCCGCGACATGCTCGACGCGGCCGGCGCGCTCGACCTGTTCAACACCCGCGCCTGGTTCAAGCTGCTGGCGCGGCACGGGCGGTACACCGACGAGGAATTCGGCGTCTATGTCGCCTGGGACGACGACGGCGCGCCGCTGCTGGTGATGCCGGTGGCGCGGATCCACCGGGCCGGCCGCCTGCTGTGCAGCCGCATCCTGGCCTCGATCGCGCATTTGGAAAACTTCGCCCCGGTGTGCATCCAGTTCCGCGACGGCGCCACCGGCCGGCAGGCCCTGATGAAGCGCTTCTTCAGCCGCGTGCGCTGGGACGGCGAGAGCGGCCCCCGCTTCGACCTGGTACGGCTGTGTCCGTTCGAGATCAATTCGGAATACGGCGTCATGGTCTACCGCGCGGTGCGCGGCGCCGGCTACTGGATCCAGGCCTACGCCAACTCGTTCAACCGCTTCGAAATCGTCGAGGGGATGAGCCACGAGGACTACCTGGCCAAGTTCACCTCGAAGGAGCGCTACAACATCCGCAGCCGACAGCGCGGCCTGGAAAAGAAATCCGACTTCGACTTCGAGCTGATCGATACCGAGGAAGGCCTGACCCCGGTGATCGAGGAGTACATCAAGGTCTCGATGGCCAGCTGGAAGGACCCGACCAGCATGATCAACGACTGGATCTTCGATCTGATGGTCCTGGCCGCGCGGCACGATATGCTGCGCCTGGGCATCCTGCGCCTGGACGGGGTCGCGGTGGCGGTGCAGTTCTGGCTGGTCAGCGCCGGCGTCGCGCACAGCGTGCACATCGCCTACGACGAGGAGTACAAGCGCCGGCACGTCGGCGTCGTACTGACCAACCTGATGATCGGCATCGTGCTCGACCGCGACCACGCGAAGGAAATGAGCTACGGCTTCGGCAACGAGCCCTACAAGAGCACGTGGATGCGCGACTCGCGCTTCTTCTGCGGCTACGCCGGGTTCAACTCGCGCTCCTTCCGCGGCAACCTGCAGGGCGTGCTGCACATCATCGGCCGCCCGGCCAAGAAGCTGGTGCTCAGGCTGCTCGGCCGGGCGCCGGAAGAAGACATCGATCCGGAAATCTCAAAATAGATTGCCTTGCCGCGGGTCGCCGGCGGCGCCCTTGCGGACGCGCAGGTGGCGTTGCCCGACACCCAGTTCGCCGGCCAGGGCGTCGGCGACAAAGCGGCGGTGGCAGCCGGCAACGTCGCGCTCGTAGCACATCAGGCAGCTCCGCGCGTGCAGGGCGATGTGCGCGGCGTGGCGCAGGTGCTCGGCGAAGTGGGCGGTGTCCATATGCGCGCCGAAGATGCGCTCGAATTCGTCCCGGCGCCCGGCCTTGGCGGCGTCGCGGCCGGGCTTCGGATTGCCGAGCCCGATCAAGTGCTCGTAGCCGATACCGGCATCCGTGAGCGCCTGGCGCAGGGCGTTCTTGGAGAAACCCGGGCGCCGCGAGATCGGCGCCTGGCGCACGTCGATCAGGGTCTCGACCCCGGCGGCGCGCAGGGTGGCAATGAAGTCGTCAAGCTCGGCGCCCTCGTACCCGATGGTCATCAGGTCGGCCATGGCGGCGGGACTACTCCGCCGCCGTCGCCTGCGGCTGCGGATTGCGGAAGGCCTCCAGCAGTTGCGCCTCGCGCTGCCGCGTCTCCTCGACGTTGCGCTGCTTGACGTGGCCGAAGCCGCGCATGGACTGCGGCAGGCCGGCGATCTCGACAGCGAGGCCGTGGTTCTCCGGGGTGAGGCGGCTGAGCAGCTTCTCCACCGTCGCTTCGTAGGCGTCGATCAACTGGCGCTCCATGCGCCGCTCGGCGGTGTAGCCGAACGGGTCGAGCGCGGTGCCGCGCAGCACCTTGAAGTCGGCCAGAATGGCGAACAGCGGCCGCATCCAGGTGCCGTACTCGCGCTTGCGCAGCACCCCGGTGTTCGGGTCCTTGGGCGAGATCAGCGGCGGCGCCAGGTCGTAGGTGATCTTGAAGTCGCCCTCGAACTGCGCGTGGATCTTGTCCATGAACGCGCGATCGGCGAACAGGCGCGCGACCTCGTACTCGTCCTTGTAGGCGAGCAGCTTGTGGTAAGACCGCGCGACGTTCATCGCCAGGCCGTCAATGCCCGGGGCCTTCTGCTTCTCGGCCTCGCGCACGCGGCGGACCAGGGCGCGGAAGCGCAGGGCCAGCTTCTGGTTCTGATACGCGATCAGGTGCCCGGCGCGCTGCTCGACCAACTCGTCGAGCGTCGGCCCGGCATCGGCCTCGACCGCCGGCACGCTCGGCATCAGGCCGGCGACCTCGACGGCCTTGTCCCGGTCGTGCGCCGCCCGCCGGCCCCAGGTGAAGGCGCGTTTGTTGAACTCGATGGCGACGCCGTTCAGCTCAATGGCGCGTTCCAGCGCGGCGCCGGACAGCGGCAGCAGGCCCTTCTGATAGGCGAAGCCGACCATGAACATGTTCGACGCGATCGAATCGCCCATCAAGGCGGTGGCGAGGCGGGTGGCGTCGACGAAGTCGGCCGACTCGATGCCGACGGCGCGGGCGATCGCGGCTTCCAATTCGGCCTCGGGAAAGGCCATGTCCGGGTTCTGGGTGAAGCTGGCGGTCATCGTCTCGTGAGTGTTGATCACGGCGGAGGAGAACTTGCCGCGCAGCTTGCTCAGCGCCTCGTGGCCGCCGGCGGTGACCACGTCGCAGCCGAGCAGAAGGTTGGCGCCGCCGGCGGCGATGCGCACGGCGCTGATGTCTTCTGGCTTGGCGGCGAACTGGATGTGGGTCAACACGGCGCCGTTCTTCTGCGCCAGGCCGATCATGTCGAGCACCGAGGTGCCCTTGTCCTCCAGGTGCGCGGCCATGCCCAGGATGGTGCCGACGGTGACCACGCCGGTGCCGCCGATGCCGGTGACGACGACCCGGTAGGGATCGTCCAGGCCGGGCAGCACCGGATCCGGCAGGTCGGGGAAGGCGGCCTCGCCGACGCCGGCGCCGGCCTTCTTCTTGATGTCGCCGCCGTGCACGGTGACGAAGCTGGGACAGAAGCCGCGCAAACACGAAAAGTCCTTGTTGCACGACGACTGGTCGATCGCCCGCTTGCGGCCCAGTTCGGTCTCGACCGGCACGATCGAGACGCAGTTCGACTGCAGGCCGCAGTCGCCGCAGCCCTCGCACACCGCCTCGTTGATGAAGGCGCGCTTGGGCGGGTCGGGGAACAGGCCGCGCTTGCGCCGGCGCCGCTTCTCGGCGGCGCAGGTCTGGTCGTACAGCAGCACCGAGACGCCTTTCCATTCGCGCAACTCGCGCTGCACCGCGTCGAGGTCGTCACGGTGATGGAAGGTCGTACCGGGCGGGAAGTTGGTGCCGATCGGATATTTGTCGGGCTCGTCGGAAACGACGGCGATGCGCCCGACGCCCTCGCCTTCGACCTGGCGGGCGATGTTGGGCACGGTCATGTGGCCGTCCAGCGGCTGGCCGCCGGTCATCGCCACGGCGTCGTTGTACAGGATCTTGTAGGTGATGTTGACCCCGGCGGCGATGGTGGCGCGGATCGCCAGCAGGCCGGAGTGGTGGTAGGTGCCGTCGCCCAGGTTGGCGAAGATGTGCTGGGTCTTGGTGAACGGCGCCTGGCCGATCCAGTTGACGCCTTCGCCGCCCATGTGGGTGAAGGTGCTGGTGGCCCGGTTCATCCACACCGCCATGTAGTGGCAGCCGATACCGGCGACAGCGCGCGAGCCGTCGGGCACCACGGTCGAGGTGTTGTGCGGGCAGCCGGAGCAGAAATAGGGGATGCGCGCGATCTTGGCCGGCTGGTTGGCCAGGTTGCGTTCCTTGCGCTCGAGGAACTCGAGCCGGTCCTTGACCGTCGGCGAGGTGTAGAAGCGGTCGATCCGCTCGGCGATCACGCGGGCGATGCGGGCCGGGGTCAGCTCGCCGGCCGAGGGCAGGATCCAGGTGCCTTCCTCGTCGAACTTGCCGATCACGCGGGGCCGCACGTCGGCGCGCCAGTTGTACAACTGCTCCTTCAGCTGGTTCTCGATCACCGCGCGCTTTTCCTCGATGACCAGGATCTCCTCCAGGCCCTCGGCGAAGGCGCGGGCGCCCTCGCGCTCCAGCGGCCAGGACATGCCGACCTTGTAGACGCGCAGGCCGATCTCCGCAGCGTGCTTCTCGTCGATGCCCAGGTCGGTCAGGGCCTGCATCACGTCGAGGTAGGATTTGCCGGTGGTGACGATGCCGAAGCGCGGCTCGGGACTGTCGACCACCACCTTATCGATGGTGTTGGCGCGGGCGAAGGCGAGGGCGGCGTAGAGCTTGTATTGCTGCAGCCGGCGCTCCTGCTCCAGCGGCGGATCGGGATCGCGGATGTTGAGGCCGTCGGGCGGCATCTCGAAATCCTCGGGCATCACCACCTGGTTGCGCGACGGATCGACGTAGACCGAGGCCGAGCTGTCCATGTTCTCGGTGATCGTCTTCATGCCGACCCACAGGCCCGAGTAGCGCGACATCGCCCAGCCGAACAGGCCGAAGTCGAGGATGTCCTGGATGTTGGCGGGGTTGAGCGTCGGGATCTGCGCGTCCATGAAGGCGTATTCCGACTGGCTCGGCACCGTCGAGGACTTGCAGGCCGGGTCGTCGCCGGCCAGCACCAGCACGCCACCGTGCGGCGACGAGCCGGCGTAGTTGGCGTGGCGGAACACGTCTCCGGAACGATCCACGCCCGGCCCCTTGCCGTACCACATGCCGTAGACGCCATCGACGGTGGCGCCGTCGAACATGTTGACCTGCTGGCTGCCCCACAGTGCGGTGGCGGCGAGGTCCTCGTTGACGCCTGGCGTGAACATCACGTCGTGCTGCTTCAGCACGCCGCCGGCGCGGGTGAACTCGCGGTCGACGTTGCCCAGCGGCGAGCCGCGGTAGCCGGTGACCAGGCCGGCCGTGTTCAGGCCGGCGTCGCGGTCGCGCTGGCGCTGCATCAGCGTCAGGCGCACCAGCGCCTGGGTGCCGTTCACGAACACGCGCCCGGAATCGAGCTCGTACTTGTCGTCGAGGGTGACGCTCTTCAGGTCCATCGTTCAGCTTCCCGTTTTTTGGCCCCGTCGATGGGGGCGCGTCGCCAGGCGGGGGCGTTTCTTACTTGTTTGTTGTCTAAGAAAATAACGGCCGGCGGGCGCGGTTACAACAAAGTGCCGGGCGCGGTAGTTAATTTCGCAACGAACCGTCGGCGGATCCGGGTCGGCGCGGGGAATATGTCCGCTTTCGGGCCTGCAGACTAATAAAATTACCACGCTCGGAAGGCGGTCGCGGGCCTTCGCGAGCCATTCCGCGCCGCCGCCTACGTCTTGTACATCGCCTCCAGGCGGTCGCCGTAGACCTTCTTGATGACGTGGCGGCGGATCTTCATGGTCGGGGTGAGCTGCTCGTTCTCGATGGTGAACTCGTCCTTGGCGACCATGAAGCGGCGCACCTTCTCGATGTTGGCGACCTTCTTGTTGACCCTATCCACGGCGGCGCCGAGCGCTTTCTGGAAGTCCGGGTCGTCGGCCAGCACGCTGAGGCTGTTGGTGCGCTTGTGCTCGCGCGCCCAGTCGCGCATCCATTCCGGGTCGGGCACCAAGAGGCCGACCAGGTGCGGCCGCTTGTCGCCGTAGACCATCGCCTGGGCGAGTTCGTCCTCGAGGGTGAGCAGACCCTCGACCCGCGCCGGCGACAGGTTGTCGCCGCCCGAGTTGACGATGATGTCCTTCTTGCGGTCTGTGATCTTGAGGAGGCCGTCGGCGTCGATCTCGCCGATGTCGCCGGTGTTCAGCCAGCCGTTGCGCAGGGTGTCGTTGGTCGCTTCCTCGTTCTGCCAGTAGCCCTCCATCAACAGCTCACCGCGGACCAGGATCTCGCCGTCGTCGGCGATCTTGACCTCGACCCCGGTCAAGGGTTGCCCCACCGTGTCGATCTTGTTGTTCTCGGGCTGGGTGACGCTGATCACCGGCGCCGCCTCGGTCTGGCCGTAGCCCTGCAGGATCAAAAGCCCCAGCGAGGTGAAGAACACGCCCATTTCCGGGTTCAGCGGCGCGCCGCCCGAGACCATCGCCTTCAGCCGGCCGTCGAAGCGGGCCGCGACCTTCTTGCGCACCAGGGCGTCGAGCACCTTGTCGGTGATCTTCTCGCCGAAGGAAAGGCTGTTTGCGTCGTGATAGCGCTTGGCGCCCAGTTCGCCGGCGCGGTTGAACATCTTCTCCTTGATGCCGCCGGCCTTCCTGACGCCGCGGGTGATGCGCGTGTGCAGGGTCTCGTAGAGCCTGGGCACCGCGGTCATGATCGTCGGACGCACTTCGGTCAGGTTGGTGGCCAGGGTCTCGACCCCCTCGGCGTAGTAGATCTGTGCCGCGATCGAGATCGGGAAGTAGAGCCCGGCGGCGTGCTCGTAGGCGTGCGACAGCGGCAGGAAGCAGAGAAAGATCTCGTCGCCGAGGCCGAGCTTCAACAACGTGTCCCGTGCGCCGACGCAGTTGCACAGGATCGCCCCGTGGCTCAGCACCACGCCCTTCGGCGCACCGCCGGTGCCCGAGGTGTAGATGATGCAGGCGCGGTCGGTGCGCTGGAACTTGGCGACCTCGGCGCGCACGTCCCAGTTGCTGTTGGCGCCCTTTCGCTTCATCTCGTCCCAGCCGACCACCTCGACGTTCAGCTCCTGCTGCAGCCTGTGCGCTTCCAGGGTGATCGCGAAATCCATGTCGGTGGCCTCGTGCGCCGCCGGCAGGAACGGATCGGCGAGCTTGCTGGTCGACACGATGGCGCCCTTGGCGCCGCTGTTCTCGATGATGTGCTTGTGGTCCGCCGTGGTGTTGGTGGTGTAGGCCGGCACGGTGATCGCGCCGGCGGCCATGATCGCCAGGTCGGCGACGACCCAGCGCGGCCGGTTCTCCGACACCAGCACGACCCGGTCGCCGGTCTCGACTCCCATGCTGCGCAGGCCGCGGGCCACCTCGATGACCTCGTCGGCGGCCTGGCGCCAGGATGTCGGTTGGTATTTGCCGTCGTGTTTCGCCCACATGAAGGGCGCGTCGCCCTTTTCGTCGGCCTGGTCAAAGAACATCTGAACCAGGCTCGGCCAGGTTTCGGCGTTCATGTTTCGCTCCCCAGATCCCTTGCCCTTTGCGGGCTCCACCCCGGTTTATCTTGCCTCTGTCACCGGCCGACCGGGCGGGCTATTGTTGCTTTCGTTGCCAAGTTAATTGCTATGCGCCTATTGCAGCGCTATATGGCCTAGGAATCAAGGAGTGAAGCGGTGACGCAAGCCACGGCCCCGGAAAACAAGCCCGAAACGGGCGACCTGCCGGAATGGAACCTCGGCGACCTGTTCGCGGCGCCGGACGCGCCCGAGCTGGAGGCCGTGTTCGAGCAGGCCGAGCGCGCCGCCGGCAGCTTCGCCGAGACCTACGCCGGCAAGCTCGCGGACCTGGACGGAGCGGCCCTGGGCGCCGCCATCGCCGCCTACGAGAACCTGGTCGAGCCGCTGTACAAGGCGATGAGCTACGCCCAGCTGCTGCACGCCGGCAACGTCGCCGATCCTGAGGTCGGCCGCTTCTACCAGACCGTCAACGAGCGGGTCACCGACATCACCACGCGGACCCTGTTCTTCACCCTGGAGATCAACCGGCTCGAGGACAATTTGCTCGAGGCGCAGATGGCCGACCCGGCGGCGGCGCACTACGCCACCTGGATCCGCGACATCCGCGCCTTCAAGGCGCACCAACTGGCCGACGACCTGGAAAAGCTGCTGCACGAGAAATCGGTCGCCGGCCGCGCCGCCTGGGTGCGCCTGTTCGACGAAACCATGGCCGAGCTGCGCTTCACGATCGAAGGAGAAGAAGACGAACTGACGCTCAGCGAGGTGCTCGACCGCCTGACCGACGGCGACGGCGGCCGCCGGCGCGACGCCGCCAAGGCGCTCGGCCGGGTGCTCGGCGAGAACACCCGGCTTTTCGCGCTGATCACCAACACGCTGGCGAAGGACAAGGCGATCGAGGACGAGTGGCGCGCCTACGAGCGGCCGGTGTCGTCGCGCAACCTCGGCAACCAGGTCGAGGACGACGTGGTCGACGCGCTGGCCCGCTCGGTGCGCGCCGCCTATCCCGACCTGGCGCACCGCTACTACCGGCTGAAGGCGAGGTGGTTCGGCGTCGACAAGCTCGATTACTGGGACCGCAACGCGCCGCTGCCCGACGATTCCAATCGCATTTATCGGTGGGACGAGGCCCGCGACATGGTGCTGGGCGCCTACGGCGGCTTCGAGCCGGCGATGGCCGACACCGCGCGGCGCTTCTTCGACGAACGCTGGATCGACGCGCCGCCGCGGCCGGGCAAGGATTCGGGCGCCTTCTCGCACCCGACGGTGCCGTCTGCCCACCCCTATATCCTGATGAACTACCACGGCAAGGCGCGCGACGTGATGACGCTGGCGCACGAGCTCGGCCACGGCGTGCACCAGGTACTGGCGCCGCCGCGCGGCACGCTGATGTCGGATACGCCGCTGACCCTGGCCGAGACCGCCTCGGTGTTCGGCGAGATGCTGACCTTCCGCGCCCTCCTGGACGGCGAGGACGACGCGGCGCCGCGGCGCATCCTGCTCGCCGGCAAGGTCGAGGACATGCTCAACACCGTGGTCCGCCAGATCGCCTTCCACGAGTTCGAGACCATCGTGCACGACGAGCGCGCCGGCGGCGAGCTGTCGGCCGAGCGGCTGGGCGAGATCTGGATGCAGGTGCAGTCCGACAGCCTCGGCCCGGCGCTGCGCTTCGACGACGACTATCGTCATTACTGGGCCTACATCCCGCACTTCGTGCACGCGCCGTTTTACGTCTACGCCTATGCCTTCGGCGATTGCCTGGTCAATTCGCTGTACGACGTCTTCCAGCACGGCCACCCGGGCTTCCAGGCCAAGTACCTGGACATGCTGCGCGCCGGCGGCACGCTGCGGCACAAGGAGCTGCTGGCGCCGTTCAGGCTGGACGCCACCGACCCGTCGTTCTGGAGCCGCGGCCTCGCGATGGTCGCCGGCTTCATCGACGAGCTGGAGGGCCTGTCATGAGCCGCCTCGAGGTCATCCACCGCCCGGCCGAGGGCCGGCCCGCCGGGCCGCCGCTGCTGTTCCTGCACGGCGCCTTCACCGCCGCCTGGTGCTGGGACGAGCACATGCTGCCCTGGTTCGCCGCCCGCGGTTTCGAGTCCGTCGCCTTCAGCTTCCGCGGCCACGGTCGCAGCGAGGGCCACGCCGAGCTGCATGGGCTGGGCATCGGCGACTACGTCGACGACCTGCGCCAGGTCGTCGCCGGGTTCGATCGGCCGCCGGTGCTGATCGGCCACTCGATGGGCGGCTACGTGGCGCAGCAGTACCTGGAGCGGGGCGGCGAAGGCGCCGGGCTGGTGCTGCTCGCCTCGGTGCCGCCGAGCGGCCTGTGGGGCCCCGGCGCTTGGCTGTGGCTGACCCGGCCGGTGCTTCTGTGGCAGATCGGCACCCTGCAGTGGGTGGGCAACCACGGTGCCACCCAGGACATGGTCAACGCCGCCCTGTTCAATGGTCCCGAAGGGCGCACCCTGGCCAAGCAGTACATGCCGCGCATGGGCAACGAATCGCTGCGCGCCTGCATGGACATATACGGTCCGGCCCTGCCGGGGCGGCGGCTGGACATCGAGGTGCCGGCGCTGGTCATGGGCGCGGCCAAGGACAACCTGATCCCGCCGCTGTCGGTGCGCGAGACCGCCGATGCGCTCGGCATCGAGGCGCACATGTTCGAGAACATGGGCCACGGCATGATGCTGGACGGCGGCTGGCGCCGGGTCGCCGAGGCGATCCACGATTGGCTGCCGGGCGGGGACGGCTGATGGCCGAAGGTGGCCGGCGCGAAGACAACCGGGTCACCGGTCGGGTGCGCCGCTACGCCCGCGTCGGCACCAAGGTCGGCGGCCTGGCGGCGTGGTTCGCCGGCGGCCGGCTGCTCGGCATCGACCTCGACCAGGGCGCCCACGCCGCCGAGCTGACGGCGGCGCTGGGTGGGCTGAAGGGGCCGCTTATGAAGGTGGCGCAGATCATGGCCACCGTGCCCGACGTATTGCCCGAGGAGTATTCGCAGCAGTTCGCGCAGCTGCAAACCAATGCACCGTCGATGGGCTGGCCGTTCGTGCGCCGGCGCATGCGCACCGAGCTGGGCCCGGACTGGCAGAAGAAGTTCGCCGAGTTCGAGCACACTGCCGCCGCCGCCGCGTCGCTCGGCCAGGTGCACCGGGCGCGCAGCCTGGACGGCCAGGACCTGGCCTGCAAGCTGCAGTATCCGGACATGTCCTCGGCGGTCGAGGCCGACCTGCGCCAGCTGCAGCTGGTGTTCTCGATCTACAAGCGCTACGACAAGGCGATCGATCCGAGCCAGATCCACGCCGAGCTGTCGGCGCGGCTGCGCGAGGAGCTGGACTACCGCCGCGAGGCCGCCAACCTGCGCCTCTATACCCACATGCTGCGCCACGAGACCGGGGTGCACGTGCCGCCGCTGCTGGACGAACTGTCGACCGACCGCCTGCTGACCATGGGCTGGCTCGAGGGCGAGCCGCTGATGAGCGTGGTCGAGGCGCCGCTGGAGGTGCGCAACGCCGTCGCCACCAACATGTTCCGCGCCTGGTACGTGCCGTTCTACGGCTTCGGCGTGATCCACGGCGATCCGCACCTGGGCAACTACTCGGTGCGCCCGGACCAGCAGGTCAACCTGCTCGACTTCGGCTGTATCCGCGCGTTCCGCGCCGAGTTCGTCGCCGCCGTCATCGACCTCTACCGGGCCCTGCGCGACGGCGACGAGGATCTCGCCGTGCACGCCTACGAGACCTGGGGCTTCACCGGGCTGGATCGCGAAGTGATCGAGATCCTCAACCACTGGGCCCGCTTCATCTACGGGCCGCTGATGAACGACCAGGTGCAGATGATCCAGGATTCCGGCGACACCATGTACGGCGGCCGGGTGGCGACCAAGGTACACAAGGAGCTGCGCCGCATCGGCGGGGTCACGCCGCCGCGCGAATTCGTGCTGATGGACCGCGCGGCGATCGGGCTGGGCAGCGTGTTCGTGCACCTGCGTGCCGAGATCAACTGGTACGAGGCCTTCCACGACCTGATCGCCGACTTCGATCCGAAAAAGACGGCGAAGCGGCAGAAGAAGGCGTTGAAGGACTTCGACATCCACCTGCCGGAACTGGACCGGCCGCCGGCGACGGCGGCCGAATAGCGCGGTCAGCCGAGTCCCGGGGGGAAAGGGGGAGCCATGGACAACTTTCTGGTCGGCGAGCGGCGTTCGCTCGAGTTCCACACGGTGGTGCTCGATCTGCTGCGCGACCACCCCAACCTGATCGAGCGGGCGCGCCAGGCGCTGGCCAAGACGCGCGCCGGGCACCCCAATCCGGACGGCGTGCTCGATCGCTGGCGGACCTTGCTGGACGGCACGCCGGAGGCGATGGCGCCGGCACTGCTCGCCGACGACCCGGCCGGCGGCCTGCTGCGCGCCAATTCTCCGTTCAACGGGCTGTTCTCGATCGAGGAACGCAACGCGGTGTGGCAGCGGGTCGGCCTGCGCCAGTTCGCCCGCCTGTTCCTCGACGCCGCCGACGATCTGGCCCTGTCGGCGGCGGAGCTGGCGCGCATCGTCGGCATCGCCGCCGAAGAGCTGGAGGACTGGCGCCGAAATCCGGCCGCAGACCCTGGCCGCCTCGACGCTGGAGCGGCTGAAACAGCTCGTCTCGGTGCAGCGCAGCCTCGCCGCCCTGTTGCGTCAGCGCGCCGACCGCCACGCCTGGCTGCGCGGCGACAACAACATCCTCGGCGCCCGCCCGATCGACCTGCTGCTGGGCGGTGACGTGGTGCGCGTGCGCGACCACCTGGCGACCCACGCGGTCAACCAGGCCGATCCGCGCGATCTGCCGGTTTTCTAGCGCGGGTTCGATTTAATCCTGGTCGTATCCTGCGGCAGCGAAGAAGTTCTCGCATTCGGTGGGCGTGGCTTTCTCGATCCCTTCGGCGATGGCGCTCCACAGTTCATCAATGGTTCTCG
>Ga0056109_1000292_pt1 | contig 17630 bp, 16 predicted proteins | sample WorMetG1BERMUDA2_FD_80077 | JGI IMG/M metagenome (GOLD analysis project Ga0056109, IMG submission 80077) | Marine gutless worms symbiont microbial communities from Max Planck institute for Marine Microbiology, Germany - Inanidrilus... ...
AATTCTATGATTGTATCAATTCTATGATTGTATCATTTCAAAATGCGGAGCACTCCTGATGAAGAAGCTGATTTTTATTCTGATCCTGGCCATCGGAATCGCCATCTATTATCTGGCATCTGTGCAGGTCCAACCAGGCTCCGCCTCTGTGGTCTACTCAGGAGTATCTGGACTGCTGCCCCGAATCTTCAGCAAAGAGGGCCGCCACTTTGTCTGGCAGCGCCTGATCCCCGGGGACACGGAGGTCTACAGCTACCCGCGAACCACACTGAGTACTGCCAGGGAGCTGTTCTTCTATCTTCCCCCCGGGGAGCTGCCAGTATTCGGCAAAAAAAAGGAGTTTGAAGTGAAGACAATGGTCTCCGTGCAGCTGACCATGGGAGATACGAGCCCGCTCCTCCTTGCAGCAGCCGGATATAAAACCGCAAAAAGTCTCACAAAAGAGATGATACAGGAAGCCGGAACCAGACTGCAAGAGACACTTTCCACTGCTACGGATCGTGCGATCCGCAAAGGACTGCCCCCTGATCCAGGTGCTGCGGTGAAAACAGCGCTCAGCCCTGTTTTCATAGAAGAGCAGAAAAAGAAGCTCGCGCTCTACGGGATAACCCTGAAAAGCTTCACCTGCAGCGCTGTCTCCCTCCCTGACGCGGACAACTACCTCAAGCTACGCCGCAGTCTGGCGAAGACCCATCCGGAGCTGGCTGTCCGTCTGCAACAACACTACAGGAACCAGACCTCCCTGCGAAGAACAAAGGACCGGAATAAAGAAGAACTCCGCCGTCTGGGCGGCATCGCCAAACTGGTGACAAAATACCCGGGGCTGCTGGACTACCTGGCGGTCACCCGACTATCAGAAAAACTGCGTATCGCACTGGTCTCCGGTGGGAGCAACCCCCTGAAAATGAAGCTCTACCAGGAGATGCTGGATAAGATGCTCCAGCGCCTCCCGGCCGCTAAACCGATAAATATCAACATCCGCAACAGGGCAGTCCCAAAACCGATAAAAAATGTGGTGACGAATCAGGAGAGGTGAAGCTCTCATCACTCCAGCGGATCTGTCCATGTAGCTGTGTGATGACAGCTCCGTATAACACGAGATCTATTCCCCTTTATCGGCAGAGCCTGTGCCTTCAAAAGGCGGGACCTCTTCAAGGTCCTCAAGCAGATCCTTATACTTCGCCATTAATCCGCCGTCCTTGATCAGCTTGATGGCCAGCGGCACCAGGTAGAGGCGATTGAGTTTCAATGTCTCAGCCCGGTCTCCCAGTACACCGTTACCATCATAAAAATGGCGGAATTTGAGAATGCGCTTGAGGATCGACTCACTGCTGGCGCTGTCCTTGATGCCATGGCGGATATAGTCAATCCGATAACCGTGCTCTTTGATATACTTCTTTGCGAGATGACCGTAATAGCTGCTCTGTTGCAGGAAAGCTTTGAGCTCATCCACCTTGCCGATTTCGATAAAACTCTTGATATGAGCCATGGTTTTGTTAAGGAACTGGTTGAAGATCCCTTCAAACATCGCGTCAATTCCATTGCTCATCTGATCCGCAGTCCGGGGATCCTCTCCGAGGATCATAAATTTCTTCTCCCTGCTGATCTGCACACGATCAAAGGCGGTAGCAAAAGTCAGCACAGGCAGCTTACAGAGTTCTTCAATCCTGCGGAATGCAGTGACCTCGCCTTCTGCGTTGGCGAACGGCTTTTTAAGCTGTTCGCAATAGGCGTTGAAGGAAGAATTCTGGGTGGCGAAAGCGGCCCTGGCCAGGACAAACGCGGGAAGGAACTTCCCCCCCTCATACTGATCTCTGGCCTCCTGATACTGCTTGCGCAGCTGTCTGGATGTAACCTTAAGCGCCGCACGCTGCGCGCCTCTGGCAGTGATCTCCTTCATCTGGATATCATCTTTTTCTTGCTTCAGTTTGAGCATTCTGGTCTTTATCTGCGCCATTTTTGCCACGTAAATCCCGGCCTGCCGTTTGAAGTCCGCAAACCCGGGCACCTTGAAGGTTGCGGAAGTAAGGACCTCCTCATAATTTATCACCTGAACGATGGTTACCCCGGTCCTTCCATCTGATTTAAGATGCGCTTCCAGCTCTTTGCTCTTTCTGGCAATTGTTGCGACGAGCTTGAGGACCTTTTTGACGGTCCTGCTGAAATTATCATACATCGACTGAAGCATCCCGTCCGTAAGCTGATCCGCTCCGCCGACATTCTTCAGTTTCTCGAACTCTTCATTCCAGATCCTGTTATACAAATCCTCATTCAGCATCGCCTTGAGCAATTCTGTTTTTCTCTTGAGCTCATCGATGCGAATATCCACCTGCTTCACGAAATCAATATGCTGCCGCTTGAGCAGCCGTTTCAGGTACAGAGACAGGGATTTGAGCCTGGAACGCAGCGCCGCTTTGACAGCAGGCACATTGGCCACGCTCAGAGTATCCAGAATATTTTTATCTTCGTTGAAAACAGCATCCAGTCCGGGGAAATCCGCTTTAACAAAGATATCACTCTTCACAAAGATCTCTTTCAGTGCTGTATATCTGGCCCTGAATTGCTTCTTAAGATCGGCAAGCCCGTGATATACATAATTCCCGCTATACCGGGGTCTATTCTGATCATCCCGGAAGAGCAGAATACGGTCGATATAAGCACGGACCTTCTTAAGATCTAAAGCCAGCCTGGCTTTCCCGGCGGCACTCAGACGACCGACTTCCAGGTTTGCCATAGAAAGAGCACCGGACTGGAGCAGCTCTCTTAAACCCTGGAAATCCTTCCTCACCAGAAGATCATAAATGGAACGGAATGGAATACCGGAAAGCCCCTGCTTCAGACTGAAGAGGAGGTTCTTCGCCTCATTGATGAAAGATCCCTGGGGAAAAGCGAGAGGATCGGGAAAACGGCGGAGTGCTTCAGTATACGACTGAATCGCCAGACCAGGATAGAGATTGGCATGAGCATACCGGCCTGTTTCATACCACCCTGTAGAATTCGCATCTGCAAGCAAATACGGGATGATATAGATCGCGAAGATCATGAACAATACGGAAACTACCATCAAAAGAAGAGAGGTAATACTGAACGGCTTTTTTTCTTTTTTCGCCATGTAATAAACTCCTCAGGCAAGCGTAAATATTGTCTTGATGAAGAATGCTCTGAATCCAGAGCGGATCAAAGTACAAGTCTTATCTATTCTATTCAGATAGAGATGCCTGTCAAGCAAAAAAGGACGCTGTTTTTGAGCCTGCAACCAGCTGTGACAGGGAAATTAGTGCCTCTCCGGAATGGGAGCAGTACCTTTTTTTCTATGGCTACCTCAGCACACCAGGGGCTCATACTGCTCGCCCTCTTCACTATCTACTCCTGCGGCACTCCGCTGCCTTACAGCGGTAAAACCGCTTCAGAAAAAACCTCTTTTGCAGCAGCCGGATTCCGGCTTGAGGGCACTATCACAACGCCGAAAAAGAACCCTGCTTCAGGGAAAATGCCCGGTATCCTCCTCATCGCAGGCACTCCGGGCGACAGGGACTGGAACGCCTCTCCTCTGGTGATCAACAGCGGGCTTATTCTGGCCAGAGCGCTGGCAGTCAGAGGATTCATAACCCACAGGTACGATCCACCCGGCAGAGGGAAATCCACCGGCAAAGGGAAACTTACCAGAGACGCAGCAGTCAATGCCCTGCTGGAGGCGCACAGAATCCTGAAAAGGATAAAAAAATGTTCCCCCGGGCAAATTACCTGGATAGCACACGGAGATGCGGCCCTGACCGCACTGACCGCTTCCACGAAACAACGGCCGCATCGTCTCATTCTACTCTGTCCTCCGGGGATGGCAATGGATCAGGCTTTGATATCTCAAATACAGGACGCCCTGAAACGACGCGGACTCAATAAAAATGCGGTCAAAAACAATCTCCGCTATCTGAAAAAAGGGCTGCGCGCCCTTTATAAAGACTCCCCTCCTGCAGATGCGGAAGACGGAATAGAGCCGGCGCTTGTCCACGCACTCCGCCGACTGCACGCTCCCGGAGTCAGGGAATACAGCCACTGGCAACTGCACAATTCTCCAGCGGATAAAAATCTCCCGGCTCCGGATCTCATCCTCATGGGAGAACAGGACGTGCAGTATCCTCCTGTACGTCATAAAAAGCCCTGGATAAAAGCAGGAGTCCCGACATCCCGGATTCATATCATCCCGGACATGGACCATATGCTGAAGGTCCAGAAAGACATTCTGGTTTCTCTCTTACCTGGAGAGATCCTCCGCAGTTATACGGAAACCAGCCGCCCCCTCTCCGGCGTCTTATTGCAGAAACTGACTCGTGTATTACAGGGGCATACCCCCTGACCCCCCACAATGGAAAGGTATAAACATGCTCATTGTACCGGGAAAATTCACCCCCCTGACGCTGATCAGGCTCCTCCTTCTCCTGGTGATCTCCTGCTCCGGAGACCGGGAATACGACCCATCCCTCAAAGACGAACCGTGTCTCATAGCCCATCAGCTGAAAAACGGTCAGGTGCTTTTCTCGTTCAGAAACTTCTTCGGCCCGATCAAAACTGTTCAGGTTGCCGGCGATTTCTCCTATAACAGCAAACCGGCAGGTCCGTTTCAACTGAAAGACATCAATGGAGATGGGGTATTCCGCTGCGCGACAGATCTGGATCCGGGCATCTATATGTACAGGTTCATTATCAACGCAAACATAATCGTCGACCCGATTGAAATGCATGACTTCGCCTTTGCCGGATCGGCAGGAGGGCTTCAGGTCAAGCATGAAAACCAGCCCAGAATTCTGAAAACAACGCCCGACAAGTACAGTTTAATAGACGAGAAAGACAGATCATTCCATTTCCGGATGGGTGGCAATACCGACGGATTCATCCCCAGAACCCTTACAGTATACATAAACGGAAAAGAATATAAACCGGAATACGACCACTCCTCAGGAAAGGGCAAACTCACTATCCCGAATACCCGGGACAACGCAATTACTTTTGCCTTCCGCGCCCAGACTGCCAGCGGGATGGAAGCACTCAACGACAGAGTTACGCTATATAAAAAACCGAAAAGAAAAAGAGCGATGCTCCCGGCAAGCATCACAAGCTACAGAATACTCGTCCCTTATTTCGGCACAGAAACCGAGGCCGGTAAAGCGGGCCTCAAAGCTGTTATTGACAGACTGGATTATCTCAACAATGGAAAAGAGGACAGCCTGGGGATAAAACTGCTTTTTCTGCATGCCCTGTATCCTGTTGCCGACCCTCACTGTCAGGCAGCTCTGAGCTATACAGGGTTCCGAAGAGGGGTATACAGAGGGCTCCTGCACAGATTGACTGCAGAATGCCGGAAACGGGGGATAAAAACAGTGCTGCACTATAACGCCGGATACTGCTCAAATAAACACCCCTGGTTTCAGGAGGCGTACGGCAATCTTACTTCAAATAAAATGCGCTGGTTCCGCTTTCAGAACTCACGCCATACCCGGTATGCAGGATTTATGAGGCTGAAAGCCTACCCTATCCTCAGGATCGATGACAATGAGATAGCTCAGGCGTTTTTTCTAAACAACATCCTGGATTGGATCAAGACAGGAGTGGATGGTCTATTCCTGGAAAACGCCGATCTCCAGGATGACCGATTCTGGTCTGAAAGAGTCCGGCCCTTTATCTCCCGCTACAGGAAGCCATTCCTTATAATCCGGAACGCAAGAAGAGAAGCCGGCAGAATAGCCTATCTCAACAGCTCTCCAGCCAATCTGGTCTCATTCAGCCACTATCCCCGGCAACTACAGCTCGCCCTGGCAACGAAGGAGATCCGCAACATCCCTGAACTCCTCACCACATTCATGGAGAACAGCCCGGACACCGTTTTTCTGCGCCCCACCTCCACTGCCGGAGAAAAACGACCCGGATCACTCTTCCGTAAAAACAGCTCCAGAGCCGCGTATATCGGGAATATGCTGATCGGAAGCGGAATCCCTGTTATCCGCTTTGGAGACGAACTGGGTGCTGTATCCCCCCCCTATCCGGAGAGCCGCAATCCCGCCCGCATGCCCTGGAGCAGCCTCGCCACACAGAGCAAACTCCCGGTCAGCCTGTTCAATCTGACCCGCCTCCTGATCAAACTGCGGGGAAAAAACCCGGAACTGCAACGGGACCGGTTAGCCGGCAAAAAAACCGTCTTTTATGACAGTGAAAAAGACGAACCGCAGACAACTGCAATCCGCTGGGCCGGAGGTGACAGCTTTTACTTCTTCATCACCAACCCTGAGGGGTTCAACACCAGAATCAGCCGGGAGCTTAAGGTAAAGGGGCTACCGGACGGCAACTATCTGGGTAAGGACCTCCTGCAACAGGGACAACCAGAGGTAGAGGCAGAAGCAGAGGATGGACAGGTGAGCATCAGCGACTGCCCCACAGGAGGCCTGGGGTTTCTGATCTACCGCTTCCAGAGGAAATAAGCGCGCAGGCGCCGCCTGCTCAGCATACTGCAAAGCAAACCACAGGAAGCTGGGAAACAGGCAAAAACAGCGGCCCCCCAGGCCGCTGTTAACTGATTCAGATCAAAAACTTACAGGTAGAGGTTGAGTTGAGCGGTAACGGAAAGCATCTTGACCGTATTATGCACATCCTCGCTGACAGCGTCCGCGGTGGTGATCCCGTCATCCTTGAAGTGATGCCAGGTGAAGATCATGGAGACAGAGAAGCTACGGGCGACAAACAGTTCCCCTCCAAGCTTCAGGTTGTAGCCGGCTGAGAAGGAATAGTCGTCCTGGTCAGGAGCACCGTCATAGACATGACGAATAAAGGTAACTCCCACCCCGCCGATAGCCTGCAAACTGCGGATAATCGGCCACCGGTAGTAGAGATTCAGATCGATCATCCACTTCTGATAGCTAAAGGTCTCAGTATACGAGTCTTCAGCCCAACCATACCCGTCCCAGTATATATAGGTCGTATTCTCCTCAAACGTCTCTGTATCCAGAAGAACCGCGTCAACCCCTATCCCCCAATTGGAGCGGTAGAACCAGAGTTTGGCACCAATGGAGAAAAGGTAATCAGGCTCTTCCGGTTTAATAGTGTAGACAGCTCTGTCCGTTGCTATTTTTGCCTCAAGAGCAGCCCAGAGCCCGAGATTGATGCTCAATGTGCGGGAAAGCGCCTGGCTGCGCCATCCCGGGCGTCTTCTGCGGGGGGCATACTCATCATCATCATCCTGAGCAACTGCTGAAAATACAAAGAGCGCAGTCAACACCAGCACCAATATAAAGATTATTTTTCTTCTCATTGAATCACATTCCTCCTTACATCATTATTAAGAATAAGAGATACTTACAATTACGACAACACTCTTACTACTAAAAGATTACACCAAAAACTGCTTTTTTTAAGTTTTTTTACATTTTTCCTCATTTCCCCGGACATCTCTTTTAAACAAAGCTGACACACAGAATAAAAAAATCACATAGAATAATAATATGGGGACCGCATACGATATATCAACCCGGAGGAAACATGCTCAAAAACTTAAAGATCGGGAAACGGCTGTTTATCAGCTATCTCATTCTGCTCATATTCACAGGGATTATCGCCCTGACAGCGATCCTCAACATGAGGGATATTGATAATAAAATCACCAGAATGCAATCCATCAACAATGCCAGAGTTACACACGCCACCACCATGTTGAATGAAATCAATACAATCGGCATCGCCTCCCGTGACGTGACGATGACCACAGATCCAGGTTCAATTCTCAAGGAAAAAGAAAAAATCGTCCAGGCCAGAAAAATTTTCCGCCCTGCGTACAAAAAGCTCCTCAGTCTAATTGACAGGAATTCTCCTGAAGAAGTTAGACTGATAAAAAAATTTCAAGAACAGGTCAAACGGGCTTTCGCAGGGGGCAACAGAGTTGTGAAACTGGCCTCTAAAGGAAAACAGAAAGAAGCGATGGCCTACATGCTCTCCACTGCCCGCTACGGTACGGGCAAAGCACTACAGGCTATCAGTGCAATCATTAAATACCAGGAAAGCCTGAACAAGATGCGATATCAACAGGTAGAAAACGCCATTAGAAACGCCACAGCGATTATGCTGGGGATTTCCGCAGCTGCACTGCTCATTGCTCTACTTCTCGCCTCCACCCTCTCCAGAGGGATAACGAGACCGCTTAACCAGGTGGTGGAGCGGGTCAAAGACATTGCGGAGGGGGAAGGCGACCTCACAAAACGGATTGAGCTTAACTCTGGAGATGAGCTGAGCGTGCTCGCCAGCTGGATGAACAGGTTCATCGAAAACCTCAATTCGGACATCGGCAAAGTCAGCACAGAGACCAGCGGCGCTGCCCGGTCCATCGAAGAACTCTCCAGCAACGCTCAGGGCGTCGCTGCAGCATCAGAAGAGGTCTCCCAACAGGCGCAGGCCATCTCCACTGCAGCCCAGCAGATGAATCAGGGGTCACAGGTCATCTCCTCAGCCATTGAAGAGATGTCGATCAGTGTTGCTGAGGTGGCCCGCAAAGCCGGTGACGCCTCAAGGATCAGCTCAGAAGCCAATATTCTTGCCGAACAGACCGCAGCAGTAGCGAAAGTGCTGGAGGAGAGCGCTCAGGGCATTACCCGGGTTGTAGAACTAATATCAGGAATCGCAGCACAGATCAACCTGCTGGCCCTCAATGCGGCGATTGAAGCCGCAAGCGCCGGCGAGGCCGGACGGGGCTTTGCCGTCGTAGCCTCTGAGGTCAAAGAGCTGGCGGAGCAGGCATCCAATGCTACAGATGAAATCAAACAGAAGGTCAATGAAATGCAGTCGAGCACCGGAGAAGCGGTGACCTCCATCGATCAGATCAAGACTGTGATCAGCCAGGTTGACGAAATCGGAAGCGCTATCGCCTCCTCAGTCGAGGAGCAGTCGATCACATCCAGAGAGATAGCCGGTAATGTCAACCAATCCTCGACCGCTATTCAGGAGGTGACAAAAAACATCAAGGGCACGGTAATCGCGATTCAGGATTCCGCAAAGGGGATTGAGCAGATCTCCAATCTGGTTTCAGGGATGGAATCGCAACTCAAAAACCTCAACAGCGTTGCCGGGAAATTCAAAACTTCCGGATCTCAAATCGCTTAAGGTTCTCTATCACCCGATACCGCGTCCGGGAGGTGCCGACTCCTTGTTTCCGGACCAGCGGCAATTCTTAAATATTTCATCTCTCGAGAAACATATACTATCCTTATAAAAAACGAACCTGCCCCAGCGCAAGGAACTGACTATGTCCTTTGAAAAAATACGGAAACTACCCTCAGTAGAATCGATAATCGAAGAGCTGCCACTGCTCGATGAGCTTAAGAGAGCCAAAGCAGCCAGAGACAGAGAGCTTGCCGCCATCGTAACAGGAGAAGATGACCGTTTCCTGCTTGTTATCGGCCCCTGCTCAGCCCATCAGGAGGATGCAGTATGCGAATATGTCACCAGACTCGCCCTTCTGCAGGAAAACGTCAAAGAGAAGCTGATGCTGATCCCCAGGATATATACGAACAAACCAAGAACAACAGGTTCAGGCTACAAAGGGATGGGGCACCAGCCGGACTACACGGACAAACCGAATATCTCCGAAGGGCTGAAAGCAATCCGCAGAATGCATATCCGCTCCCTCCAGGAATCCGGCCTCTCTGCTGCGGACGAGATGCTCTATCCGGGCAACTATCCGTATCTGGAAGACCTGCTCAGTTATGGGGCGATCGGGGCCCGTTCCGTAGAAAATCAGCAGCACCGTCTGACCATCAGCGGACTGGACATCCCCTGCGGGATGAAAAACCCGACAGGCGGCGATGTCGGCGTTATGCTCAACTCCGTGATGGCTGCCCAGCTGCCCCATCTGTTCACCTACAACGGCTGGGAGGTAAAAACAACCGGCAACCCCCTCTGCCACGCCATCCTCCGCGGTGCTGTGGACCGCTACGCAAGGAATCTCCCCAACTACCATTACGAGGACCTGGTGGCGCTTTCCAAGGCGTATACAGAGCGGCAGCTGGCTAACCCGGCAGTTATAGTAGACACCAACCACGCCAATTCCGCAAAAAAATATATGGACCAACCGCGAATCGCTAGAGAGATCATGTCGAGCAGAAAATACGCCAGGGAGATCAAACAACTGGTCAAAGGGCTGATGATAGAGAGCTTCCTGGTGGGCGGCAGGCAGGATGAGACAGGAATAACCTATGGACAGTCCATCACAGACCCCTGTCTGAGCTGGGAGGACAGCTACCGTCTGGTCATGGATATCGCCGAAGAGCTCTAGAAGGACTACTCCACCCTGAAGGCAGTCCATCCGTCCAGAACGTTCCCCCTGAAATCAAAAAGGGCCAAATTTTCCCAGGAGGAACCGCCGGCCACATTGGTGAGGTATTCTGGTGCCCAATAGACAACACCCCCCCCATGTCGTCCGGCAAGGATCGCACTGTCTGAACAAGTGCGGCAAGAAATGCCTTCTGCCCTGCTTCTGTTGCCGGATATTCGGGAATGAGCTGATCGCTGGTACCGACGATATTATTTCTGTTGTCGGCCCAACCCAGGGTCCAAGGATAGGCGGTCTCAACGACAACTACCTTTCGATTATACTTCTTTGATGTATAAGCAAGCACCCGTCCAAAGTGTCCAGGATCTTTTCCATGCCACCATGGGTAATAGGAGAGGCCGATGAAATCAAAATTTGTGAACTGTGAGGTAAGGTTATCAAAAAACCAGGTGATCGTATTGGTATTACTCGACTCACTGATGTGAGTCATAATCTTCGGCTGCCCGTATCCGGCAGCCGCGTTAGTGGTTCCCTCGTAACCAGCGCGAATCAAGCGACAGAAATTGGTCCAGCTCTCTGTTCCATTTCCCCTTACTTTTCCATTATCCCAGAGCATACCGCCTGTTACCTCATTGCCTATCTGAACTGTATGAGGAAGAGTCCTTTGAAGCGCCAGAGCGGAGATCACATCAAAGCTGTACTGTCTGACCGCATCCTCCAGACCGCTCTGCTCAAGTCTGTTCCAGGTGACCGGTTTTGTCTGATGTTCCGGATCAGCCCAGGTGTCCGAATAGTGGAAATCCAATAGAATCGACAACCCGGCTTCTCTGGCGCGCCGGGCCATCCTCAGCGTATTGCTAAGATCACAGAAGCCGTTTGTGGGGTTGTTCCATATACGCAACCGGACAATATTGGCCCCATTATCCCGCGCAATATACATAATGGGGGCCCTTTTTCCGCCGCTTAAAAAAGCACCGCCCGCGGATTCCACCTGTGGAGTAAACGAAAGATCAAACCCGAAAAAGAAACCTGAAGGATTCAAACGAGTGGGCTTTGAGGAACCGCCACAACACAGCAATAACAATGAAATGAAAACAAATATTTTTTTCATTACCCTATCAAGAATGCAATGATATACACAAGTATACTCTACCTGTGCACTGAATTCGCGACGAATCGTGATAGAGGCAACTCTGTTGCAGCACATCGATCCAGAAGCTGCTCCATAAGCTGAAAGGCCCCCTGTTCAAGTGTTTCCAGTCTATCGTCCGGGGAATGCATCCTCTCCCAGGTTCCGGGGATAATAGTCCTGATATTATCACGAAGCCGGCTGGAAAAGGGGTCCTGAAGAAAATCAGGGGCCCCCTCCAGGTCCCCGGAAGCGCGCAGCTGATCTGTGAGCATCCTGTATCTGGAACGATATTGTACCGCCTCCTGATACGGCAGCAGGGTGATCAACACTGAGGGCAGTTCGTTGAGCAGCAGCCCAATATTATCTGAAAATGGCGTCTCAATTCTGAAACAGGGGCACTCTCTGACCCGCCCCATGATATCCAGGACAGATTCCCGCAGTTCTCTTATACGCCGATAGATAGAAGTTCCGATAAGACCCCTTTTCTCCAGTAAAGACTCACTCGCCGTACTTACAATCAGAGTGTCCCCGACCCCACAAAGATCAAAATTGAAAAAAGCAAACTGCGAATTATCATGCCCCTGCCATCGGGCCAGATATTGCCCCAGCTTATACGCCCCCTGGGTTTGAACAGAGGGGTTTTCCTCTGTTATCTCCTCATGATCTGTAAACACTATCAGGGTATTGTGCTTTCTCCCCCGACAGAGAAGCCGACAGGCCAGAGCTGCCAGCTGCAAAACAGCCGCACTGTTGTCATTTGCACCCGGTGTTCCAGGCGCCCGATCGTAATGAGCGGTGAGTACTTTGATCTGAGCATCAGGGTAGAACTGCTCTTTTGGCAATTCGAGAAAAATATTTCTGGAACCGGAGATCTCCAGAATCTTTGTCCGGATTCCGAGACCATGCAGATAGCTTTGCAAAAAATCAAACCGATCGCATCCCGAACTGCAGAATTCCTTCAACATCTCCATATTCTGAACCACGCCTGATCCACCCTCCCCGGGAAAACTATTTGAAAAGATTGATCTCCTGATTCCCCTTTACGAGGATCGTCAGAGGAAGGGATGCGGTTAAGTCTCTGACAGAGGCAGCATAGGCATTTATTTTACTTTTTTCAGGAAGATGGAGTCCAAGAACAACCAGGCGTGCATCAGCAGAGGTCTGCTTGATGATAGCGCTGATCCTTTCTCTGTCCCCGGGGTTGTATTTACCGGTCTCAAAAGTCTTGAAAAAACCGACAAGACGGCTGAACACGCTCCCCTGCTGTTTGCTTACAGAAACCGCAACATCCAGTGTAGTACTGGATTCTTCCTCCCCTCCCTCTTCCAGGCAGAGTACAGAGACTGCGGCGTTTATCCTGGCATGTCCCAGGATAGCATTGATGTTCTTCTCAGCCTGCTCCTTCAATTGCAATGTAGAGACCACCATCCTCAGGCAGAGCCGTGCTGTTGCCCAATCCGGATTGCGTGAAAGCAGGAAGGGGATCAAAAGCAGGATCGAAATATTGGCTTTGAACCCGGATAACCAGATATCCACCCTGTCGTCAAACACATGGCCTTCAGGCCGCTTCTTAAGCAAAATGATATTTTTACCCAGCGCCAGATACTCGGATAGATATCGGAAATGCTCCTCAAGAGAACGGTTATCAATATAAAAATCACTCACAATGGTATTGGATTTGAAATCCCCTATCCCATCAGCCTGTAAAGCGGTCAGATGAGCATTTTTGTCTTTGGCGATGCTTACCACCTCCGGAGAGACAAACCCGGTGCATTTTTCCTGCAGATACTGCTTGAAACCTGCGAGTTCCTGCTCAGCCAATTCCGCTTGAGACAGGGAGCCCTTCTGAAAAACATAGGCAGAGACTATCCCGGTTTTGCCGCTTAAAAGTGAGGCGAATTCCACCAGCGGCGCTCTACTCGTTTTCTCGTTTTCCAGAATAGCGATATATGGCCTGAAATTACGCGGATGCTGCTCATATTTATGATAATTAGAAAGCCCGATCTCAATAACAGTCGCCCAGAACCCCTTCCGGATATCCCCCCAGTTCTTCCTGAGATTTTTCCGGGTGTAAAAGAAATAAATGGAAATAATAATCACTAATGCGATCACTGTTGCCAGTTGGTCGATCATAAACATTATCATAAAGGAGCCTGATGCCCCGCAAAGAGATATCAGCCAGTGGACCCTGAATTTGGGCCGAAAGGCTGGATTACCGATCACAACCTCTATCGCAGCGATAAAATTGACGATCCCGTAACTGGCCAGAAAGAACATGGTCAGAAGTTGCGAAACAAAATCTATACCCCCACCATAGAGAAGCGTCGAAGATAGGAGAACGCTGAGGACCATCGCCACTCTGGGCTCATCCGCCGGGCCGCTGCCTTTCCCGAGGAAGCCGGGCACAATCCCATCTCGTGCTAACGCCTGCAGGGTTCTCGGTGCACCGAGAAGCACACCGATAGCAGAAGAAATCGTTGCTGCAAAGATGCCGAGCAGCACCAGAACAGGTACCAGAGCGCTGTCTTGCATCAATGTATCGCTGGAGAGCAGAACCTCCTGCTTAAAAGAAAAAGAAAAAACAGCGGCTATCATGAGATAGACAACCAGCGTAAAGCCAATAGCCAGCAGCGTGCCTTTCGGTAGACTCCTGTCTGGTTCCTTCAGATCACCGGAAAGGGAGAGCCCGGCGAAAATACCGGTTGCGGCAGGAAAGAATATTGCAAAAGATTTCCAGAAACCGCCGTCTGAGAAGGGACCGAAAAGCTCAGGGGAGTGGGTAAAATTAAGATTTCCAAAAATAAAGGAAAAGATTGCCCCCATGACCAGCAGAAAAATGAAGTACTGCGCCTTAATCGCTGCTTCTGCACTGAATATGGAGAGGAGGGTTAGAAACAGAAGCGTTGTCATATTAAGGAGCGGAAGACTGATCCCCTGAAAAGGAGGAAGAAACGCCAGAGCCTTGGTGAATCCTATTATATAGAATGAAATAGAAAAAGTCTGGGCAAAAAAGAGTGAAATCCCGATCGCTCCGCCGATCTCAGGACCCAGACTGCGGGAGACAAGATAATAAGCCCCTCCCCCTTTTACCTTAATGTTCGTCACTATCGCAGAGAGGGAGAGGGCAGTGGCGATCGTGATCAGATTGGCAATGAGAATAATCAAAACAGCGCCCAGAAGGCCGGTATTGCCGACAAGCCAACCCTCCCTGTAGAAGAGAATAACACCAAATATTGTCAGGATATTGGGAAGGAATACCCCGGAAAATGTGCCAAACCGTTTCTGAGCCATATCTCCCCCGCCTGTAAAGGTCTGTTGAGTATACCCTTTCACCCTTCATGGGACAAGGGATTATCGAGGAGAATCACTAGCGGTGGAATGCATTACTATAAACGCTGTTGACAACCTTGTGCCAGTTAGTCCGGAAGCGCTAAATTAACCTCACCTTGTGGATAGGAATTATATTCAAAAGTTATGGACCTGGATAAAAAAAAGAGCATATCCTTCAGTAAATAAAACCAGATAAGGAGGATATGCTCATGAAAGAAGTTACCACACAATCTTCAGGAAGTACAGGATAGGAACAGTGTCATTCTACTCTTGAAGAACCACTTCGAACAGGAGCAAGAACAATGCTTCAGGCGGCGATTGAATCCGAAGCAGCAGAAATTTGTTGCTGCAGATCGGGGATTGCCGATTACAGGATGAGATGAGGCTCTTGAGGGATTTTTGGTGGGAATGCAGGAGAGAGGGCGATCATTGTCCATTGAGCCAGTTTATAGTAGTGTTTTGATGGGTTATCATTGTTGTGACCTGAGAACAGGCCCGAAAAAGAAAGTCAATCCACGGCTTCAATACTGACAATAGTGTACAAAGAGTCTGGCAGAAGTCAAGGAAAAAAAATAAAAAAATAAGATTTTTTTTCATTTTCCCATGTTTTCCCTATTTTCTCCCGACTTTTCCTAATTTTCCAGACATTCTTCAGGACCCCAGCCGTTATAGAACATGGCAAGTCTAATCGTCCCCACAGCAGTAACACCTTCTTCAGACCATGATCCCCCAACCGAAGTGCGATTTTTGAGAGTATGCATCAGGCGCTCTATTTTACTCGTTGTCAGGCAACGAACCCCTCCCTTGATTGCTCCATCAAGAGACTTTTCTTCAATAAAACGCTTTAAAAGCGTATGGGTCCTCTTCATGTGATTATCACGGCTGATGTACATGGCACTCCTTGCATAAGCCATTGCCCATTCTCCTGTGCGTTCCTTTTCTTCCAGAGAAAATAGTTCGGGAATAGTGAGAGCAATTTCACGAAGACGGGATATCCTGTATAGTATCTTCCTCCTGATCTTCCGCTTCTCTGCGTCCTGGCTCGTTTTACAGTATCCATCCATGATGCAGGTGTAAATTAGTTCACGCAGGATATGCCATACACAGCGCTGTCGGTACACCGGTGATTCTTCCGGTACAGCAGATCGCAATCCCTTGTACATGGTCGGGGCCCTGTCGCGGCAGAGATTGGTTGTTATGGTGAACAGGTAACTTCTTCTTTCTCCGCCTGTTTTCAGTTTGCCCACTGTTGCAGAATACGGGTGAAGCTCTCCCGAGTCAGATCGTGGGGCACTTCCCGGTCAAATACCATTTTCAAATTGTAGTATTTCCTGTAAATAAGGTTCAAACTCATGGGGCGGAATATCAATTCCGGTCTGAATCAGGGTCATACTTCTGGTATCCGTTTTTCATTATTAATAGTATGATATTGAACCGAGAGTGATATGGTATCGCTGGTTCTGCTGGTGGTCAAGTATATTTACGAAGCGTGGGGGGACCTCATATGAACAGGAACCGGAATTATTTCTCCATCCAGAAAAACGTGGATGCCTATCTCAGAATGCTGGAGGGGTATGATACCTGCTGTTTTATGACCGATCTGTTGTACTCGCTTCTACCTGCAGGATCTACTGTCCTGGAATTGGGGATCGGACCTGGCAAAGATCTGCAGCTCTTGAACCGTGATTACACAGTGACCGGATCGGATAATTCACCGATTTTTCTGGAACTATTCCGCAAGCACCATGCGGATGCGGACCTCCTGTTGCTGGATGCTGTCACCCTGGACACAGAGCGCTTGTTCGACTGCATTTTTTCCAATAAAGTATTGATGCATCTGGAAAAAGAAGAGATGTTCAGATCATTCCAGAGGCAGAAAGAGGTCCTGAATCAAGGTGGTTTACTGCTTCACTCCTTCTGGTATGGAGAGAGGCAGGAGGAGTTCGATGGGTTATTCTTTCAATACTATACAGAAAAGACGCTGGAAGCTGCTATTGCGGATGCAGGGCTGCGAGTGGTCCGCTCGGGAAGGTATGCAGAGGAAGAAGAGGGGGATTCCCTGTTCGCAGTTGCTGCTCTGGATTGATGGACAGAACTGGTGCGTGACCGGGGGTGTCAGATTTCCTGTGTAAATGACCTTTTATAGACAGGAATCCTGCCTTCAAAAACTATAGAAAATTGGTTGATCGCTCCTCCCCAATCCCGAATCGGCATAGTCCATTTTTTAGTGATCCGTTCTAACGCCAGATAAAGTATTTTCAGAAGGGCTTTATCATGTGCAAATGACCCTCTGGTTTTCAGGGTTTTCCGCAGGCTCATATTGAGAGACTCAATCGCATTGGTTGTATAGATCGCCTTTCTGATATCCTCAGGGTATTTGGGAAAAGGAACTATTGGATAAATAGGATCAAGTGGACGGTTTAGCCATTCCTGGACTGTTTATCCCGAGTTATATTCAATTGTTGTGGATTTAGATAAAAAAAGAGCATATCCTTCGGTATAAATAGAATCAATCAACCGAATCAGGAGGATATGCTCGTGAAAAACGATATCACAAAAGATTTTGACAGTACAGAAAAAAATCAGTTTAATTCAGCTCTCGAAGAAGTGTTGAGAGCAGGAGCCAGGAAAATGCTTCAGGCGGCCATTGAATCAGAGATAGCAGAATTTATTAATTCACACAGTAATCTGGTGGATGAGGAAGGGAAACGTCTGATAGCCAGAAACGGTTGATAATACCTCAAAGCCAGACGGTATGAACGCAAAGCAGACAGAGTTGATACCCGCGCGGGCGCTTATTCCAGAAATCTGGAACCCTCTTCCGGCACTGTGAAACTGAACCTTCCAGAACTCAGACAGCTGACT
>Ga0056109_1000298_pt1 | contig 17352 bp, 14 predicted proteins | sample WorMetG1BERMUDA2_FD_80077 | JGI IMG/M metagenome (GOLD analysis project Ga0056109, IMG submission 80077) | Marine gutless worms symbiont microbial communities from Max Planck institute for Marine Microbiology, Germany - Inanidrilus... ...
ACCACCGGCTTCCGCCAGAACCTTCGTGATCGCCGCCGTCAGCGTCGTCTTGCCGTGGTCAACGTGACCGATCGTGCCGATGTTGCAATGCGGCTTTGTACGTTCGAACTTTTCCTTGGCCATTTCTGCCTTCTCCGTGTCCGTAGCCTGGATTAACCAGCCAATTTCGCCTGAATTTCTTCGGAGACCTGTTGGGGGACCTCCGCATAGTTCTCAAAGTGCGTGGTGAACTGCGCGCGACCCTGGCTCATCGAGCGCAGCGTGTTCACGTAACCGAACATGTTCGCCAGCGGCACTATCGCCGAGATCACCCGCGCGTTGCCGCGCTGGTCCATGCCGGAAACCTGTCCGCGGCGGCTGTTCAGGTCGCCGATGATGTCGCCCACGTATTCCTCGGGAGTCACCACCTCGACCTTCATGATCGGCTCGAGGAGCTTCGGGCCCGACTTCTGCATGCCTTCGCGGAAGGCCGCGCGGGCGGCGATCTCGAAGGCCATGACGCTCGAATCGACGTCGTGCGAGTTGCCGTCGTGCAGCACCGCCTTGACGCCGGTGACCGGGAAGCCGACGAGGATGCCGTTGTCCATCGAGGTCGACAGGCCCTTTTCCACGCCCGGAATGTATTCGCGCGGCACGTTGCCGCCGACCACGGTGTTCTCGAATTCGTAGCCGGTGTGACCCGGCAGCGGCTCGAAACGGATCTTGACCCGGGCGAACTGACCGGAACCGCCGGTCTGCTTCTTGTGGGTGTAGTCGATCTCGGCGACCCGCGAGATGGTCTCGCGGTAGGCCACCTGCGGCGCGCCGACGTTGGCCTCGACCTTGAACTCGCGCTTCATACGGTCGACCAGGATTTCCAGGTGCAGCTCGCCCATGCCGCTGATCACGGTCTGCCCGCTCTCGGCGTCGGAGGCGACCCGGAAGGACGGGTCCTCGGCGGCCAGGCGCGACAGGGCGACGCCCATCTTCTCCTGGTCGGCCTTCGACTTCGGCTCGACGGCGACCTCGATCACCGGGTCCGGGAACTCCATGCGCTCGAGCACGACCTTGCTGGCCGGATCGCACAGGGTGTCACCGGTGGTGGTATCCTTGAGACCGACCAGGGCGACGATGTCGCCGGCGCGGCACTCCTTGATGTCCTCGCGCGAGTTCGAGTGCATCAGCAGCATGCGGCCGACGCGCTCGCGCTTGTCCTTGACCGTGTTGATCAGCGGGTTGCCGCTCTCCAGCACGCCGGAGTAGACGCGCACGAAGGTCAGCGAACCGACGAACGGGTCGTTCATGATCTTGAACGCCAGCGCCGCGAAGGGTTCCTCGTCGGTGCTGTTGCGCTCGATCTCTTCGTCGCTGTTGGCCTTGACGCCGCGGATCGCCGGCACGTCGGTCGGCGCCGGCATGAAATCGACGACGGCGTCGAGCAGCGGCTGCACGCCCTTGTTCTTGAACGCGGTGCCGCACATCACGGGAACGATGGCGTTGGCGATGGTGCCCTTGCGGATACAGCGGCGCAGGGTCGCCTCGTCCGGCTCGACGCCCTCGAGATAGGCCTCCATGGCGTCGTCGTCCTGCTCGACCGCGGTCTCGATCAGGCGCTCGCGGTATTCGGCGGCCTTGTCTGCCAGATCGGCCGGGATCTCTTCTTCGTGGAACTTGGCGCCCAGGGTCTCTTCATCCCAGATGATCGCCTTGTTGCCGATCAGATCGACGACGCCGTTGAAATCGGCTTCGGCGCCGACCGGCAGCTGGCAGACCAGCGGGTTGGCGCCGAGGCGGTCGACGATCATGTCGACGCAGCGGTAGAAGTCGGCGCCGATACGGTCCATCTTGTTGACGAAACAAATACGCGGTACGCCGTATTTATCGGCCTGCCGCCATACCGTCTCAGACTGGGGCTCGACGCCCGCGACCGAATCGAACACCGCTACGGCGCCGTCCAGCACGCGCAAGCTACGCTCGACCTCGATGGTGAAGTCGACGTGGCCGGGGGTGTCGATGATGTTGATCCGGTGATCGCGCCAGGAGGCGGTGGTGGCGGCGGAGGTGATGGTGATGCCCCGCTCCTGCTCCTGCTCCATCCAGTCCATGGTGGCATTGCCGTCATGGACTTCGCCGATCTTGTAGGTCTTACCGGTGTAATAAAGAATCCGCTCGGTCGTGGTCGTCTTGCCGGCATCGATGTGGGCCATGATGCCGATGTTGCGATAGCGGTCGAGGGGAACCGTGCGTGCCATTTTCTTGTTATCCTTCGCCTAGCTACCAGCGGTAGTGCGAGAACGCTTTGTTGGCTTCCGCCATGCGATGCGTGTCTTCGCGCTTTTTCACCGCCGAACCGCGGTTGTTGGCGGCATCCAACAACTCGCCCGACAGGCGCTCGGTCATGGTGTTCTCGGAGCGCTTGCGCGCGGTGTCGACGATCCAGCGGATGGCCAGGGCCTGACGGCGGTCGTTGCGGACCTCGACCGGCACCTGGTAGGTGGCGCCGCCGACACGGCGGGAGCGGACCTCGACCGCCGGCTTGACGTTGTCGATGGCCTCGCGGAACATCTCCAGCGGGTTCTTACCGCCTTTCTTCTCCATGATGTCGAAGGCGCCGTAGACAATGCGCTCGGCGGCGGATTTCTTGCCATCCAGCATGATGCCGTTGATGAACTTGGCCACCACCAGATCATCGAATTTGGGATCCGGCAGGATGTCACGTTTTTCAGCAGCGTGACGACGGGACATGTCGGTCTATACCTCTAATTACTTGGGCCGTTTGGCGCCGTATTTCGAGCGCCGCTGACGGCGGTCGGATACGCCCTGGGTATCGAGCGCGCCGCGAATGATGTGGTAGCGCACGCCGGGAAGGTCCTTGACGCGGCCGCCGCGGATCATCACCACCGAGTGCTCCTGCAGGTTATGGCCCTCGCCGGGGATGTAGCTGGTGACCTCGAAGCCGTTGGTCAGCCGCACACGGGCGACCTTACGCAGGGCCGAGTTCGGCTTCTTCGGCGTCGTCGTGTACACGCGGGTGCAGACCCCACGCTTCTGCGGACAGGCTTCCAAGGCCGGGACCTTGTTGCGCACCAGCGGCGACTTGCGCGGCTTGCGAATCAGTTGGTTGATCGTCGGCATGCCGTATCTTTCCTAACCCCGTGTCATTCCGGGCCGTATGGCCTAACCGCCAGGCTCGCTCAAAAGCCCGGCTCTTTCATAAGTACGCGCACCGTATTCGACGGCATCCCCGTCACGGTGCAAAACACCGATCCAGGGGCACGTGCCCCGCCCCTTGGCGGTGTGACGTCCGCTGCGCACAGCGGAAAACCAGTTTTTCATTTCTCAAGGCAGGCTGCGTCTGAGCCGGACGGCTCACCACCAGCCCCCTTGCGGAGAGGGCCGCATACTATTCAGGCCACCTACCCCAGTCAAGCATAGATTCAAGGCCTTGGCAGAAACCGTTCAGGGTCCGATTTTCGGCGGAGATCCGGGACATCGGGTGCTTTGCTGCGCGCTCTGTCGTGGCCGTTGGCGCGGCGCCCGCCAGCCCCGAATTCGCGCGAGCGGTCCGACCTATTGCGCCGAGTCGCGACGGCGGCTCAAGAATCCGCCGATCGTCCCGAAAATCCGGTTGATTTCGTCACGCAGGCGATGCCCGAACAGGTAGATCGCGGCGATCCAGAAGATACCGCACACGGCGCCGACCGCGGCGACGATCGCCAGCAGGGTCAGGAACGGCATGTTCTCGGGCACGTCCACCCATCCCGAGTAATAGGCGATCGCCGCCGGAACCATGGCCACCGCCGAAATCGCCAGGCCCCGCCAGCCGTGATTTATCCACTGATGGTACGGCAGGTCGATGATCCGGTTCAGCATGATGACCATGACGATGCCGCGAAGCACGTTGGCCAGCGCCAGGGTCCAGGCCAAGGTATGCAGGCTGTGCGTCGCCGCCGGGACGATCATGCCGATGCGCACGACGGCAAGCAGGATCTCGGCCTTCAGCATCGGCTTCGCCGCGCCGACCGCCTTCAGCACCTCGGGCGCCAGCGACGTGGTCCCCGATATGAAGCCGGCGACGCAGAGGATTCGCACGATCGGAATGACCTCGCCCCACTGCGAGCCGAACATCAGCAGGACGAAGGGCTCGGCGATGAAGAACATGATGACGAAAAACGTCCAGGACACCGCCTGCAGGATCGACTGCCCCTTGAGGAACAGCACCCGCACGTTCTCGCCCTGGCGCAAATGCTCGGCGAAGGCGGGCATGGCCGCCGGCATCAGGCCCTGCATGATGACCCGCTGGAACAGCTGCTGCACCGAGGCGGCACGGTTGAAGGTGGCCACCGCGGCCATGCCGAGGAACCGTCCCAGGATCATTTCCGAGATGTATTGATTGAAGTAGCGCACGATCTCGGCGCCCTGGAAGGCCAGGCTGATGGACAGGACCTTGCGCGCACCGCGGAAACTGGGCATCCATTCGATCGTGTTCCAGCGCAGGATCACGGTCATCACCACCGGCATGACCATGCCGGCGACGCCGCCCCAGGCGAGGCCGTAATAGCCGTAGCCGGCCCAGGCCAGGGCGACGCTGACTCCGGAATGGGCGAAGGCGCTGGTGATGTTGATGATCGCCAGGGTGCGGAATTCCATGTTCCGCCGCATCATGGTGAACGCCGGCGCGCCGAACGGCGTGACGACGAATCCGATCACCTGGATCAGCAGGACATCGGCGATTCCCGGCTGACGATAGAAATCGGCGGCGGTACCGCGCAGCAGCAGAATGGCCAGGGCCAGGACCCACGACGACACCAGCAGGACCGAGAACACGTTGCGCAGCCGCTCGCGGGTCAGCTCGCGCTCCTGGATCAGGTATTCCCCGGCGCCGGCGTTGCGCAACAGCGACGCCAGCCCGATGATCACGGCGCAGATCGAGAACACGCCGATCTCCTCGGGCGTCAACAGCCGCGAGATCACCATGATCGCGACGATGTTGATGACGTTCGTGGTGTAGCGGCTGAGGAAAGACGCCGCGACGGCTTGTCTGATGGAGACCATTCGGGTTCAGCCTCGGCGTGCCCAGCAGCGGGCTGGAACGGGCACGGACGCCCGTGCCGGCGCATTCATGCCATTATGCTGGCCGTCGGCGCAAGGCAAAGTCGGCTCACTCCAGATATTTGGCGGCATAGGCCGCCGCCGCGTCGGCGCGCAGCCGGTCGAACGCTTCGCCGGGATTTTCGAAATCCCAGGCGCGATGATCCCCCTGGGCATAGGCGCGGGCGTTTTCGACATAGGCCAGGGCGTTGAAGCGGTTGGCGACAAAGTTGTTGTGGGTGCGCACGACCTTGCCCGGGGTGCCCATGACGATCGAGTTTTCCGGGATGACGGTGTTCTCGCGCAGGAAGGTGTGGCCGGCGATGATCGTGTTGTCGCCGATCACGCAGCCGTCCATGATCGTGGTGTTGATGCCGACCAGGCAGTGGTCGCCGATGGTGCAGCCGTGCAGCGTGCAGTGGTGCGTGATCGAACAGTACTCTCCGACGATGGTCGGCTCTTCCCAGCCGACGTGAATCATCACCATGTCCTGAATGTTGCTGAAGCGGCCGATTCTCACCTCCTGCGCCTCGGCGCGGATGAAGCAGTTCGGCCACAGGCTGCTGCCTTCCTCCAGTACCACGTTGCCGTACATCTGGGCGCTGGGGTGAACGAAAGCGGGGTCGTTCAGCGCGACGCCGGGACCATAGGTACTCATCGATCAGTCCTCGTAGCAGGAGATTTCAATCAGATTGCGGTCCGGATCGCGGATATAGACGGAGCGGATCGGACCGGTCGCGCCGGTGCGCGGAACCGGTCCCTGCTCGATGTCGATGCGCGCCTCGACCAGGTGCGCGACCACGGCCTCGATCGGCTGCGCGGCGATCAGGCAGATGTCGCCGGAACCCGGGGTCGGGCGTTCCGCCTTCGGCTCGAACTCGCCGCCGGCAGGATGCAGGTTGATCTTCTGTTGGCCGAACGCGAGCGCCTTGCGACCCTCGCCGAAAGTCACCGCGCGCATGCCCAGGACGCGCTCGTAGAAGGCGCAGGTCCGCTCGACCGACGCGACGGTCAAGACGAAATGGTCCAGCCGATCGATTTTCATCCCCCTGCTCCCGTCGCCACCGGTGATTCGCGATGCCCGAGGAGCATGCGGGGATTCGGTTGCACGGGCAATGCCTTTCCCACCGCCCGTTCCTTTTCGGGGATGGATCGGCGCCGGCACAGCGACTATATCTTCGCCTGGGCGCTGGCGGTCCGGCCACGGCGGCAGCGCACGACTCGACACACTCTAATAAGGGAGGCAAACAAATGGCTGCGGAAGGCGAACAGGCACCGTCCTTTGAAAAGGCCACCGATGGTGGCGGCACGCTGGCGCTCGGTGACCTGAAGGGCCGCAAGGTGGTGCTGTACTTCTACCCCAAGGACGATACACCCGGCTGCACCAAGGAGGCCGAGGGCTTCCGCGACGCGATCGCCGACTTCGACGCCGCCGGCGCCAGCGTGGTCGGCGTCTCCAAGGACTCGGTCGCCCGTCACGACAAGTTCAAGGCCAAGTACGACCTGCCCTTCGCGCTGGTCTCCGATGACGACGGCAGCCTGTGCGAGGCCTACGGGGTCTGGATCGAGAAGAAGAACTACGGCCGCACCTACATGGGCATCGAACGTTCGACCTTCCTGATCGACGAAAGCGGCAAGATCGCCAAGGCCTGGCGCAAGGTCCGGGTCAAGGACCACGTCGCCGCCGTGCTGGAAGCGACCCGCAACCTGTGAGCGGCGGTCCGATCACCCTCAGCCAGGCGGCGCTGCGAGTGCTCGGCGCCGGCTCGCCGGCGGCCAAGGTCGACTTGACGCGGGCATTCGCCACCGACTGGCGCGAGGGGCGGATTGCCGACATCGGAACCGCGACGCCGCCCGACCGGCCGGCTCGCCCCGAGAGACCCGAGTTGCGGGCGCCGCGCGACATGCCCAGGCGCTCGCAGGGCAGCCGGCAGGGAACCGTCGCCTTCCTGCACGCGATCGCGCACATCGAACTCAACGCCATCGACCTGGCCTGGGACATCCTGGCCCGCTTCCCCGGCGAGGACATGCCGCGCGCCTTCCACGACGACTGGGTCGATGTCGCCGCCGACGAGGCCGAACACTTCGCCCTGCTCGAGACCCGCCTCGGCGAGCTCGGTTCCAGTTACGGTGCCCTGCCCGCCCACGACGGCCTGTGGGAGGCCGCCGAGAAGACCGCCGACGACCTGATGGCCCGCCTGGCGGTGGTGCCGATGAACCTGGAGGCGCGTGGACTGGATACGACGCCGGCGGCGGTGTCCCGGTTCCGCCGCCATGGTGACACCGCTTCGGCCGGCATCCTCGATTTCATCGCCGGCGAAGAGGTCGCCCATGTCGCCGCCGGGGTGCGCTGGTTCGAGTTTCTCGCCGAGCGCCGGGGGATCGATTGCCACGCCGCCTTCCGCGATCTCATCGCCGCCCGATTCAAGGGCCGCCTGAAAGGTCCGTTCAACCGTGATGCCCGCACCGCCGCCGGGATGGACAGCGCCTATTACGAGGCCGAGGCTTGACCGATCGGCCCCTGGACAAGCGAATTCCTTCATGCCAAACCGGTTTGCACGCGCCGGCTGACGCCGCCGGCGCGGCAGCGAGGAGGTGACGATGGCCGACGACGAGAACGACCTGGACGAGACGGAAGAGAACGGTGAAGGGGAAGAGTCCGGCAAATCCGGATCCTCGAAGAAGAAACTGCTGATCTTCGGCGCCACCGGTATCGCGCTGGCGGCCATCGCCGGCATCGTCGCCTTCCTGTTCATCGGCGGCGGCGAGGAAGACAAGAAGGCGATGATCGAACTGCCCGGCCCGTCGGTCTATGTCGAGATGCCGTCGTTCATCGCCGACCTGAAAACCGGCCGCTGCCGCTCGCCGGTGCTGAAGCTGGCGCTGTCGCTGGAAATCGCCGACAACGACCAGGACCGCCTGAAGGAGATCGAGCCGCAACTGCTGGACGCGATCCGCATGCGTTTTCGCGATCAACAGCGCCAGGATCTGATGGGCAAGGCAGGCGCCGAGCAGCTGCGTTCCGACATCCACACGGTCGCCGCCAACATGATGGCGCCCTCGGAGATTCGCGGCGTCCTGTTCAAGGAATTCCTGCTGCAGTGATCGACGGAATTAGGAGTCCGCTTCGGCCTCCGCCGTGTCACCCTTGACCCGCGCCGCCAGCGCCGCGGCCATGAAGTCGTCGAGGTCGCCGTCGAGCACCGCCTGCGGATTGCTGGTCTCGACGTTGGTGCGCAGGTCCTTGACCATCTGATAGGGCTGCAGAACGTAGGAGCGGATCTGGTGCCCCCAGCCAATGTCGCTCTTGGCGTCGCGCCCGGCCTGCGCCTCCTCTTCCCGCTTCTGCAATTCGAGCTCATAGAGGCGCGCGCGCAGCATCTTCATCGCCGCCGCCCGGTTCTTGTGCTGCGAGCGGTCGTTCTGGCACTGCACCACGATCCCCGTCGGCTCGTGGGTGATGCGGATGGCGCTGTCGGTCTTGTTGACGTGCTGGCCGCCGGCGCCGGAGGCGCGGTAGGTGTCGACACGCAGGTCCTTGTCCTCGACCTCGATCTCGATAGTATCGTCGATCACCGGATAGGCACCGACCGAGGCGAACGAAGTGTGCCGTCGCGCGCTCGAATCGTAAGGCGAGATGCGGACCAGCCGGTGCACGCCCGATTCGGTCTTCAGCCAGCCGTAGGCGTCGCCGCCGAGGACCTTGATGGTCGCCGATTTGATGCCCGCTTCCTCGCCGGCGCTCTCCTCGATCCACTCGACCTTGTAGCCGTGCTGATCGGCCCAGCGGGTGTACATGCGCAGCAGCATTTCGGCCCAGTCCTGGGCCTCGGTGCCGCCGGCGCCGGCGTGGACCTCGAGGAAACAGTCGTTGCCGTCGGCCTCGCCGGACAGCAGCGTGCGCAGTTCCGCCTTTGCGACCTTGGAATTCAGGGACTTGAGCGTGGCCTCAGCCTCGTTGACGACATCTTCGTCGCCTTCTTCTTCGCCAAGTTCAATGAGTTCCAGGATATCATTAAGATCTTGGTTCAGCTCATCGATGGCCTTGATGCCCGCTTCCAGGCGGGTCCGCTCGCGCATCACCGATTGCGCCTTGTCCGGATTGTTCCACAGGTCCGGATTTTCCGCCTCGGCGTTCAGTTCGTCGAGGCGCAGGACAGCGTTGTCGTAGTCAAAGATGCCTCCTCAGCAGTTCCAGCGACTGCTTGATGTCCTGGGCCAGTGACTCGATTTCTGCGCGCATTCACATCTCCGTGAAAGGGGCTAAGCCGGCGGGAAAGGGCTTCAGCCGTTGGGTTCCGGGGATTTTGTACCCGTTTGCGAGGAACCGGGGCAAGCTTCGTGATCACGCTGCCATTGTTTCGACGCATTTCCGTGACATATAGAGAGGTAGTGCAACAACAGACGACGGCGCGAAGCCGTTTTGAAGGATGTCCGTGATCAAAAAGCCCAAGGCCCCGTTGATCATCAAATCACGCCGCTGCCTGATGTGTGGCGACGCGTTCGAATCCGATGGTGCGCACAACCGCATCTGCCGCAAGTGCAAGGAAACCAAGGCGTGGCGCGAAGGCGCCTCGATTTCGGACTACACCCTGAAGGGCCACGGCTGACCTCCACTTCGCGCTGTCTTTCCCGCTCCCGCCCGTGTTAGCGTGCGGGCTCCGTTGATTCCGCCGCGTCCGCTCCGGAGCTTCGATGCTGCCCGATTCGCCCGTGCTCCTGGTGTTCGTCCTGGCCAGCCTGGCGATCTACGTCTCGCCCGGGCCGGACATGCTGTACATCGCCTCGCGCAGCATCGCCCGGGGCCGCCGTGCCGGGGTGATCTCGGCGCTCGGCACCTCGACCGGGCTGCTGGCGCATACCCTGGGCGTGGCGCTCGGCCTGTCGGCCCTGCTGGTGGTCTGGCCGCTGGCCTTCCTGGCCGTCAAATGGCTCGGCGTCGCCTACCTGGTGTTCCTCGGCGTGCAGGCTCTGTTGCAAGGCGGCGGCCGCGCGCCTGACCTCGAGCCGGGCAACGGCGAAAAGGACGCCTGGCGGCTGTACCGCCAGGGCCTGACCATCAACCTGCTGAACCCCAAGATCGCGCTGTTCTTCCTTGCCTTCCTGCCGCAGTTCGCCACCGGCGAGGGGTCGCCGGTTGCGCTGCAGATGTTCCTGCTCGGGGCCCTGTTCACCGCCGGCGGCACGCTGTGGACGCTATCTCTGGCGATCGTGTTCGGCGCCGTCGGTGGCTGGCTGGCGCGCCACCCACTGGTGTGGATCTGGCAGCGGCGCTTCACCGGCACGGTGCTGTTGGGAATGGCGGCGAATCTGGCGCTGAGCGAGCGCGACTAGTAAAGGCCGCCGGTTCCGGTGGACGGCGCGCCGCCGGTGGCGACGATGCCTTCGAGGATCTCCTCGCGTCCGGTCGGCACGGTGCCCGGCTTGAAAGCTTCCAGGATCACGCTGCGGTCACCGGCGCGGGCCAGCCGCCCCGACGCGGACTCGATGCGTACCAGGCGGATGCCGGGCGGAATGCGGAACGGGATCGCCGGCTGATCCTCGAGCGCCTTGGCCATGAACTCCTTGAACATCGGTGCCGCCACCGAGGCACCCTGCTCGCGCTTGCCCAGCGTGCGCGGGGTGTCGAAGCCGGCGAACACGCCGACCGCCAGGTCGGGCGAGAAGCCGATGAACCAGGTGTCGTTGCTGTCGTTGGTGGTGCCGGTCTTGCCGGCCAGCGGCTTGCCGATGCTGCGGATCCGCCGGCCGGTGCCGCGCTGCACCACGCCGTGCAGCATGGAGACCATCTGATAGGCGCTGGTCGGCTCGGTGATGCGCTCGCGGGTGTCGGGAATGATCGGCACCGCCTGGTCCTGCCAGGCCTCGGCGCGGCACTGCTCGCAGGCGCGCAGGTCATGGCGGAAGATGGTCTTGCCGTTGCGGTCCTGGACCCGGTCGATCAGTGTCGGCGTCACCTTCCTGCCGCCGTTGACGATCATCGCATAGGCCGTGGTCAGGTCGAGCAGCGTGGTCTCGCCGGCGCCCAGCGACATCGACAACTGCTCCGGCATGTTCGGGGTGACGCCGAAGCGGCGCGAGTAGTCGGCCACCACGTCCATGCCGATGGTCTGGGCCAGGCGCACGGTCATCAGGTTGCGCGACTTCTCGATGCCCAGGCGCATGGTGCTGGGGCCATAGAATTTCTTGGTGTAGTTGGCCGGCCGCCATTTCGGCAGTCCGGGCCCCTGGTCGATCACGAACGGCGCGTCGAGGATCCGCGTCGCCGGCGTGAAGCCCTTGTCCAGCGCCGCGACATAGACGATCGGCTTGAACGCCGAACCTGGCTGCCGTTTGGCCTGGGTGGCGCGGTTGAACTTGCTGCGGTCGAACGAGAAGCCACCGACCATCGCCAGCACCCGTCCGGTGTGCGGATCCATGGCGACAAGGCCGCCGTTGATCTGCGGAATCTGGCGCAGGGCGAATGTTCCCTCGGGATACGGTTTGATTTCCTTCTTGGTCTTGCCGTTCTTGTCCTTGATCGTGCGGGTATATTCGCTGATCGCCTCGACCGCGACCACGTCTCCCGGCTTAAGGACTTCGCTGACGGCGCGTATGCGCGGTCCGCGGGTCTGTTTCTTCAGTTGCTTGCGGGCCCAGCGCACTTCGCGCAACGGGATCTTGCCCCGGCCGCCGTCGGCGAAGACCAGTTCGGCTTCCTTTTTGTCGACCTTGCTGATCAGCGCGGCGCGCCAGGCGGGCACCTCGCGCGGCAGCGCCACCGACTCGAGCTTGCCCTGCCAGCCCTCGCCCAGGCCGCCATCCGCTGCCGGCGCGATGATCGTCAGCGGCCCGCGCCAGCCGTGGCGCCGGTCATAGGCGATCAGGCCGTTGCGTACGGCCTTGGCAGCGATGTCCTGCAGCCGCGGATTGACCGTCGAGCGGATCAGCAGCCCGCCCTGGTACAGCGCGTTCTCGCCGTAGCGCTCGGCGATCTCGCGGCGCACTTCCTCGGTGAAGTGGCCGGCGTCGACCTTGGCGGTCTGGGTCGGCCGGCGGATGGTCAGTGGCGTCGCTCGCGCTTCGGCCGCGACCTCGGGCGTAATCACCCCGTCTTCCAGCATGCGCCCGATCACCCAGTCGCGCCGTTCCTTGGCGGCGGCGGGTCGGCGGTAGGGATGGTAGTTGGCCGGCGCTTTCGGCAGGGCGCCGAGGTAGGCGGCCTCGGCCACCGTCAGTTCGTTCATCGCCTTGTCGAAATAGGCCAGCGAGGCGGCGGCGACACCATAGGCGCCGAAACCGAGATAGATCTCGTTCAGGTACAGCTCGAGGATGCGCTGCTTGGTGAAAGTGCGCTCGATGCGGAAGGCGAGGATCGCCTCCTTGATCTTGCGCGTGATCGAGACCTCGTTGGTCAGCAGGAAGTTCTTCGCCACCTGCTGGGTGATCGTCGAGGCGCCGACCGGGCGGCGGTTGGTGCCGATGTTGCGGATGTTGGTCACCGCGGCGCGGGCGATCGACAGGAAATCGACGCCCGGATGGTGGTAGAAGTCCTTGTCCTCGGCCGACAGGATCGCCTGGATCACCGACTTTGGAATCGACTCGATCGGCACGAAGACCCGCTTCTCCTTGGCGTATTCGATCAGCAAACGCCCGTCGCCGGCATGCACGCGGGTGGTCACCGGCGGCTCGTACTCGGCCAGTTGCCGGTAGTCGGGCAGGCCGCGGCCGTAGTGATAGAACACCCACAAAGCGCCGCCGGCGCCGACAACGCCGAGCACGATCAGCAACACGAAGGAAATGGCGAGAAACCGTATCATGGCATCAAGATGAGCCTGGGCCCCGAATAGTTCAACAGCAACGCGGTCCCGCGAGAGCACAGCGAGTTTCGACCGTTTATATTTCTCAATTATGTCCGGTTTAAGGCCGAAACGCCCGGATTTCGTTCAATTCCGCGCCGCCTCTTCGACGCGCACGAAGTAGCCGATCACGGCGCGGCTGATCGCCTTGGCCAGCTTCTCGCGGTATTCCTTGCGCCGCAGCGCCCGCTCGTCCTGGCGGTTGGACAAGAATCCGAGTTCGACAAGCACCGACGGAATATCCGGCGCCTTCAGCACCGCAAAGCCGGCGAACCTGTGGGTGTTGCGCAGCAGGCGGGTCTCGTGGCGCAGCGATTTCACCAGCACCGAGGCGAAACGGACCGACTCGTTCATCGTTTCGCGCTGCGCCAGGTCGATCAGGATGTTGGTCACCTCGGCGGACTCGGTGCTCAGGTCGACACCGCCGATCAGGTCGGCCTTGTTCTCCTTCTCGGCCAGTGCCGCGGCTTCCTTGTCCGACGCCCTCTCGGACAAGGTGTAGACCGACAGGCCGCGAATCGAGTGGTTGCGGATGGTGTCGGCGTGGATCGAGATGAACAGTTCGCCCTCGGCCCGCCGGGCCAGGGCGACGCGGTTGCGCAGGCGCACGAACTTGTCGCGGGTGCGCGTCAGCACGACCTTGAACTGGCCGGTCTTTTCGAGCTGGTACTTGACCGCGCGCGCCACCGCCAAGGTGATGTGTTTTTCGTAGATCCCGGAAACGCCGATCGCGCCTGGGTCGGCGCCGCCGTGGCCGGGATCGATGACAACGACATGGCGCCGCGCCACCCGCGCCGGTTTGTGCGGCGGCACTCGGTAGGGTAACGCCGCCTTTTGCAGCTTCGCGACCGGCGGCCGGGCCTTGACAACCTTGGCCGCGGGTTTGGTCGTCGGTTTCGCCGCCGGCTTGGCGGCGGTCCTCGTCTTCGGGCCATCGAGCCCGCGACGGGTCTTGGTCGCGGTGCGGTAGGCCGCCGCCGTGGTCGCGGTCAGATCGACGACCAGCCGATGGGCCTTGCGCCCGACGGGGGCATCGGAAACCGGCGGCAAAATGGTGAAGCTCGCAACCTTCGCCGGCTTGTCCAGGTCGAGCACGATGCGCGAGACCCCGGGCTTGAACAGGCCGTAGCGGATGCGCGAGAAGAAGCCGGTCTTGCGCGGCAGCGGCTTCTGCGGCAGCCGCCAGCCGACTTCCGGCAGGTCCAGCACCACGCGGTAGGGATCGGCGAGGGTGAACAGAGTCACCGGCACCTTGGCCGAGATTTCCAGGACCACACGCGTGACCTTGCCGTTGTGCGACACGCGGGCATCGGAAACGACCGCCTTGGCGGCCGCCGGCACGGCGGACATCAGGACGCAGAGCAGCGCCGCCGCCAGCACTCCTGCGAGGCCGGCGATACCCGTTCCGGTCCTGTTTCCTCTGTCAGCCATTTGCCTCATTTCTCGGCGAATCTTACACCCCGTGTAGCGCAGGTCGCCATACCCCTTCAACGCCGAGCCTCGTGCGGACCCGTCGCAAAAACATCGTGCACGAATGCGATAAGATGATTGTCGAACGAAATTCCTACCGTTATGTTAACGGCATAGCGGGGGTTCCCCGGCTTCGAAAGTTCCCTGGGAAAGTTCCCACGAACTTGCAAGATTGTCCGGAAATCACCACGCTATCCTTCGCACCGGTCAGCCCGTTCATTTGGGCCGAACCGGACGCACCGAAAGTTTGAGGTTTTGTTCCATGCCGGCTCGAGCAGCGCGAACCGCACAGATCCCGAATCCGTCACATCTGACGGAAACGAGCGGGCTCGCAAGCGCCACCGGCATCCCACGCAATCGGATTGTCCACCCGCGTACACCGGCTTCGACCGGCGGCGCCAGGCGGACAAGTCCTTGGAGTTACGATTTAAATGCCAACCAAAAGAATGCTAATCGATGCCTCCCACCCGGAGGAAACCCGGGTGGTGGTCTTGAATGGGAACCGCCTGGAAGAATTTGACGTAGAGGTCGAATCACGACGGCAGCTGAAGGGAAACATCTATCTGGCCAAGGTGACGCGGGTTGAACCCTCGTTGCAAGCGGCGTTCGTCGACTATGGCGGCAACCGCCACGGTTTCCTGGCCTTCAGCGAAATTCATCCCGACTACTACCAGATCCCGATCGCCGACCGCGAGCAGTTGATCGCCGAGGAAAAGGCCGCGGCCAAATCCTCGTCCGACGACGCCGACGACGACAAGGACGGCGACGACAACGGCGGCGCCCCGGTCGAGACCGTCGGTGGCGACGACGACGACGAGGTCGAGGCCCGCCGGCCGGTGCCGGCGCATCGCCGCTACAAGATCCAGGAAGTCATCAAGCGGCGCCAGATCCTGCTGGTCCAGGTGGTCAAGGAGGAACGCGGCAACAAGGGCGCGGCGCTGACCACCTACATGTCGCTGGCCGGCCGCTATTGCGTGTTGATGCCGAACACCGCGCGCGGCGGCGGCATCTCGCGCAAGATCTCGCACTCGTCCGATCGCAAGCGGCTGAAAACCGTGCTCGCCGACCTCGGCATTCCCGAGGGCATGGCGGTGATCGTGCGCACCGCCGGCGCCGAGCGCAGCAAGGCCGAGATCAAGCGCGACTACGAATACCTGCTGCGGGCCTGGGACAACGTGCGCACGCTGACGCTGGAATCGACGGCGCCGACCCTGGTCTACGAGGAAGGCGATTTGATCCGGCGCTCGATCCGCGACCTGTACAGCCGCGACATCGACGAAATTGTTGTCGACGGCGAGAACGGCTACCGCCACGCCAAGAACTTCATGAAGCTGCTGATCCCCAGCCACGCCAAGAAGGTGCAGCCGCACAAGGACAGCACGGTGCCGCTGCTGCAGCGCTACCAGATCGAGAATCAGCTGGATGCCATCCACAGCCCCGAGGTGCAATTGAAGTCGGGTGGCTACATCGTCATCAACCCGACCGAGGCGCTGGTCGCCATCGACGTCAACTCGGGCCGCGCCACGCGCGAGCGCAACATCGAGGAAACGGCCCTGCGCACCAACCTTGAGGCGGCCGAGGAAGTGGCCCGCCAGGTGCGCCTGCGCGATCTGGCCGGCCTCATCGTGATCGATTTCATCGACATGGAGGTGACGCGCAACCAGATCAAGGTCGAGCGCCAGTTGAAGGAATCCATGCGCACCGACCGGGCGCGCATCCAGATCGGCCGCATCAGCCCGTTCGGCCTGCTCGAATTCTCGCGCCAGCGGCTGCGTCCGAGCCTGATCGAGACCAGCTCCGAGCCCTGCCCCTACTGTGCCGGCACCGGCGTGCGCCGCTCGACCGAGTCGACCGCGCTGGCGGTGCTGCGCGCGATCGAGGAGGAAGGCATCAAGCGCCGGGCCGAGGAGATCACCGTCTTCGTGCCGACCGAGGTGGCGCTCTACATCCTCAACAACAAGCGCGAGGCCTTGGCCGAGATCGAGCAGAAGTACGAGTTCTCGGTCCACCTGGAGAACGATGACAGCCTGATCCCGCCGGCCAACCGCATCGAGCGCGGCAAGGGCAAGCCGCAGGCCAAATCGGGCAAGGGCCAGGCCGCCAACGACGATGCCAGCGTCAGCGGCGAGGACGAACCGGAGGAAGGCGGCAAGCGCCGCCGCCAGCGCCGCTCGCGCCGCCGCAAGCGCGGCGAGGATCGCGACAACAGCGGCGAGACCGTCGAGGCGCAGACCGACGAGGAAGCCGCCGAAACGGGCGATAGCGACGAAGCCGCGGCGAGCGCTTCGGAAGAGCGCAGCGAGGGCGGCGAGGACGCCGAGGAAGGCACCACGCGCCGCCGCCGCCGGGGCCGTCGGGGCGGCCGCCGCCGGCGCAAGAACACCGACAACGAAACCAACGCCGAAGCCCAGGCGGACGCCGCCGACACCGGCGAGCAGACGGCCGAAGATGGCGAGGCGCAGCCGGCCGAGGCGGAAGCCGAGGTGGCGGATGCCGTTGCTGACGCCGAAGCCGAAACCGAGGAAGCGCCGCCGAAACGCCGCCGTCGCCGCTCGCGCAAGTCGGCTACCAAGGACGAGGCGCCGGCCGAGGACGCCGAGACTCCGGTGGAGGCCGAGGCTGCCGAGACACCGGCCGGCGAAGAAGCCGAGACCGCGGCCGAACCGGAGCCCGAGAAAGAGAAGCCCGCGCGCAAGCCGCGCCGCCGTTCCCGAGCCAAGGCGAAAACCGCGGAGGAACCGGTTGAAGCCGCCCCCGAGAGTGAAATCGAGGCGGAAACCTCCGAGGAAGCCACGCCGGAACCCGCCCCAGTCGCAATTGAACCGGAGCCGGCGGCTGAACCCGAGCCGGCCGCGGTGGCGGCCGAAGCCGCTCCCGAACCGGAGGTCGGCGAGCCGGACACCGGCGAGGCCGCCCCGCTCGATCCGCCGGCGCACTCGCGCACCGAGATCATCACCGTGGGCACCGAGGAACC
>Ga0056109_1000299_pt1 | contig 17292 bp, 12 predicted proteins | sample WorMetG1BERMUDA2_FD_80077 | JGI IMG/M metagenome (GOLD analysis project Ga0056109, IMG submission 80077) | Marine gutless worms symbiont microbial communities from Max Planck institute for Marine Microbiology, Germany - Inanidrilus... ...
AATAGCCGGCATGTCCTTGGGTGATGTTGTGGCCATGGGGTGCTGCTCCTCTCTGCGCAGGTCAAAGTCTTCGCAGACTAACCTGCTGGGGGAAGCAGCCGGTCCATCCCATTGGCGGAAGTTGGCCAGCTCGTGGGCGCAGTGGTAGTCCGAGCCGAAGCCCAGTCGGCCGTCGGGATTGTCGACGGTCATGCCCTTCATGTCGACCATCCAGCGCAGTTTCGTCTCGGGCGCGGTCAGCGATTCCCAGACCACCGCGATCGGCAGGTTGATGTGGTGACGGTAGGTCCAGACACCGTCTTCCTCGGCGAGGAAGAATCGCTCGCGTCCGGCGCGGAACTTCTCCCAGGCGACGCCGAGGTCGTAGACCTTCATCGAGACCTCGCCGAAGTGCTCGATCTCCTGGCTGTAGGGGGTCAGCAGCGCGTCGATGTCCATGGCCTTGGCTGCAGCGTCGCTGAACAGGGCGTAGCTGCGGATGCCGGTCGCTTCCTTGACGTCGGTCTTGGCCATGCGGTGGACCAGGATCACGTCGGCGCCGGAGATGTCGGTCACCGGTCCGATCTTCATCTCCTCGAAAGCGCCATAGTGCGCCATGATTTTGAGGTCAAGATTCTCGACGTTGGCGCAGGCCCGGCATGGGCAGGTGGTGTTGGCGATGATGTCGCGTCTGCGGGTGGCGAAGGCGTTGTACAGGTTTTCGCAGATCGACAGGAAGGTCTCGCCGGACGGAAATTCCTGGTCGGTGGAGTAGGCCAGCACGGCGTCGCCGTCCATGCGCCAGAAGTGCAGTGGGTCGCCGACCTGTTCGACCAGCGAGGTCAGCAGGGATTGTAGGATCGGATTGGCGTGATCCAACTCGGACGAGGTCAGAAAGGCGGTGTAGCCGGATATGTCGGCGATCAGCAGGTATCCGTTATGGGCAGTCATGAGGGCGACCCTTCAATTTGCGAATGCGCGCTCGCAGGTGAGAGAAGGGTATTCCCTGACCGTACGCTTGTCCAAGAGAAAGGCCCGGAGGGCGGAACCCTCCGGGCCTTGTGTCTGCGTGATCCGAAAAGAGTCAGGCCTTGGCGGTGACGTAGCTGCCCGGGGCGTCTTCCAGAACCTCGAGCTTGCCGTCGCCGGGCGCGCGCGCGGCGGTGTTCTTCGGGCCGGCGTGCTTGGACACCCACTTGTCCCAATCCGGCCACCAGGAGCCTTCCTTCTCGGTCGAGCCCTTGAACCAGGCTTCCGGATCCTTGGGCGGCTTCTTGGCGTTGATCCAGTGCGAGTACTTGTTCGCCGCCGGCGGGTTGACAACGCCGGCGATGTGGCCCGAGGCGGCGAGCACGAAGCGCACCGGACCCGAGTACAGCTGCGTCGCCCGGTAGGTCGATTGCCACGGCGCGATGTGGTCCTCGCGGGTCGACAGGATGTAGACCGGGGTCTTGACCCGGCGCAGGTCGATCGGCACGCCGGCCAGGGTGACGCCGTCGGGCTCGACCAGCTTGTTCTCCATGTAGAACTTGCGCAGGTAGAAGCTGTGCATCACCGCCGGCATGCGGGTCGAGTCCGAGTTCCAGTACAGCAGGTCGAACGGGAAGGGGTCCTTGCCCAGCATGTAGTTGTTGATCACGAAGGACCAGATCAGGTCGTTCGAGCGCAGCATGTTGAAGGTGGTCGCCATCTCGCTGCCTTCGAGATAGCCGCGCTCGTTCATCTTGCCTTCGAGGCTGCTGACCTGATCCTCATCGATGAACACGCCCAGCTCGCCGGGCTCCTCGAAGTCGGTCATGGTGGTCAGGAAGGTCGCGCTCTTGACCCGGTCGTCGCCCTGATGCGCCATGTAGGCCAGCGTCGCCGCGACCAGGGTTCCGCCGATGCAGTAGCCGACCATGTTGACTTCTTTTTCGCCGGTCGCGAGCTCGATCGCGTCGATTGCGGCGATGGTGCCCTCGGTGACGTAGTCCTCGAAGTGCTTCTGCGCCAGCCGCGCGTCCGGGTTGACCCAGGAGACCACAAACACCGTGTGGCCCTGGTCGGTCGCCCACTTGATGAACGAGTTCTTCTCGCGCAAATCCAGGATGTAATACTTGTTGATCCAGGCCGGCACCACCAGCAGCGGTCGTTTGTGCACCTTCTCGGTGGCCGGCTCGAACTGGATCAGTTCCAGCAGGTCGTTGCGGAAGACTACCTTGCCGGGCGTCGTGGCGATGTTCTTGCCGAGTTCGAAGGCGTCCATGTCGGTCATGCTGATGCGCAGCTGGCCGTCACCCTTCTCCAAATCGCTGAGCAGGTTGTTCAGGCCGTTGACCAGGTTCTCGCCGCCGGATTCGACGGTCGCGCGCAGCACTTCCGGATTGGTCATCACGAAGTTCGTCGGCGACAGCGCATCGATGAACTGGCGGGTGTAGAAGTCGACCTTCTTGGCGGTCTGGTCGTCCAGGCCCTCGACGTCGGTGACCGTGTCGTACAGCCAGCGCGAGGTCAGCAGGTAGGACTGCTTCATGAAATTGAAGACCTCGTTGTTCTCCCAGGCGTCGTCCTTGAAGCGCCGGTCGCCGCGCTCGGGCTTGATCTGCTCGCCCTCGGCCTCGCCGCCCATCATCCGGGTCGCGGTGCTCTGCCACAGGTTCAGGTAGTCCTGCCACAGGGTCATCTGCGCCTGCATGACCTTGCCCGGGTCGGTCATCATCTTCTGCGTCATTTCGATGAACGCGCCGCTGACGTTCAGCGGGTCGGCCATCCCCATGCCGCCGCTCTCCATCTGTTTCGAGACGAAATCGGTGACCAAACGCTGGCTGCGCTCGGCGATTTCCGACATCACGGTCGCAATTTCCGACGGATCGGGCATGCGGGTATCGGTGCCTTGTTGATCGCCCATAACTTTTTCCACTATGATCAAGGTGTTAGAAGTGAAACGGTGAAGCGCGGCCGCTGCGACTCCCCTTCGTGCCACGGGAAAGTCGCGGTTTTCCGCCAAATGCTGCACTGCAATATTAGCTATCTTTGGCTAAACGTGCAATCATCAGATTCGCTTCAAAACACGGTTTCGGACCCCGAGGGCTTTTTTTTCGGTGGCAAGGTAGGGGCAATATGTTCGGCGAGAGTTTGCAAACGCGGAATCGGCGTCCGTGGACGGTCCGATTGCTCGGCGCCACGGCGGTCGTGCTGGTGGCGTCCCTGGGCGCCTGTTCGTCCGTTCCCGACGCGATGAATCCGGTCGAGTGGTACAAGGACACGGTCGACTTCTTCAGCGGCGACGACGAAGAGGACACGGCCCAAGCGGCGGAAGCGGGCAGCGAGACCGCGGCCAAGGACCCGCCCGGCGCCGACCAGCCCTATCCCAGCCTCGGCGAGGTGCCGGCGCGCGAGACCGCGCGCACCAAGGACGTCGCCGAGGGCCTGGTCGCCGACACCCAGCGGCGGCGCTATTCCGACGAGGTCGTGGCGCGCCAGGGCGAGGCGGTGAATCCGCTCGACAAGCCCTCACCGCTGGTCGCGGCGGCGCCGTCGCAGGCGAAGGCGCCGGACGCGGTACCGAAGCAAGGCGTTTCCGCCGCGCCGATGACGGCGCCGCGAACGGCTCAACCGAAGGCGGCGGCCGCGGCCGCGGCGCCGCCGAAGACCGCCCGGGCGATCGTCTCGCGCACGCCGCCGGCGACGGCCCAGCCGACCCCGGCGCCGAGAGCATCGGGTCAGGCGCCATCGACGTAGATGGCGGTGGCACCCAGCAACGTCGTGATGCCGAAGCGACCGACCCTGCCGCCGGCCAACGCGGTGGTGCCGATCAGCGGCGATCCATACGCCACGGTGGTGGTTTCCTCGGCGGGGGTCGAGACCATGGGCAGCAGCGTGATCGGCGATACCGGCGTGGCGTCCACGTGGCTCGAGGTCGGCGGCGCCGGCGGCGCCATGAGCTCGGGACAGACCGTGCTGCCGGCCGGCGCCCTGCGAGTCGCCACCATCCAGTTCAACAACGGTTCGGCCCGGTTGAGCGCCGAGGACCGCCGCGTGCTGCGCCAGGTCAGCGACCTGCAGCGCAGCCAGGGCGGCAGGCTGCAGGTGATCGGCCATGCCAGCAGCCGCACCCGCGACATGGACCTGGTGCGTCACAAGATGGTCAACTTCAAGGTCTCGGCCGACCGCGCCGACGCGGTCGCGCGCGAACTGACTCGCCTCGGCGTCGCCGCCGGCGACATCGTCATCGGCGCCGTCGCCGATGCCATCCCGGCCTACTACGAGATCATGCCGTCGGGCGAAGCCGGCAACCGCCGGGCCGAGGTATATCTCATAAACTGACCGGCGACGCGCCGCACCCACTGAGGAAAAAATTAACGCGCCGCCGGATACACTCCGGCGGCGTTTTCGCCTATACCTCGATCCGACCGATCGACCAGCAGATGAAGAAGTAAAGGCCATGGAGCAGGAATTTTACCAAATCAAGCGCTTGCCGCCCTATGTGTTCGCCGAGGTCAACGCGATGAAGGCGCGCGCCCGCGCCGCCGGCGAGGACATCATCGATTTCGGCATGGGCAATCCGGATTCGCCGACGCCGCAGCACATCGTCGACAAGCTGACCGAGACGGTGCAGAACCCGAAGACGCACCGCTACTCCAACTCGCGCGGCATTCCCGGCCTGCGCAAGGCGGTGGCGGCCTACTACGGGCGCCGCTTCAACGTCGACATCGACCCCGAGACCGAGACCATCATCACCCTGGGCTCGAAGGAGGGGCTGGCCAATCTGGCCTCGGCGATCTCCAGCCCCGGCGACGTCATGCTGGTGCCCAACCCGAGCTATCCGATCCATCCGTTCGGCTTCATCATCGCCGGCGCGGTGGTGCGCAACATCCCGATCACGCCGGACGCCGACTGCATCGCCGCGCTCGACCGCGCGGTGCAGCACTCGGTGCCGAAACCGACCGCGATCGTGCTCAACTATCCGAACAACCCGACCGCCGAGCTGGCGACGCTCGACTTCTATGCCGAGGTGCTCGACTTCTGTAAGCACCATGGCATCTGGGTGCTGTCCGACCTGGCCTACGCCGAGATCTATTTCGACGACAACCCGCCGCCCTCCATTCTCGAAGTGCCCGGCGCGCGCGACATCGCCGTCGAGTTCACCTCGATGAGCAAGACCTATTCGATGCCCGGCTGGCGCATCGGCTTCGCCAGCGGCAACAAAAAGCTGGTCGGCGCCCTGGCGCGGGTGAAGTCGTACCTGGACTACGGCGCCTTCACCCCGGTGCAGGTCGCTGCCGCCGCCGCCCTGAACGGGCCGCAGGACTGCATCGAGGAGGTACGCGCCCTATATAAGGAGCGCCGCGACGTCCTGATCGGCGGCCTGCACGCGGCCGGCTGGGACGTGCCGCCGCCGCCGGCGACCATGTTCGCCTGGGCGCCGATCCCGCCGGCCTTCGCGCACCTGGGCTCGATCGAGTTTTCCAAGCTGCTTCTGCGCGAGGCCCAGGTGGCGGTGTCGCCGGGGCTCGGCTTCGGCGAGCACGGCGGCGACCACGTGCGCATCGCCCTGGTCGAGAACCTGCACCGCACGCGCCAGGCGCTGCGCAACATCAAGGCTTTCCTCGGTCGCTACGACAAGGTAATTGAGGACATGGAGAAACATCGCGCCGCCGGCGGCTGAACGACAACGGCTGAACCGCTGGCGCGATCACGTCGAAACAGGGGAGCACCATTCATGTCCACACCGTTGCGCATCGGCGTCGCCGGCCTGGGAACCATCGGCGGCGGCACGGTGAAGTTGCTGGTCGAGAACGCGGACCTGCTGGCCGCCCGATGCGGCCGTCCGGTCACCTTGACCGCGGTCGCCGAACCGAACCGCAACCGAACCCCCGGCGTGTCGATGGACGGCATCGAATGGCATGACGACGCCATGGCCCTGATCGACGGCGACGTCGACGTGGTGGTCGAGCTGATCGGCGGCTCCGGCGGCATCGCGCTGAAGCTGTGCCAGGCGGCGCTCGAGGCGGGCAAGCACGTGGTCACCGCGAACAAGGCGCTGATCGCGCATCACGGCAAGGAACTGGCCGAGGCCGCCGAGAAGGCCGGCACGGTGCTCAACTACGAGGCCGCCGTCGGCGGCGGCATCCCGATCATCAAGGCGATGCGAGAGGGCATGGTCGGCAACGGCTTCTCGCGCGTCTACGGCATCCTCAACGGCACCTGCAACTACATCCTGACGACCATGCGCGAGACCGGGCGCGAGTTCGCCGAGGTGCTTCGCGAGGCCCAGGACCTGGGCTACGCGGAAGCCGATCCCAGCTTCGACGTCGACGGCGTCGACACCGCGCACAAGCTGGCGATCCTGACCAGCGTCGCGTTCGGCTGCGAGGTCGACTTCGAGGCGGTGCACGTCGAGGGCATCCGCCACGTCTCCGCCGACGACATCCAGTTCGCCGAGGAGCTCGGCTATCGGATCAAATTGTTGGGCGTCGCCAGCCGCACCGACGGCGGGGTCGAACAGCGGGTGCATCCCTGCATGGTGCCGAAGTCGGCGCCGATCGCCGCCGTCGAGGGCGTGTTCAATGCCGTCGTCGCGCACGGCGACTTCGTCGACACCACCATGCACGTCGGCCGCGGCGCCGGCGAGCGGCCGACCGCCTCGGCGGTGGTCGGCGACATCGCCGACATCGCCCGCGGCCTCAACGTGCCGACCTTCGGCGTCAAGGCGTCCGAGCTGAGCCGGCTGCCGACGCGGCGGATGGCCGAACACGCCGGCGCCTATTACGTGCGCCTGACCGTGGTCGACAAGCCGGGCGTGTTCGCCGACATCGCCGGCGCCCTGCGCGATCACCAGGTGTCGATGGAATCGGTGATCCAGCGTGGCCGCGCGCCGGGCGAGCCGGTGTCGGTGGTGATGACCCTGCACAACACGGTCGAGGCCGACATGACCGCGGCGCTGGGCAAGATCGAGTCCGCGCCCGCCGTGGTCGAGGCGCCGCGCATGATCCGCATCGAAGGGTTTTAGCCGATGGTCGAACACACTTCCGCGACAGACGAACGCAATCTGGCGCTGGAGGCCGTGCGCGTCACCGAAGCCGCCGCCCTGGCGGCCGAGGAGTACATGGGCCGCGGTGACGACGAGGCCGCCGACCGCGCCGCTCTGGCGGCCATGCACCAGGCGATGATGGGCATGACGTTGAACGGCACCATCCACATCGGCGAGGGCGCCGAGGGCGAGGCGCCGCACCTGTTCGTCGGCGAGAAGGTCGGCACCGGCGACGGCCCGGTGGTCGACGTCGCGGCGATGCCGCTGGAAGGACCGTCGATCATCGCCAAGGGCGAACCCAACGGCCTCTCCATCGTCGCCATGGCCGAGGACGGCGGTTTTCTCGGTTTGACCGGGTTGTATATGGACAAGATCGCGATCGGCGGGGGCCTGCCCAAGGACGTCGTCGACCTGGACGAAACGCCGGAGACCAACCTGCGCGAACTCGCGAAGGCCAAGGACATGGAAGTGTCCGACCTGGTCGTCTGCATCCTCGACCGGCCGCGCCACGGCGAGCTGATCGCCAAGGTGCGCGAAGCCGGCGCGCGCATCATCCTGATCACCGCCGGCGACGTCAGCGGTGTCGTCGCGACGATCTGGCCGCGCAGCGGCATCGACATCTACATGGGCATCGGCGGCGCCCCGCAGGGCGTGATCGCGGCGGCGGCGCTGGGCAGCGTCGGCGGCCAGATCCAGGGACGGCTGGTTTTACGCAACTCGGACGAGGAACGCCTGGCCCGCGACATGGGCATCGAGGACGCGCGGCAGAAGTTCGCCTGCGGGGACATGGCCTGGGGCAACCTGACCTTCGCCGCCACCGGCGTCACCTCGGGCCACATCCTGCCCGGCGTGCGGCGCCTGCGCGGGGTGCCGATGACCCACTCGATGGTGCTGCGCTCGCGCACCAGCACGCTCCGCTTCATCGAGGCGCACCACGACTTCTCGCTGCGCACGCCGCCGATCGGCCGCAGTTCGCAATGACACGAGGCCGAGTGAGGCCTTGAGCGCGCGCGCGACGGCACCGGGCGCCTTCCTCGACGTCGAAAAATCGCTCGCCGGCCGGCGTTGGCAATTGCGTCCGGCCGACGACCGCACGGCACTGGCCCTGGCGCAGCGGCACGGCCTGCCCGAGGTGGTCGGCCGCGTGCTCTGCGCCCGCGGTGTCGGCCTCGATGACGCCGCCAGCTTCCTCGAGCCGACCCTGCGCGACCTGCTGCCCGACCCCAGCGCCTTCCGGGACATGGACCTGGCCGCCGAGCGGCTCGCCGGCGCGATCATGCAGGGCGAGCAGATCTGCGTGTTCGGCGACTACGACGTCGACGGCGCCACCTCGTCGGCGCTGTTCAAGCGCTTCGTCGCGGCCGCCGGCGGCACCTGTCGGATCTACATTCCCGACCGCCTGAAGGAAGGCTACGGCCCCAACGCGCCGGCGCTGGAGAAGTTGCGCGGCGAGGGCGCCTCGGTGGTGGTCACGGTCGACTGCGGCACCGCCGCGCACGAGCCGCTGTCGGTGGCCCGCGACGCCGGGCTGGACGTGATCGTGGTCGACCACCACGCCGCCGAATCGCTTTTGCCGCCGGCGCTCGCGGTGGTCAATCCGAACCGGCTCGACGAGGACCTGCCGTATGGCAACCTGGCCGCCGTCGGCGTCACCTTCCTGCTCGCCGTCGCCGTCAACCGGCAGCTGCGCCAGGCCGGCTGGTATGCGGATCGCGATGAGCCCGACCTGCGCCGGTGGCTCGACCTGGTCGCGCTGGGTACGGTCTGCGACGTGGTGCCGCTGCACGGCGTCAACCGCGCCCTGGTGGCGCAGGGGCTGCGGGTGATGGCGGCGCGGCGCAACACCGGGCTGCGCGCGCTGGCCGACGTCGCCCGGCTCAACGAATCGCCGGGCACCTATCATGCCGGCTTCGTGCTCGGTCCGCGCATCAACGCCGGCGGCCGGGTCGGCGAGGCCGACCTGGGCGCGCGCCTGCTGACCACCGAGGACGACGCCGAGGCCGACGACCTGGCGGCACGCCTGAACAAACTGAACGGCGAGCGCCAGGAGATCGAGGCAGCGGTGCTGCACGCGGCGATCGAGGACGCCGAGCGGCAGCTGGCCGAGCAGGGCGACCTGCCGCTGCTGCTGGTCGCCGCCGAGGACTGGCACCCCGGCGTCATCGGCATCGTCGCCAGCCGCCTGAAAGAGCGCTTCGACCGGCCTGCCTGCGTGGTCGCGCTGCAGGACGGGCAGGGGGCCGGATCCGGCCGCTCGGTGCCCGGGGTCGACCTAGGCGCCGCGGTGATCGCGGCGCGCCAGGCGGGTCATCTGGCGAAGGGCGGCGGCCATGCCATGGCCGCGGGCTTCACCGTCGACGGCGCCCGGGTCGGCACGCTGCGCGACTTCCTCGCCGAGCGGCTGTCCGACGCCGTCGCCGCGCGCCCGGATGTGCCGGGCCTGAGTCTCGACGGCGCGATCAAGGTCGGCGGCGCCAACCGGGTGCTGTTCGACCTGCTGGCCAAGGTCGGACCCTACGGACAGGGCAACCCGGAGCCGCGATTCGTCCTGCCCGACGTGCGCATCGAGGCCGCCGACATGGTCGGCCAGGAGCGCAACCATCTGCGCTGCCGACTCGCCGGCGACGACGGGCGCAGCATCAACGCCATGGCCTTCCGCGCCGGCGGTACCGACCTGGGCGCGGCGCTGCTGCGCTCGGCCGGCGCGCCGTATCATGTCGCGGGCAAGCTGCGGCTCAACAACTGGCAGGGCCGAACGTCGATGCAGTTCATCATCGATGATGCCAGTCCGAGGTGGTAAAAAAAGTTCAAAATCAATAAGTAATACCGGAACTCTAACTTGATTTATTGGCGCGGATGGTGCCGCGCCAAGGAACCGCCGCGGCGCCGGTCGCGAAAGCCCCGCCGCCGCCCCGCCGTGGCATTGACAGAGGCCTTGAAATGGTTAGAGTTGCGGCCCCGTCCCGTATAGGGTCCGGAAGTCGGGGATCATGGGCGGGCGTGGTGGAATTGGTAGACACGCAGGTTTTAGGTACCTGTGACGCAAGTCGTGGGGGTTCAAGTCCCTCCGCCCGCACCAAACCCTCCGCAAGGAACCGGTGTCCCGTGTCCCTCTTGACGCGTGTCTTTCGCCGTTTTCGCCACGACGTTACTCTCCCGACCACGAGCACATTGCGACAACATCTCTCTGAGACAACACTAGGCCGATTGGTAACTCCATGCAGGTTAACGAAACCAAGTCCGAAAATCTCAGCCGCGAATTCGAGATCGCGATTCCGGCCGATCAAATCGAAGAACGCGTTCTCGCCCGGTTGAAGGAACTGGCGAAACAGGTCCGGCTGCCCGGATTCCGCCCCGGCAAGGCGCCGGTGACGCTGCTGCGCAAGCAATACGGCCCCAACGTGATGGGCGAGGTGCTGGAGCAGATGGTCAACGAGACCTCGCAGAACATCATGGAGGAGCGCGGTTTGCGCCCGGCCATGCAGCCGCAGATCGAGGTGACCAAGTTCGAGGACGGTTCCGACCTGGAATACAAGATGGGCATCGAGATCCTTCCCGAGATCGAACTCGGCGACTTCTCCGAACTGAAGCTCGAGCGCATGGTCGCCGAGCCCAAGGACGAGGACATCGACGGCACGCTGGAGCGCATCTCGCAGGCCTACAAGACCGCCGAACCGATCAAGTCGAAGCGGGCGGCGAAGACCGGCGACATCCTGGTCATCGACTTCCTCGGCTCGGTCGACGGCGAGGAGTTCGCCGGCGGCAAGGCCGAGGACTATTCGCTGGAACTCGGCTCGAACAGCTTCATCCCCGGTTTCGAGGACCAGTTGGTCGGTGCCAAGGCGGATACCGACGTCGAGGTGAATGTCACCTTCCCCGAGGAGTACGGCTCCCCTGAACTGGCCGGCAAGGACGCGCTGTTCAAGGTCAAGGTCAAGGAACTGCAGCAGCCGATTCCCGCCCCGATCGACGACGAGTTGGCCAAGAAGGTCGGCATGGACGACCTCGAGGCGCTGAAGAACCAGATCCGCGAGGACCATGTCGAGCAGTACAAGACGTTCTCCCGCCAGCGCCTGAAGCGGGTGCTGCTGGACGACCTCTCCGATCAGTACGATTTCGAGGTGCCGCAGGGCTTGACCGAGCGGGAATTCGAGAGCATCTGGAACCAGTACGAAGAGCATATGAAGCAGGGCGGCGAGGAAGACGAAGAGGACGCCGCCAAAAGCGAGGACGAGAAGAAGGAGGAGTTCCGCACCATCGCCGAACGCCGGGTCCGCCTCGGCCTGCTGCTGGCCGAAGTCGGCCGCGCCAACAACCTGCAGGTCGGCCAGGAGGACATCAACCGCGGCATGATGGCCGAGGCGCAGAAGTATCCGGGCCAGGAGCAGGCGGTGCTGGAGTACTTCCGCAACAACCCCGAGGCGATGGAATCGATCAGCGCGCCGCTGTTCGAGGAAAAGGTCGTCGACTTCATCGTCGAGATGGCCTCCGTAACCGACAAGCCGGTCTCGGTCGAGGAACTGATGCGCGACCCGGACGAGGAGGCCGAGGAGGAAGAGAAGCCGAAGGCCAAGGCCAAGAAACCCGCGGCCAAAAAGCCGGCGGCGAAGAAGGCGGCGGCGAAGAAACCGGCGGCGAAAAAGCCCGCGACGAAGAAAAAGGCCGAGGACAAAGCCGACGACAAGAGCGAAGATGGCGCCGAGGCGGCCGACGAAGGTTGATCGGCGCCCGCAAGCAACAACGAACCGAGGTGAAACGGGTATGACCGACAGTCTGGAAACCAAGATGAACGCGCTGGTGCCGATGGTGGTGGAGACCACCAACCGGGGCGAGCGTGCCTACGACATCTACTCGCGCCTGCTGAAGGAGCGCATCATCTTCCTGACCGGCGGCGTCGACGACCACGTGTCCAGTCTGATCTGCGCCCAGCTTCTGTTCCTCGAATCGGAAAACCCGAACAAGGACATCGCCTTCTACATCAACTCGCCGGGCGGCATCGTCACTTCCGGCCTGGCGATCTACGACACCATGCAGTACATCCGCCCCGACGTCTCGACGCTGTGCATCGGCCAGGCCGCCTCGATGGGCTCGCTGCTGCTGGCCGCCGGCACCGAGGGCAAGCGCTTCGCGCTGCCCAACGCGCGGGTGATGGTGCACCAGCCTTCCGGCGGCGTGCAGGGCCAGGCCACCGACATCGAGATCCAGGCCAAGGAGATCCTCGATCTGCGCGCGCGGCTGAACCAGATCTACGTCAAGCACACCGGCCAGAAGATCGAGGCGATCGAAGAGGCGCTGGAGCGCGACCGGTTCCTGAAGCCCGAGGAGGCGAAGGATTTCGGCATCATCGACGAAGTGGTGACCTCGCGGCCGAAAGCCGAGGGCGAGGACGATCAGGACGCCGGCGACAAGTAGGCGATCAACTGAGCGTGACTCGGGCGGCCGTCGCGGCCGCCCGGATTCAGACAAAAAAAGGCGGCCGATGGGGCCTTGCAGGGCCGGCAAACGGCGGAAAACCCGCTTTTCGCCGGCGTATGGGCCGGCGCGATTGGGGATTGTGCCTGATGCGCGAAGGCGGCTAACATGTCCGACGACGTCGGCTATCGAGCGGAGAGTTCATGACCAAGTCCAACGGCGGCGATTCAAAGAATGCGCTGTACTGTTCCTTTTGCGGCAAAAGCCAGCACGAAGTGCGCAAGCTCATCGCGGGCCCGACGGTGTTCATCTGCGACGAGTGCGTCGAACTGTGCATGGACATCATCCGCGAGGAGCACAAGACCAGCCTGGTCAAATCCGGCGACGACGTGCCGACTCCGAAGGACATTTGCACGGTTCTCGATGACTACGTGATCGGTCAGGACCACGCCAAGCGCGTGCTGTCGGTGGCGGTGCACAACCACTACAAGCGGCTCGGCCACGCGACCAAGAGCAACGACGTCGAACTGGCGAAATCAAACATCCTGCTGATCGGCCCGACCGGCTGCGGCAAGACCTTGCTGGCGCAGACCCTGGCGCGCATCCTCGACGTGCCGTTCACCATGGCCGACGCGACGACGCTGACCGAGGCCGGCTATGTCGGCGAGGACGTCGAGAACATCATCCTGAAGCTGCTGCAGTCGGCCGACTACAACGTCGAGCGGGCGCAGCGCGGCATCGTCTACATCGACGAGGTCGACAAGATCTCGCGCAAGTCCGACAACCCGTCGATCACGCGGGACGTGTCGGGCGAAGGCGTGCAGCAGGCGCTGCTGAAGATCATGGAAGGCACCGTCGCCAGCGTGCCGCCGCAGGGCGGACGCAAGCACCCGCAGCAGGAGTTCCTGCAGGTCGACACCACCAACATCCTGTTCATCTGCGGCGGCGCCTTCGCCGGATTGGACAAGATCATCTCGTCGCGCGGCCGCGGCACCATGATCGGTTTCGGCGCCGACGTACGCGGGTCGGATGACCGCCAGACCGGCGAGATCCTGCGCGAGGTCGAGCCCGAGGACTTGCTGAAGTTCGGCCTGATCCCGGAATTCGTCGGCCGCCTGCCGGTGCTGGCGACGCTGGACGACCTTGACAAGGAGGCCCTGGTCGAGATCCTGACGCGACCGAAGAACGCCCTGGTCAAGCAGTATCAGCGGCTGTTCGAGATGGAAGACGTCAAGCTGACCTTCGCCGAGAGCGCGCTGTCCTTGGTCGCCGTCAAGGCGGTCGAGCGCAAGACCGGCGCGCGCGGCCTGCGCTCGATCATGGAGAGCATCCTGCTCGACACCATGTTCGACCTGCCCGGCCTGGAGGGGGTCGAGGAGGTCGTGGTCAACGCCGAGGTCGTGGATGACCAGGCGACGCCGCTGTGCATTTACGCCGACCGGCACGAAGACGTCGAATCCAGCGCCTGATTTGGCGGCACTGGCTCCCGATTTCGGCCGTTCGGCCGCAAGACTTGAACGATCGCTCTCGCACGACCACCTTAGCGGTGTCGTTGACCCTCGCCCGCCGTTCCCGTGGCGCCCGGCGATCAGATAAGAACGAAGAGGCATAATGTTCGCATCCAATCCCGACCAGCTTTATCCGGTCCTGCCGCTGCGCGACATCGTCGTTTTCCCGCACATGATCGTGCCGCTGTTCGTCGGCCGCGAGAAGTCCGTGCGCGCGCTCGAGGACGTCATGAAGGACGACAAGCAGATCCTGCTGGTGGCGCAGAAAAACGCCGCCCAGGACGACCCGGGCACCGACGATATCTTCGACGTCGGCACGGTCTCGACCGTGCTGCAGCTCCTCAAGCTGCCCGACGGCACGGTCAAGGTGCTGGTCGAGGGCGGCCAGCGCGCGCGCATCGACGGCTATGCCGACAACGAGGAGTTCTTTCAGGCCAGCGCCACCCTGATCGACGAGGACGAGGGCGACACCCAGGAGCAGGAAGCCCTGACCCGCTCGGTGATCTCGCAGTTCGAGCAGTACATCAAGCTGAACAAGAAGATCCCGCCCGAGGTTCTGGTGTCGATCAACCAGATCGACGATCCGAGCAAGCTCGCCGACACCGTCGCCTCGCACCTGGCGCTGAAGATCTCGGAGAAGCAGGAGCTGTTGGAGATCGAGACCGTCGGCGAACGGCTGGAGCGCGTCTATTCCTACATGGAAGGCGAGATCGGCGTGCTGCAGGTGGAGAAGAAAATCCGCGACCGGGTCAAGCGCCAGATGGAGAAGACCCAGCGCGAGTACTACCTGAACGAACAGCTCAAGGCGATCCAGAAGGAGCTCGGCGAATCCGAGGACGGCAAGGACGAGGTCGCCGAGCTGGAGGAGAAGATCGCCAAGGTCCGGCTCAGCAAGGAAGCACGTGAGAAGGCCACCGCCGAGGTCAAGAAGCTGCGCAACATGAGCCCGATGTCGGCCGAGGCCACGGTGGTGCGCAATTACCTCGACTGGATGCTGTCGATTCCTTGGAAGAAGAATTCCAAGACCAAGAAGGACATCCGCGCCGCCCAGGTCATCCTCGACGAGGACCATTACGGCCTGAAGAAGGTCAAGGAGCGGATCCTCGAATACCTCGCCGTGCAGCAGCGGACCAAGAAGCTGCGCGGCCCGATCCTGTGCCTGGTCGGCCCGCCCGGCGTCGGCAAGACCTCGCTCGGCAAGTCGATCGCGCGGGCCACCGAACGCAACTTCGTGCGCATGTCGCTGGGCGGCGTGCGCGATGAATCCGAGATCCGCGGCCACCGCCGCACCTACATCGGCTCGATGCCGGGCAAGGTGCTGCAGGGCATGAAGAAGGCCAAGGCCTCGAACCCGCTGTTCCTGCTCGACGAGGTCGACAAGATGGGCAACGACTGGCGCGGTGACCCCACCTCGGCGCTGCTCGAGGTGCTCGATCCGGAACAGAACAGCACCTTCAACGACCACTACCTGGAGGTCGACTACGACCTGTCGAACGTGATGTTCGTGACCACCGCGAACACCATGAACATGCCGCCGCCGCTGCTGGATCGCATGGAGATCATCCATCTGTCCGGCTACACCGAGGACGAGAAGGTCGAGATCGCCAAGCGCCACCTGATCCCCAAGCAGGTCGAGGCACACGGCCTGAAGGACGGCGAGTGGACGATTTCGGAAACCGCGCTGCGCGACCTGATCCGCTACTACACCCGCGAAGCCGGCGTGCGCAACCTGGAGCGCGAGATCGCCAACCTGGCGCGCAAGGGGACCAAGGAGATCCTGCTCGAGGGCCTGGAGAAGATCGCCATCACCCGGCGCAACCTGGAGAAGTTTGCCGGCGTGCGGCGCTTCCGCTACGGCGAGGCCGAGCACGAGGATCTGGTCGGCGTCACCACGGGACTCGCGTGGACCGAGGTCGGCGGCGAGTTGCTGTCGATCGAGGCGGTGATGGTTCCCGGCAAGGGCAAGATGACGATCACCGGCAAGCTCGGCGACGTGATGCAGGAATCGATCCAGGCGGCGCGCTCCTACGTGCAGTCGCGCTCGCTCGACTTCGGCATCGAGCCGCCGCTCTTTGACAAGAAGGACATCCACGTGCACGTGCCCGAGGGCGCGACGCCGAAGGACGGTCCCTCGGCCGGCGTCGCCATGGTCACCTCGATCGTCTCGGTGTTGACCGGCACGGCGGTGCGCAAGGACGTCGCCATGACCGGCGAGGTCACCCTGCGCGGCCGGGTGTTGCCGATCGGCGGCCTGAAGGAGAAACTGCTGGCGGCGCTGCGCGGCGGCATCACCACGGTGCTGATCCCGCAGGACAACGTCAAGGACATCGCCGAGATCCCCGACAACGTCAAGAAGGGCCTGACCCTGGTGCCGGTGTCGACGGTCGACGAGGTGCTGGACAATGCCCTGGTCGAGAAGCTCGAGCCGATCGAGTGGGACGAGGACAACATCGACGGCGCCATCGCCAAGGGCGAGGACGAGGTCAGCGACGTCGTCACGCACTGATTCGCCAAGATACCGATTCGCCCCGATTCGGCGAATCGCGGCTTCCAGCTCCACTTCCGAAGGGAGGTGGAGCCGGTTTTTGTCTAAAACGTCCAAAGCCGCGCTGGATAAGGGCTTGAAAGCGCAGAATCCTGGGGAAAACTGCGGTTCCGCAATTGACGCGGCGTTTCGCGAGGGCGTAAACTCTGCGCCACCTTCACGTCGAGTTCGTCTCTTGAACCAATCGTATCCATAACATCAATCCACGAGAGGGGGCTTAAGTTGAACAAGAACGATCTTATCGCCGCCGTCGCCGATAGCGCTGGTCTCTCCAAGTCCGACGCGGCCGACGCCGTAGACGCCGTTTTCTCCGCCATCACGGGTTCGTTGCAGTCCGGTCAGGAAGTTCGCCTGGTTGGTTTCGGCACCTTCAGCGTCGCCAACCGCGCCGCGACCACCGGTCGTAACCCGCGCACCGGCGAGAGCATCCAGATCCCGGCGTCCAAGCAGCCGAAGTTCAAGGCCGGCAAGGGCCTCAAGGACGCGGTTAACTAAACGCGATATCCGTAAATTCGAAACGGCGGCGAGACGATTCGGTGCCAAGCGCGATTTGTCCTTGCCAGCGTGGCGGCTGAAGACCTATTGATTTGCCACGGCCCGCGAGACGCGGCCGCGCGCAGGGCGGTTAGCTCAGTTGGTAGAGCGCCACGTTTACACCGTGGATGTCGGCGGTTCGAGCCCGTCACCGCCCACCATTCCTTCCGGTTCCCCCACTAGAGCACATTTGACGAACGTTGAATCATTTTAACCGATGTCTGATTCCCTGCCCTGGTGTTTTTAGCCAGGGAGGTTTTCATGGGCTGGGCGTACGGGATTGATCTTCGGCAGCGTGTGGT
>Ga0056109_1000300_pt1 | contig 17288 bp, 15 predicted proteins | sample WorMetG1BERMUDA2_FD_80077 | JGI IMG/M metagenome (GOLD analysis project Ga0056109, IMG submission 80077) | Marine gutless worms symbiont microbial communities from Max Planck institute for Marine Microbiology, Germany - Inanidrilus... ...
CAGCCCATGAAAACCTCCCTGGCGAAAAACACCAGGGCAGGGAATCAGACATCGGTTAAAAACGATTCTACGTTCGTCAAATGTGCTCTAGATGCGAAGTTTCAGGCCTTCTGTTCCCAGCCGCCGCGCTCGGTCTGCTGCCAGTAGGTCAGCTCGTGGCCGGCCTCCTTGAATGCCTTCCAGCGCTCGCGCGCCGCCTGCACGGCGGTGGCGTCGTTGCCGTCGAACAGGTCGAAGCAGCGCTCGTAGTCGGCGACCTTCTCGGACGCGGCGCCGTCGGTTAGGAACAGGAACACGGCGCCGTTGGGGTTCTCGTCGGCGGTGGTCAGCCACACCGGCTGCTCCTCGGCCTGACCCTCGCGCGGGCCGCCGTGCGGCAGCCAGGAGTTGGGGTCGTAGGTCCACAGGAATCCGTTCAGGTACTCAACCCGCTCGTCCGACGCCGCCATCACCACCGCCCGCTTGCCGGCCTCGAGCGTCTTCTCGAGCAGCTTCGGCAGCGCCCGCTCCAACGGCCAGCGTTGCAGGTGGTAGAAGGAAATCTCGGTCACGGTCGTTCCTCGATGCGCCGGAAGGCGTTGGCCGGCGGATTTTAGCCCGATCCGCCGCCTCGCGTGGTAGAAAAATGGCCGGACGGGATTCGGGGGGACCTTCACGTCATGGGCGGACAACGACGCAGCCTGCACTACGGCTGGATCATCGTCGGCTGCGGTGTGCTGGTGTTGTTCTCCTGCCTCGGCCTGGCCCGCTTCGCCTTCGGCATGCTGCTGCCGGCGATGAGCGCGGCGCTCGACCTCAGCTACGCCGAGGGTGGCGCCATCGGCACCGGCTATTTCGTCGGCTACCTCGTCGTGGTGGTGGCGATCCCGTTCCTGCTCGGCCGCATCGGCAGCCGGGTGTCGACGGGCACCGGGCTGCTGATCATCGCGGCCAGCCTGGCCGGGCTGAGCCAGGCGGGCGGTTTCTGGCCGATCCTGGTGCTCTACACCGTCACCGGTATCGGCAGCGGCATGGCCAACATCACCATGGTGGCGCTGATCTCGCGCTGGTTTGCGCCGAGCATGCGCGGCCGCGCCGCCGGCATCGTGCTAGGTGGCAACGGCATCGGCATCATCCTCTCGGGTGTGCTGGTACCGACGCTGGAGGGCCTTGGCTGGAGCGAGGTCTGGCGCGCGAGCTGGCTGATCCTGGCCGGCCTGTCAGGCCTGGTCGCGTTGATCGCCTTCGCGCTGCTGCGCAACGACCCGCAGGACCTGGATCTGCATCCGCTCGGCGGCGAGAGCCGGGTCAACGGATCCGCCGCGCCGGAGATGGGCAGGACGGCCGAGCGCCGGCTGCTGGTGCACCTGGGTATCGTCTACGCCCTGTTCGGCGCCACCTACATCATCTACGGCACCTTCATCGTCACCACCCTGGTCGACGCCTACGGCTACGCCGCCGACATCGCCGGCACGCTGTGGGCCTGGATCGGCTTCCTCAGCATCTTCTCCGGCGCGCTGTTCGGCACCCTGTCGGACCGCATCGGCCGGCGCGGCGGACTGATGGCCGCCTTCGCGGTGCAGACGGTGGCCTACGGGCTGGCGGCGCTGGAGCCCGGCCAGACCCTGCTGTACCTGTCGATCGGTCTGTTCGGCATCGCCGCCTGGAGCATCCCGACCATCGCCGCGGCCGCCGCCGGCGACTACCTGGGGCCGCTGCGCACCGCCGCCGGGCTGTCGTTCATCACCCTGTTCTTCGCCGCCGGGCAGGTGCTGGGGCCGCTGAGCGCCGGGGCGCTGGCGGAGGTCACCGGCGGCTTCGCGCTGAGCTACGGACTGGCCGCGGCGCTGACCGCCGCGGCCATCGTGCTGGCGTTCTTCCTGCCCCGCCGGAGCGGCGGCTGAGCGTTTACTCGTAGTTGTCGGCGATCATGCGGTCGAGCAGGCGCACACCGAAGCCGGTGCCGCCCTTGGGCACCAGCGCGCTGTCCTTCTTCGACCAGGCGACGCCGGCGATATCGAGGTGCGCCCAGGGCGTATCGCCGACGAAACGCTGCAGGAACTGCGCCGCGGTGATCGAGCCGGCCGGGCGGCCGCCGACGTTCTTCATGTCGGCGATGTCCGATTTCAGCATCTTGTCGTAGGCGTCGCCCAGCGGCAGCCGCCAGACCTGCTCGCCGACCGCGTCGCCGGCGGCGGACAGCTGCGCCGACAGATCGTCGTCGGGGGAGAACACGCCGGCCCGTTCGTGGCCCAGCGCGATGATCATCGCCCCGGTCAGGGTCGCGAGGTCGATCATGAAACGCGGCTTGAAGCGCTGCTTGCAGTACCACAGCACGTCGGCGAGCACGAGCCGGCCCTCGGCGTCGGTGTTGATTACCTCGATGGTCTGTCCGGACATCGAGGTGACCACGTCTCCCGGCCGCTGCGCGGTGCTCGACGGCATGTTCTCGACCAGGCCGACGAGGCCGATGGCGTTGACCTTGGCCTTGCGCCCGGCGAGCGCCTTCATCAACCCAATGACCACGCCCGAGCCGCCCATGTCCCACTTCATCTCTTCCATGCCGCCGGCGGGTTTGAGCGAGATGCCGCCGGTGTCGAAGGTCACGCCCTTGCCGATGAAGGCCAGTGGCGCGTCCTTCGACTTCTTCGCCGCGCCGTCCCAGCGCATCACCACCAGCTTGGACTCGCGCGCGCTGCCCTGGCCGACACCGAGCAGCGCGCCCATGCCCAGTTTCTTCATCCGCGCTTCGCCCAGGACCTCGACCTTGATACCCAGCTTGGCGAGCTTCTTGGCTTCTTCGGCCAAGGTCTCGGGGTAGAGCACGTTGGCCGGCTCGCTGACCAGGTCACGGGTCAGGAACACGCCGTCGGCGACCTTCTCGGCCTCGCCGAAGAGCCGGCGGGCCTTGCCGTGGCCGTCGCACAGCATGCACAGCGCCTTGATGCCCGGCTTGTCGTGCTCGTCCTTCTTCTTGGTGCGGTACTTGTCGAAGCTGTAGGACCGCATCAGCGCGCCGAAGGCCATCTCGGCGGCCAACGCGGCGGGCTCCATGTCGCAGCCTTCGACCGGGTCGACGACCACGGAGACGGTGCCGCGCGAGGTCGGCGCCAGCTTCTTCCAGACCTGCGCGCCGGCCGCCTGCAGCCGCTTGACGGAGAGGTCCTTGGCTTCACCGAGGCCGAGAAGGTAGACCCGGGCGAGCTTGCCGCCCGGTGCCAGGACGCTCAGGCCATGGCCGCGCTTGCCGGTGAAGCGGCTGGCTTCCAGTGCCCGGGTCAGGGCGCCGCCGGTCTGCTCGTCCAGCGCCCGCGCGCTCGGCGACAGGACGCGGTCCTCGAGCACGCCGACGACGGCGGAATCGTTTTTCGGCAACTGCGATTTGGCGAACGTGATCTTCATGAAAACTCCCCGTCAGGATATGCGCCGCCGGCGCGGCGGTCGTTCGTGCAAAATGTAGCGGCGTGAGGCGGAAAGAAAAAGGGGCTTACCTATCCGGAGTCGGCTCGGCCTCGGCGACCACCTCCTGCTGGATCAGCGTCTCGGCCTCCTCGGGCCGGGTGCGCTCGCCGCTGAGCAGGAACACCAGGCCGCCGGGCAGGCTGGTGAGGATGGCGAGCAGGCCGAGCGGCACCGAGAGCACCAGCGCGCCCTCGGCGGCGACGCCGACGAAACCCAGCGCCGTGACCATGGCGCCCTCGCGCACGCCCCAGCCGGCGATCGAGATCGGCAGCGTGGTCGCCAGGATCACCGGCGGGATCAACACCAGGCAGTCCATCAAGGCAAGGTCAATGCCCATGCCCAGCGCCATCACCCAGACGGCGATCGACAAGTTGGCGTGGCCGAGCGCGCCCGAGCTCAGCACCAGCAGCGCATTGACCGGACTTAGAAACACCCGCCGACCGTCCGCCGCCAAATGGCCGAGCCCGCGCACCACGCGCCAGCGGCGCAGCGCCGGCGGCATGCGGTCGAGCAGCATCATGACCACGACCCCGGCGATGCCGGCCAGCGACAGCAGCGGGAACACCCACAAGACGGCGCCCTCGCCCAGCCGTTCGGCCAGCGCCGGCTGCAGCGCCGTGACCATCAGCACCAGGGCGAGCACCATCGACACGCGCTCCAGCATCACCCCGTTGATCGCCTTGTCGAGGCCCAGTCCGGCGCGGTAGGCGTGGTAGACCCGCACCGGGTCGCCGCCGACCGAGGACGGCAGCACCTGGTTGAAGAACAAGCCGATGAAATAGAAACCGAGGGTGCGCCGCCACGGCAGGTCCCGCCGATCACGCGCAGGGTCAGCCACCAGCGCGAGGCGCCAATCACCCCCTGCAACAGCAGCAGCGCCACCGCCAGAAGCAGCATCGACGGGTCCATCTCGCGCGCCCGCGCCCAGGCCCCGGCCAGGTCGATGCGCGACGCCAGGTACCAGATCAGCAGCGCCGAGAGGGCGAGCTTGAGCGCGAAGAATAAGGTGCGTTTCCCCATGCGGCGCAACCTACGCCGGAAAGCCCAATTTGTCATGAAGGATTAAAGCGAATCGGCCGCCGTTTTCGCCCCCAATCGCCGGGCGGTCCGTCGAACACGCCGGCGCAGGCGGCGGCGCAGGATTGGCATTTGCCGTCGTCCGTCAAATGCCAGGTCGACAGCTCGTACCAGTCGCGGCCGATCACCATCTTGCCGCAGCCGCCACAGTAGGTACTGTCGGCTTCCGGATCATGCACGTTGCCGACGTAGGCGTAGCGCACGCCGTTCGCGAGCGCGATGCGCCGCGCCCGGGTCAGGGTCTCGGGCGGGGTGCGCGGCTTGTCCATCATCTTCCAATCCGGATGGAAGGCTGAGAAGTGCATCGGCACGTCGGGCCCCAGGTGTCCAACCACCCACTTGGTCATGGCGTCGAGCTCGGCATCCGAGTCGTTCTCGCCGGGGATCAGCAGGTCGGTGATCTCGACCCAGACGTCGGTCTGGTGCACCAGGTACTCGAGCGTTTCCAGCACCGCCGCCAGTTCGGACGTGCACAGGCGCTTGTAGAAATCCTCGGTGAAGGCCTTTAGGTCGACGTTGGCGGCGTCCATGTGGCTGAAAAACTCGCGCCGCGCCTCGTCGCAGATGTAGCCGGCGGTCACCGCGACGTTCTTCAGCCCGCGCGCGTGGCAGGCCTTGGCCACGTCGACGGCGTATTCGAGGAAGATCACCGGATCGTTGTAGGTGTAGGCGACGCTGCGGCATCCCGTCCTCACCGCCGCCTCGGCGATCATCTCCGGCGTCGCCTTGGCCTGCAGCTTGTCGAACTCGCGCGACTTGCTGATATCCCAGTTCTGACAGAACTTGCAGGTCAGATTACAACCTGCTGTTCCAAAAGATAAAATCGGTGTTCCGGGGAGGAAATGACTGAGCGGTTTCTTCTCGATCGGATCGATGCAGAAACCGCTCGAGCGGCCATAGGTCGTGAGCACGATGGCGTCGTCCTGGCGCGCCCGCACGAAGCACAGGCCGCGTTGCCCCTCGTGCAGCTTGCACAGCCGCGGGCAGACGTCGCACTGCACCCGGCCGTCCTCGAGCATGCGCCAGTAGCGCCCGGGCACGGCGTCTTCGAAAGTCTCCGGCGCCAGGGAATCGGTTGGAGAATCGGGCATGGCCGCGGCCTTGATCCGTTTGGTACAATGCACACCTAACCTGAGAGAAGTTTAGCACAGCCGGAGACACTCATGGGCTTGGTTCGACCGGCCGCCGTCGCGGGCATGTTCTATCCCGGAGACCGCCGCGAGCTGGCGGCCAGCGTGCAGTATTATCTGTCGCAGGCCGAGATCGAGACCGATGCCGCGGTGCCCAAGGCGATCATCGCGCCGCACGCCGGCTACGTCTATTCCGGTCCGGTCGCCGCCACCGCCTACGCCCGCCTGAAGCCGGCGCGCGGGGTGATCCGCCGGGTGGTGCTGGCCGGCCCCTGCCACCGGGTGCCGGTACGCGGCCTCGCCGTCAGCGGCGCCGACGCCTTCGCCACACCGCTGGGCGACGTGCCGTTGGATCGGCAGGCGATCGACAGAATTCTGCACCTACCGCAGGTCGAAACCTTCGATGCGACCCACGCCCAGGAACATAGCCTGGAAGTCCATCTGCCGTTCCTGCAGAGCATCCTCGATGATTTCGTCCTGGTGCCCCTGGTCGTCGGCCAGGCCGGCGCCGACGAGGTCGCGGAAGTGCTCGAATCGCTGTGGGGCGGCTCGGAGACGCTGATCGTGATCAGCTCCGATCTCAGCCACTACCTCGACTACGACAGCGCGCAGAAGATCGACGGCGATACCTGCCGGGCGATCGAAAACCTCGATTCCAGCGGCCTCGGCCGCGACCATGCCTGCGGCCGCGTGCCGGTCGGCGGCCTGCTCGCCCTGGCCAAGCGCAAGGGCCTGGAGGTGGCGACCGTCGACCTGCGCAATTCCGGCGACACCGCCGGCGACAAGGCCCGGGTGGTCGGCTACGGCTCCTGGGTTTTCGTCGAGCCGAAGTCCGGCCAGGCGGTCGACGGCGAGGACGACTTCGGCGCCGAGACCCGTGAGCTGCTGGCCCGGCACGGCCGCTCACTGCTGCATCTGGCCGCCGCCTCGATCAGCCACGGCCTGGCCAGCGGCAACCCGCAGCCGGTTGATCCGTCGGATTTCGCGGACCCGGCGCTCGGCGCCGACGGCGCCTGCTTCGTCACCCTGAAGAAGGCCGGCAAGCTGCGCGGCTGCATCGGCTCGCCGCAGGTGCACCGGCCGCTGATCGTCGACGTCGCCGAGAACGCCTTCGCCGCCGCCTTCCGCGACCATCGGTTTTCGCCGCTGAGCCGGGAGGAACTGGACGAGGTCGACCTCTCGATCTCGGTGCTCAGCGCCGCCGCGCCGATCGACTTCAGTGGCGAGGACGGCCTGCTCGCGGCGCTGCGCCCCGGGAGGGATGGGCTGATCATCCAGGACGGCGACAAGCGCGCCCTGTTCCTGCCCAGTGTATGGTCGGACCTGCCCGATCCGCTGCGCTTCCTGCAGCACCTGAAGATCAAGGCCGGCATGTCGCCGGGCCACTTCTCGGCCGGCTTCCAGGCCTGGCGTTTCGTCACCGAGGAGGTGTCGTCCGCCGACCTCGGCGACAGCGCCGCGCTATGGCGTCCCGCGACTTCCTGATCACTTGTTGACAAGTGCCGCCCCAGGGACAAGAAAGGGCCGCCGCGCGCCCTTGCCGGCGCCGAAACCCATGGGAGTCCCGCATCCGTGCTTAACATCAGCCTCGACCTGACCCAACAGCTCTGTGACATCTCCAAGCGCGCCGGCGCCGAGATCATGAAGATCTACAACAGCGATTTCGAGGTCGACACCAAATCCGACGAATCGCAGGTCACCCTGGCCGACCGGGTCGCCGAGGACCTGATCCTGAAGGCGATCCGCGAGGAGATCACCGACACGATCCCGATCGTCGCCGAGGAATCGGTCGCCGCCGGCACCATCCCCGAGGTCGGCAGCGACCCCTTCTGGCTGGTCGATCCGCTGGACGGTACCAAGCAGTTCATCACCAAGAAGGGCGAGTTCACCGTCAACATCGCGCTGATCGAGAACCGCGTGCCGGTGCTCGGCGTGGTCCACGCGCCGGCGTTGAACGCGACCTACTGGGGCAGCGTGCACGGCGCCTTCGCCGAGACCGACGGCGGACAGGCCCGACGCATCGGCGTGCGCAGTCCGGCCGCCGATGGCATCGTCGCCGTGGTCAGCCGCTCGCATCGGACGCCGGAAGTCGACGACTTCCTCAAGGACTACACGATCAAGGAGGAGATCTCGTCGGGCAGCTCGATCAAGTTCTGCCTGGTCGCCACCGGCCGCGCCGACGTCTATCCGCGCGTGGGCCGGACCATGGAATGGGACACCGCGGCCGGGCACGGCGTGCTGCGCGCCGCCGGCGGCCGCATGACCCAGGTCGATGGCAGCGAGTTCCTGTACGCCAAGCCCGACTTCGCCAACCCGCACTTCATCGCCTGGGGCGCCGAGGGCTAAGAGGTCAAATGGATACCCAGATCCTGTCGGCGTCGGCAGACGGCGTGGCCCGCGCCGCCGAGTTGCTGCGCGCCGGGAAACTGGTCGCCTTCCCCACCGAGACCGTCTACGGCCTCGGCGCCGACGCCGGCAACGACGACGCCGTCGCGGCCATCTTCGCGGCCAAGGACCGCCCCAAATTCAACCCGCTGATCGTGCACTGCCCCGACCTCGAGGCCGTCGAGTCCTTGGTCGAGGTGAACGGCGCCGTGCGCGAAATCACCGGCGCCTTCTGGCCCGGGGCGCTGACCATCGTGCTGCCCAGGCGGCCGGACTGCGGATTGTCGCTGCTGGTCAGCGCCGGGCTGGACACGGTCGCGGTGCGGGTGCCCGACAATCCGTTCGCGCAGGCGCTGCTGCGCGCCTGCGGGCGGCCGCTGGCGGCGCCCAGCGCCAACCGCTCGAGCGAGATCAGCCCGACCAACAGCGTCCACGTCACCGCCTCGCTGGGCGGGCGCATCGCCGCCGTGCTCGACGGCGGTCAGTGCCGCGTCGGCATCGAATCGACGGTGCTCGACCTCAGCACCGACACCCCGACCCTGCTGCGCCCCGGCGGCGTGCCGGCGGAGGTGATCGAGGCGATCACCGGGCCTCTGGCGCGGCCCGACGCCGACGACGCGGCGGCGCCGAATCTCCGGGCATGCTGAAACGGCACTACGCGCCGTCGATCCCGCTGCGCCTGGACGCCACCGACCGGGAGAAGGGCGAGGCCCTGCTCGGCTTCGGCCCCGCGGCACCGAAGCGGGCGCTCAACCTGAGCCGGAACGGCGACCTGCAGGAGGCGGCGGCCAACCTGTTCGCGATGATGCGCGCCTTGGACGTGCCGGGCATCCGTGGTATCGCGGTGATGCCGATCCCGGACGAGGGCCTGGGCCGCGCCATCAACGATCGCCTGCGCCGGGCGGCGACGCCCGAAGAGGTCAGGGAAGCCGGGGACGACTGGCACGAGGACCGCGGTCCGGCGGCGCCCTACCGCCCGCTCGAAGATCTCGATGGACCGGAGTCGGCAAATTAATATTAAAGTGCTATAAAGCATACCAATTGACCAATCGGCGATCAGGATGAGGTGTTCGAAATGCCCGTGAGCGAGTCCGTGCTGTCCGCCCTGCGCGAAGCCGTCGGCGAGAAGGGATGGATCGGCGACCCGGCCGACATGGAGCCCTACCAGACCGAGGAACGCGGCCTGTTCCGAGGCACCTGCGACGCCGTCGTGCGGCCGGCCAGCACCGGCGAGGTGGCCGAGGTCGTTTCCATCTGCGCCGAGTCCGGCGTGCCGATCGCGACCCAGGGCGGCAACACCAGCCTGTGCGGCGGCACCGTGCCGGACGGTGGCATCGTGCTGTCGACCCAGCGGCTGAACCAAATTCGATCGATCGATCCGGTGAACAAGACCATCACCGTCGAATCCGGGGTCATCCTGGCCGACGTGCAGCGCGCCGCCGAGGACGCCGACACCCTGTTCCCGCTCAGCCTCGCCGCCGAGGGCAGCTGCCGCATCGGCGGCAACCTGTCGACCAACGCCGGCGGGGTCAACGTGCTGCGCTACGGCAACGCCCGCGATTTGGTTCTGGGCCTCGAAGTGGTGCTGCCCGACGGCCGCGTCTGGGACGGCCTGCGCGGCCTGCGCAAGGACAACACGGGGTATGATCTGAAGCAGCTGTTCCTCGGCTCCGAAGGCACGCTCGGCGTCATCACGGCGGCGGTGCTGAAGCTGTTTCCGCGCCCGCGCGTCAGTGCCACTGGCATGTGCGCCCTGCCTGACCTGGATTCGGTGATCGACCTGTTCTCGCGCGCCCAGGGCAGCTGCGGCGACCTGCTGACCGCGTTCGAGATGATGCCGCGCATCACGCTCGGCTACGTCATCGATCACGGCCCCAACTGCCGCGACCCGCTGCAGGCCAGCTATCCCTATTACGTGCTGCTCGAGCTGACCAGCACGCGCCCCGGCGACGACCTCGCCGCGATCATGGAAGGCGTGCTCGGCGAGGCGCTGGAGGCCGGCTCGGTGCTCGACGCCGTGGTCGCCAGCAGCGAGGGGCAGCGCCAGGACCTGTGGCGCCTGCGCGAATCGATCCCCGAGGCGCAGAAGCACGAAGGCGCCTCGATCAAGCACGACGTCGCCGTCGCGGTACCGCAAGTGCCCGAGTTCATGCGCCGCGCCAACGCCCTGTGCGAAGAGGCGATCCCGGGCGTGCGCCTGGTCGGCTTCGGCCACATCGGCGACGGCAACATCCACTACAACATCTCGCAGCCAGTCGGCGCCGATCCCGAAGACTTCATGGCCAGGCGCAAGGAAATCAACCGCATGATCCACGACCTGACCGTCGAGATGAACGGCAGCTTCAGCGCCGAGCACGGGGTCGGACAGATGAAGGTGGACGACGTCGCGCGCTACAAATCCGAGGTCGAGGTCGACCTGATGCGCCGGGTCAAGACCGCGCTCGATCCGGACGGCATCCTCAATCCCGGCAAGGTCGTCCCAGCGACCTCTTGACGAACGGGCGGCACCGCCGCAGGCTCGCGTCATGTTCATGCGCCGCCTGCACCTGACCACCGGCCTGATCCTGGCCACCTACGTCTTCCTGCATCTGCTCAACATCGCCGTCGGCCTGTTCTCGGTCACCGCGATGGAGGCGGTGTGCGAGGTGCACAATTGGATCTGGGTCAGCGAGGTGGGATCGGCCGTCCTGCTGGCGACCCTGCTGACCCACTTCGGCTTTGCCCTGTGGGCGCTCTTCCGGCGCAGCACCCTGCGCATGCCGGCCTGGGAGGCGACGCAGCTGTGGCTGGGGCGCAGCATCCCGCCGCTGATGGCGTTCCACGTCGCCGGCACCATCGGCATGTACAAGGCAATCGGCTACGAGAGTACCTTCGAGAGCGTCATCCTGTACTACTGGAACGGCGGCGCCTGGGGGCATGACCCGGCACCTGTCGGGGCTGGTCGTCGCCTGGCTGCACATGTGCGTCGGGCTGCATTTCTGGCTGCGCCTGAAGCGCTGGTACGTCAAGGCGGCACCGGTACTGCTGATCGTCGCCAGCCTGATCCCGGTGCTCGCCCTGCTCGGGTTCAACCAGGCGGGGCAGACGTTCAGCCGGCTGGCGGTGGAGAAGGCGGCGGCGGCCGAGAAAACCGATTACGGCTACAATCAAGGCTACGGCTCGACCTACGGGCAGTCGGGCGACGGTGCGGACTATCGCTACAACGAACAGGACACCGCCGCCGCGCCCGCCGCCGAGCCGGCTGCCAAGGCCCCCCGAGCGACCCCTGCGGGGATGTCCAACGTCATCCTGTCGACCTATTGGGGCCTGCTCGGAATCGTGCTGATGGCGCGCCTGGCGCGGCGGCTGTACCGCACGCGCAAGGGCCGGTTCCAGATCACCCTGCCCGACCGCAAGCCGATCTCGGCGCCGGTCGGGGTCACCCTGCTCGATGCCCTGCGCCAGGCCGCCATCCCGCACGCCGCCGTGTGCGGCGGCCGCGGCCGCTGCAGCACCTGCCGGGTGCGCGTCGACGACCAGAGCCTGAAGTCGCTGCCGCCGGCCGCCGGCCAGGAACTGGCGGCGCTGAAGCGGATCTCGGCCGCCGCCGCCGAGGCCTCGGGGATCGGTTTTTCCGCCTTCCCGCGCCACGACGCGCCGATCCGCGGCCGCGACGAGACCATCCCGATCTACGCCGTCGAAACACCCGCCCAACTCGCCCTGACATAAAAAGAGGGGGCGCCTGGGAACCTTCTGGTTCGGAGTTGGCGCCCCCGGAGGATGGACCGTGCCAGGGAGGAATGGTCAGATAGGTCGCGAGAGGATCAGGACTCCCTGCCGGCCCGCTGGAAACTGCGGGTGACCGGTTCGAGCATGTAGTCGAGCACCGTGCGCTGCGCGGTCACCAGGAACACCTCGGCCTGCATGCCGGGGCTGAGCTTGGTGAGGTCGAGGCCGTTCTCGCCCTGCTGCGGCACCATGCGCGCGGTGAAGTAGGCGACGCCGGTGGCCGGATCGATGACGCGGTCGGCCGAGACCGAGGTCACCTGCCCCTCCAGCGGCGCCGTTGTGCGCACGCTGTAGGCGGTCATCCGGGCGCGCGCCTGCATGCCCTCGTAGACCGCGTCGATGTCCTTCGGCGCGACGCGCAGGTCAACCACTAGGCGGTCTTTGTCGGGCACCAGGTCGAGGATCTTCTGGCCCGGCTGCACGACGCCGCCGGCGGTGTGGAACTGCATGTCCAGCACCACGCCAGACTGGGGCGCGCGCACCTCGGTGCGGGTCATGATGTCGCGGGCGGCAAGGATGCGGTCGTCCAGGTCGGCCAGACGTCCGACCACCCGCTGCAACTCGCCGGTCGCCTGGGTCTGGATCTTCACCGTCGGCAGGGTGATCTGCAGCTTGATCTCGCCGATCGATTCACCGGCGCGGGCGATCTTGGCTTTGTTCTCGCCGATCTCGCCCTGGATCTCGGCGGCACGGCGTTTCAGGGCCAGGACCCGGGTCTTGGGAACCAGGCCTTTTTCCAGCAGCGCCTCGGCACCGAACAGTTCCTTGTTGATCAATGCCAGTTGATCCTCGCCGGCGCGCGCCTGGGCGCGCAGGCCGGTGATCTCGCGGCGGAACTTCTGGATCCGCTCGCTCAGGATCGACTCCTGCTGTGAAACCGTCCGCCGGCGCGAGTCGAACGCATCCGTCCGCGCCGTCATCAGCGCGGTCACCGACGGATCGTCGGCGCGCAGCATCAGCTCCTCGGGAAAGTCGATCTCGCGCTTGCCGTCGCGCTCGGCCTCGAGCCGCGCCTTCAGCGCCAACGAAGCCGCCTTCTGGCCGCGCAGCAGGTCGAGCGTGGCGCGCGCCTTGGTGTCGTCGAAGCGGACCAGGGTTTGCCCCGCGACCACGCGCTCGCCCTCTTGCACCAGGATGTCCTTGACGATGCCGCCTTCCAGGTGCTGCACGGTCTTGCGGTTGGTCTCGACACCGACCACGCCGTGCGCGATCACCGCACTGTCCAGCCGGGTGAACGCGGCCCAGACGACGAAGCCGCCGAGGAACACCGTGACCACGCCCCAGCCGAGGCGCCGCCACTGACTGAGCAGGCCGTGCAGGGAAACCTCCTCGGCTTCGGCCGCGGTCGTCTCCGCTTTCGATTCCTTGGCCGGGGTCTTGCGCAGCCGCGAAACGTTTGCCTCGATCCAGTCACGGACCTGCTGGACAGGCAACGGGCCGGCGACCCGCCTCCACGCACCGGCGACCTGCTGCCGCACGGATCGGTCGCCGGCCCGCGGCCGTCCCCCAGGACTCGCCTCGCGGGCCTGGAAGTCGGATTTCTTTTTCGCCACGCCGGCGCGCAGGGCGTCCAACCGCTGGCGCAGGGACTCGCGCATCCTGTCGATCGGCGACTTGGCCGGCTGCTTTTTCGGTTCGAACTTGATGGGGTCTTTCATCGCTCTCACACCTCCGACTGGCGGCTGATCAGGGTGGGTTTCATCGTCGCGACGTTGGTTTCGTCCTCTTCAACGTCGTCGTCGTGGCTTTCGATCTCCTCGCCGTCGACATGGGCCAGCTTCAGCTTGGCCTCCTTGCGCTTCTCGACCAGACGGCCTTCGCCGTTCTGCAGCAGCAGCACCCGGTCGGTGCGCGCCAGCACGCTGGGCCGGTGCGCGACCACCACGACGGTGGCGCCGCGGCCGCGCAGGCCTTCGATGACGCTGGTGAAGGCGGTCATGCCGTCGGCGTCCAGGTTGGAATAAGGCTCGTCCATGATCACCAGCTTGGGCTCGCCGAACAGGGCGCGGGCCAGGGCCACGCGCTGGCGCATGCCGACGCTGAGGATGTCGCCGGGGCCGCCGACCGGGGTGTCGTAGCCCTGCGGCAGCTTCAGCACCATCTCGTGGATTCCGGCCGCCTCGGCCGCCTTGAACACGTCCTCCGGCGCGGCATCGGTGAAGCGGGCGATGTTGTCGCGCACGCTGCCGGGCAGCAGCTCGACCACCTGCGGCACGAAGCCGACGTGGCGGCCGAGGTCCTCGGCGTTCCAGGCGAACACGTCGAGGCCGTCCAGCCGCACCGTGCCCTTGGCCGGCCGGTCGACGCCGACCAGCATGCGCGCCAGGCTGCTCTTGCCGGCGCCCGACGGTCCGGTGACGCCCAGGATCTGTCCCGGTTCGACGTCGAAGGTCAGGTCGGCGAACACCGGCTCGTCGAGGCCGCCCGGCGCGAACGCCGCCTTGTCGATGATCAGGTGGCCCTTCGGCGCCGGCACGGTCACCGCCTCGGCGACCGCGGCGTCGCGGGCCAGGTCGTCGCGGATGCGTTCGAAGCTCGCCCGCGCCGACTGCAGGGAGCGCCAGACGCCGATCGATTGCTCGACCGGCGCCAGCGCGCGGGTCAGGATGATCGAGGCCGCGATCATCGCACCCACACTCAGTTCACCACGCACCACGAAAAGCGCCGCCAGACCCAGGATCAGGATCTGCAGGGCCAGGCGCGCCAGCTTGCTCGCCGCCACGATCAGGCCGGCGCGGTCGCTGGCCACCGCCTGCAGGTCGAGCGCCTTGCGGTTCTCGGTCGACCACCAGCGGGTCAGCGCCGGGACCATGCCCAGGCCCTCGATGGTGTCGGCCTGGCGGCCCATCACCTCGGCCGCCGACAGGTTGTTCTGCGCCACCGTGCTGGCCGCGTCGAGCGGCGGCCGGGTCAGCCGGTCGTTCAGGAAGGCGAGCGCGAACAGCGACGCGCCACCGATCAGCGCGACCAGACCCAGGGTCGGATGCAAGACGAAGATCAGGGCCACGAACAGCAGCACCCAGGGCGCGTCGAGCAACGCGAAGATACCGGACCCGGTCAGGAAGCCGCGCACCTGGGCCAGGTCGCGGATGCCCTGCGAAGTCTGTCCGGCGCCGCGCCGCCCCTTACCCAGCGCGGCACCGAACACCTTCGGCCCCAAACGGTCGTCAAGCCAGACACCGACCCGCACCAGCATGCGCGAACGCACCAGATCGAGCACCGCCATCACCGCCAGCGCCGCCACCGCGGCCACGGTCAGTACCATCAGCGTGTCGGTGCTGTGGCTGGTCATCACCCGGTCGAACACCTGCACCATGTAGATCGGCACCGTCAGGATCAGCATGTTGATGAAGAAGCTGAAGGCACCGACGGTCACGAAGGCGCGGCGGCAGGAGCCGACGACGCTGTGCAGGATGCTGGTTTTCGGGGTCGGTTTCATGGTCGTGCCCCTTGTGCCGGTCGGCCGGCTCAATTGAAGACGAAGTCGTTGGCTTCGAGATCGCTGGTGGCAACACCCATCAGGGTCACCTGGTCGCCGCCGCCGAGGAAGATCTCGGTGTTGCCGCCGACGTCGCTCATGACCAGCGAGTCGAAGTCGGCGATGCCGAAGTCGACCAGGTCGATCTTGTCGACATAGGCGGCGCCGGCGCTGATCGCGGTGAAGTCCATCACCGTGTCGTGGCCGGTGCCACGGCGGAACTGGAAGGTGTCGTCGCCCTTGTCGCCGGTCAGCGTGTCGTCGTCGGCGCCGCCCTCGAGCACGTCGTCGTACCAGCCGCCGTCCAGGTCGTCGAAGCCATCGCCGCCGAACAGGGTGTCGTCGCCGTAGCTGCCGTCCAGCGTGTCGTTGCCGCTCTCGCCACGCAGGTCGTCGTCGTCGCCACCGCCGTACAGCGTGTCGTTGCCGGTGCCGCCGCGGAGGATGTCGCTGTCGGCCTCGCCGTAGATGACGTCGTTGCCGCTGTCGCCGCGCAGGTCGTCGAAGCCGTCGCCGCCGTGGATCTCGTCGTCGGCGTAGCCGCCGTTGATGTAGTCGTCGCCGGCGTCGCCGTTCAGCAGGTCGTCGCCGTGCTCGCCGTAGATGCGGTCGTCGCCGGCACCGCCGTTGATGGTGTCGGCGCCGTACTGCGAGGTGTAGTCGCCGATGTCGCCGTAGATTAGATCCTCGCCGTCGCCGCCGGTGATCTGGTCGACATGCTCGCCGCCGTAAATGGTGTCGTCGCCGGCGCCGCCGTCGATGGTGTCGGTGCCCGCCTCGCCGCGCAGGTCGTCGTTGCCGTCGCCGCCGTCGAGGTAGTCGTCGCCCAGCGACGCCTTGATCAGGTCGGCGCCGTCGCCGCCATAGAGCGAGTCGTCGCCGATCGAGGCGTCGAGCGTGTCGTCGCCGGCGTCGCCGTAGATCACGTCGTCGCCGATGTAGCCGTACAGCCGGTCGTCGCCCTCGCCGTGCAGTTCGTCGGCGTCGAACCCACCGTGCACGTAGTCGTTGCCGTCACCGCCGAACAGGGTGTCGTCGCCGCGCTCACCCCAGATCGAGTCGTCGCCGCCCTCGCCGTAGAGGATGTCGTCGACTTCGTCGGTGCCGTTCATCGTGTCGGCATCGGCGGTGCCGTAGACCGGATCGACCGGATCTGGGTCGGGGTTGGGATCAGGGTCCGGATCGGGATCGGGATCGGGATCCGGGTCGGGGTCCGGATCGGCGCCGCCGCCGGAACCGCCAGACGAGGCATCGGCGGTATCCGAACCGCCGTCGTCCTCGAAATAGCCGTAGGCGTCTTCGCCGAGGCCGAAATCATTGTCGTCGCCGCGCTCGCGCTCGAGCGTGCGGTCGAACGCCGGGGACTCTTCCTTGGTCTTCGGTTCGAAATCGAGGATCCGGTCGACGCCGCCGGACGGGTCCGATCCGCCGGTCGCATCGACGATGTTCTCGCCGTCGTGGTGGATTTCGTCCGGGTACGCGTCGGCAACCTCGGTGAGGTCATCGCCCGCGTCGAGGTCTTCGCCAGTGCCCTCGGCGCCGCTGGCGGACTCCGTCTGCGCCGGACCGGCCTGCGCGTCCGGGTCGGTCGGGTCCTCGGCCGAAACGCCGTCCAGCGGGGTGTCGCCGTCCAACGCGGCGAGCGCCACCGGCGTGTCGCCGTCCAGCGAATTCGGGGTCTCTTTCGAGTGATCGGGGTCAGCGGATTGCGGATCGCCCTCCTCGACCGTTGCCGGATCATCATCCGCGCGTTTTCCGGCCCCCAGCAAGTTTTTCAGCCCGAGAAGGTCTTCTACCGCCGTCCAGAGAATTTTCGCCATCGTCGCTCACCCCTTTGTTTGCATTACGCTCTTGCGTGAATTCGAAGGCAAATTGAGGGTCCGGATCAGGCATTAAAGTTAATTCCAAGTCATGGAAAACTACAAATCCTTTATTTTCACACAATTACAGATAAGATTTTAAATATTTGGATTTTTGAATTATTTGATTATTATTTTCGTAGAATTTTA
>Ga0056109_1000302_pt1 | contig 17241 bp, 17 predicted proteins | sample WorMetG1BERMUDA2_FD_80077 | JGI IMG/M metagenome (GOLD analysis project Ga0056109, IMG submission 80077) | Marine gutless worms symbiont microbial communities from Max Planck institute for Marine Microbiology, Germany - Inanidrilus... ...
AATTTAGCCGGGAAAAACCTTTCGAGAAGAAACCATGACCATAAGGTATATCCATATCTGCTTCGGAATCTGAGTATCGATACGGCAGACCAGGTATGGGCAACTGATATGTCGTATATCAGGATGAAAGAGAGCTTCGCCTGTCCTGTGGGAGTTATATTCAATTGTTGTGGATTTAGATAAAAAAAGAGCATATCCTTCGGTATAAATAGAATCAATCAACCGAATCAGGAGGATATGCTCGTGAAAAAGGATGTCATAAAAGATTTTGACAGTACAGAAAAAAATCAGTTTAATTCAGCTCTTGAAGAAGTGTTGAGAGCAGGAGCCAGGAAAATGCTTCAGGTGGCCATTGAATCAGAGATAGCAGAATTTATTAATTCACACAGTAATCTGGTGGATGAGGAAGGGAAACGTCTGGTAGCCAGAAACGGTTATTTACCTGAACGCAGCCTTGTTACCGGACTCAGCCCGATCCATGTGAGGCAGCCAGGAGTAGACGATCGTAAACTGGCAGCAGCAAATAATGGCAAGAAGTTTACAAGTGAAATCTTGCCCCCATATCTGCGCAGGATTCCGAGTATTGACAATCTTGTCCCGGTGCTATATCTGAAGGGCATTTCAACCGGTGATTTTCCAACTGCACTATCCGCTATTCCTGGAGATTCGGTAAAAGGATTATCCTCAGCAAATATCGTTCGTCTTAAGTCAATCTGGGAAGACCAATGGAAAGAATGGTCAAAACGGGACTTGAGCGGCAGGGAATATGTGTAGTTCCGGGCAGACGGTATTCACTTCAATGTCCGCCTGGATGATGAAAAGACCTGTATTCTGGTGATTATAGCCGCAGATAAGGACGGAAATAAGGAATTGAGAGGGTATCAAGTCATTCCTCTTGTGATGGAGGGAAAGACATTTGAAAATGGGGTGCTAAAAGAGGCAGCATAAGGAAATTTATCCGAAGGATGGGCTTCTTTTCATCCACAAAATTTGATAATATCCCGGCTTGCACTCGGGGAGCCAAAAAAATTCTGTGCAAACCGAAGCACAGTTTGGTTTACAGGAAGCCCTGGAGGTGTCCCCTCCGGGGCTTTCGCTTATATTATAAGGGCCAGGAATCGCGGCCTTTTGCGAGCACCACCTCACGAGAGCACCGCCCTCCTGGCTGTCGAAGCTCGACCGCAGAGATCACTCTTCGAGGCGCCCGCCACCCTTCTCAGCCCCGATCGTGCTCTCTGAAGCCGAGAGCGGGGAGAGAGCACGGCCCGTTGGTTTACATAACTCGGCGGCTCGGAGATTCGGTTTACATGGGCCCTCTCGTTGCTACATTGAAGTGTGCGAAATTGCGACCATACTATCGGTTGCGAACGCGATGGAGGCAGAGACATGACCGAAGCAAAACAAGACAAGCCGAAGGTGAGAGCCTGCCTCTGGTTCGACGGTAACGGTGAAGAAGCCGCGGACTTCTACGTTTCGCTATTGCCCGGTAGCGCTATCGAGACGGTGTCGCGCCCCGACCCGGAGAAGCCGGCACTCATCGTCGAGCTCTCCTTGGCGGGAACGCCATACATGTTCCTCAACGGTGGGCCCCGGTACCAGCTCTCACCGGCGCCATACAAGCCATGCTGCAGATGAAGAAGATCGACATCGCCGCGCTCGAGTCGGCGTACCGTGGGGAGTGAGGAGTCGATGGGCTCAACGATTGCAACAGGAGTCGCCCACAAAGTACCCGCAGACCTGCGCAAGGCGCTCAACGCTGAGCCTGAAATTCGAGAAGCCTGGAATGACCTTACCCCACTCGCTCGCAATGAGTGGATCTGTTGGGTCATCTCTGTCAAGAAGCCGGAGGCAAGACGAAACCACATTAAGCGAGTCTGCACCGAGGTTCTGGGAGGCAAACGCCGACCCTGTTGTTGGCCCGGCTGTCCGCACCGAATGACGCACCAGCCTAACCACGGTCGGGGTCAGCTGAAACGCCTGCGGCAACCGATGGCAGAATTCGTTTTAGAGGCATTGGCAGCATCGGGTTTGATGGACGCCTATCTCCAGCGTCCGCCCTACCAGCAGAATGACTACCTCTGGTGGATCAACCAGGCCAGGGACAGCAAACGAAGGACAAACGCCTCCAGCAGATGATCGACGAGCTTGAAGCCGGAGACTGCTACATGGGCATGGACTGGCGTGGGCTGTCTCCTCGAGCCCGGGGGCAACCCGGAAGCGATGAGGAGTAAGCGATGACAAGAGGCATCACCCCTTACCTGCAAGTCACCGACACCGGGAGTCCCAGCTGGTCCTGACCGCCATTCGCCCGGTCATATTCGGTGAAACACGGAAAAACCGTTTGACAAACAGGCAGATTTTCATATAATTTAAGCCAGTTTGTTCTGGTTTGTCCGGATGAATGCCCATCAAGCACCTCCGGACCAACCTGATCCGTCAATAGGCAGAAAGAGCGGCTTCAATATTGAGACGGGAACCAGGGTGACTGGAGTCAATGATGGAAGACCGCTGGCTCTCCGTAGATGAGATCGCGGCTTATCCCGGCATCAAGCGAGACACGGTTTACAACTGGATCGCTGAAAAACAGATGGCGGCGCACCGGATGGGCTGCCTTTGGAAATTCCGCAAAGAAGAATTGGACGAGTGGGTGAAGTCGGGCGGAGCTGGCAAGACCAGGAATAAAGGAGAAGAGTGATGGCGGAACCAATTGCAGGCCAGATCATACGGAAGGTCAAGCAAGCCGCTGAACTTTACCACTGGCTGCTGCTGGTCGTCGCACCTGCGGGCGCAGGCAAGACCACTGCGCTTCACGAAGTACGGGATCGCACCGGTGCGCCCCTGGTCAACCTCAACGTATCAATTGGCGGAACGTCCGTCAGGGGCAACAGGGAAAAAGTCATCACCATGCTCTTGAAGACCGGGCTCACTGTGCCTCGTAAAGCAGACTGCTGCGGCAAGGCTGGATGACGACCTTGTGATGCTGCGTGAAAAGGGAGGGGCAAAATGCCCTTCCCACAGACAGTTCATGCTTTCAAGCATGACGATGCACTCGAAATTGAAAACCATAATCAACGGGTTGGTGTGATCAATGGTGATTGATTTGCGACCTTCTGCGGAACATCCAGCGTTGACTCTCCTGGACTCCTGGCTGGAGGCAGAGGAGACCTGCAGTGCAACCTCGCCACCTTATTGTCATCTACTTATTCGCCAAAAAGAAGATGTCGACCCGGAGGTATGGGATGAGATATTCGCTTATATTGACCACGCCCACGCTGGTGCTCGACAGGCGTTGCGAGCGCCTCTTGAGGATTCTCTCGATCCATTGCAGCACAACACAGATGTCGATCCAGCGTTCGAATATCCGCACAAACTTGATGATAGGGCCCTTAAGGGATTCTTCGGGGAAATCATCGCAGGAATCGTGGCAGAGTACTACGCGGGGGATGACGAACACGAGTGGGAGGTGCCGGTCTACCTGTTCCGAACACATGTCGTGGCCTTCCAGCAACTCGAGGTGATGAAGCAGACCGGTGGCCGGGGGAGGCAAATCGTGGGGCGGACGGGCGATGACTGTCTGGCCTTTGCCAGAGATGAAGATGGCCGCATTGTTGCGTGGCTCGCCTGCGAGGCCAAATGCACCGGGAATCATTCGTCGACGCTGATGCAAGATAATTATGTGAAGCTCAGCCAGGCTGTGAGCCGGCCGGTGGATCTGCTCCGACTGATAGATGCTTTAAACGACTATCGCGATGATGATTATCGTCGGAATTGGATCGCGGCATTACGTCGCTACTGGTGGGATGATTTACCAAATCAGCCGGTCAGTCGCTGCGATTTCAGCATGTATGTATGCGGTTCGTGTCCGAGAAGAAATCGCACATGGATTCCAACCGCTGCACCGCACGGTGATTATACCGGACGACGCAACTTGACCTGCGCTGAGCTCCATATGGTCGGCGTTGATAGGATCATCCGCTCGCTGTACGAGAGGATGGATAATACCTCATGAGATACATGGCTGAAAATAGCCTGGAGATGATCCAGGAACCTGGAGAACGCACAGCCGGGGCAGCTCTCAGTCGTGGTATCGCACGTTTATACAGTCAGCACACCCGACTTCGCGCTGGCACGAGCGGCTTGCCGACATGGACATCCAGGGAACTTGATACGCGTCTGAATGAGGGCGAGAAGCTTCTTGTTGCCGGGATGGCCAATTACGGACAATCCGGAGTATCGGAGTTATCTGCGTCGCGCCGGGGAGATATTCGAGTGGGCTGCGACAAGTTCACCCGCTGACATGCCGGTTCCAATTGTTCTCCTTGCTGCATCCGCCTATCAACTCGCTGGATACCCTGCAAGGGCCTCCGGGGTAATATCTGAATACCCTCTTTCAGATACGACAGATACGACATCGAAGGTACTCATAGCTCTTCTTCGCGCAGACTTCCCGGAAGCACAACGCCTTTTGCTGGAAACCTGGCAAACGGATGGAGCCGAAGGTGAATCCGAAAACCGGATCGACATTGCCTTGCTCGATCAACTTCTCCACGCACTTGGTGTGCTAACGGCCTGGCTCCGGTGGGGAGAAGATGCACGTATAGAGACGGCGCTCAAATCCATCGATAAGGTATCACGCGCCTTGCGTTATGATAGTGATCGATTTTCCTGGTTGCTGGCAGGGCTGTTTGCCGCAATCGGGCGTACTTATCAGGATAACGCCCTTTGGACAGTCTTATCTCCACTCATGAGCACGGTGTCCGATGATGGTCGGCGAGCATTGCACCGTTATGCGCGAGTAGCTTTCCTCGAAAAGAAAATGCTCGCATGGCCATCCCAGAAGGAAGGTATTTCCGGCATCATTTCAGATGGCTCTTTTGCATTGTGTACGCCCACCGGTTCAGGAAAGACCCGTGTGGCGGAACTGGTCATCCTCCGACATCTGTTCGGCCAGGCAAATAACCAGGCCGACACCGGCAATCCGTTAGTTCTCTATCTCGCTCCTTCGAGAGCTCTATCTGCTGAAGTCGAGGCAAGCCTGTCCAGATCCCTTCGCAGCATCCGGGCAACCAGCGTTAGCGTTACTTCGCTCTATGGCGGCAATGATTTCGGTCCATCCGACCTGACGAGTACAGATGGGCAGCCGACGGTGTTGGTCTTAACGCATGAAAAGGCGGATGCACTTCTCCGTTTCCTGGGGCCGACTCTGCTGGAACAGATATCCTGCGTGATCGTTGATGAGGCCCATGCGGTTGCATTTACCGGCGAGCATGAAGCGCTTGCTGAAGCACAAAGCCGCTCACTGCGACTCGAGGGGCTTGTCAGTCGACTAAAAACCCTATGTTCTTCAGACACTACGTTCGTCGCACTATCTGCCGTCGCCGCTGAGCTTCGGGATGTCTTATCAGCATGGATAACCGGAGTTGATAATAGATCTGCCATCGCGCCGGATTATCGGAGTACCCGCCAGCTGTTTGGGCAATTATTGTGTGCCGAGGATGGTGCGACGAAAATTCAATATAACGTTCTGGATGGGCAACGATTGTTGGTCGATGATCAAGATACTGCTCCCTACGTGCCAGACCCCTTTCCTTCACATCCAGCCGCACCACATGCTTTTGAGGGCACAGACAGTGTAGAGAAGCGAATGCGCGCGCATCTTCTGTGGGCAGCAATGCATTTCGCGCAGGCAGCGGCCGGGAAAAGGCAGTCGGTCCTCATTTCAGTAACGGAGCATCCGGAGTATTATGCAGAAACATTCCTGCGTTTACTCACAGACGACCGGGCAGGCGTCAATTGTCCAGATTTTTTTACTCCACCAGATGATGAACGCAAGCAAGCCCTGCTGTCTCGTTGTCTTGCATCCTGCGCAGACTACTTCGGCCTGATGTCTCGCGAACACCGTCTTTTGAAAAAGGGCATCGTTCTTCATCATGGCAAGATGCCGCCAGTCATGTCGCGTCTACTCATTGAGCTTATTCAGTTGCACGTGATCAATATTGTGATCGCCACCTCCACTTTGTCCGAAGGAGTTAACCTCCCGTTCGAGACGGTTCTCATCCCTTCTCTTCTACGCGGGCGGCAGCAGGCAGTCAACGCCAGGGAGATCATCAATGTCGCTGGACGAGCTGGAAGGCCTGGGGTATCGACAGAGGGGAAGACGCTTGTGCTTTTGTCCACCGGCTTTGAAGGACGGGCGCAGAGAATCTCGCGACAGGCATATCAAAACGTAGTCCAATGTATGACTGAAGAGTCGACGGAAGGAGCCGATGGACCGCAATCACCACTCCGCGCTTTGATGGCTCACATTGGACGACAATGGTCCATCTTATTCAGAAGTCGCGATCCCGACCAGTTCATAGAATGGCTTGAAAGAGCCGCCTATTCCCCCGATGGCGGAAAGGAAAGTGATATTCTGACTTCGTTGGACACCTTTGATCAACAGTTGCTCACGGCGATCGAGGAAGTTGAGAGTTTGAATCCGGCAACAGAGGTGGAAGAATTCCTTCGGTCACTATGGCGCAATACCCTCGCGCGGCATGATAGCGATATACCAGACGAAGAAACGGCGCTGGAGATGTTTGCGCGGCGCGGCGTGGCACTAACCAGAACCATGTATCGGGAAAGAAAACAACGCCGGGCTCTTTACTACACAGGGCTGCCACCAAGGGATGGGAGTGTGCTTATCGAGCAACTGTCAGATATCAAGGGCATCCTACAGGAAGCGGTGGATTACGCCGTATGGAGCACAAGCGAGCGGCTGCGGCACTTCGCACGGTTGATTGAAACAACCAGCCAAATAGAAGCCTTTAGGGTTCGTGATTTGAATATTGGCAGGTCCCGTATTCCCTGGGCTGACGTATTGGCATGGTGGATGGCTCCTGACTCAGCAACACAGAGTCCGACACCGAATAGCGTCTCGCGGTGGTACGATTTCGCATCTAAGCATTTCATTTACGGCTTAAATTGGGCGATAGGCTCGATCATCTGCTCTATTCTGGAACGAGACGGTGGCAAAGGGAAACTTCTCGAGCGTTGGGAACGCTGTTCCCTGCCATGATCCGTCATGTGGTACAAGGACATGGTCAGCTGGGGAACGCTCGATCCAATTGCATCCTATGCGTTGATGAGGAAGAAAGCCTTTACGCGTCCTGCCGCCTCGGGCATTGCCGCCCGGTACCGGGAGGCCGTTAAAGAGGTCAGTGATGCGGCCTTACACCCTGAACGCGTGGCCAGGTGGATGCGAGGACGGGAACAGGCAAGACCTGCAGTGGAGGAAGAGCGGAGCCTGCCTCATAGCAAAATTGCCGTAGAGCTCACCGAGGATTTCTCCAAGCACACTGGAACTCAATTCAGGGTTCTGCCGGCGGTGAGTGGACAACGAATTGACTGGTACGATCCCGCTGGTTTCTTGCTGGCTCGCTCGGATGTGACGGATGAATGGCAAGGATTGGGGATTACTGAGACGGATTTCATACTTGATCCGTCATCAAAGACCGTGACCTGGCGACACTATGTGTAGTGCCGGGAAGGAAATATGATTCAACGCCGCTTCCGCCCTACTGTGAGCGGTTCGATCTTTGATAACCCGCTGATATTGAAGGTTTTCGGTTAACTGCGGGAGAAAAAGAACGGTTATGAAGAGGGTCGCATTCGGGGAGGCACCTTTGAGCTAAGAGCACCTTGTCAAAAGGTGCTCTTAGTGCGGCGGAACAGAAGATCCTGCAATCCATTTTAGAACACCGGTTTTTCCACAGCCGATAAGAAACTTTACACCATCCTGATATGTGGAAGTATTTTTACAGCTAATTCACAATACACAACATAGAACTCCGAAAAAAGCACAGGAGGCATACATGAACAACGCGTTCAACTCTCTCTCCTCTCTGGCATGCAATGCCAGGGAGTACCACTACTATGATTTGAACAAATTTGCACAGTCCGCAGGCAAAGACCTTTCCTCTCTCCCTATTTCCATAAAGATTCTGCTGGAGTCCCTGCTCCGCAATTGTGGTGATCATCTTATCAGCGAAAAGGACGTATCCACTCTCGCTGACTGGCGAGCGGATACTCCATCCGCCCAGGAAATAGCGTTTATGCCGGCCCGTGTTCTGCTTCAGGATTTCACAGGAGTGCCTGCGGTAGTGGACCTGGCGGCGCTTCGATCGGCCATGGACCGATTAGGCGGAGATCCTGAAAAAATCAATCCTCTTCTCCCCGTCGACCTGGTCATTGATCATTCTCTGCAGGTAGATAAATTCGGTACTGAAGATGCACTGGATTTCAATGTAAAAAAAGAATTCCAGCGCAATCAAGAACGCTATGCTTTTCTCCGCTGGGGTGAGGACGCTTTTGAAAACTTTCGGGTTATCCCACCATCAAGAGGGATCATTCATCAGGTCAACCTTGAGTATCTGGCCAGAGTAGTCTGGGAAAAAGAAACTGATGGAAAAACAGTGATCTATCCGGACTCTGTGGTTGGAACAGACAGCCATACAACCATGATCAATGGTCTGGGGGTTTTGGGCTGGGGCGTTGGCGGTATCGAAGCGGAAGCTGTGATGCTCGGACAGCCCGTGTATATGCTTGCCCCGCAGGTTGTGGGGATGAGGCTGGAAGGGAAACTGCCTGAAGGTGTAACAGCAACGGACCTGGTTCTTAAGGTCGTGCAGCTGCTCCGGGAGCATAACGTCGTGAGGAAATTCGTCGAATTTTATGGGCCAGGCTATAAGGAGCTCTCTCTTGCTGACCGGGCGGTGCTGGCTAATATGGGGCCGGAATACGGCGCCACCATGAGCTTCTGCCCGGTGGACGAGGTTTCCCTGGAATTCATGACAACCACAGGCCGCTCAGAAGAGCAAATCGCACTCACCGAAAAATACCTCAAGACACAAGGACTCTTCCTGGAGGGGCATAGCCCGGTAGCGCAGTTCTCCAGCAGCCTGACCCTGGACATGTCCACCGTGGATGCCGCCCTCTCCGGGCCAAAGCGCCCTCAGGACAGAATCCCCCTGCGGCAAATACAGACAGCCTTTAAGAGAAGTCTCAAAGCAGCTGTTGCGGAGCGTGGCTTTGCCCTCTCAGATGAGGCCGTCGATACAACAGCTCCTGTACAAGGCCAGCAGCCGATCGGACACGGTGCTGTGGTGATCGCCGCCATCACAAGCTGCACCAACACCTCAAATCCGGGCCTGATGATCGGCGCAGGACTGCTCGCGAAAAAAGCCGTGGAAAAAGGACTCTCCCCACCATCCCATGTCAAAACCAGCCTTGCACCCGGTTCCCGGGTGGTTACCGGATATCTGGAAAACACGAACCTGCTCACATATCTGGAAAAGATCGGTTTCAATGTGGTCGGCTACGGCTGCACCACCTGTATCGGCAACAGCGGACCTCTACCGGAACCGGTGGTCAAAGCCATAGACGCAGAGGAGCTCATCGCCGCAGCTGTTCTCTCCGGAAACCGTAACTTTGAAGGGCGGATCAACCCCCACGTCAGAGCAAACTATCTGGGCTCCCCGATGCTGGTTGTAGCCTACGCTCTTGCCGGCACAGTGGATATTGATCTCTACAACGATCCGATCGGAAAAGACGTGGAAGGCAATCCGGTCTATCTCAAAGATATCTGGCCTTCCAGCAGTGCAATCGCTGAAGCAATGAGCGGCTCTGTAACCGCAGAAATATACAGGGACAAATATGCGGATCTGTTTTCAGGCAATGAGGAGTGGGAGGCGATCTGCCCTCCAAAGGGCATACTGTACAACTGGAATCCAAACTCCACCTATGTCCGGGAACCCTCCTTCTTCCAGGATATGCCCGTAGAAGCACCAGAACTGAGTTCTATCGAAAAGGCGCGGGTACTGGTCAAAGTAGGGGATTCGGTCACCACAGACCATATCTCTCCTGCCGGTGCAATCGCCGAGGGTAGCCCGGCTGCAGATTATCTCTCCTCTAACGGGGTAGCGCAGGCGGACTTCAATTCTCTGGGTTCCAGAAGGGGCAACCACGAAGTGATGATGCGCAGCATCTTCGCCAACATACACCTCAAGAATCAGCTGGCGCCCGGCACAGAAGGGGGGATCACCATCCATCTCCCGACCGGTACACAAACAACAGTTTTTGACGCATCCATGAGATATCAGGAAGCCGGCACCTCACTTGTGGTGCTTGCTGGAAAAGATTACGGGATGGGCTCCTCCCGTGACTGGGCGGCCAAAGGGCTCTTCCTCCTGGGCGTCAAGGCTGTAATCGCGGAAAGCTACGAACGGATCCATCGCAGCAACCTGATCGGGATGGGCATTCTCCCTCTGGAATACAAAGCAGGAGAAACTGCAGATTCACTCGGCCTGAGCGGGGAAGAGTCCTTCTCCATTCCTGTAGAGAGCGCTCTCCAACCCGGAGAAGAGCTGACAGTCACCACTGAGGAGGGAGCCGGCACAACAACCACCTTCACAGCAAAAGTTCGGATCGACACCCCTGTGGAGCTGGACTACTATAAAAACGGCGGGATCCTGCAAACAGTATTGAGAAGACTGATGCGGTAATAAATTCAAAAAACAGCAGAAGGCTTCCGGAATACCAGAGGCCGGCCGGCTTCACTTTTACTCCACTGCCGGCCCTCTTTTCCGGTCCAGGCGCCCCTGACGCCGCAATCGCCACCTGCGCTACAGATTTTTTTTGAAAATCCGATATGTCCGATAGAGCTGTCCGCCCCACTTGACAACAGGATCTATGATCTTAGTATTGTTTTCCACAATAATGGAACAGTCAGCCCACTGATAGCCGTATTTTCGGCCGCACTTGATAGTGTCTGTTACCAGCACAGCGTCCAGCCCCTTGTTGCGATGCTCAGGCAGTACCCCGAACAGGAAGGTCCGCAGACCGATGGTCCGCTTCCTGGCCCGGAGAAAATACCACCAGCCAAAAGGGAAGAGCCGGCCCCGCATCTTCTTTAGCGATGGGTTGATATCTGGCAGAGAGATGGAACTGGCCACCACCTTCCCCTCATACTCCACCATGAGGATCATCCTGGGATCCATAATCATTTTGAATGCCGCTTTGACCGCCTCAAACTGCTTGTCTGTATACGGGACATGCCCCCAGTTGTCTTGCCAGGAGCGATTGACCACCTCCTTCAGGCCCTCCACCTCTTTGTCCAGCTTTCTGGTATTGATGTGCCGGAAGATGTAACCGTTATCCTCCAGCCGCTTTTTGATCTTTTCAAAAACAGGTTTGATCTTTATACCCTCGTGCACCATGAAGGCGAGCCAGTCGACCTCCTTCTCGTACCCGGCTTCAGCCATCAGATCCAGATAATAGCGCGGATTGTACATCTCCAGAAGCACCGGTGTTTTCGGCTCATTATCCCAGCCATCAGCAAGCATGCCGATCTCATCATAAAGGGTATAATTATAGGGCCCGCGTATCAGCATCGCGCGTCTGGCCCTGAGCCACGCCTCGCCTTCAGCGAAAAGCGCCTTCGCTGCCTCTGGATCATTTTCCGCTTCAAAAAAACCAAAAAAACCTTCATTCACCTTATGGTATTCATTGTGCAGTCTGTTGTAATGAGCGGTCACGCGGCCGACAGGTTTCCCGTCACGGAACACCATAAAAAAGACAGCCTCCCCGCCGACCCCTTGTTCGAAAAAGGGGTGCTTCTTTCTATTAAAGACGATATGCTTCTGTTCAAAAATAAGAGGAGGTACCCAGTAGGGGTCCCTCTTATAAATCCTGAAGGGAAGCTTGATGAACTGCTTGATCTCCTGCTTTGACTGCATCTGCTTCACTTCAATCATAACAGCAAACCTCCGTTTATCCAGATACAGCCGTTATCCGGCACTTCCATTTATACAAAGTACACAATTAAAACTGACAGCAGAGCTGATTTCAAGCAAATACAAAGCACCTCGCTGGAATGCTCCAGAACAAAAGTACTGTCTTCAACCATCATTATCGCTGGCCTCGTGAGCAGCCTCGATCGTTTACAACAGGCGTGATCAGCGGTTTAGATCGCAACGCAAGCAGCATGGCCGGAGTACAGATAAGGATCAAGAACCATCTCAAATCTATGGGTATATAGGGTTACTTCGCAGTATTGAACGGCGGCTTCTTTTCCTGGCCCCCATTAAGAGAGAACGCCGGTTTAACGCGCTTATTCCAATAGCGCTGTTCAGCCGGATTGAGAGACAGCCCATCCGTGCTGAGACGCTTTTTAAATGCGCCTGTCGCCGCAGCATACGCCTCTCTGCAGAGCAACCGGGTCTGCCCGCGGAAGAAGCCCTCCAGCAGCATCAACTGCTCCGCCGCGGCGTCGATCCTGGCGATAACCCGGGGACGGCCGGCCGCAGCGAGGATTCCAGAGATAAAGAATACCAGCAGAAAAATGGTTATATTCCTCATGACCCTCTCCTTTTAAATCTACCTTAATTATAGTCACTCATCAAGTATTACAGCAATGTATATGGCACTGCTCATAATCGTGACTCTGCTTACCGCCACCGCTTCTCCTGCAAACAGAGCAACACCTTCTCCCTGGCGACAAAAGGCAGCGGATTGCTTCCTTTGTTCATGGAGACGGCTAACCATGGTTTTGAATTCTTTCTTCCAAAAAGAGCCAGTACAAACAGAAACACTATTCTCCGCTGGTTGCTTTTTGGGGCCGCAAATACTATCTCTATATTATATATAGAGGACAAATCTCCACAGCAAAAGGACAGACCATGGCTAAAAAACCAATCGCTTTGATCATCCGGGACGGATGGGGATACAACCCGGACTTCCAGTTCAACGCCGTGCACAAGGCGAACACACCCAACCACGATAATTATGTCAAAAACTACCCGACCACTCTGGTCGTCGCATCCGGCGAGAATGTCGGCCTGCCGCCCTCCAATCAGGGCTCCAGTGAAGTGGGACACCTCAATATGGGCGCTGCCCGGGTCGTCTACCAGTCTCTGGTGCGGATAAGTAACAGCATCGATGACGGTGAGTTCTTCAAAAATGAGACGCTCGTCAAAACTCTCAGCGAAGCCAGAGCCAGTGGTAAAAAAGTCCACGCCTGGGGGCTTGTCCAGGACCAGGGTGTGCACGCGCACAGCGGCCACCTGATCGCCCTGATCAAACTGGCCGCCAGGGTCGGCCTCGCCAGAGAGCAACTCCAGGTGCACGTATTCGGGGACGGCCGGGACACCCCCCCCCAATCCGTGAAAAACTACATTGAACCGGTCGAAGCGGCGTTCGAGGAACAGGGGGTCGGCTACTTTGGCTCCATCGTGGGCCGTTACTTTGCCATGGACCGCGATACCCGCTGGGATCGGATACAGAAAGCGTACGACCTGCTGACCTCAGGTGTAGCGGAAGGTTCCTTCAGCACCATTATCGAAGCGATCGACGACGCCTATGACAGAGGTGAAAGCGACGAGTTCATCAAACCACGCACTCTCGCCGGTTTCACACCAGTCTCTGATGGTGACAGCGTGGTTTTCTTCAACTACCGGCTGGATCGCACCCGCGAGATCACCAAGGCGTTCGTCCAGGACGGCTTTTCCGAATTCGAAACAAAAGCGATCAAAGATCTCACCTACCTCTGCTTCACCGAATACTATGACGATGTGGCCGCTTCCTCCAGAGCGGATGTGCGGATCGCCTACCCGCCCAGCAGTCTGGACAACCTCTTCGGTCAATATATAGCGGACAGGGGCCTCAATCAGCTGCGTATCGCAGAGACGGAAAAATTTGCCCATGTCACCTTCTTCTTCAACGGCCAGACAGATATTGTCTTCAAAAACGAAGACCGCATCCTGGTCCCCTCTCCCAACGTAGCCACCTACGATCTTAAACCAGAGATGAGCGCTTATGAGGTGAAGGACAGAGCCGCGGAAGCGATTAAAGCCGATAAGTACGATATAATCATACTCAACTATGCAAATCCGGATATGGTCGGACACACCGGCATCATGGAAGCAGCGACAGAAGCGTGCGAAGCGGTTGACGAATGCGTGGGCGTTGTTGTGGACGAAATCCTGGCCAGAGACGGAGTTGTGCTCCTCACCTCTGACCACGGTAATGCGGAACAGATGCAGGATTACATCACCGGCGAGCCGATGACCTCCCATACCAGTAACCTGGTCTGGGCGCACCTCATATCAAACCGGCCAGAACTGCAGAAGAGCGCCATCCGCCTCAAACCAGACGGTGGTAAACTGGCGGACATGATCCCTACCCTGATAGAGGTGATGGGCCTTGAACAGCCGGAGAGCATGAGCGGCACCACGCTGATCGAAAAACTGTAAGATCCCATCACAACAACAAAAGGCCTCCTCCTGAGGGAGGCCTTTTGCATTGTATGCCGGTTTTAATAAAAATCAAATCAGACTGCTGGAACATCTTACCCCTGAATTTAGAGGGCCCCATATTCTAAGCATATTATCCCGGGCAGTCTATGGAAACCAATATACTGCATGAATTGTATTTTCATGGTACCATCAGTATCCGCAGGGTATGCGCTGACTCTACACGACCTATTCACTATCTTTAGCAATAAAAAGCGGATAAGCTGGAGTAAACAATGCCTCTGAGTAGAAATCAGATAGAAAAATATGCTGACATCCTCATCTGGGGGCTGGAAACAGCACGTACAAAACCGTATAAAGAGTATGACCCTATCCTGGTTCGCTGGGACCTTGCCTCTCAGCCACTGGCAGAAGCGCTGTATCGTAAGCTGCTGGAAAAGAGAAGCAACGTCTCACTCCAGACGCTCCCCTCGCCATCCATGGAAGAGGCCTTTTACTCTATTGGCGATAAAAAACAACGTGTCTGGATACGCGAAGGAACCAGGGCGTTCTATGAAAAATTGGCCGGAAGCGTCTTCCTCAATGCCCCCACTTCGCTCACGCACCTGAAAAATATCGACCCCAAAAGGATCGCAGAAGTGGCCAAAGCCCGGAAACCGCTGCGCCGCATCCTGGAAAAAAGGGAACAGCGGGGACAATTCGGCTGGACCCTCTGTAGCTTTCCTACCCGGGAACTGGCAAAACAGGCGAGAATCAGCCTGGAAGCGTACACAAAACAGATCATTCGTGCCTGCCTCCTTAATAGCAGCGATCCAGTTGGGCGTTGGAATGAAATCTTCAAACACTCTATAGAAATCAAAAGGTGGCTCAATGCTTTACCGATGAAAGCTGTCCGGGTGGAAACCAGGACCATGTCCCTGGAGATGAGCATCGGAGAAAAACGAAAATTTATCGGCATCAGCGGACACAACATCCCCTCCTTTGAAATATTCACATCCCCGGACTGGCGTGGCTCGGTCGGGACCTACTACGCGGACCAACCCTCTTTCCACAATGGCAATCTGGTCAAGGGAATCCAGCTGACCTTTAAGAAAGGCAGAGTGAGTGAAGCGAAGGCGTCAAGGGGTGGCAAATATCTCAGACAGATGCTGGAAATGGACCGCGGTGCTTCTCAAATTGGAGAATTCTCTCTCACTGATCGTCGCTTCTCCAGGATTGACACCTTTATGGCAGACACCCTCTTCGACGAAAACTTCGGCGGCAAAAACGGCAATTGCCACATCGCCCTGGGCAACTCCTATGCAGACACATTTAGCGGCAATCCCGCAACATTGAGTAAAGAAAAAAAGAAAGCTCTCGGCTTCAATGATTCCGCCCTCCACTGGGATATGGTGAATACAGAACCCAAAATGGTAACTGCGGTCCTTAGAAGCGGTAAAGAGCAGGTCATCTATGAAAAGGGACAGTTTCAGATTTGAATCTCTCAGCAGGGAACCCGGCCCGGCAGGCAACCCCTCTTCCTCCACAAAGGGGACCGGGGGGAGTCGTTATGCCTTCCTCTTCCCGGGGTTTGCCACTATACTTTGAGCATGCTCAAAAAAATGCTCCAGGATATCTGGCTGGAGAAACGGCTTTTCCTGATCGTGTGTCTGCTCCTCCTGATGAACAGTGCCGCTACGCTGGCCCCGGCGGAGGCTGGACAGCAGCTGGTTAAACTGCTTGAAGAGGAACAGTACGGGAAAATCCTCCCCATAGCGCTCCTCCTCTTCGGGATCATGCTGGTCAAGGTAGGAAGCGATTTCCTCCGCCATTTTTTTGCCGGATTTCTGGGACAAAAAATCACCACCAGCACCCAGAGAGAACTGCATGATAAATTCCTGGCCCTGCCTCCCGCCTATTTCAAACACCGGGACAGCGGAGAACTCCTCTCCCGAACCACCAATGACATTCAGGAGATCAGGCAATTCCTGTCTTCGCATTTACCGGACTTCGTCAAAAATCCCCTGATCATCATCGGTGGTTTGATCGCCCTGTTCAGCAAAAACTGGCTCTTCACTCTGGAGATCCTGGGGGTAGGTCTTCTGATCATTGCGCTCACCCATCTGATCGGATCCCGTATCCGCAAAGCCGCTGCAAAGGTGCGTGAGAGTCTGGGTGTGCTCACAACCAGATTGCAGCAGTCTCTTCTCTCCATGGATATAATCAAAGTGTTCACCAGAGAAAAACACCACAAAAAGAAATTCAACAATGAGCTCAAATCCTATCTGGAACACTCAAATAGAGAGATCAGTCTGGCCAGTGCAATCAGACCGCTCAACGAGCTGCTCTGCTCCTTTGCTGCTATCGCGGTTGTCGGGACAGGTATCCACCTTATCAGCAAGGGAACAATGAAGAGCAATGAGCTAATCGGTTTCATCCTTTATCTGGCGGTTCTTTCTTCCCCGCTCAACGCGCTCAGTTACATCACGGTTCAATACAAAAAGACATCTGCCTCAGTCGAACGAATTAACGAGATTTTAAACGCAACTGAGGAAGACAGCCGCAGCACAATGCCGGATCTGCCCCCAATTCAAGGGGAAGTGGAATTCCGAAATATCCGGTTTGCATACAAAAAAGAAGAACCTGTACTGCGGGGGATCTCCGTCACTGTAAAAGCCTCGACGATGACTGCGATCGTGGGCCCCTCCGGCTGCGGCAAGACGACGCTTATCAACATGATCCCGGCTTTGATCAATCCGGATAGAGGTAAAATTTTCATTGATAATCAAGATACTTTGAAGGTCAATCTCCCCTCATTGCGGCGGCAGATTGGGGTTGTCACCCAGGAAAGTGTGCTCTTAAACGATTCCATTATGGAAAATATCCGATATGGAAAACTGGAAGCAGATGACGATGAGGTTATCAGGGCAGCAAAGGCAGCCAATGCCCATCAGTTTATCACTGGATTTAACAA
>Ga0056109_1000305_pt1 | contig 17184 bp, 11 predicted proteins | sample WorMetG1BERMUDA2_FD_80077 | JGI IMG/M metagenome (GOLD analysis project Ga0056109, IMG submission 80077) | Marine gutless worms symbiont microbial communities from Max Planck institute for Marine Microbiology, Germany - Inanidrilus... ...
CCTCAAGCAGCGCCTCGGTCCTGCGATACTGGTAGCTGCCCGCTGCTGCCTTTTTCCCGGCACAGGCTATCGAAAGAAGTTTTTCTTTTTTTTCAGCATTGACACTCTGCAGGGTCGACAGCGTATGAAGAGCTGCCACCCTGATCCACCGGGACTCCGTAGATCTAAACGCGGTCTTCAGATATTCGAGCGCCTGCTCCCTTTTTTTGAGCGCCTTACAGACACATCCGAGCTCAAGGAAAACCTCTCCATCAAAAATCGCAACATCAACCAGTTGCTCAAGCGTTTTCAGGGCATGCTGAAATTTCCCATAACAGCGCTCCACCCTGCCTTTATACAACAGTATGGTATACGAGTCATATCCAAACTCTTCAGCTATCCTGAGCTGTCGGTACGCGGCAAAAAGCCGACCCAGCTCCAGATTCCGCCTGGCGGACTGGAAATGAGAGACAGCTTTGTCACTGTATTTGAGTAGATTAACCGTCAACCCGCTCTCCAATAAAAACAATATCCTGCCCGAGCGGCTTCCAGACTCCCTTCAGGTTCAGAACGTCCGCCACATTGCTGATCCCCAGATCTCCGACAGGGGAGTAGTCGCCACCAGCTATTCTGGGTGCAATAACGGCATGCAGCTCCTGAAAGAATCCGGAGAGGATGAATTGAGTGATGATATTTCGCCCTCCCTCAACAAGCAGAGAGACAATGCCCTGTTGCGCGAGATTCCGGAGCAGATCTTCGACAGACCCATCAAAGCATAGAGTTTGTTCAAGCCCATTATCCTCAGTAACAGCCTGCAGATAATGGCTGTTTTCCTTAAATACGGTGTAATTTTCCTCCGGGAGCCCAGAATGAGAAACCACCACCCGCCTGGGCTGGAATCTGCTCTTGATACCCGGGATCCTGCAATCCAGACGCGGGTTGTCTTTCCTCACAGTTTGAGCACCCACAAGAACAGCGTCACACTCCTTGCGAAGGATCTGCACATGCTCTGAGGCTTCTTTGCCGGATATCCTGCCAGAGGCCCCATTGGAACAGGCAATCTTACCGTCAAGGGTCATCGCATACTTGAGTAATACATAGGGCATCCCGGTCCTGATACAATGAAAAAAGGGCCGGTATAAAAGAGTCGCTGCGATCTCTTCCAGGAGCCCTGTCACAGTCTCCACCCCGGCTTCCTGGAGCCTGGCAACACCTTTGCCATTTACCAGAGGGTTGGGATCCTGACAGGCGATAATCACCCTGGTTATTCTCCTCTCCAGAATCAGGTCTGTACAGGGTGCTGTTTTCCCATGATGGCTGCACGGTTCCAGAGTTACATACAGTTCACCACCTGCCGTCTGTCCGCCGGCATCACCGATGCAGTTCACCTCAGCGTGCGCTCCACCGGCAGGGTCGCTCGCGGCAACGGAAACGATCTCTCCACCCTGCACCAGCACAGCGCCCACCGGAGGATTGGGATATGTGCCGCCTTTAACCGCGGCAGCGGCGGCAATCGCCTCTAACATCAGTCTCTTCTCTCTATCATGCACAGGGTCCTCCTCTATATGTATCGGTATTTGAGGGGGATAAATAACAGCGGCTCACCACAGCAACAAGATGAAATACTCCGGCACAAAGAGACCGTCAATTTGATATGGAGAGAAAAAGGGATTAGAATAGGCCTTCCAGAGAACCAGCAGGGCGGCCATCTGCAGATCAACATCAAATCCGGCAGGGCGCAGCCGATCGGAGCGGGAAACAAGGGAAAAACCGGGATCGGTTTCCGGCAGCACAGGCGGCCACCAAATAATTACCGGAAAAACAACTCTTGAGCAGCGTGGGTGCCTTCTGCTGTATCAGAAAAAAAGCTCCCACCCTCACTCCTGTTCAGGGCTCAATACTCAAGATCAGAGCATACTCAGATACATGGCCTCATACAGAGAGTAGACGTCAAATTTCTTCCCACCCTCTCTGGTACAGAGAGTCAGCAAACCACACAACTGCTCACTTCTCACAATAGGAACCATCGCCATTTGAGAAAAGCCGCCTGCGTATCCGCTGCCGAATTTCCTCCGAAATGTTTCATTCTCCAGCACATTGTCCTTGATGAAAAGCACCTTGCGCCTTTGCGAAAAAAACCTGTAGAGTGGTTCGGAAACGGAAAGTGTAAAAGTGTTCTTAATACCCTCGTCCACACCATCCTGTTGTGTCAGCACAAAATTGCCGTCAGCGCCGCATTCGTGCAGAACAAACATATCTATCCCGGACGATTTCCTCAACAGGGGTTCCATATTGGACCAGTATTGTTCCATATTTTCAGCTCCCAGAATGCCTCTGGCTTCCTGGTTGTCCGGTAGCCGTTCCTCCTGAGCAGACTCCACCGAAACAGTCTCTATCAAATGCTGCAGTTCATCATCTCTGACTTCTATTTTGCCCGATTCAGGCGCTCTGGCACCCAGTATTGCAGCAACAGAAGGGGTCTGCTCCTCTATTTCACCAGCTGTAGCCGAAATCTGAGCAACTTTGTCTTCTGCTGTGGCTGTGGCAAGTTCACGGCTCCCCTCTTCCGTCAGGTGGTACAGATTTTCCGTCTGGCGTATGATCTGGTCCGCGGTAGCTGTTGTCTGCTGTATCCTCTCTCCAATGGAGTCTATCTGTTCCCTGCACTCATTGAGTGAATGACGCTGTTTTTCCGCCTTATAAGATAGAAAAACCCAGAGCGAAACAACAAGAAACATGAATCCATTGAAGCGCAAAATCCAGACCGCCATAGAAGGAAGGCCAACCTGCGACCGATCACCGGCATAAGCAAAAATAAAAGGAAAACCACTCTTCCTGTCCGGAACAATAATGAAATTATTTTCATAATATGGGGTCAGCGTTTTACGCAGATGAGCGGCTATCCATGATATTTTCTTCCTTTTCCCGATCTTTCTGGGAAGATTGAAGAAGAGAACATCCCCGGCAAAATAAAATTTATAGTTCAAAGAGGGGTCTCCAAACTGCTGAGAAAGAGTGATGAAGAAATCCCGGTGAAAGGTGGCGTACAGCCCGCCGGTAAGATTTCCAGCCAACCCCTTCGTGGGCACCAGAAGGATCATGCATCCATCGTCAGAAAAGGTGATCCGCTCTTTTCCCGCTGTTACCAGGCCATGTCTGGCGACCTCACGCGGAAGCAGGGGCTTACCTTCTAGACCGGGCTCTTTCGTATCGGTGACAATTTTGTTTTGCAGATTAACCAGTCTCAATCTGCTGCAATGCGGTAGCGTATCCACCCGGCGTTGAATAAAAAGCAGGCTCTTTTCCAGAGATTCCACCATACGAAACTGGGCCAGAGTATGACGAATCTCTCCGGAGGAGGCCATAGAGCGCAATGTGGCCCTGACCTGAGAGATCGCCTTAAAGGCCAGGTATTTATGCTCCCTGGCACGGGTTGCAACATCAAACTGCAGGCTGTCCTTAAAAAGCAGGATTCCCCTGCGGGCAGTATAGTAGAAAAAAAGCAGAGTCACCAGAGGGAGAAGGAGAAGTATAATTGTAGTGACTTTTTTCTTCATAATCAGTTCTTTCTGTCATCCTTTCAGAAATCTCAAGAACGGAACGTTTGCGACCTTACTCTACCCTGAAAAAACGGATATAGGAACCATGGAAGGTTACAATATACCCGAACAGGGCTTTTTTTTCAACCATTCTTATTCTGAGACGCCTGATAGAAGAGGCGGACGAACCACCCGGATGGAGCAGCAACAGACAGCGCCCCCGGATGGTCAATATACCGTCTGCCGGATTCGCGCTGCCTGTGAGCATCTTCCTGGACTTGAGCCATCCGGCAATGACCCGCTTATAGGCATGAAACGGCCTCCCGGGGCCGGTTGTATTGAACGCCTCAGCCACTGTATCGATGACGGCCCAGGAGTCGGCCCTATGCGATACGGAAAAAAGATGACGGATGAGAGGTGCTGTCGGGACAAGCAGACTGCCTCGCCTTCGGATCAGCGCGAAAGAGGTTCTGTCATTAAAGCCCGCGATGACCCTCTTCCCGGCCGGGTCTTTCAGATAGGTTTTTGCCAGACTTTCCATTGTGTCGCCTTTTTCCCTTCTGTAAGGGGCAAAGAAAACCGCCTGACCACCGGGGATAAAGAGTCCCCTCCTGTCACCTTGCTTTTTCACGCCGGCACAACTTCTCTCAAGCTCGTCATACTTCAGAAGCAGCTTCTTGTACCTGGGAAGCAGCTCATCATACAACTTCTTATGCTTGATGTAGAGCCTGTAGTTTTCCTGTGCATCATAGACCGTTGTTTTGATGCTCTCCTTATCGCTCAAATTCTCATCAACTGTAACAGTCATGGTTATCGTCTGCTTGTTATCTTCATGATCAAAGGCGGTCGCCCTGACACGGGTCAAATTATTTTTCAGGTTGATCCTGGCCTGGAATGTCTTCCTCTTCCAGTCAATGATCGCTTTGACGCTGCCGGGTTCAATAATAATATCCCTGAGATCCTTATCATCCCAGCTCCCCTTGACCGTATAAAAGCGACCGGGAACGATCCGGGGCATTCCCGAATCAAACGATAACCCTGGAACCGCTGCGTTGTAATTGAGAATTATCCTTTCTGTTCCTCTGGAACCCGCCTGATCTACAGCAACGACCTCAAACCTGTTTACTCCTTTAGCCAGATTCACTTTCTTTTCGAATTTCCAGACTCCCTTTCCATCCGCTTTCCAGGGGATATGGATCTTCCCGGGCATCAGATAAAGGCTAATGGGATAGGTCTCTTTAACTTTTCCTTTAATGGTGAATTCCGGGGTAGTGGAAACGCCCTTTTTCATCTCTCTGGAAAAAATCAGCACCGGTTTATTCGGGTCATAAATCAGTTTCTTTGTCACTGTCACAATGTTGCGGCCCAGATCAATTATCCTGATCCGGATTTCATTCTCTCCTGGATTAAGCCGTATTTTATGAGAAAAACTTCTCAACTTCCTATCCAGATTAGCAGCTTTTTGAAAATCACCTTTATTGACCGAAATGAGGATTCTATCGAGATACAACTCCAGATAGGTCCCCCGGATAAATATTTCCCGATCTCTTACAGACAGTGGCAGTTCCTCAACATCCAGCACAGGAGCGGTTTTATCAACTGTAAAAGGAAAAATCGAATAATTTCTTATTCCCCGGGTATTCACTACTTCGAGTCTGAGATCGTAGCTGAAATTGTCCCGCATCTTTGACACATCAATTTCAGCTATCTTTCTGTTGATAACCGACTTTCGTCCCTTCACAGCAGCAGGATTGACAGCTGTCACACCGGTTGGAGTCGGTTTATGGGTTGTAAAAATAGAGGCCCGGTGCAACACTCTGTAGGAAACTATCGGGTATGCATCCTCGATCAGCGCAAAGACACTCACCGTGCCCTTTCTTGAATAACCGGTATCCCCTGTCAGCACCACCTGCGGAGTGCGCTTATCAAAGAGGGAGATCCCTTTACCCTCTGTTCCGATCCAGAGCAGATTGCCCTGGATAGCGAGGGCTGTAGTCTCGTTATCAATCAGCTTATGGGACTCCCTGGAAAAATTTTTCCAGGGCACAGGGTCCCCGTATACATATCTGGAAAGCCCGCCGAAGGTGGCCACCCAGACGCTGTTACCGTCGCATTTCACCGCAAAAATCGTGCTATCTGCCAGCCCATCAGAAGGACGGTAGACTTTGAATTTCATAGTCTCCTTATCAAAGTAGTTGAGTCCACCCCCGTAGGTCCCGGCCCAGATCCCCTTCCCGTCGCTGGAGATGCAGGTAACCTGCCGGGCCGAGAGCCCCTGCCTGGTATTGAAATTGGACCAGAGTTCCGTATACCTGTCGTAGAGCGAAAGGCCGTCATCTGTAGCCGCCCAGAGCTGCTTGCCGTCCACAACCAGAGCGTGGATTCTGTTGGCCCCGAGTCCGTCGATCGGGGTAAAAGGCTTTGGCCGCCAGCGGTTGAGCGCTTTATCGTATCGGCTCACCCCCCAGAAACGGGTCCCGACCCAGACATAATCGTCATCCACAGCTATAGCTGCTATTTCATTATCAGCAAGGCCGCCATCCCTTTTTCTAAATATCTTCCAGCGGTCAAACTCCTTCTTCTCCTCCGGAGCGTAACGCGCCAGCCCCCCACTGGTAGCGATCCAGAGGTGATTCTGCTTATGGTCCACGGCAAGCGAGGAGATGTAGCTGGAGGGCAGCGGAGTATTGCCTTTATTGAAATAAGCCCATGAATTACGGCTGCGGTCATATGAGTAGAGACCATTAGCTGTCGCGAAATACACCTTCTGCTTGAACACTTCAATCGCTTTTATATATCTGGAGCCGGAAAATCGACTGAAGCGCTCCAGAGAATCATTGCGGACCAGCCGCATCCCGGCTGCGGCCAGAGGCAGCACCAGCAATAAAATAGTTATATGTCTGCGTAAAAACAACACGAGAAACTCCATCAGTTGAGAGGCGCCTGAGTGCACCACTCCTGTATAGATATCAGCCCTTTAGCGGCCGAGCTTAAAACGCGCCCGGGCAATATAACTGCGCGTCGCAGAGTGCCCCGGACTGATCACCAGAATACGTCTCCAGACGGTGATCGCAGTTCGATATTTCCCCTGCCTGTAGAGGTTGATCCCCTGGTAGAGGAGTGCCTGAATCCGGCCCCGCCGTTGTTTGGCAACTTTGCTCGCCGCAGCCGCAACCGCATTGACCGCAATGCGGCGGAAGGACCGGGTACTCTTATAATTACGGTTATAGCGATATACGATATCGAAATACCTCAGCGCTGCTTTATAGTCTTGCCTGGAATAGTAGCGGATAGCCCGATCGTAATTCTGGGTAATCACACGCTGCATGGCTTTCTCTATCCGCTTCTTCTGCTTTGTCGCGGCAAATCGTGTCGGGACCTGTTCCGTCTTTTTCATATGTTTCACAAGATTGAGCACCAGCTTGACAGCTGCCAGCGCATCGTTGTACGCTTTTTTCTTTCTGAAATTCTCAGCACGCTTGAGAATGGTACCGCTCTGATCCGCGAGACCTGAAGAGAGACGGCTGATCTGCTTTTTGACATCCGCATCTTCGGGATTGTTCTGCGCCACTTTTTCGTAAGCGATAATCGCATCAACAGCTTTACCCTTCTTCTTCTGCCTGTCCCCCCGGGCTCTGAGTGCCGCGTTCACCCTGGATTCTTCGAGCCGGTCAATAATCCGCTGGTCATCAGCGCGATACCGCTTCGCCTCTTCCAGCACCTTGATCGACTGCTTGTACTGCCCTTTACGGAAAAGCGCTCTCCCCTCTTTCAACTTGCGGAAAGCAACGGAGCGGATTCGGTCATTAACGTCCGTGAGCAAACTGCGCGCCTTACTATGCTGCTTGTTGATTTTGAGTGCCTCCTGAAGCGCATCTCTGGACTCCAGAAGACGGCCCGCCCGGGCGAATTCCCCGCCCTGGATAAAAAACTTGTTCTGATTGTAGGTGCGCACCTCTCTGGCAGTGCTGATATAGGACTGAACATTCTTCTTATCTCCCGCTGTTGCGATCGGAAGTTTCAAGATGGACTGCCAGGTCTTTATCGCATCATCATACCTGCGTATCTTAAAATGCTGGATCCCTTTGTTGAAAATACTCATCACTGCATTGCGGCCGGCCAGGAGTTTTAGCCGTTTCTGAGATTGTTTCAGGTATTCTCCAGCCTTTTTATGTTGAGGCTCATATTGCAAAATTTTCTTAAATTGTTCAATCGCCTGTTTGTAATTCCGGTTATTGAGCAGCCGCAATCCAGCTTCTTCAAGTTCTTTTACAGCATAATAGGATGCCTGGGTACGCCGCTTCTGTCTGGCATCTGTCAGAAATTTCTTTGCCTGCTCATGGTCCGGTTTTATCAGCAAAAATTTCTCAAAATATTCAATCGAATGCTTCAACCTGTCAGGATTGTTGCTTTTAAGCGCGTCATACGCCTTTGTGTAATACCTGTCTGCTTGCTCCTCAAGCCTGGACTGGCAACGCTCCCAGCCCAGTTTGGCCTGTCTGTTCTCACTCCAGAGATCAAGAGCATTTTTATAGTAGCGCATTGCTTCAATAAGCTGATCTGTCGCCTCTTTATTATCATCTGTTTGTATACCGCGTTTGTAATGTATATCAGCAAGTTTAAGATTTTCCATGGAACGCTTCTTCATCTGTCCAGCGGTGTTCCGGATAAGCCGTTTAGCCGGCGTATAATCGGGATCGATATGCAATGCTTTGCGCCACATGGCGAGCGCCTTGATATATTCCCCTTTATTATAATACTCAACACCCTTATCGTACGGTTTTTTGACCAATTTTGAAATTGACTTATGCAGCTGATTCAGCTTCTTTTCCGCCGGCGCATTGCCGGGGTCATAGTTGAGCGATTTTTCCAGGAGATTGACCGCGGCATGGAGCTTTTTCCTGGTGATCTGCTGGAGAGCTTCGATGTACAGGTCCCGTGACTTTCCGCTGTCCTTTTCTTCAACTTCGAGTTTCTTCAACCGTGTATTGCATTGATCGTAATAGTAGCGTGCTTTTTTGCTTTTGAGATAGCTCAGACTGATGCCGAGGCTTTCTCTCGCCTCGATATAAATCCTCCTGTTGAAGAAAGCCAGCCCCCTTTTAAAATAGATCTCCGCATTTTCGATCCGCCGCTTCTCCCGCTGCCCTTTTTCCCACGCCTCTTTCTGCAGCCTTCTGACCCTGCTCAAGAGGTCCTGAGCCTGAGAGTGCTCCGGTTTGAAGTCCAGCACTTCCCGCAGATATGTGCCGGCCTTTTTGAGATCATTACGGATGAAAGCGTCAACAGCGATACGAAAGCCCTTTCTGACTCTATTGCGAATTCTTTTATCAATTTTTTCCAGATAATCCCTGGTCTTCCAGTGGAGCGGATCCACCTCCAGAATCTTCTTGAACCGTTTTCTCGCCTCAGGCAGCTCATTGGCGCTGTACAGACGCACACCGGAGTTAAAAAGTTTCTTCATGTACTTCTTCTCGTCCTCCGTGCGCCAATCTCCGGAAGCAAGCCGATTTGTTGAGATTCGGTTCAACCGCATGGCGGTCTTGTTCTTCGGGTTCTCTTCGAGCACGTTTCCAAACGCCCGTCCCGCCTCTTGATATCTACCTCTGGCAAAATAATCAAGCCCCCTGGACAGCTCCTTCATCTGATATTCGATTGATTTGTATTCCCGTTTCTTTTTTCCAATTTTATAATGCAGGGCCAGTTGCATTCCAGGGTCCATAGAGCTCTGGATAGAGGTGAGGGCATAGAAGGAAAAATCAGTAAAATAGTAGTTAAACCCGAAGGAAACGGTTGTCCCATTCAGACCGGCGTAAATGGAAAAAGGACGGAACAGCCTGTACTCCAGCCCGAATCTGTACTCAAGAAAGGAAGGCAAAGGAAGATATTCCAGATCAAAAGACATCCGTACCTTTTCGTCAAACAGCTGCAGACTGGTGCCGAAAACCAGCTTTGTATACACCGGCTCATCTTCGCTGCCATAACCGAAATCCTCATTGGGGATCACGTTTTCCACTTTAATCGCAACATTGAACGCCGTGCTCAGTGGATATAGCAGCCCCAGGTCCAGGTTGAAAAAGGTGGCTAGACGGTCACCGACCTTCCCGGTACTATCGCTGAATTTCTTCAATGCCGCTTTCAGGGTAAGCCCCGCCTTCAGCTTGAATGGGAAGTTGAAACTGACCCCACCGGCCAGAAGGTACTGATTTTCATAAAATACCCCCTCCCCCACATCCTGCAGTCCGCTCAAAAGCATCTTGAGACCAAAACCGATGGCAACAGCATCAGTGAGGGTTCTGGTATAACCGAGATAGGCATGATGATAGAAAAAACCGTCCAGCGCGTCATAAAAAAGGGTGAACTCATCACCGTCCACCAGAGCAAGACCGGCCGGATTCCACATCACAGCGGTCGCATCATCAGCAACCGCTGTAAACGCCCCCCCAAGAGCCACAGCCTTGCCTCCAGCTTTGAGGTCCAGGATACCGAAACCGAAACCACCATCATAAGAAGAAGCGGCAGCGCTCAAGCAGACAATCAATAAAAGGACAGATATTTTTTTTATATGCATAGCGGTCTCTCTCTTATAACACTCTTCTCACAGCTCCAAGCCTGCCCTCTCTTCAACGAAAAAGTATCAAAGTCAACACATGCGGTTTAGCGGTTAAACCAGTTATCTGGATGAAATAGATCCCGGCCGGGACATCTCTCTGCTCCCGGTCCCTGCCATTCCAGGAAGCCACAAATCGACGGTTAGAGCGAGAAGCAATGAGTCGTTTGACCAGTATTCCCTCTCTGGAATACACATCAACCTTCCGATTTTTATCCGGACTCAAGCTGTTCACTGGTATAATGATCTTAACTCTTCTATACCGGGCGACAGGGAAGGGATTGGGAAAAGCGTACGGTTGTACAGCTCGTTTCAACCCATAGAGCGGCAATACAGCGATTGATAATAATAGAAGAAAACAAAAAAAACGGTTCATCGCAATACTCCGATCATTTCTGAATAAACGCGATCCGGTATGTTCCCTTACCGGCTCCACTGCCTGCATCGACCTTCACATGAAGAATATAAACCCCACTGTTGACCTTTTTGCCCGATTTTGAGCGCCCGTCCCAGGTGAATTGATGCGGTCTGGTGGTTCTAACCCCATACCTGACCAACCTACGGTTGAGATCAAAAATTCTATACTCCACCCTGATTCCCTCACCCACTCCGTTAGCAGTGACAGTCATAACAGCCCCATGCCGCAGAGGATTATTCTGAAAGTTCACGCTGACAGCATGAGCGGTTGCACCAGCGAAGAAAACCAGCAACAGAGTCAGAAAGAATGGTCTTCTGGACATATCTGGTCCCTCACCTTCATCTTATATTTATTAATTGTATCATATCTGGGTGGCTTTTCAAGGAATCCCTCCCTGCTCAAAGTAAGTATTTGTAAGCGGTACATTGCAGTCCCCACCCGGAGAGAAATTGGTTTCCACCAGGGCAGAGAAAAACAGTTACCGTTTACAACGTCACCGCCTACGGTTACACCCGCCATGGCTCGAAATAGCTTGACCTGTGACCAGAGGACAGCTATATTTAGGAAAATATTAAACAGAACATTTTCGCTGGAAAGGTTCCCGCTGTGGAACCTTTTTTTATTACCCGTTCTGCTACAAGACTTTCATCCTATAATATTAACTGGAGGTTGAGGACCGATGGATGCCTCATTTTTTGATGCGCTGCGCCAGATTATTCATGAAAAAGGGATACCGCAGGAGCTGGTGCTCCAGGCTGTAGAGCGGGGGCTGCTGGCCGCATACCGCAAGCGATTCCACACAGATGAAAACGCGGTTGTCCGGATCAATCCGGATAATGCAGATATCCGGCTTTTCGCCAGGAAGGAAATCGTGGAAGAGATGGAGAGCAAAGTCTTTGACCTCACACTCGAAGAGGCTAGAGAGCTCAACCCGGAAGCGGAAATCGGCGACGAAATCTTAATCGAACAACATCTTGAGGATTTCGGACGGATCGCGGCTCAGACCGCACGGCAGCAGATCATCCAGAAGCTCAAAGATATCGAGAAAAATATTATCTACGAGGAATTCATCTCCCGCAAGGGTGAGCTGATCAACGGTTACTACCAGCGAGAGAAGAACGGTATCATTTTTGTGAATCTCGGTAAAACAGAAGGGATTCTTCCAGGCAGCCACCAGTCGCCGAGAGAGAACTTCCACACAGGAGACCGGATCAAAGCATATCTGTATGATGTGGAAAATGAAGAAAACAGGCCGCCCAGGATCATTCTTTCCAGAGGGTGCCCTGAATTCGTTAAGAAGCTGTTCGAAATGGAGGTCCCTGAAATCTATGACGGGATAGTCCAGATTAAAGGGATCGTTCGGGTAGCCGGTTTCCGGACAAAAGTTGCGGTCTATTCCACCCGCGATGAGGTTGACCCTGTCGGGACCTGTGTGGGGATGAAGGGTGTCCGCATTCAGGCTATTATCCGCGAGATCGAAGGGGAAAAGATCGATATACTCAAATACAGCGATGAGCTGAAAGAGTACATCAAGAATGCGATGAGCCCTGCCAGAATTTCTCGTGCCCTTCTCCTCAATGAGGAGCAGAAAAATGCTCTGGTTGTGGTCCCGGATTCCGACACCCAGCTCTCCCTGGCTATCGGAAAAAGCGGACTCAATGTCAAACTGGCTTCCCGACTTACCGGCTGGAATATTGACATCAAAACGGAATCTGAGTTTCAGGAGAGTGATCTTGTTGAAGAGTCTGTACAGCGGGTACAGGATCTCTTTGCAGCAGCGGAAGAAGAGATTGCGGTTGAAGAGGAAGAGGACCGGATTCCGCTTGCCAGTATTCCGGGCTTTACCGAGCAGATCATCACCGTACTGAAAGGATGCAGGATCAATGATATCGAGCAGCTTATCGAGATGGATAGAGAGGCCCTGACAGCTCTGGATGGCATCACCGATGAGATGGCCTCAACTATCCTGTCAATTATTGAAGAGAATGTTGAGGTTGTTGATGAAGATGTTTATGAGGATGAGGAGCATTTAAAGGACTACAGCGAAGAAAGTGAGGAGCTGGAGTGCGGGAACTGCAACGGGAAAGTCACTACAGATATGAGTGCCTGCCCCTCCTGCGGTGCGCAGTTGATTTTTGAATGAAGCAAAAAGCTTCCCGCTGCACTGGAAGTCGAAGGCGATTTGCTTGATAAACAAATACAGGGGCTGTATATTTTTTGACAGCTGGCGATTTATGTTAGGGGTAATTTAATGAAGGTCTCAGAACTCGCTGATAAATACGGCGTGAAGGCAACAGAGCTTGTGGCCAATCTGGATGAATATGGATTGCGCAACCTCAGTCCTGCTGATTTTGTCCCGGCGGATGATATAAAAGGCGTGGAGACCTTTCTGAAAGGGAAGGGATATACCTCTGCGCTCCCCCCTGCTGCAGGTGCGACCCTCATTAAAAAGACCTCCCCTGCAGAAGCAAAACCAGCACAAGCTGTTGCCCGGGTGAAGAAGAAAATCGTCATCAAGCGCAAGCATGTCAGGGCTGATCCGGATAAAAAAGCGGCTTCTGCCGCACCAGCTGTACCTCAAAGGGGCAGGACCTACCAGGGGAACCGTGCTCTTCAGGACGCAGCTGCACGGCCACAGCAGGACAGCAGACCTCCTCAAGGTGGTCGAGCCGGGCCTACAGCAGCGCCGGCGGCCGCTACTGGTGGTGATAAGAAGAAGAGCCGGGGGCACGGACGGGAGAAGAGCCGCGCATTCAGCAGCCGCAGACACCGTGAGCAGGAACGCGAGATCCATTACAAAAATAAGAAGCGACAGCAGCAGAAGTCCGCTCTGGAGTCAGTGCCCAAACAGATTGAAATTATGGAAGTCGTTACGGTCGGTGAACTGGCCCGCAAGATGAACCTTAAAGCCAATGAGATTATAGCCAAACTGATGCAGCTGGGTGTACTCGCGACTATCAACCAGCAGATCGATTCTGAAACAGCCACTCTTGTCGCCGCAGAATTCAGTTGCGAAGTGAAAACTATTTCTCTCTACGAAGAGACTCTGATAGAAGAAGTTTCTGATAAAAAGGCTGATCTCATCCACAGACCGCCGATTGTCACCGTGATGGGTCACGTTGATCACGGTAAGACAAAGCTGCTCGACGCTATCCGCTCTGCCAATGTGGTGGATTCCGAGTCCGGCGGTATTACGCAGCATATCGGGGCTTATCAGGTGGCGGTGAGCGATAGTAAGGTCACCTTCCTGGATACTCCCGGACATGAAGCGTTCACCATGATGCGGGCCCGTGGTGCCAGCGTGACGGATATCGTTATTCTGGTTGTAGCGGCTGATGACGGGATCATGCCCCAGACAATCGAAGCTATTGACCATGCAAAAGAGGCCAGAGTGCCTATCGTAGTAGCTATCAATAAAATGGACAAACCAGAGGCCAATATAGACCGGGTCAAGCAGCAGCTTTCCGAGCACAGCCTTCTTGCCGAGGATTGGGGCGGAGATGTCATGTGTATTCCGGTTTCCGCATTGCAGAAGACCGGGATCAAAGAGCTCCTGGAAGGGGTGCTTCTCCAGGCTGAAATACTGGAGCTGGAAGCCAATCCCAATAAGGGCGGCGTCGGGTCAATTCTGGAAGCCCGGGTGGACCAGGGGAAAGGAACTGTGGCAACTGTTCTCTGTCAAAGCGGTTCTATCACTGTCGGAGACAACTTCGTCGCCGGTATTTATAATGGTAAAGTCCGTGCGATGTTCAATGACAAAGGGGAAAACGTCAAAACCGCAGAACCGGCAATGCCTGTAGAGGTGCTCGGGTTCAGCGGTCTTCCTGAAGCGGGTGATCCTTTCCATATCCTGGAAAGCGACCGGAAAGCCAAGCTCATCTCCTCCAAACGGCGTGAGCTTAAACGCTTTGAGGACGCCAGGAACGTCAAGAAAGTCACCATGGAAAACCTCTTTGACCGGATTCAGGCCGGAGAGATGAAAGAGCTCAAAGTGGTTATCAAAGCTGACGTACAGGGTTCTTCCGAGGCGCTCCGCGATACACTGGAAAAAATCGAGAACGATCAGGTCCGTCTGGTCTGTATTCATAATTCCGCCGGCGCGATCAATGAACGGGATGTTATGCTTGCCGCGGCTTCTGATGCGATTGTTGTCGGTTTTCACGTCAGACCAAACAGCCGTGCTAAAGAGGTTGCGGAAAAAGAGAAGGTGGACATCAGGCTGTACAGTGTCATATATGACGCAATCAACGATATTGAGGCTGCTATCACAGGGCTGATGGCCCCGGAGCTGCATGAGCAGATCAACGGTTCCGCTGAAATCCGTGATCTTTTCAAAGTGCCTAAGATAGGGCTCATCGCCGGAAGTTACGTTACCGAAGGAGAAATTCTCCGGGGCAGCGGGATCCGGATTATCCGCGAAGGCGTTGAGATCTATGATGGTAAGATTTCCTCTCTTAAACGGTTTAAGGACGATGTCAAAGAGGTCAAAAAAGGGTATGAGTGCGGTATCGGTGTCGAAAACTACCATGACCTCAAACTCGGGGATATCCTGGAAAGCTACAGTATAAAAGAAGTACGGCCCGGAAGTGGGTAATGCATGAGGGGAGAAAAATTCCGGAGTAAACGGGTAGGAGAACTCATCCGGAGGGAAATTGCGTCTCTCATCCACCGCGGTCTCAAGGATTACAGGCTTGAAGGTGCGATTGTCTCCATCCTTGAAGTCAGGGTGGATAGCGAGCTTGCTGTTGCTGATGCCTACACCTCTGTATTGCCTGAAAGCAGAAGAGAGGATGTTCTCGAAGCTCTTGAACACGCCTCCGGTTTTATCCGGTCCCGACTTTCCCGTGAGTTACATATCCGGCAGATGCCGGAGCTCCGTTTCAAACTCGATACTTCCATCGAGTACGGGATGCGGCTGCAACGTATCATTGAAGATCTCAATCCAGCAGCAGGTGACCCGGAGGATGCATGATATCCCCGTATGGTGCGTTGCTTCCGGTTAACAAGCCTGCAGGCCTTTCCTCATTTGATGTTATCCGAACATTGAGAAAGGCGTGCGGAAAACTCAAGGCAGGGCACGCAGGCACTCTTGATTTGCCGGCTTCCGGTCTTCTCCTCATCTGTCTCGGAAAAGCAACAAAACTGGTCCCCTATTTTCAGGATATGGTCAAGGAGTATTCAGCGGTTGTCCGTCTGGGTCTACAGACGGACACGGATGATATGAGCGGCCAGCCGGTCCGCGAGATGCCGGTTCCTGAAGGTCTGGATGCCGCTGTACTGGATGCAGCTCTCAGCTGTTTTCAGGGCAGTATTCCCCAGCTCCCTCCTGCCTGCTCTGCGCTCAAAATCAAAGGCAAGCGGGCCTCCGATAGACTCAGAAACGGTGAGACGGTTGCGCTTAAACTGAGAACCATTCATATTTACGACATCAAGGCAACGATACTGGACTCTGAACGGATAACGCTACGAGTCCGTTGCTCCAGAGGAACCTATATCCGGAGTCTGGCGCGTGATATTGGAGAAGCGCTCGGCAGCTGCGGCACCATCCAGACACTGCACAGGGACGCTATTGGCCCTTTTACCGCGGACAGGGCTCTTGCTCCGGAAGATTTCACCACGGAGACAGTGGACAACGCCTGTCTGGCAATACCGGAGCTGCTCTCCGCTCTCCCGGCGCTCACCGTCCCCTCTTCCGGGTGCGCTGCGGTGCTCAACGGCCGTCTTCCCGCACTGCTGCAGCAGGAGCCGGCGTCCGCGCTTCTCCGATTGCTCGATCCACAGGGGGATCTGCTGGCCCTGGTTGAGAACAGCGGAAAGTGGAAGTTTTTCACCCTTTTTCCGGAGGCATTCTGATGGATGTCCTCACAAGCTGGGAGGAACTCCTGGCGTATCCGGAGCAGCGGATTGTTGTTGCCATTGGCAATTTTGACGGACTCCACGCCGGACACCGCCGTGTTCTGGAGCACGCCCGCACAATGGCCGCTGATAACGACGGGCATCTTTGTGTACTCACCTTCCACAGTAACACCCGATCTTCTCTGCAGCCGCATGGTGCACCGGAAAAACTAATGCGTAATGAGGAGCGGTTTGAGCTGCTGGAGAGTTACGGCACTGTCTGTTGTGCGGAGATCCCTTTTACAACGACTTTTTCCGAAATGGAGCCTGTCGCCTTTCTGGAGGGACTCTGTGGGGGCAGGGAGTGGTTTGGATTGGTCGTGGGTGATGATTTTGCCTTTGGCAGAGGGCGTACTGGTAACCGGAATACACTCCGAATGTATGCGTCCAGTCACGGCGGTGCGGTAGACATTGTGCCGCGGTTTTTCATAGACGGCGAACGGGTAAGCAGCACCTGGATACGCAAGTTACTTCTTGAAGGGAACGTTGAAAAGGCGGCCATTCTTCTGGGGCGCACTTTTACGACCCACGGCGTCCGTGTTAGAGGAGATGCCATGGGGAGAAAAATCGGATATCCAACCGTAAATCTGACGGATATCCAGACGCTTATCCCCGCACCCGGCGTATACGCCACCCGTACCAGTTTGCAGGGGGGCATCCCGCTCATCTCTATGAGCTATGTCGGGAGCCGTCCGACTCTAAAGGCTGCCGGACTGGTTGTGGAAACCAATATCCTTGATTTC
>Ga0056109_1000307_pt1 | contig 17096 bp, 19 predicted proteins | sample WorMetG1BERMUDA2_FD_80077 | JGI IMG/M metagenome (GOLD analysis project Ga0056109, IMG submission 80077) | Marine gutless worms symbiont microbial communities from Max Planck institute for Marine Microbiology, Germany - Inanidrilus... ...
ACGCTGCCGAAGATCAATCCCGTACGCCCAGCCCATGAAAACCTCCCTGGCTAAAAACACCAGGGCAGGGAATCAGACATCGGTTAAAAACGATTCTACGTTCGTCAAATGTGCTCTAGTCCGCCGCCCGACACCGTTTGTTCACGACCCGCGACAAAAAAAACGGGAGGGGCACGCCCCTCCCGTCAGGTTCACACGCGGCGTGGGTTCAGTTCTTCTTCGCCTCGTGTTCGGCACGCATCCTTTTGGCTTTTTGCAGGATGTTGTTCACCGCCGTCTTCAGCGGCGCCCAGCCGTACCAGTGCATGTAGTCGTTCGAGGCATGGAACGCGCCCTGGAAGGCACGCTGGCGGTATTCCAGCATGATCAGGTACAGCTCCTGCTCGATCGAGGTCTTGGCGTCGTAGTACTGCAACAAGTCCGGCGCCACTTCCCAGTGCTCGGGCTTGATCAGGATGCCGTCCTTGTACAGGCCCTGCACCGCCGCGATCGCCTTGGCGAACTCGTGGTCAGCCGCCTTGATGACCTCGTCGGAGGCATCGAAGTGCGCCTGCACGTAGTCCTTGGCGTGGCACTCGTTGCACATCTTCTTCATCTGGATGCGCAGCTCGTTGAACTCGTCCGGTCCGCGCGCGGCGCGGCCCTGCACGACGATCTCGACGAAGCGCTGGGTCGGCTGCAGGTTCATGTCCAAGACACCGGCGGCCTGCAGGATCAGAGCCCGGTCGAAGACCCATTGCGGGTCGTCGTCGACGCCGTCATAGGTGCCTTCGGGCAGGGCGGCGGCGAGCTTGGTCAGCGGCTCCTTCAGCGACGGTGCCACATCGATCAGGGCCAGCACGTTCTTCTTGGTCGGAATGCGCAGGCCGAGGAAACCCCAGGCGGTGGCGACGTCATGCGTGCCTTCCAGCATGTGGCATTTCTGGCAGGTGGGCGCACGGCCGTTGACCGACTCGTTGCCCTCGATATCCCAGACGATGCCGTGCTTGGCCGACATGTACATTTCCCACTGCGGGTGGTCGAAGCCCATGTGGCAGTTCGAGCAGGCCCGCGGGTCCTGGGCTTCCGACTTGCGGAAGCTGTGCCGGGTGTGGCAGGCGTCGCACTGGGCGTTGCCGTAGTGGTATTCGGACGCCTCCTTGCCGCCGTCATGCTCGATCTCGCCCTTGCCCTGGGCGATGCCGATCAGTCCCTTTTCGCCGATCTTGTGGCAACCCGAGCAGCCGCGGTAGCCCTGCTTGACGATGGCGCCTGGCTGACCGTGCCAGGCGATCTGCGATTTCATGCCGAACCAGGCCAGGTTGTGCTTGCCCTTGCGGAACTGCTTGACCTCCTTGCTGTGGCATTCCTTGCAGGTTTCCGGCGTCGGCATCTTGGTCTGCTTGTAGTCGTCCATGGTGATGTGGCCATCCCCATGGCAGTCGATGCAGCCGACGCGGTCTTTCTCCTTGGTGGTGTTGGCCATCGGCGAGGCCAGGTACTCCTTGACGATGCCCGGCGTCACCACGGTATGACAACCGACGCAGTCGCCGATGATGCGGTCCCTTTCCTCGATATCCTTGGCGATGGTCGGTGAACTGGCCAGGGACAAGAGTACGGCCCCGGCTATAAAAGCCAGCAATCGTTTAAACGACATTGTTACCCCCTTGTTGTCGTAGCGCGCTACGGGGGGTGCCCCCTGGTGTCGTGGGACCCGGATCGGCCGGCGGGAGTTTACCGTCGATTCGACCCGACCGTCACTCCATCTGGAGCGGACACACCACCCCAATAGTATGGTGGCGCCGCGGCGTCGCCATTGTCCTTGACCTTGGGCAACTCAAAAAAGATTTATGTGAAATTTGAATGACACCAAACCGCGTCCGGTGCGGTCCGGCATCGGGGTGAATCCCGTTGCGCCGTCGCGAGTCGGCGTGGCAGACTTTGCCCAAATGCAGCGGGAGGCAATGATGGTGATGACGCGCAGACGGATTTTGATGGCGGCCGCGGCCGTGGCGGCGACGGCGTTGCTCGGCCCGGCGCCGGCGAAAGCGGCCAGCCAGTGCACCGGCCTGGGCAAGCGCAAATGTGTCAACCGGGCCGCCTGTACCTGGGTCAAGTCCTACCTGCGCAAGGACAAGGTCAGGGTCGGCGCGCACTGCCGCCTGAAGGCCAAGCGCAAGGTCAAGAAAGCGATCAAGAAGGCGGTCAAATAGCGTCCGTCCGGACGCGCAAAACACAGGAGGACGGCATGCGCGTTGCGGTGATGGCGGCCGGCGGCGTCGGTGGATATTTCGGCGGCCGCATGGCGGCGGCGGGGCACGAGGTGCATTTCATCGCCCGCGGCGCCCACCTGGCGGCGATCCGCGAGCGCGGTCTGCGGGTGGAAAGCCCGCTCGGCGACCTGCACCTGGCCGACACCTCGGTGACCGACGATCCGGCCGAGATCGGTCCGGTCGACGCGGTGCTGTTCGCAGTCAAGCTGTGGGACACCGAAACGGCGGCGGAGATGTGCCGGCCGCTGCTGGGAGACGACACCTTCGTCGTGCCGTTGCAGAACGGGGTCGAGAGCCTGGAGCGGGTCGGCGCCGTACTCGGGCCCGAGCGGGTGCTCGGCGGCGTCGCCTACATCCCGGCGGTGATCGACCGTCCCGGCGTCATCAAGCACGGCGGCAAGTTCGCCGGCCTGGCCTTCGGCGAGGCCGACAACAGCCGCTCGGCCCGCGCCGAGGCGCTGCTGGCGGCCTGCCGCGACAGCGGCTTCGACGCCGACATTCCCGACGACATCCACCGCGCCCTGTGGGAGAAGTTCATCCTGCTGGTCGCCATGAGCGGCTGGACCGCCGGCACCCGCGGTCCGATCGGTGCCATCCGCGACGACGCCGACATCCGCCCGCTGATCCTGGCGACGCTGGCGGAAACCAGCGCCGTCGGACGCGCCAAGGGCATCGACCTGCCCGACGACATGGCCGAGAGTCGGCTCGAGGTGATCGACAAGCTGCCCGCCGACATGAAGGCCTCGATGTGCCACGATCTGGAGCGCGGCAACCGCCTGGAACTGCCCTGGCTCGCCGGCGCGGTCGCCCGCATGGGCGCCGAGCTCGGCGTGCCGACGCCGGTCAACGGCACCATTCACGCGTTGCTGAAGCCGTTTTCCGACGGCTCCGCCTCGGATTGACCCTTCTCGCCCTCGTCCTGGTCCTCGCCGCCGCCTGCTCGCACGCCACCTGGAACCTGCTGGTCAAGCGTGTCGGCGGCGGACCCGAGGTGGTCTGGCTGTTCTCGATGCTGGCGGCGCTGCTGTATCTGCCGGTGGCGATCTGGGTGATTGTGGTGCAGCAGCCGGTGATGGGCCCGAAAGAACTGATGTTCTGCACCATCAGCTCGCTGCTGCACCTGGGCTATTTCCTGCTGCTGCAGCAGGGCTACCGGCGCGGCGACCTGTCGCTGGTCTATCCGACGGCGCGGGCCACCGGGCCGCTGCTCTCGGGCCTCGCCGCGGTGATCATTTTTGCCGAGCGGCCGACCTTGCTGGGCGCCGCCGGTGGCCTGGCGATCATCGCCGGGGTGTTCTTCCTGACCGGCGGTCTGCGCCGCGACGCCAAACAGTTCCACGCCTCGCTGCTGTTCGGCCTGGGTGCCGGCGCCTTGATCGGCGCCTACACGGTGTGGGACGCGCATACCCTGCGGGCGCTGCTGGTGCCGCCGATCCTGCTCGACTACGCCTCGAGCCTGGGCCGCGTGATTTTCCTGTCACCCTACGCGGTGACCCGCCGTGCCGAGATCGTCAGGCATTGGCGCGAGCACAAGGCCGCGATCCTGGAAATCGCCGTGTTCAATCCGCTGGCCTACATCCTGGTGCTGACCGCGCTGGTGTTCACCCCGGTGGTCTACGTCGCGCCGGCGCGGGAATCGAGCGTGCTGATCACCGTGCTGCTGGGCACCCTGCTGCTGAAGGAGGGCGAGGGCCGCGGCGAAACCGGCCGCCGGCTCGGCTGGGCGGCACTGATCCTGGCCGGCATGGTGATGTTGGCCCTGGGGTGAGGGAAGGCTAAACTGGTGGGCTCATTCTTGCCGGGACACCTGCGGATGAAACCAGCCCTCGCAACGATTCCGAGGTGGCGCTTGGTGCTGTGCCTGCTGCTGCTGATCGGCCTGGCCGGCTGCAAGCCGCCTGAAATGTTCGCCAGCATCGCCAAATTCTTCGGTTTTGGCGGCACTGACGGATGCGCCGTGGCCGAAGGCGGCGGCATCGGCAAGATCGGCAGACCGGGCGATCAGTTGGCCGGCGGACGCGCGGAGGAACCGGGCGGCGGTGCAGGCTACGGCGACTACGACGCCCACGGCGCCTGCGACAGCGCGGCGCTGCGCCAGGCCGGCTTCACCGTTGCCGCCGAGGTGCCCGAACGCGAGGGCGAATGCTACTGGCGGCGCGACGAAGGAGCGGCACCGGCACGCGATGATCCCTGCGCCGAATGAGTTGGCGCCTGATCCGAACGGGTTTTTATGGGGGGAGTGGGCGATGCGGAAAGAAAGCGTGTGTCGCGCCGTTCTGGCGCTGGCCTGCCGGGGATGGTCCCGGCGGACACCGTTGCCGGGAAGGTGGCCGTTGCCGGCCACCTCCCCGTGGAGGCGTCATGACCCGAGGGGCTTGACGATCCTGGTGTCCTAGGACACTGCGGTGTTCGGCAGGCGATCCCGCATCTTAGTTGGCAACGGCCTGGTCGAGCTCGCCGCCGACCGAGGTGAACATCGTTTCGAGCGAGCCGCCCATGCCCTTCAGGGCGCCGATGGCGGCGACGGAAACCAAGGCGGCGATCAGGCCGTATTCGATGGCGGTGGCGCCGGAGTCGTCGTGGAAGAACTTCTTAAGGGTGTCGAGTTTCATAACTACCTCCATTGAGTAGATGTCTGGGCACGTCAGTGCCGTGATCAGCCTCTACTCTGAAGAGCCGGCGTTTCCCGCAAATTTCCCGGTTGTTTCAGGCCTGTTCCGAGGCAAAAAATCTTCCGGACGGAAAATCTTCAATTTTAATAAAGGTTTACGGATACCATTCTGACGTGCCGCAGGGTTGCTTTCAGGAGCTCAACCGCCCAGGCCGGCCTGAAGCAAGGCCTGGACCAGGCGCTCGCGGTCCGCGGCGTGTTTGAACGGAAAACCGAGCAGCTGCCGCTCGAAGTCGTAGTCCGGAATTTCCCGGCGCAGGACCGCGGCCTCGGCCCGTGCTTCGTCGAGACGGTCGAGCGCGACCAGCAGGGCGATGCGCACCGGGCGGGCAATCAGGACGCTGCCTTCGATCGTGTGCAGCAGCTCCAGACCCTCGGTGTGGCGCCCGGCGAGATGGTAGGCGAGCGAGAGATAGATCTTGTATTAAACAGGCGCGTAGGGATTGATCGCGAAGGACCGCTCCAGCATCTCCCGCGCCGCCTCGATCTGGCCGTCCCACAACAGCGCCGTGCCGTAACTGAACGACATGTCGCTGTGAAAGGGATTCAGCCGATAGGCCCGCTCGGAATGGGCCACGCCTTGCTCGTGGTCACCGGCGAGCAGGACCAGACGTCCCATCAGCCGGTGCACGTGGGCCGAGCGGTCGTACCGGCGCAGCAGGCCGCGGACCAGGCCGGTGGCGTAGTCGAGCGCGTCGGGCCGCGATGCCGGCCAGCCGCTGGCGATCTCGATGGCGTAGGTCCAGCCCAGGCAGAGGGTAGGAAAGTAATGGTCCGGCCGTTGCGCGATGACCCGCTCGAAGTAGTCCCGCGCCACCCGGTTGTCATCGACATTGGCCCGGTGCAGATAACGGATGCCACGCTGCATTAGCTGAAAGGCGTCGAGGTCGGCGTCGGGCAGCGACGCGATCGCCCGCGCCTGCTCCTCGTTGACCGCCTCGCCCATCACCGAAGCGACTCGGGCAGTGATGTCGTCCTGCAGGGCGAAGACATCTTCGGCGTCCTGGTCGAGCGTCTCCGACCACACCCGGCCGCCGGCGGTGGCGTCGACCAGTTGCACACCGATGCGGGCCTTGCCGGCGGCCAGTTGCAGCGTGCCCTCGAGCACGTAGGTGGCGCCGAGCCGGCGGCCTGCGGCGGCCGGGCCCTGGCTGGCGATCGCCTCGGTGGCGGCGCCGGGATCGATCAGCTCGAATTCCTCGAAATGGGCCAGCGCCGCGGCTAAGGTTTCGGTCAGGCCCGATGCCAGCGCCGCGCCGTCGCCGCCGAGAGAGCGGAACGGCGCCAGCAGGATTCGCGGCATGCGCCACTCGGCCGGCGCGCTACCCGCCCGTATCGGCGCGGCGTCCGGCAGGTTGCGGAACACGCGCATCTCCTCGGCGATGTTCTTCAGCCGCTGCGGGCCGGCGTCCTCCCAGCGCGTATCGACCTTGCCGCGCACCTGGCGCTGGGCGTCCTCGGACAGGCACAGCCCACCCGGTTCGGCCAAGGCCTCCAGACGTGCGGCGACGTTGACTCCGTCGCCGTACAGGTCGCCTTGCTCGACCATCGCGTCGCCGATGTGGATGCCGATGCGAAACGCGATGGGGGCCTCGGTACCGGTCAGCCAGGCCAGGGCACACTCGACGGCGGCGACCACGCTGGCGAACTCGACCAGGTAGCCGTCACCCATGCGCTTGACGATGCGTCCGCCGTGGCGCTCGACGGTCGGTTCGATCAGATCGGTTTCGCACGACTTCAGGCGCGCCAGGGTACCGGCCTCGTCCTCGCCCATCAGACGGGAGTATCCGACCACGTCGGCCGCCAGGATCGCCGCCAGACGCCGTTCCATCGGTCAATGCCCGCCGGCAGGGGCGAGGCGCACCCCGCGGGCGATCATTTCCGCGCCTCGACGTTGCGCTTGATGTTGGCCAGTGCCGTCTCGGCTTCCGCGTCCATGCGCAGGATCATGTCGGCGGTCGGCGGCTTCGGCCGCGCCGGGTTGATCATTGTGCGGGTGAAGCGGCAACCATCCGCGTGCGGCTCGACGTCGTAGCGCACGATGATCGGGCCGATGAATTCGGCCGCGGTCTCGCCGATCCACAGCCGCGCCGGGGCGCTTTCGGTGACGGTCCAGTCGAGCACCACCTCGCCGGTGCGCGTGCGCCAATGCTCGCGGAAAGTGTCACCCTTGACCAGGGGGCGGTCGGGGCTCTCCAGGTGGTGCGATGCGGCAATCCACTCGGGCCAGGAATGCGGGTTGGAGACGTAGTCGAGCACCGCACCCGGCTCGACCTGGATGTCGATGCTGTGGCTGCGCTCGAAGGCGCTGGTATCGCTCATGGCGGGCTCCGTTCGCTGAAACGGCCGCGAGTCTAGCGCGATCCGGTTCGATCGTCACCGCCGCGACGGGGTGGACCGGAAAGGCCGCCGGATCAGCGGCGGTTCAACCGCCGGGACAGCGCGTATCTTGCCTGCAGGAAATGGCGCTTGGCCTTGCCCAGGCCGGGCGGCGCGGTTTGGTAGGCCGACGGAATCCTTGGTTCCGGTTCCTCCCGCGCCTCGGCTTCGCCGCGCAGGTCCTCGCGCAAGGTCAGCCGGGTGATCCGCGGCGTGACCGGTGTTTCGACACAGATGTCGGCGAAGCCGTAGCTTCGCTGCGGCGTCCGGTCGACGTTCCTGTATTCGTACCTCAGCCGGCGCTGCGCGGCGCCGGGACGGCCGTGGGTCAGGTGATAGGTATTGCCGACCTTGCGCACCCGCTTGGTGTGGTCGAAGAAGGTCAGGCACAGGATGCCGTCGATGTGCAGGTTGGTGAACGGCAAATCCTCGCGGCATCCGCCGAGCCGGTCGAACATCTACTTGGCGCAGAAAAAGAAGTCGCCCAAGGCGGCCGGGTAGGGCGGCGCATCGTAGGCGTAGAAGTCGGTCAGGTCGGTGCGGTTGACGTCGGTTTCCGATTCGATGTCGATCCAGCCGGCACGGTAGAAGGTCCCCGGATCGAAATCGCCCGTCTGCAGAAAGTCGAGGATGTCGTCACCGAAGAAGTTGTCCGGATTCATCAGCAACAGCCAGTCGCCGCGCGCCTGCCGGGCACCGATGTTCTTGGCCTGGTATTCGAACACCTTGAGGTGGCGGTTGCCGCTGATCAGCCGGTGCACCAGGCCGTCGACGACGAAACAGCGCGCCTGCGGGATTGCCGTCGCGACCTTCTCGGAGAGCAGCGGTTCCTCCTCGATCGGGTTCCATTCGACGAAGATCAGTTCGGCCTCGACGCCGCGCTCGGTCAACCGGCGCATGTTGTGGTGCGCCGTGCTCAGCAGCCGCTGCTCGAAATCGCCGCCGTAGTTGTCGTTGCGGCCGACGAAGACGATGGAGATCACGCGCGCACTCTCTTCACGTAGGCTTCGTAGGCGAGACGGGTCCGCTCCGGCCAGAAATGAGCCGGGTCATAGGTACCGCCGATGATGGCCGCGACCAGCTCTTCGCTTCGCCGGTAGCCGAGGAACTCGTTGACCATGTCCCTGGTCAGGTCGTGCGGGTGGCGCTCATGGCGCACCGAAGGTGCCGCGTAGGCGACCTTGAAGCCGAGCGACTGCACGTGATAGGCGGCCCAGATGTCGTCCATGCGGCCGATCCCGGGCAGCACGCAGTAGGACATCAGGGCCTCACGGCTGAACAAGGTGTTCTGCGAGTTGAATGGGCCGACGGCGCTGGAGGCGAACGGGAATGCACCCGGATCGAACTCGACCGACGGGCCGTGTTCGAGCCGGCAGACGGCGTCCACGTCGGGGTCGTCGTCCCAGAAATCGGCCTGGATGTCGATCCGTACCGGCGTCACCTCGGCCTCGCCATAGTCGCGCGTGCGCAGAAGCTGCAACGGGTAGCCGCGGTGCCACAGGTGGCCGTGTCCGGCGGCGCCGATCGGATCGAAGCAGCCGTTGGCGGCGTGAAAGGTCTTCAGCTCGACCGTCTGCCCGATCATCAGGTTCCGGCCCCAGGTGTCATAGGGAATGTTGTCGTCATCGATCGACGCGATCACCTCGGCACCTAGATCGAGAGCCAGCACGAATCCCAGGTTGCGCCGCTGGATGCAATTCCAGCCGGTCAGCTCGGACAGGTCCGGCGCCAGGCGTTCCTGCTCCGCGGGAGACAAATAGATCCCGTTGGCCAGTCGGTAGTCTTGCGGTGTCTTCCGGTCGCCGACCACGATCAGGGTTCAATCCACCAGGGCATCGAAGCGTGCGATCGCTTCGGTCGGGGGATGAATGGTGGTGGTGACGATGTACTTGTTTCGCGCGGTCACGTGCGGCTCCGGATCGGTCGCTGACTCGGGTTTGTGGGATTGGGGGTTAACGTTCTTCCGCCGACGGGCGTGCGTTCAGAAGCCGCGAAATCGCGTATCGGGCCTGCAGGAAATTCCGCTTCAGCATGCGCAGGCCGGGCGGCGCCGGGCGGTAAACCGCCGGTACCCGGGGGTCCACCGGTGCCCGCGCGCGCGCTTCCCGCGCAAGCGGATCGGGCAGGGACAGACGCGTGATGCGCGGAGCGAGCGGTGTCTCCAGCAGCAGGGAGTCGAACCCGTAGGTCCGCTGCGGCGTGCGGTCGACCTGTTTCCACTCGAATTTGACCCGCCGCTTGGCCTGCTGCTCGCGGCCGTGGGTCAGGTGGTAGGTATGGCCGATCTTGGAGACCCGCTTGGTGATGTCATAGAAGGCCTGGACCAGAATGCCGTCGACGTGGGTGTTGGAGAACAGGATGTCCTCGCGATAGCCGTCGACCCGGTCGAACAGCGTTTTGGCGCAGAGCACGAAATCGCCGGACGCGCCGGTGTAGGGCGGGCGGTTCCAGGCGAAGTGGTCGTTCATGTCGGCGCGGTTGACGTCGGCCGCCGTCTCGATGTCGATCCAGCCGGCGCGATAGAAGGTCTGCGGATCGAACTCGCCGCGCTGCAGGAAATCCAGGATGTCGTCGCCATAGAAGTTGTCCGGATTGCTGAGCAGCAGCAAGTCGCCGCGAGCATGGCGCACACCTATGTTCTTGGCGTGGAACTCGTACACCTTGATGAAGCGGTTTTCGCTGATCAGGTCGTGCAGCGCGCCATCGACGACCAGGCAGCGCGCCCGCGGGATCGCTTCGGCGACCTTGAGCGACAGCAGCGGTTCGTCCTCGATCGGGTTCCACTCGACGAAAACCAACTCGGCGTCGATGCCGCGGCGCTCGAATTCGGCGAAGTTGTTGCGTGTCGTCGACAGCAGCCTTTCTTCAAAATTGCCGCCGTAATTGTCGTTGCGGCCGACGAAGACGATCGAGATCAAGCTTTCACCCTCTTGATTAAGGCTGTCGCTGCTTCCGCGCGCGGCGGGCCCTCGATTTGAATCCGCGGCAAGAAGCGAGTCAATCGAATTCGCCAACCCGATTTGGCCGTCCAAAAGCGGCCAACGCGGCATTGACAAGTCCCTGCGCAGCCCGTATTTTCCGCCCCGCAGGCGCCCCAGCGGTTCTTCGAGTGGGGCGCCGAGCTTTTCGAGGATGAAGTCATGAAGATCAGAAATTCGCTCAAGTCGGCGAAAACCCGGGACAAGAACTGCGTCGTCGTACGCCGCAAGGGCCGCGTCTACGTCATCAACAAGCGCAACCCGCGGTTCAAGGTCCGCCAGGGCTGAGCCTTTCCGAACGGAACATGCCGCCGCGCGCAGAGCCCGCCGCCGCGACGTCCTGAACCGCGCCGTCCGGCGCGGTTTTGTTTTGCCGGATCCTCGGTCCAGGTTCCTGAAAACACGGCGCATCACCTCCACGATGCGGAATTGACGCCGCCCCGACACCCCGGGAGCGGCTTTTTTGGTTCTCCCGGGCGCCGTTTTCGCGTACAACAGCGCCCGGAAACGGCCCACGAGGGGGGGACGTGTTCCCGTGTTTTGGCGAATGCCCCGTGCATCGGCTAAAGTGACACCATTGGGACACATCGAGGAGACCCTCGCATGCAAATGCCGGAACCCGATGCCGGGGTGATTGCCCGGCGCGATGACATCATCGCGGCGCTCGGCCGAATCCTTCCCGAAGACAACCTGATCGTCGATGAAAGCGAGCTGCGCGCCTACGACTGCGACGGCATCACCGCCTATCGCCAATTGCCGCTGATCGTCGCGCTGCCGGAAACCGTCGAGCAGGTGTCGCAGATCCTGCGCTATTGCGGCCGGGAGGGGGTCAAGGTGGTGCCGCGCGGCGCCGGCACCTCGCTGTCGGGCGGGGCGTTGCCGCTGGCCGACGGCATCACCCTGGCCATGGGCAAGTTCAACAAGATCCTGGAGATCGACTACGACAATCGGTGCGTCGTCGCCCAGCCCGGGGTCACCAACCTGGGCATCACCACCGCGGTGCAGGACGACGGCTTCTATTATGCGCCCGATCCGTCGAGCCAGATCGCCTGCTCGATCGGCGGCAACGTCGCCGAGAACGCCGGCGGCGTGCACTGCCTGAAATACGGCCTGACCGCGAACAACATCCTCGGCGTCGAGATGGTGCTGATGGACGGCGAGGTGATCCGCCTTGGCGGCAAGCACCTGGACGAGGGCGGCTACGACCTGATGGGCATCGTCACCGGCTCGGAAGGACTGCTCGGCGTGATCACCGAGATCACCGTGCGCATCCTGCAGAGCCCGGAGACGGCGCGGGCCCTGCTGATCGGCTACGACACCGCCGAGGCCGCCGGCGACTGCGTCGCCAAGGTCATCGGTGCCGGCATCATTCCGGCCGGCATGGAGATGATGGACAAGCCGGCGGCGGCGGCGGCCGAGGCCTTCGTCAACGCCGGCTATCCGCTCGACGTCGAGGCCCTGCTGCTGGTCGAGCTGGACGGCCCCGAGGTCGAGGTCGATGATTTGATCGGGCGGGTCCAGGCGATCGCCCAGGAAACCGGCGCGGTGTCGGTCAAGGTCAGCCAGAGCGAAGCGGAGCGGGCCTCGTTCTGGGCCGGGCGCAAGGCCGCCTTTCCCGCCGTCGGCCGGCTGTCGCCGGACTACTACTGCATGGACGGCACGATCCCGCGGCGCCAGTTGCCGACGGTTCTGAACCGCATGCGCGAGATGTCGGAGCATTATGGGCTGCGCCTGGCCAACGTGTTCCACGCCGGCGACGGCAACCTGCATCCGCTGATCCTGTATGACGCCAACGCGCCGGGTGAGCTGGAGCGGACCGAGGAATTCGGCGCCGACATCCTGCGCCTCTGTGTCGAGGTCGGCGGGGTCTTGACCGGCGAGCATGGGGTCGGCGTCGAGAAGCGCGACCTGATGCCGGAGATGTTCGGCGACGAGGACATCAAGCAGCAGCAGCGGCTGAAATGCGCCTTCGACCCGGACCAGCTGCTCAACCCGGGCAAGGTCTACCCGACCCTGCACCGATGCGCCGAACTCGGCCGCATGCACGTCAACCAGGGGCAGCTGCGCTTCCCCGACCTGCCGCGCTTCTAAGGGGGAGAGGGCACCAATGGAAGGCAAGACTCTCCGCCCGGAGAACGAGGAACAGCTGCGCGCCGCGGTCGAATGGGCGGTCGCCGAAGGAGCGACGCTCGACGTCGCCGGGCAAGGCAGCAAGCGCGGTCTCGGCCGTCCGGTCGCGGCCGACTATCGGCTCGAGACCAGCGGCATCACCGGCGTCGTGCTGTACGAGCCCGAGGAACTGGTGATGACCGCGCACGCCGGCACGCCGATGGCCGAGGTCGAGGCACTGCTTGCGCAGCGGGCGCAGCGGCTGGCCTTCGAGCCGGCCGACCTGGGGCCGCTGTGGGGGCAGGAGCCGGGGCAGGGCACGCTGGGCGGCGCCTTCGCCGCCGCCCTGGCCGGACCGGCGCGGCTGCGCTACGGCGCCGCCCGCGATCACCTTTTGGGCTTCCGCGGCGTCGGTGGCGGCGGCCAGGTGTTCAAGTCGGGCGGCCGGGTGGTCAAGAACGTCACCGGCTTCGACCTCTCCAAGCTGATGGCCGGCTCGATGGGTACATTGGGGATCATGACCGAACTGTCGGTCAAGGTGCTGCCGCGGCCCGAAAAGACCCGCACGGTGCTGCTGCTCGGCTGCGACGACACCGCCGCCGTGGCGGCGATGTCGGCGGCCATGCGCAGCCCCTACGACGTGATCGCGGCGGCGCACCTGCCGGCGGCGGTGGCGGCGCGCTCGGGCGTTTCCTACGTCGCCGAGGCCGGCGCCGCGGTCACCGCGCTGCGCCTCGAGGGGCCGGGCCCGTCGGCCGAGTTCCGCTGCGGCGAGCTGCGCAGGCTGCTGGCGGCGCACGGCGAGACCGAGGAACTGCACGGCCGGAACAGCGAGGCACTGTGGCGCGAGGTGCGCGGCGTCGCCTACTTCACCGGCGATGACCGCCAGGTGTGGCGGCTTTCCGTGCCGCCGACGAACGGTGCCGCCGCCGCCGGGATCGGGCGGAGGCTGGGCGGCGAGGCCTTCTATGACTGGGCCGGCGGCCAGGTTTGGATCGCGATCGATGCACGGCCGGACGCTTACCACGAAGCGATGCGTGACGCCGTCGCCGCGTCGGGCGGCCACGCCACCCTGGTCCGCGCCGCCGACGAGGTCCGCGCCGCGGTCCCGGTGTTCCAGCCGCAGCCCGCCGCCCTGGCAGCGCTGAGCGAGCGGCTGCGGGCGCAGATGGATCCCAAGGCTGTCCTTTCGCCCGGACGCATGACGGCGCCGGCCGGGGTGCCGGCCGGGGTGCCGGCCGAGGTAGAGGTCTGATCATGCAGACACGCTTCACCGCCGAACAACTGGCCCGGCCGCTGATCCAGGAAGCCGACGGCATCCTGCACAAGTGCGTGCACTGCGGCTTCTGCACCGCCACCTGCCCGACCTTCGTGCTGCTCGGCGACGAACTCGACAGCCCGCGCGGCCGCATCTACCTGATCAAGGACATGCTGGAGAACGACCGCCCGGCGACCGAGAAGGTGGTCAAGCACATCGACCGCTGCCTCAGTTGCCTGTCCTGCACCACCACCTGCCCGTCCGGCGTCGACTACATGCACCTGATCGACGGGGCGCGGGCGCATATCGCCAAGACCCATAAACGACCTTTGGGCGAGACGCTGCTCAGGCGCATGCTGGCGATGACCGTGCCGTATCCGAAGCTGTTCCGCCTGTCGCTGATCGGGGCGATGCTGGGACGGCCCCTGAAGGCGCTGATGCCGGGGCGGCTGAAGGGCATGGTCGGCATGGCGCCGAAGCGCCTCGAGTCGCCGTCGCGGGTCGACAAGCCGCAGGTCTTCCCGGCTGAGGGCCAGCGGCGCAAGCGCGTCGCGCTGATGACCGGCTGTGCCCAGCAGGTGCTGCGCCCGGCGATCAACGAGGCCACGGTCAGGTTGTTGCGCCGCCACGGCTGCGAGGTCGTGGTCGCCGCCGGCGCCGGTTGCTGCGGCGCCCTGGTGCACCACATGGGCGACGAGGAAGGCGCGAAGAAGGCGGCGCGGACCAACGTCGCCGCCTGGCAGGGGGTGGTGTATGAGGGTGGCCTCGACGCCATCGTCATCAACGCGTCCGGCTGCGGCACCACGGTCAAGGATTATGGCCATTTGTTGAAGGACGATCCGGCCTGGGCCGAGCGGGCGGAACGCATCGCCGGGCTGGCCAAGGACGTCACCGAAGTGCTGGCGGAACTCGAGCTCAAGCCGGTCGCGCGCGATGCCGATCCGGCAGTGACCTACCACTCGGCCTGCTCGATGCAGCACGGCCAGAAGATTACGGCGTTGCCCAAGGATCTGCTGCGCGGCGCCGGTTTCGCCGTTGCCGAACCGAAGGAAGGGCACCTCTGCTGCGGCTCCGCTGGCACCTACAACATGCTGCAGCCCGAATTGGCCGACCGCCTGAAGGAGCGCAAGGCGGCCAACATCGCCGCCACCGCGCCGGACGTCATCGCCACCGGCAACATCGGCTGCCTGGTGCAGATCGGCGGCGCCATCGAGGTGCCGGTCGTGCACACGGTCGAACTGCTCGACTGGGCCACCGGTGGGCCGAAACCGGAAGACCTGCGCGAAGATATGTAGCACCGGCGGTCGATTCGCCCGCCGGCGGCTCGGTTGTGCCTCCACGGCGGCGGCCGCGGGTCCGCGGGCCGGTGCTCGCCGTCGGCTTCAATTCCTTGAAATGAAAGAATAAATCGTCTGTGTTCCAGCTCTGGCTGCGGACTTGTTCCAGGTCGTGAAAAGAAGGGTTGAAAAGATGGCAGTTTCATGACAGAATTCAAATATTAGTACTATATGATATAAAGGCGAATTCCGCATTGAGAGGCGAGCCAATCGCCCGGCGGCTGGGGGTGTTCGCCGGGACCATGTTGTCGTGCATGGTCCGCTCGGGTTGACGACGAAAGCCCCGCAAGGGGGGGAGCAAGTCGCAATGGTCGCACGCGCCGTACGCCGTTTCTGCCTGAAGCAACGAATGGGCCCGCAACGCGGCCATCATCTTCGGCGCCGGGTTGTTTCTCGGGACGATCTGGTTTTCGATCGATTTTCAGACCGAGATCCTGCACTGGATCCACGAAAACATGCTGCTCAATCTGGCTCTGCTCGGCGCCGTCAGCGCGCTGAACCTGGGCCTGATCTTCGGCTCGCTGTTCCTCGGTTTCACCGAGTGCGAGGTCGAGGAGCAGTACCGCGACCACGTCTACCACGGACGACGCAGCGGCAACCCGTTCCTGCCGGGCATCACCCGCTGGATGGACCACATGGGCAACAAGCGGCCGCCGAAATAGCCGCGGCGCGCCTGCGTCCCGTCCGTCGATCCTGCGCGACCGTGTCGTCGCGCGAATCTGCCGTGATTTCAGTGACCTCTGGCGTGGCGCAGCTTGTTACGTTATCGTGACAACGCCGATTCGGCCGGACCCCGCAAAGGGGCTGGCGGGGCGGCCGGTCGACCGCGAGGGCGGACTACAACGGGGCGCAAAGAACGAGGGGATCGAAATTGGGGGAACCCATGGGCAACCTGTCGCGCGAGCGAAGGACGGCGGCGCTTATCGTGCGCGCGTCGGCTTCGGCGCTGTTCGCGTTGGCCCTGATCTCCGGCGCCGCCGGCGCCGCCGACGTGCCGGTGCCCGGCAACTACGGCGAGTCCCTCGACTGGTACGAACGCGCCGCCGACGCCGGCAATCCGAAGGCCCAGTATCTGCTCGGCGTGCTGATCGAATCCGGCCAGCGCGGCGCCGTCGACCCTGCCGACGCCGCCGCCTGGTATGCCAAGGCCGCCGCTGGCGGGCACGCGGCGGCGCAGCTGCGCCTGGGACAGATGTTCTACGCCGGGCGCGGCGTCGGGCGCGACCTGGCGCAGGCGCGGCGCTGGTACGCCGCCGCCGCGCAGGGACTGGACGCGGCCCGCTATGCCCACGCGCTGATGCTGGAGCGCGGCCAGGGCGGCCCGCGTGACGCCACCGCCGCGGCCCGCGCCTACGAGGTCGCGGCGACCAACAGCCACCTGCCGTCGCGGGTCAACCTGGCCATGCTGATCGCCCGCGGCGACGGCGTCGTGCGCGATCCGGTGCTGGCGCTGGCCTGGCTGGTCGCCGCCGAACGCGATGGTCAGCAGGGCCTCGGTCCGCTGCGCGACGCGCTCGCCGCCGAACTCAGCGCGGCGCAGCGCGACACCGCCCGCGACCTGGCGGCACAGGTACCGAAAGCCGTGGTCAAGGCGCCGCCGGCCGCGCCCGCGCAATAGCCGCCGGATCCGGCTCCCGCCCCCCTTGACTGCGCTCGGCTTTGGACGTATACGCTCATGTCCGCGGCGCCCACCGGCCCTGTCAGGGTCGTGAAATCCGGCGCCGGTCCTTGGGGCGGAGTAGCTCAGCTGGTTAGAGCAGCGGAATCATAATCCGCGTGTCGGGGGTTCGAGTCCCTCCTCCGCTACCACTTAAGGCCCTGAAAATGCTATGATTTTTGGGGCCTTCGCTTTTCTGGAAAACGCGGTTTTCCAAGTATCCCGCGGGTGGTTTTCCAAAACGCCCCTCATTTGTGTAGCGCGCCAAATGGTTTTGGTGTCAGTGACACATGGTTTTGTCGCAAGAACCGATGCTGTAGCGGCGCAAAGATTACAGGTCTAGAGCACATTTGACGAACGTAGAATCGTTTTTAACCGATGTCTGATTCCCTGCCCTGGTGTTTTTAGCCAGGGAGGTTTTCATGGGCTGGGCGTACGGGATTGATCTTCGGCAG
>Ga0056109_1000312_pt1 | contig 16861 bp, 12 predicted proteins | sample WorMetG1BERMUDA2_FD_80077 | JGI IMG/M metagenome (GOLD analysis project Ga0056109, IMG submission 80077) | Marine gutless worms symbiont microbial communities from Max Planck institute for Marine Microbiology, Germany - Inanidrilus... ...
AGCGGTTACAGAATCGACCAACCGGTTCACAGCCACAGTTTCGGGCACAGGGAGTGTTGTGCTGACCAACGCCGGGGGTGAGGTTCTGGAGACTCTTTCTCTGACAGTGAGCAACTCCGGAGTTGTTGCGTCGATACAGCTCCGGACAGCCCTGGATAATGGGGGGGTTGCAGTGGATGCTGTGACCCTCGAAGCAGGGGCTGTGACGAATCTTTACGCCGCCTCCTATGATGCCTCAGGGAATTTTATTGCTAATATTTCGGTCTACTCCGGAAGCACAAATAGTACAGTGCTTCGCCTTGCGACCAATATATTAGAGAATGATCCCGGATTGATGGGGTGGACTGCAGGGACTGGAGCATTGTATGTGACCAATGGTGCAGTTGTGGCCAATATTCAGGTTACCGTGGTTCCAGGTCCCTTTCAATATGTGCGCATCGCGACAAACGCCAGCGGTGATCCAGCTGCAATTGTCAATTTTCTTCAGAGGACGACAGATGAGAATGCGGCGCTGTTTGCCCTGGGGTTTGATGCGGCAGGAAACTATATCGAAACTGTGCCTGGCGATTGGACACTGGTCAACAATCCCGGCAGATTCCTGGGAAGCAGTACAGGTGCGCGCGGGGTGATAATAGATCCGACCAATGCAGTGACAAACGGGCGGATAGAGGTGCAGTATGACGGAACCAATGACGCTCTGGATGTTTTCCGGGTTGATCCTGGAGCTGCCGCGAATGTTGTTATTGTCACTAACGCAACAACCCGAACCCCGGCTGCTGCGCAAGAATTTGAGCCGGCTGATACAGAGACCGTGTATGCGGTAGCCTATGATGCAGACGGCAACTATTTAGGTCTGACCAATGTGTCCTGGGTCCTCTCCGGCAGAATAGGGGACCTCTCGCTGACTAACGGGGATACTACGGAGTTCACTGCCTGGATAGTGGGAAGCGGCACATTGACCGCTTCGAATGCAATCGGGACCTATTCCGTGCCCTACACTGTGACGAGCCCTGGAGTCAGCGTTCTCAGCCTGACAACAAGCTTACCGGTCCCCGGGAGGATCGTGCACAATCAGGAAGCTGTGGTGTATGTCACTGTAACGAATAATAGTGGGGGGACCTATTCCTATACAGGTAATCAAACCACATTGGTTTTTCGAACCAATACTGTTCTGGATGCCGTTGTCGCTGTTGGTGATGTCCGTCCGGATGCGCTCAATGCAACCACTATCCCTGCTAATAGTTCTGTGCAACTGCTCTATCGGTTCACGCTCACTCCTGCATACGGGTACTCTGCGGCTATTGTTTCTCTCAAACTGGGTGGAGAACTGGATGGAAATGGGTTGAATCAGGACAGCTATAATCTACCGGATAATGTTTCGCAGACCTTGACTGTTTCCAGACCTGCTTCCTGGCAGCTCAAGTTTTCTGCACCGGAATATGTACTCCCGGGAAGTTCGTTCAATGTGACGCTCACAGTTTCCAACACAGGGGAGGCCCGGATCAGCAACGTTTCTCCTCGGAATTTTGTTCTCTCAAGCGGGACCGCCTTCACGGTGAATCGCACGCCTGTTGCTCCGGTGACGATTGCCCCTGGCGCTTCTGCCGTTCTTACCTGGAATTATACTGTAAATGCCGGAACCAGTGGCCTGTCCGTGCAATTCAATGGTGAGATTGAGGGGATGGATGAAGTCCTGCAGAGCGCAATGCCGGAGATAGCCTATAATGCCATAGTGACTGTCATTGATACCCTTTCCGCTGCTCTGGTGGTGGATTCGGTGCCGAATCCGGCCCCCACGACTGTGGAGGGTGCTAGAAAACTGCTCTTCACGCTTAATCTGAGCAACACGGCCCACAGTTCGATACCGGACTTCAATATCAGTAATATCAACTTTTCTGTAATGGATAAGGATGGGCAGTCCATTTCCGCCAATTCCGTGCTCGGTGGCCTGGAATTGAGAACCAATGGACAGGTGATAGCTTCTGCGGCTTCAATCGGGACTGAGGGAACGGTCGGTGTGACTATCCCATCGCTCAGCCTGGCGAGTGGTGCCGCTACTTCTGTGGATGTCTATGGGTTAATCGCGCAACCTGTAACAGAGACCGGATTCCAACTGAGTATTTCTGGAGCCTCGAATTTCCTTGTCTATATTGAGGGCGCTTCCCCGGTGCCTGTGGAAGTGGTTGATACTGCCGGGCAAGAGATCGTCGAGATCTCTTCCACCTGGATAGTGATTAAAAAGGCCGGATTCAGCGAATCTCTCTCCAGTTATCCTAACCCCTTCTCTCCTTCACAGGGAGCGGTGAAAATTGATTTCTATCTGGATAGCGACTCCCGCGTTTCAGTGAAGCTGTATACTGTGACCGGAAGTCATGTGAAAACCCTTGCCGGCAAACAGCTGTACCCGGAAGGATTAAATACGCTGCTCTGGTCCGGGTTAAATGGCAATGGAAAAAAGGTCCGCAATGGGGTTTATCTCTGTGTAATAAAAAACGAAAATACCGGTCAACAGGCTGTTCTCAAGATTGCGGTGGTGCGCTGATGAGGAGAATGAAAGCCAGCGAGTCAATGTGGAAGTTGCTGCGAAACTGTTCCCTTGCTGTGCTCCTGCTCTGTCCGCTGTCACTGATGGCGGATGGAAATAGCGGGACAGAAGATATTTTTGCCTATGGTGCGGGAGCCAGAGCAATTGCCATGGGGCGGACATTTGTCGGTCTGGCTGATGATGTCTCGACGATTTACTGGAATCCTGCTGGATTGTACAATCTCGATAAAAAAACCATATCTGTCTATTATTCTCAGCTCTTTGAGGGGAGTATGTACGGCTATATAGGGTATGTTCATCCGACTGTGGATTACGGGAGCTTTGGGCTGGGGGTCATGTCTCTCTATACAGGCGATATTCAGGGTTATGATTCCAGCAGCTATCAGCTCTCAACTTTCTCCAGTACGAAGATGAAGTTGATACTCAGCTACGCTAATCAACTGCCCTGGTTTCCTCTCTCTTTCGGGGCTTCTGTTAAAATGAATCTGAGTTCAATAGAGAGTTATTCAGCGACATCCATTAATTTTGATCTGGCGCTTCACTATAACTTCCTCAAGCGCTTCTTTAAAGAGCGGGTAGCAGGTAGGGGGGATGATGATACGGAATTTCAGATTGGGCTCGTGTTCCACAATCTGCTGAATAAAATCGGGGAGCGGCTGAATCTGGAGGAGGATGAGGAGAACTATACATTGGTGATTGGCGCTTCTTTTTTGAAACGTCTCAACCCTATCATCGCCACCCGTATCCTGGCGGATTTTTCCTTGTTTGAAAAGCGTCCAATGATCTTTTCTCTGGGTGCTGAGATAACATTGTATCGAGACTATTTTGTACGGTTTGGTTTTGCGCTTGAGTCCGGGTTCAGTTTTGGAGGGGGAATTCGTCTTGCAGGATGGACTTTTGACTATGCGCTGGGGTTCCGCGAGCTTGGCGCTGCTCATAATGTTTCGCTCACCTGGCGGTTTGGTAAAGGGAGAGTGGATCTGCTCCGTGCCAGAGAGAAAGTCGTCAGGAAGAGGATTCGTAAGAATATTTTGATAGAGCGATCGAATCAGGAGAAAAAATATTCCAGAATAATCACGAAAAAAGAACAGGATTTCAGCAAGAATATTCGTAAAAAAGATGAGATTATCAAACAACGGGACAGGAGGATTGCTGCAATCGAGAGAGAGCGCAAGGAGCAGTTGAAAAAGGTGGAACAGCGGATCCAGGCACTCAAACAGCGCAGCGATGAGCGGCTGGCTCGATACAGGGAGCGTCTTGAGAGAACTATCAGAGAGAATACCAGGCAGATTCAGGCTATCCAGAAGCAGCGGGATGCAGAGGTGAAAAAACTGAAGGCGGATATGGCAAAACAGGCGCAGTTACTTGATGCTGCTTTCGCAAAAAGGATGGGTAATCTCGAGGATGCCTACAAGAAGCGTCTCGCCGGTATCAGTCTGACCAACCAGATGGCCCGTAAGCAGCTCACTCTGAAGTATGAAAGGGAGAAGGGAATTCTCAAGCAGCAGGAAACCGATAAAGCGAAAGAGTACATGAAAGGGCTTGAGGAATTCTTCAGGGGTGCATATGACAGGGCGCTGACCCATTTTCGCAATGTTCTCAGGCGGGATCCCGGGTACGCAGACGCCAGAGAATATATGAACAAGATTCAGGCTCAGGGCAGGGATATTGCATCGTACAGCAAGCAGATACTCCGCTATTACAGGCAGGGTGTCGGTCACTATCTTGCCGGAAGGCACCAAAGAGCGATCGCGATCTGGCAGGAGATTTTGAAAATTGATCCCTATAATAAGCTGGCTTTGAAAAATATTGAGATGGCGAAGAAGCGGCTGCATCTTCTGAAACAGTATAACAAAAAGAGGTAACGGGTCAGCCTTTGCGTTTCTCAGGTAGTGGAATGCATCGCTGATGATGGGTATGGTCTATTTGTCGAATTTGAGGACCATAGCCGTCATTCTTTTGCTTCAAACAGGATTTTATCATATATAATATATGCTATTCTTCTTGTTTTTCGATCCGTTTTTTTTTAGAATTCAGGCGGGTTGGGAGAATTTCATCTGATTTCAAGCTGCAATGCGAGGGTTCCATGTTATGGTTAATGAAGGCCTGAAACTGATGTTTCTCGGAATGGCCGGAGTATTTCTTTTTCTTATGCTCCTGGTTGTTATCATTTCTGTAGTTGCTTTTTTCTTTAAGAAATTTTATAAAACTGAAACTGTAACTGCCGGAGCAGGAGGGATCCCCCGGGGGCATATCGCCGCTATTTCAGCTGCTGTAGCCGCATATTTGAATATCAGGTCTTGCGGTTAATCACGGTTTAAAATTAGCGAGAAAAGCGCTATATAGGGAAGAGGACAGGTAAATGGCTAATGCATTGAATATCACCGATGTCATTCTTCGTGATGCGCATCAGTCGCTGCTTGCGACCAGAATGCGTGTTGAAGATATGCTTCCGATTGCGGATAAACTGAATGAAGCAGGCTACTGGTCTCTGGAGAGCTGGGGCGGAGCTACTTTTGACTCCTGTATCCGGTTCTTGAATGAAGATCCGTGGGAAAGGATCGCGCTCCTCAAAAAAGCTATGCCTGACACAAAAATGCAGATGCTGCTGCGGGGGCAAAACATCCTTGGATATCGCCACTATGCGGATGATGTGGTTGAAGCGTTTGTTAAAGAAGCTGCTCAATATGTTGATGTTTTTCGTATTTTTGATGCGCTTAACGATATCCGGAACCTTCAAACCGCCATTAAAGCTGTTAAGGACAATGGCAAGCATGCTCAGGGAGCTGTTTCCTACACCACCAGCCCTGTCCATACTGTCGAACTTTTTGTCAAACTGGCTCAGAAACTGCAGGAGATGGGGTGTGACTCCATCTGTATCAAGGACATGGCCGGTCTCTTAACTCCGGTTGTTGCATTTGATCTGGTTTCCAGTCTCAAGAAAAATCTCGATATCCCGATCAACCTCCACTGCCACGCTACAACAGGGCTTTCCACCACAGCTATTTACAAAGCTGCTGAAGCTGGCGTTGATATTGTCGATACAGGGATTTCCGCTCTTTCGCTTGGAAGTGCTCATACTCCGACCGAAACCGCGGTTGCTATGTTCCAGGGTACAGACCGGGATACCGCCCTTGATATGAAGCTGCTGCAGGAAATTGCGAGTTACTTTAAAGAAGTGCGCAAGAAATACGCCCGGTTTGAAAGTTCTTTTGTGGGAGTGAACACCAGGATCCTGATGAGTCAGGTGCCAGGCGGGATGCTTTCCAATCTGGAAAATCAGCTGCGCCAGATGAATGCACTGGATAAGCTCGATGCGGTAATGGATGAGATCCAGCTGGTGCGTAAGGACTTCGGTTATCCGCCGCTTGTAACACCTTCCAGCCAGATTGTTGGAACACAGGCTGTGTTCAATGTGCTTAACGGCCGCTATAAAACCATCACCAGAGAGAGCAAAGGGCTACTCCGTGGTCAATACGGGGCCTGTCCTGGTGAGATTAACGAAGATGTACGTAAAATGGCGCTCGGTGATGAGCAGCCTATCACGCACCGGCCTGCTGACGATATCCCCAATGAGCTGGAAACTCTCAAGAAAGAGATCGGAAGCAAAGCGACTGATATCAAGGATGTGCTCACCTACGCCCTTTTTCCGCAGGTTGCGGAGAAATTTTTTGAAACCCGTGGCAAGAAGATTGAAGAGCCGGCAGCAGCTGCTGCACAAGAAGCGGCAGCTGCCGCACCAGCTGTTTCCGGAGATGCGATGGACTTCGCGGTTGTGGTTAACGGCATCAATTATGATGTTACAGTTATTCCGGGCAGGGGCGCTTCTCATAAGATTTCTCAAGTCACTCCCGCTCCAGCAGGCGCGACTCAGAAAGACACGGTGACCCCGGGCGGAAATAAAGTTAAATCTCCGCTTCCCGGGGCCATTGTCAGGGTCAATGCCAGGGACGGTGACTCTGTCTCTGAGGGCGATACAATTATGATGATTGAAGCGATGAAGATGGAGACTGCGATTACAGCACCTGTTAGCGGGACTATCGCTTCCATCAATGTTGCTGTCGGGGATTCTGTTAAGACAGACGATCTTGTGGCTACTATTGATTGAAGAACGGGAACAGTTACTGATATGAAAAAAATGACGCTGAGGAAGGTGTTTCTGCTGCTGTTTGTCTGTATTGCGGCTTCGGCGTTCGTTTTTCAGTTAAGCGGTGTCGGGGTGACCAATGCCCTGGCAGCTGCTGAATCGAAAATGGATGCTGCAACCAGTACATCAGCAGTAGATAAGAAAGGGCCCGTTTCCGCTCTGCAGAGGAGCCCTGAAATATCCGCTCTCTTGAAGAAACTCTCGAACAGTACCGGCCTTGCCAATATGGATGGAGGTCAGGTGGCCATGATTCTGGTAGGTTTTCTGCTGCTCTATCTGGCGATCTCCAGAGGGTTTGAGCCTTTGCTTCTGGTGCCGATCGGTTTCGGAGCGATCCTCTCCAATATCCCCCTTGCCGGGATTTCCGGCCCGGAAGGTCTGATCGGGATGCTCTACACTGCTGGAGTGAAGACAGGCGTTTTCCCGTTGTTGATTTTTATGGGTGTAGGCGCTATGACCGATTTCGGGCCTCTGATCGCGAATCCTGAAACTGCTCTGCTGGGGGCGGCGGCTCAGTTCGGGATATTTTCCACTCTGCTTGGTGCGCTCGCACTGAGTGATATGGCGCCGGGGATATCCTTCTCTCTTAAACAGGCCGCTTCTGTCGGGATCATCGGTGGAGCGGATGGACCGACCGCGATCTTCGTGACCTCCAGACTGGCTCCTGAATTGCTTGGGGCGATTGCGGTTGCCGCCTATTCTTATATGGCGCTGGTGCCGATCATCCAGCCGCCGATTATCAGGCTTCTGACCACGAAAAAAGAGCGGAAGATCAAGATGACCCAGCTGCGGCATGTTTCAAAGACAGAGAAAATTTTTTTCCCGCTGATTATTCTCACCTTGACTCTTGTGCTTCTCCCTGATGCTGCACCGCTGATCGGGATGCTGATGCTGGGGAACCTTTTCCGGGAGTCCGGGGTTGTGGACCGGTTATCTGATACTGTCCAGAATTCCCTGATCAATGTTGTGACTATTTTTCTCGGTCTTGCTGTCGGCTCCAGGCTGCAGGCTGATAAATTTCTCAAAGGAGAAACTCTGGGTATTCTACTCCTTGGTCTGATCGCATTTTCCATCGGTACTGCAACAGGCGTTCTGCTGGGTAAGCTGATGAACAAGCTCAGCAGGGGTAAGGTCAATCCGATGATCGGCGCAGCCGGTGTATCTGCTGTGCCGATGGCTGCGCGGGTTGTCAATGGTGAAGGGTTGAAAGAGGATAAAACAAACTTTCTCCTTATGCACGCCATGGGTCCCAATGTCGCTGGAGTTATTGGTTCTGCGGTCGCAGCCGGTGTGTTGCTCGCTGTCCTTGGTAAATAGCGTAGCGTAGATGGTGGTGTAACAGGGCGGATCTTTCGCCCGTTTTTTCCTTTTACTTTGTTGAAGGAGTTGTCTCATGAAAGAATTGCAGAATAGACAGAGTGGCATTCTGTTTCATCCCAGCTGTTTTCCGAATGACCGTGATGCTATCGGAACTCTGGGAGATTCCGCCTACGCTTTTGTGGACTGGTTGGCGGACAGGGGGCAGAAGTTGTGGCAGATCCTCCCGCTTAATCCAACCGGGTATGGGGATTCTCCTTATGCGAGCTTCTCTGCATTTGCCGGTAATCCGTATCTGATTGATCTTATTCGTCTGCATAAGGCCGGCGATCTTGTTGATGAGGACCTTGCCGGTTACCGTCCTCCAGCAAGCTCTGCAGCAAGTGTACATTTTGGCTGGCTGTATGATAATAAATACTCCATTCTGCTTAAGGCTTTTGAGCGCTTCACGCTCAAGGGTAAGGGGAAGCGGAAAATCGCCTTTGAGAAGTTTTGTGAAACTAATGCGGAATGGCTGGAAGATTATTCCCTGTTCATGGCGATCAAATGCAGCCACGGCGGGAAACCGTGGGGTGAGTGGGATAAGGACCTCAGAGACTACGGGAAAAAGATCAATCCTGATCAGGATATTATTAAAGAGGATTATGAATTTCAGAGATATCTGCAGTGGATCTTTTTTGAGCAATGGCTACAGCTGCGCAAGTACGCTAACGGGAAGGGGATAAAGATTATTGGCGATATGCCTATTTTTGTCGCCTACGATTCTTCGGATGTCTGGGCGCATCAGAATCTTTTCTTTCTTGATGAAAGCGGCCATTCGACTGTTGAGGCCGGTGTTCCGCCTGATTATTTTTCTGAGACCGGCCAGCTCTGGGGTAATCCGCTTTACAAATGGGATACCATGAAGAAGAATGGGTACACCTGGTGGGTCTCCAGAATCAAGACCCTGCTCAAGCTGTGCGACATTGTCCGTATCGATCACTTCCGCGCTTTTTCCCAGTACTGGGAGGTCCGGGCGGCTGAAGAGACGGCGATTAACGGTACCTGGGTTGACGGTCCGGGTGAATCTTTCTTTATCGCTCTCAATGGAGCGTTCGAGGACGGGATACCAATTATTGCTGAAGATCTGGGGCTGATCACTCCGGATGTTGAGAAGCTCCGGGATGATTTTTCCCTTCCAGGGATGAAAATTTTTGAATTCGCCCCCTGGGGCTCGGAGTTCTTTGAGAAAGACGGGACACAGTTTGAGTTTAAGGTGCATCGATATCTTCCGGAGAACTACCCGAAAAATTGTGTCGGCTATCTCGGTACTCACGATAACGACACTTTTTCAAGCTGGTATCGGAAACTCCCTGATAAGCAGCGGGAACATGTTAAAGCTTATCTCGGGGAACAGGATGAGCGGGTGGTGCTCTGGGCAGCCATAGAAAGACTCTGGAATTCAGATGCAAATATGGTTGTTGCTTCTGTTCAGGACCTGCTCGGACTCGGGGAAGAGGCGAGATTGAATACCCCTGGCACCTGTGGTACACATAACTGGTCCTGGAGACTGGAATCCCTGGATGCTCTTGATGAGCATGAGGTGGGCGCTAAACTGGAGTCCATAACCCGTGAGAGTGGACGATAGGCAGAAGCCCTCAGATGAGGGGCTTTTATATCGCTTCCTTTCTGGTGTCCGGGAGATGGCTTCGGGCGATGATTTCCGTGTGGGGAAGATGGAGCAGGTCCCGGAAGCGGCAGAGCTGTTTTGAATCCGCTTTGCGGAGCCCGGTAACCGCGCCCGGGCGGTCAAGGGTGTTAAGCTGTATTCTATCGGGCCGGATTCTGGTTATGATTCTCCGGAATTCCTCTATCTCTTCTTTGCTGTCATTTATTCCTGGAATGATGAAAACTTCAAGCCAGATGTTACCCTGAAAATTGTCTCTCAGCGAGATCAGGGCTTCCAGTATCGTGCTGAAATGGATATCCGGGTGAGGACGGTTGATTCTGTTGAAATTTGATTCCAGGGCCGTATCCAGAGACGGAAGGATAAGACTGAGGTTGTTCAGTTCAGGACGGATCGCCGGATCATTGAGGAACACGCTGTTCGTCAACAGCGCCTGGGGGATCTCCGGGTAGTCCGCATGGATGGTCCGGGTGAAGAGGGGGAAATCGAGTGAGAGGAGCGGTTCCCCGGAGCCTCCGAAGGTGATCCAATCCGGGGCCGGATTGGAGCTGAGGAATCTATCCACCTCTTCCAGCAGCTCTTCAGGGGGGAAGAACCGCTCTCTGGTTGCCGACAGGCGGGATGTTGTGCCGCATTCACAGTAGATGCAGTCAAAGGAGCAGGTTTTGTAACCCACCGGGTCGATCCCGAGTGAACAACCAAGACGTCTGGAGATTAGCGGACCGAATATATGTTTCACCTGTCACCCCTGTTGCTGATTCTGTAAAGATAGTTGTATGGGTGGTGTGTTGCCACCCTCAAGCGATTGACCGTGCTATTCTCTGCGTGTATCTTTCTCTGATTATGCTGCGTAAAGATCTATTCCTGACATTCACAGATCGGAATATGGTGCGCAAAGTAGCGCTGGAACTTGACGCGGCACAGAAGGCGCTGGCTGCCGCTTCTGCAGGGTATGGGTTTTTGAAGGGCTGTCTCGATCGGGGGATTTCCTGCCTTCGGTACGCCTGCTCCAGCAGCAGATTGCTGCCTCAGGCTGAAGGCTGGCTTGAAGCCGCGGAGCAGGCACTGGCTGTGCTGGAAAACAGAGGCCCCGGGATTTTGCTTTTTAAAGAGGTGAATCTCCTGTACTACGAGCTCGCTCAATACGCCAACATGCCTGTAAGCGAGCATCATTTCCATATAAGGGCAGGGGATGAGCCTGACAGAGAGCCGGATCGCTTCCCCTGTGTGGCGGTGCTTGACAATCTACGGTCTGCTTTCAATGTGGGGACGATTTTCCGGACAGCTGACGGTTTTGCTGCTGCGTTGCTCCTGCTGACAGGGATCACCCCGGGGGTGGATAATAAAAAAGTACAGAAGACATCTATGGGCGCCTGGGAATATATGCCATGGGAACGGGAGGTGAACGCGCTTTCCGCTGTGCGTACCCTGAAACAGCGGGGCTATGCAGTATACGCTCTGGAAACAGTAGAAGGGAGTGAATCCGTATTTGATTATACTCTTCAGTTTCCGATGGCTGTTCTTTTTGGTAATGAAGAGTTCGGTATACTTGAGGACGTGCTTGAGCTTGCTGACGGGATTCTCCGTATCCCGATGTATGGAAAAAAGAATTCTTTTAATGTCGGAGTGAGTTTCGGGATGCTCCTTTATGAAGCCAGACGGCAGTGGCAGGCTGCTATTTCGGGAGATTCCTGAGATAGAGTTTGCTGATATCCGGGAGGGATGGCTTGCCGAGCAGGAGCTGTACCGGGTTTCTCGCTGAGATCGCCTGTAACTTTAATTGCAGGATCTGGCCAGGGTCCAGTTTTTTCGGGACTGTTTTTCCTGAGGTGGATTTTACACTTTTAGCCCGGGCTCGATCAGTCGCTGCTTTTAATTTTTCCTCAATCTTATACTTCTTTACCCGGGTTACATCCTGCCGGCTGCTGTCCCGCAGTTTGTTGAGTTTTGCAAAATCTGTCTGAATCTGTCGTATCTTCATAGACTGCTCCTTTATTTCAGTATCGGCTGATTTATAGACAATGTATAGTAGAAACCGCTCTTCCTGGATCTACAGGGGGGCTGGAAATGGTCCGCAGATGTTAGAGATTTACGGTGGAAGTTGTATATTTCCGCTGAAGTCGTGTTGCATTAAATTTGTTTCTGATACTGCTCTATGATATCCTCTGGCAGGGAGCGGATTTCTCAGTGAGATAGCGGAGGGGTGCTTCTTCACGGAAGAAGTTGCAGTTCGTGTTCCAGACAGCGCGCCTGTTGCTGATAATCATCTGAACTCTGTTATTTTGCTCTGCAGAAAGGAATGAGGATTGCGCGTCGATTTTTCAACAATAAAGCCTATCAACTACGGAGTACAGCTTGAGGCTGTTTCCGGTGAGAGGCGAGTGGTTATTGATTTTTATTCTCAGTCCAGAAAAAAACATGTTGTTGTCAAAGCCGGTGGTGATGAGGAGCTTTCCACAATAATTAATGGAAACAGCAGAGAAGTCCGCTCTTTACTGCTCAGCGCGGGACTGCCGCTTACCATGGAGCTGGATGCTCCGGAACAGGTAGCTCTTCCTGCTGGCGCTTCTGGTTCTATTCAGATATGGTCTGATGGGGGGAGTAAGCCCAATCCTGGTCCTGGAGGGTATGGGGTGCTTATCCGCTATCCGGATGGAAAAGAGCTGGAACTGGGCGGGTATGACGTGGATACAACCAATAACAGGATGGAGATGTCTGCGGTGGTTCGGGCTCTGGAAGAGACAGAGGAGAGCGCTCTCCCGCTTTTCATAACCGTGGACAGTACTTATGTGATGCAGGGGGTCACCGCATGGATAAAGGGGTGGAAGCAGCGTGGTTGGAAAACTGCTGCCGGCACTCCAGTGCGCAATCGTGATCTCTGGGAGCGGCTGCATGAATTGACATCTATGCGCAGTATCAGCTGGAACTGGGTCCAGGGACATTCCGGAGATGCAGAAAACGAGCGGGTGGACCGTATCGCAACAGAAGCGCGGCAGAATTGTGCGGAAATTCGCAGAGAATTGAAGGGTGTACGGTGAATTTTTACAGAGTTCGAAAACCGCTTATCGGAGCAGTGGCAGGGATTGTGCTCGCTGCTCTCATCCTGATAGTGATGAGAAGTACAGGCAGCAGGAAAAGGGATTTTTTCACTATACGATTTGTGATAGAGCCGATCCACGGCCGCTCTCTTTTTCTCGCCGGGTATCAGCTGAGGGGCCTGGATACGAAAGTCCAAACTGCCTATGCAGAGCTCGATCTGGAAACAGGAGTGATAGTCCAGGAAGAATATCGGGCCTGGAAGCGTATGGGGCAGAATGCAGCAAAAAATAACTACTCGTTCAAGGTAGAGGAGGATTTCCTTGTTATCGCTCCTATCGGAGGTTTGCCGGTGCGACACTATATTCTGGATCTCCCGGCCAGGGCGTTTCCCAGGTCAGGGCTGCTGGTGTCCGGATTCCACGGCAAACGTGGCCATTTCATGCGTATTCAGGGGCAGTACCCGGGTGGTGTGGTGGTCAGGGAGCCGAAACGTTTCCACCGTGGCGGTGGATTCTCCGACGGTTATTTCATTCTCAGTCCGGAGGGTACGGTGGGGGCGGAAATTGCACTGCCTGCTAATGGTGCTGTAATCAATCACAAAGTGCTTCACCTGACACGCCATGGAATACTGATTGTTGCGCAGAAAGACGGGAGGGGCGGTTCTATTCTCAAAGGGATAAGCGGCAGAACCGGGAAAACGCTGTTCAGGGTTGACTGACAGCTGCATGGATGAAGCACTCCCCTGAATACGGAAAAACCCCGGAGACCGGCCCTCCGGGGTGATTTTCCTGTCCCTCTATCTGAGGTTGTAGAGGGAGTCGAGTCCACCATAGATTGCAGTGGAGCCGAGTTCTTCCTCGATCCGAAGCAGCTGGTTGTATTTTGCCAGCCTGTCGGAGCGGGATGCAGAACCGGTTTTGATCTGGCCTGCATTGAGGCCGACTACGATATCCGCTATGGTGGCATCTTCGGTTTCTCCGGAGCGGTGGGAGACCACAGCGGTGTAACCGGCTGTTTTGGCCATTTCAATGGCGTCCATGGTTTCTGTCAGGGTTCCGATCTGGTTGACTTTGATCAGGATGGAGTTGGCTACACCCATGTTGATGCCTTTTTTGAGGAATTTGGTGTTGGTTACAAAGAGGTCGTCACCAACAAGCTGGCATCTGTCGCCGATTTTTTCGGTGAGCAGTTTCCAGCCCTCCCAGTCATTCTCAGCCATGCCGTCTTCAATAGAGAGGATGGGGTATTTTTCGACCAGTTCAGCCCAGAAGTCAGCCATCTCAGCTGGAGTTAGTTCGCGGCCACTGGATTTTTTGAAGATGTACTTACCGCTTTCATAGAATTCGCTGGATGCCGGATCCATGGCGATAGCGATATCTTTATCGCGGCCGGCTTTGTAGCCGGCTGCTTCGATCGCCTGCATGATAACCTTGAGGGGATGCTCGTTGTCATCGAGAATTGGAGCAAAACCTCCCTCATCACCGATAGCAGTGGATTTGCCCATGTCTTTGAGAACTTTTTTCAGAGCGTGGAAAGTCTCTGCAACCATCCGGATGCCTTCATGGAAGCTGTTAGCACCGACAGGCATGATCATATATTCCTGGAGATCAATCGGAGCGTCTGAGTGGGCACCGCCGTTGATGATATTGGCCATCGGTACAGGGAGGACCTTTGCGTTGGTTCCGCCCAGGTATTGATAGAGGGGCAGTCCGAGGTAGTTTGCAGCTGCTCTGGCAACAGCCATTGATACACCGAGGATAGCGTTTGCGCCGAGTTTTTCTTTGGTATCGCTGCCGTCGAGTTCGATCATGGTTTTGTCGATCAGAACCTGCGCCGTTGCCGGCATATCGAGCAGTTTGGGTTTGATGAGTTTGTTGACATTTTCAACAGCTTTGAGAACACCTTTACCGAGATAGCGGTTTTTGTCTCCATCGCGGAGTTCAACCGCTTCGTTTTCACCGGTGGACGCTCCGGAGGGAACCGCTGCCCGGCCTACTGTTCCATCGTGAAGGATGACGTCAACTTCTACGGTAGGGTTGCCACGCGAGTCGAGGATTTCACGGGCGATGATATCGGAAATGATGCTCATTACTGCCTCCTGTTTATCTGACGCTATCCGCATGTGCGGATAGCGCTGTATTTCTTTCATTGTTTGAAATATACAGAAATACATGATCCGTGAGCAGGTAAATTCTATTGCTCAGGCCTGTTTTTTCCTCCTCCTGCAGCTGATTGTAGCGTTGCTGCAATGGTTGCCAGGGGAAGTTTTCTACCGCGATACGGCCTTTCTGGCTTCAGCAATTTTGCTGCTGTTGAAACCAGCCGGAATAGCATATTTGAGGAATCTTTTCCAGGCCTGTCTCTGCCTGGACGAAGCAGCATCAGAGGCTTTAACAGCCAGGGCCAGCTTGTAGAGGATGAGCGGATCATTTTTTCTGATGGTGGCCGCTGCTTCAAGCTGTTTGATGGCCGCCTTGCTTTTCTTCAGTTTGAGCAGCAGGCTGCCCAGAAGATAGCGGGTATGCACTCTGTCCTGCACTGCGAGAGCACGGCGGTAGCTTTCCAGAGCGTTGTTGTTTTCTCCTCTGGTTTCCTGCAGTTCTCCGAAAAAGGTCAGGGCCTGCGGATCAGTCTGGACTTCTTCCAGTCCGATTTTAAGCCATGCATATGCTTTCTTGTTGCTGCCGGAGAGATAGGCGGCCTTGCCCAAACGGATCATCATTCCGGGTTGTTTTTTTATCCGAGCAACGTACTTCTCTCCCCAGTTGACAGCTGCCTGGAAGGCGTGTTTATCTCCCTTAAGGCCTTTCAGGTAATGGTGGAGGAAAATGCCCTGAATCGCCTGACGCACATCTTTCGGGTTTTTATCCATATGCACAACTCTGGAGAGCAAGGTTGCCGCTTCAGAGGGGCGGTCCAGTTTGAGGAGCAGAGTCCCCCGGTAGAAGTGTACTTTACTGCTTTCAGGCTCAATGTGGTGGGCTTTTTTGTACATGGCGAGAGCTTTTTTGTACTCTCCGACATGGCGGAAGAGGTAGGCGCGGAGGAAGGGAAAACGGTGGTTGTCCGGCATATGTACTGCTGCTCGTTCAAGCAGCGCATGAGCCCTGGTGAGCTGAAAAATGGAAGCATAGATCATCGCGCTTTCGATATAGGCGTCCGCGAGTTTCGGGCTCACCTGGATCGCCTTCAGATAGTGCCTGAGCACTGGAGTGAGGTCCTTGAACTGATACCCCGCAATGCTGCCATCCGGGTTTTTCATCTCCAGATACTGGCCAAAAGGTGGATGGGGGAGTTTTTTTAACTCCATGAATTTAACATTGCCGCGAAGGAGCTCATTGAAGTGTCTGGCATAGAGTCTTCCCAGGTAAAATGGAAAGAGTCCATTCCCGGGGTCTTTCTTCTGAGCTGCAAGGAGCAGAGCAGCCGCTTTTTTGACTTTGCCTTCAGCTGCGAGCTGGAACGCTTTTTTCGCCTCTTCCGGAGTGTCTGAAGAGGGGGAACAACCTGTAATGAGCAGTACTGCAGCTAAAAAGAGATGGAAGCGGGAAAGCATAGGATCCCTCCGGTTATTTGATTTTTGATCCTGCAGGCACTGATTTAGTGAGCCAGACATTGGCTCCTATGACAGAGTCGTTTCCAACAATTGTATTGCCGCCCAGTATTGTGGCACCGGAATAGATGGTGACATTGTTGCCGATAGTCGGGTGGCGTTTGCTGCTGGTTGATCTTTTTGAGACCGAAAATGCACCGAGCGTTACCCCATGATAGATTTTGACATTCTTACCGATTTCCGTTGTTTCTCCAATGACAATTCCGGTTCCGTGGTCAATGAAGAAGTGGGAACCAATAGTGGCACCAGGGTGGATGTCTATCCCGGTTTCCTGATGGATGGCTTCCATCATCATTCTCGGGACCAGGGGGACCGCTTTACGGTAGAGAATGCTTGCAATGCGGAAAGCGGTGATCGCCTGGATCCCGGGATAGGCGAGGATCACTTCTGAACGGCACCTGGCGGCAGGGTCGCCTTCAAAGATCGCTTCAATGTCATCTTTCAGGGTTTCCCGAATTTCAGGAAGTTGTTCCAGCAGTTCCCGGGTGATCCTGTGGGCGAGTTTACTGCATGCCTGATGGTCCCCGGGGCCGG
>Ga0056109_1000315_pt1 | contig 16802 bp, 16 predicted proteins | sample WorMetG1BERMUDA2_FD_80077 | JGI IMG/M metagenome (GOLD analysis project Ga0056109, IMG submission 80077) | Marine gutless worms symbiont microbial communities from Max Planck institute for Marine Microbiology, Germany - Inanidrilus... ...
GCAATACTGTTTTTCTTAGCAGCAGCGATCCGGTCAAACGCCACCTGCTGCAGCTGTTCTTTCCTGTCTCTGTCAGCCTGCAGCAGAGCTTTGACCTGGTTCGAATGCCGCTTCTGTTCAGCCATCTGTCCGCCCTTTTTCAAACCAGAAGAAGCAAGCGCAGCAACAATCCTCGCGTATTCCCTCTCAATGGATACGCTCTGGCGCTCAAATACGCTGTCCTGCTCCGACGAAAGTTTGGGAAAATTCGCGAGAAACCAGAACACAATCGCCGCAGCAAGAATCACCGTGCCTGCTTTCTTGATATACGCGGATGTCTTATTCCACATCTGATGCCCGACAGCCCGCAGCGTGGGTCTGCGATAGGGGGGCAGCTCCATAATAAAAACAGACGTTTCCCCTTTATACACATACCTGCGGAAGATCTTCACAGTGATGATAGCAACAATCACCCCGAGCAGATAGATGCCAAAAATAGCGTAGGACGCGATCCTTCTGGAAAAAAGCGCTCCTGTGATGAGCAGATAGACGGGGAACCTCGCTCCGCAGCTCATAAAGGTGCTCGCCAGCATGGTCGTCAACCGATCCTTCCTGTTATCCAGCGTCCGGCAGGCCATAATGGCCGGCACAGTGCACCCGAAACCGAGCAGCATGGGGATAAAGGAATTACCATGCAGACCGAGCTTATGCATCAGCTTGTCCACCACAAAGGCAGCTCTGGCCATATACCCTGATGCTTCCAGCAGAGTAATACAGAAGAAAAGGATCATAATCTGCGGCACAAAAACCATCACTCCGCCAACACCACCGATGATCCCGTCTGCGAGGAGATCACGCAGCACTCCAGGAGACATGGAGTCCGTGATCCAGCCTGCAAGAGCCGCGAAGAGCCCGTCAACCATATCAATCAGCGGTGCTGCCAGGTCCACAGAGAGATAGAACACCAGAAACATAATCGCTCCGAAAATAGGCAGACCCAGAAAGCGATTGATCACGATTCTATCGATTTTGTCACTTATGGAAAGGCGATATCCTCTGATGCGATGGTAAGCTCTTTCCAGACCATGCTTAATGTACTCATACCGCTGCTCCGCGATATAATTGACACACTCTTTACCGGTCTCCTCTTCCAGTCTGTCCCTGTATTCCTCAATCCGGGTAAGAATGCTCTCTTTTTCCTCCGCAGATAAAAAGCTGCGCTCTAAAAACCCGGTCTCGCATTCCAGCAATTTCATAGCAAGCCAGACGGGCTTAAATGAAGCTATTTTTTCCTGAAACCCTTTAAGAGTTTCTCCCATATCCTCCCGGAATCGACGCAGATGCGGGCCAAGATCAAGTTCCATCCCTGATTTTTTTTCTACCGCTTCAAATACAGCATCCAGCAGTCGATCCATACCGACCTTCTTATGTCCGACAGTGGGGACAAAATCAATCCCGAACAGCTGCCTGAGTTTCTCCAGATCAGGCATGATCCCATCTTTCTGCATCGCATCACTCATGTTAAGCGCAATAACTAAAGGAACATCGAGTTCAGCAATTTGCGTTGTCAGGTAAAGGCTGCGCTCCAGACTGGTGCCGTCAATAATCTGAACTATGACATCCGGTTTTTCTTCAATAATAAAATTCCGGGCAACCTCTTCGTCCAGAGAACGGGCTGTAAGGCTGTAGGTTCCGGGCAGATCCACTATCCGTATCCAGGTATCCTTATACAGACAACGTCCTTCAACCTTTTCTACCGTAACCCCCGGATAATTCCCGACCTTCTGTCGTGATCCGGTCAGATTGTTGAAAATGGTTGTCTTTCCGGAATTGGGATTCCCGGCCAAACAGATGATTAAATGCTTATCCCTGCTCATCTTTGCCTCCGCTCACGCAAATCTCAGCAGCTTCTTCCAATCTGAGGGAAAGCTTATATCCCCGGACCTCAATTTCGAGTGGATCCCCGAGTGGAGCAAGTGTAATATTCCGGAATGCGCACCCACTGGTAACACCCATCTCCAGCAAACGGGTCTTTACAACACCAGAGCAGTTGATTTCCTCTATTATTCCGGTTTCATTCCGTTTTGTCTCACTGAGCCTTTTCATGCACACCTCTGATGTCCCTGATTAACGTAAAGGTTAAAATAATTTCTTACCGGCTGTCAACAACAAAAGTTAGCAAAAGTTAACAAAAATTAAAGGAAAGACCACGCTTATTAAGCGATCCGAATCTAACTACTAAAAAAGTGATGAAAGAGCTACTATAATGCAGTTTCCGCCGGATACTACAAAGACTTATCTGTTTTTAATCCGGCGCTCAGGAGGATCAGATCTCCTCCCCAATGGGAATATAAACAGGATTCAGCTCAACTTCTTCAACGTCTTCTGAATCTTCTTCTTTATTTTCTTATACGGCATGGGTGGCCCTTTTCCAATCTCTTTACCATCAACAAAAACAGTATCTGTAAGGCCCCACTCCCTGATATTCTCTTGATCCAGAAGATCAATCTCCCTGTAGACAACCCGTTCTCCAAGCTCTTCTGCCGCCTGTCTGGCAAACAGAGCTTGCGAGTTGGCCGCAGTGCACCAGCCGCTGATAAAGGCGGTCACTGTCACCTGCCCCGACACTTTCTCCGGTCTCTTCTTAGCTCTCATCCAGCGGGGCGGCTCAAACCCCTCTTCAAACGGCTTCCAGAGCAATCGCGCCATCCCGAGGGTATCGATAACTGTATACCCCTTTTTACGGAACCAGGAGGCTTGCATCCAGAACGGAAATTTAATCCCCCACACAACCAATCCCTTAGCCCCGAGACGCCTGACATCCTCCTCTACCTCATGCAGCAGCGCACTGCCGATACCCTTTTTTTGATAGTTCGGACCCTTCTTCTGCCGCTTTACCCAGATACAATAGACAAAATACAATCCGGACGAATCCGGGAAGAGGTGTTCAATAGGGCCATACTGAACCATACCGGAAAGCTCCCCATCCTCCTCCTCTGCCAGCTTCCCGCGAAGCCCTCCACTCTGAAGTTTTCGAAACCATTCTGCCCTGCGGCAGGCACCCGCACTCCACTCCGTCTCATCATCAGACAGGCAACGAAAAAAAGGCTCCACTGTTTCCTCACTGAGATCTATAATCATCAACCTCTCCTTCCATATAATAATTCGGAAAAACAGTGGCCATTAAGGCAACTGCTACCCATGCTCCTGAACAGGGAACTGTAAATAAAAAAGCGTATTGCCCTCAGATGGAAAACCGCAATTCCCATTCAGTCGCTCAGCAAGAGCCTGCACAATACTTCTATCCACGCTTTCGGAGCCGTCCCTGCCTCTCTTCACCAGTCCAAGACCAATGATAATGATGGTAAGCAAGCCACTCTCCTCTTTATCTACAGACAGAGAATAGGCAGAGACCTCCCGATCATCCTTCTTTCCGGCTACATCAGCCAGCACATGATTTACTGCCAGACCGATAAGGGTAGCCTGTCGCATATCCAGAAAAACATCCGAATCAAAATCAGCTGCAATTTCCACTGTGAAGCTGCCGGCAGAATACAAAGGACCCAAAAAAGAGACAAGACTGCTTAGATAGGAAGCAAGACTCAGACCGGACTGACCATCCCCTTCGCGGAAAAGATCATGAATCACCTTCATCAACAGGATACAATTTCTTATCTCATGGATTTTTTCAGCAACAGCAGGCTCACTCCCTTCACGCTGAAGACCCAACAGCTCTGAAATAAGCTGGAGATTATTCTTTATTCTGAAGTGCACCTCATCCAGAAGAAGCTCCTTCTCCTCAAGTGCCCGCAGCAGATCACGCTCCACTGACTCCAACGTTTTGATATCATTGAGCATCCGCTTATTGACACTCTTCAGAGCATGAAAATTCATATAAGCAATAGAAAGATCTTTCTCAATATTATCCTTGAACACACTCATCAATCTGGAAATCTTTCCAGAGAAATCGTTCACCTTCCGATCATGAAGACATATAGAACCAAAAAAATCATCATCCGGCCACTGCAAAGGCAAACCATAATAGGCAATCAACCCCTTCGCAACAGCCGGCCCATCCTTCCAGAATGGCTCAGCAGTCGCATCTCTGATACGCAGCGGAGCATTATGCCCTAAAACACTCTTGCAATACAACGCACCGCCGGAGTCAGTGAAACAACTCTCTTCAACAGGACTATCCTCCTGCCGGCTGATAACCAGAGCCTTCAATCCATCCGGATAAGCACGGACAACCAGGCCAACAGAGGCATCAGCAAATTCAACAAGGATATCCACCATAGCCTGCCATTTCTCAACAATGTCTTCCGGGATAAAAGGCTTATCCGCAACACCTACAGGGATGGACACAGTCTCATTGCTGCCATTCACCTGCAAATGAAGGTACTCTTTTCCCTGAGCCATTCTGTCCTCCGGTCGTTCAGATGCCGGCAGCAAAAGGCTGTTTCCATTTCCCGCGCGTAAAAGCATTGTACATGAGGAACAAAAAAATTGCAACAACGAAAAAGAATACTCTCTACAGAAAAAACGCTCAATTTTAAACTGGAACCTATCTCCACAGGATGATGCAGGATTCATTGACTGCAAACCGCAGCGTGCGTACAATACCTGTATGGCACATCTTAAAAAACAGCTCACAACCATGCATGTATTCAGTATAGCTGCCGGAGCGATGATCAGCTCCGGCATCTTTGTCCTGCCAGCGCTCGCCTGGCAGAGTTCCGGCAAAGGAATGCTTCTGGCCTACTTCATCTCAGGCTTCCTGATGCTTCCAGCTCTATTCTCCAAACTGGAGCTGGCAACAGCAATCCCTAAAGCAGGCGGCACCTACTTCTTTGTGGAACGCATCCTGGGGACAGCGCCAGGTGTGGTTGCCGGACTGGCCAACTGGCTCTCAATCAGTCTGAAAAGCGCCTTTGCTCTGGTGGGGATTGGTGCATTTGTCAATCTGCTTTCTCCGGGACTCACCCAATGGGAAATCCGGCTGATAGCCGCAGGCGCCTGCTTGATTTTCATCGCCATTAACCTGACCGGTTCCAGAGCGTCCGGAGGATTCCAGTCCCTGCTGGTTGCCTTCCTCCTCATAATCCTGGTACAATTTTGCCTTCTCGGGTACCGCTCCATGGACATCCGCTGGGTTCTGAGCTGGAAAGCGGACACACTGGCGCCCATTCTGGCGACCAGCGGCATGGTCTTCATCTCTTATGGCGGATTGACAAAAATCGCCAGTGTCGCAGAAGAGGTCAAAGAACCCGGAAAAAGCCTGGTCAGAGGTGCATTTGCTGCCTTCATCATTGTACAGCTCCTCTACCTGCTGCTGATCGCCATCCTGATCGGTCTTCTTCACGACAAAGGGAACTGGACACTCACTCCGATGAGTCAGGCCGCTGCCCTGCTCCCCTTCCCAAAATTGGAAATAGCGCTGACTGCGATCGCGGCAATTCTGGCTTTTATCACCACAGCCAACGCTGGATTGATGGCCGCTTCTCGAGTCCCGCTCTCCATGAGCCGCGATAACCTCATCCCCGACGCCCTGGCCAGAACCAGCAGAAAAAAAAATATACCTGTCCCCGGCATCCTGGTGACCGGGCTGTTCATGATCGGGATGATCCTCAGCTTTGACATCAGCGGGCTGGCAAAGGTCGCTTCCCTGTTTATGCTCCTTCTGTTCCTGATGATCAATCTTTCCGTAATTGTGATCCGCTCTTCCGGTGTCGCTAACTACAAGCCATCGTTCAAAACCCCCCTCTACCCCCTCCCGCAACTCATAGGTATCCCTGCGTACATCATCCTCATTATAGAGATGGGCGGGAAAATGATCCCCATTGCCGGCATTTTCATTGTTCTGGCACTGCTCTGGTATTTTCTCTTTGTCAGAAATCGAGTCAAACGAAAATCCGCCCTGGTCCACATGATCAGTCGAATCGCCGGCACAGAACTCCTTCCAGAGGACGCTCATCTGGAAAAGGAACTGCTACAGATCCTGATGGAAAAAAGCGAGATTATTGAAGACCGATTTGACAGCCTTATCCGAAGCGCTCCAGTCCTTGATATGGTAGAGAGTTGCACCCGGGATGAGATGTTCTATCAGGTGAGTACAATCATTGCTGAAAGATGGCAGCTGGATCCGGAAAAAATCAGAAAAAAACTGCAAATACGAGAAAAAGAAACCTCTACCCTCATCTACCCGGGTGTTGCGGTCCCTCACGCAATCCCCCATATTGTGATTGAAGGAACATCAACCTTCGGGATAGTACTGGTGCGCAACAAAAGCGGAATCATCTGGAATGACGCAGGAGAGACGGTATTCACCGCTTTTTGCCTGCTGGGCTCAAAAGATGAGCGCAACTTCCATCTCAGAGCCTTAATGGCGATCGCCCAGATCCTCCAGGACCCGGCCTTCCACAGCGGATGGATGGCTGCCGGATCAGCCGGAGAGTTGCGAAGCACTATTTTGCTCAGCAAAAGGAAACGCGACAGGCCTGAGGAGTGAGCAGGACAGATTGACCGGAGCACGAAATCGCTGTAGTTTTGCCCCATGCAGCCATCTGACCATACCGTCGCTTCTTCCGGGACAACAATCCAGCTGGTTATATCCGATCTTGACGGGACTCTTCTGCGTAACGATCTCACAGTCAGCGACACAACAAAAGAGACAATCACCCGGCTCCGCAAAAGAGGCATCCCCTTTGTGATTGCAACCGGCAGAAGCTTCCTGGGGATGCAGAAATTCTATAAACTGCTCGAACTGGATACCCCGGCAATCTGTTACAATGGCGCCGCTGTTTTTGACGGCTCCTCTCTGACACCTGTGATCCATAATCCGATTAACGCACAACGGGCCAGACGGCTGATAGAAATAGGCCGCGAAAACAGGCTGCACACACAATTCTATCTCTATGAACGGCTGCTCTGTGAATCCAGAAACAACGACCTGGACTACTACGAATCTATCACTGACCTCACTGCTGAAATAATCAACTTTGATGATTTTCCCGGCCTGCGTCCCACAAAAGGGATGTACCTTGGTGATCCGAAAGTGATCCACTCTGTACAGCAGACGCTCACTGAAGAGTTCGGTAGCTCTCTTTATACCGCCACTTCAAAGCCTCAATTCCTGGAACTGCTGGAAGGCGGTGTTTCCAAAGGCGCCACACTGTCCAGTCTCCTGCAGCAGATGAACATACCGCCAGAAGCAACAATCGCTTTCGGAGATGGACGCAACGATTTTGAGCTCCTGGCAGCCGCAGGAGTGGGGATCGCCATGCCTGAAGGGCACAAAGATCTCACAGACCGCTTTCTCATCTGTCCTCAGGGGAATAATGAGGATGGAGTAGCCGCGTATATCAGAGAAAATGTACTGAGATAAAAAGGGCCATCCCCCGCCTGACAGACGAAGGACCTTTCCGCCCACCTGAGCAACGCTCAGGCGTGGAGCTCTGGATTGAAAAACGACGTTATTATAATGCATAATTTCTGATCACCAGATTATTTGCGATACACATGGATACAGCAGAGATACCCAATGAGCCCGAAGTAATTTCAGGAGAAAAGATCAGGGCAAATTGACATTTGTTCACGGTGCACGTAAGCTATACTTAAGGAAAGTAATACAAAGGCCGTTTACTTCATATCAGGAGGTTCAAAATGATTCAAAGATGCAGCATCACAATTCTCTCTGTTCTTCTGCTGGGGCTCACGACTGCTTTTGCCCCCGAAACAGCTGAAGCAGGGCGCACCCGGAGGTTCATTCGGGTCCGCTACCAGGGACGGCTGCCCTATGTACGGCTGTATATCAACGGCGACTATCGAGCAACAGTCCGCCGCGGCAGCTCCAGGAGCTTCTACCTTAGAACCAGACGCCGCTACCGGATCCGCGCCAGATACGCCAGCCGCAGCAGCACAAAAAACATCTACCTCAGCCCTGGCAGCAGCACAAAAATTGTCACCTTCTACGCCCCGTCCCGCGCTCGTGAGAGCATTGAGGACCTCGATGAAGCGCCGAGAAAGCGTTACGCGAGACTGCAAATCCGTTACAGGGGCCGCAAGCGATATGCACGCTGTTACATCGACGGCAATTACAGAGGCAAAATCTACCGTCGTGAATATAGAACCTTCCGGGTCCGGACCGGCCGCTACTATACAATAAAAATGAAGTACGCCTCCCGAACCAGAAGCAAAGAGGTCTATATTTCCAGAGCACAACGCTCCATGAAACGGATAACCTTTTACGAGCCATAATCGAGCGGGTACATAAAAAAACAGCCCTCAGACGCTGTTGTTTATATGCACACTGCCACACCCCGAAAGGGCCGTAGATAGTAAAGGTAGCTATACCAGGCGCAAGCGCTTACAACCGATTGTTTACCTCTTCACCCGCGCCTCATACAGGGCCACCCACTCGTGTACTGCCATCTTCCCGGCCAGCTCTCCGATCAATCCGAAAGGGATACCCTCCATCTTGCGGAACCGGACACAGCTCTTCCCCATATCCGGTTTGCGGCTGCATACGCGCCCATATTCCACGAGGAACCACTCCAGCAGCCCCGGGTCCGCATATAGACCCATATGGTAGAGCGCCACATGATGCCTCTGCGAAGCCAGATTGATAAACGGCAGCGGCAGAGAGGGGTCGGGGTGATAGCCTGCCGGATAGACGGTGTGGGGCACCACATACCCGATCATCCTGTAGGAGATCAGCTCCTCAAAACCACCCGGAAGATTCTCCAGAATCGCATCACGAATCCCGGCTACAGCGCGCCTGCGCTCCTCTGGAAGCCGCGCGATGTACTCCTCAACAGTTCGGATCTCTCCACTCATTCTCTCCTCCACCCTGCAAACAGTAATACCGGAAAATTCAAACAACTTCGCCCCTCTTGAGTTTTTGAATTCCCTGATAGATCTGTTTACTAACCCACTCCCTTACAATCCGCAGATCACACAGATAAACGCAGATAAAGAGACTTGAAAAAAAAATCTGCGAAAATCTGCCTGCCTGCAGCAAGCAGGCCTCATCTGCGGATAAAGAAAGATTAAAGAGACTTTTTGCAGACCATTTCATAATAATACGTGACTCCGGCGGTTGCGATAGATAGCATTGAAGATGGTGATAAGACCATTTCTTTCCGCTATTCTTTGAGCTGAGGAGAGGCGCCCCCTACTCTGCAAAAAGATGCTCATACTCGTGGAGCAGTTCCTCAGCTTTCTCCCTGCATTTCCCGCACACTGTGCCTATTTTGGTGCGGTGCTGCAGCTCCTCATAAGTACGGTCACCTTTTCTGACAGCTTCTTCAATATCCTTGCTGGTAACATTCAGGCAGTGACAGATGATGACCGCTTCCTGTTCCACTATACGGTCTTCCATCCCGTTCTTCCGGTAATAATCCTCAATAGCTGCCCGGAGAGCACGATCTCCGAGTACAGAACAGTGGATCTTCAGCGCAGGAAGACCATCCAGCCTGGCAATAATATCCTCAGGTTGAATACCATACGCCTCATCCAGAGGCATCCCCTTCACCATCTCCGAAAGGACTGAGGTGCTGGCGATCGCACTGGCGCACCCATAGGTCTTCCAGCGGCAATCCGCAATCTTATTATCCGCAACCTGAATTTTGATCTCCATCTGATCACCACAGCGGATATTTCCAACCAGCCCTTGCCCATCAGCCTCAAAAGGCTCATCATTGGAAAGGACATTCCTGGGATTCATAAAGTGCTCTTTTACTATATCAGAATATAGCCAATCCATATTGCTCATATTTTTGCTCCCTCAAACAGCGTTGACATCGCCCGAATTTTCGCGATAATTGTTTCCAGGACATCCCCCACATAATCAATGTCCCGCTCTGATGTGCTGCGGCCGAGACTGAAGCGGATTGAGCCGTGTGCCAGTTCGGTTCCAAGACCGGTAGCGATCAATACATACGAAGGCTCCAGAGAGCCTGTCGCGCAGGCTGACCCGGTGGAGACCTCCACCCCCTCCATATCCAGATACAGCAGGATTGCCTCACCCTCTGCCCCGGAAAAAGAGATATTAATCGTATTAGGCAGTCCATTCTTCGGATCTCCGTTGACCCGTATACCCGGGATTCGTGCCCGTATACTCTTGAGCAATCGATCCCTCAGACCAGCTTCACGGCTGCTGTTTTTCCGAAGCCCCTCAGCAGCCTCCTGTGCGGCGACACCAAGACCTATAATTCCTGCAGTATTATAGGTACCGGCCCGCACCCCATGTTCCTGATGCCCTCCATGGATAAGCGGGGAAACAGGCGCCCCCTTACGCACATAAAGCGCACCAACTCCCTTGGGTCCATAAATTTTGTGCCCGGACAGGCTAAGATAATCAATGCCCATTGCTTTTACATCTACAGGGATCTTACCAACAGCCTGAACCGCGTCCGTATGAAAAAGGGCCCCGGCCTCATGGGCCAGGGAGGCAATTGCTGCAATATCCTGCACCGTGCCAATTTCATTATTAGCTGCCATGACGGAGACAAGACCGGTACTGCTGTTAAGCATTTCCAGCAGTTCCTGAAAATTGACATACCCGTGGACATCCACTCCGACCCGGCTCACAGGCAAACCTTTGCCCTCAAGATGCTCCGCAGCTTTGAGAATGCAGGGGTGCTCAATAACTGAAGTTACCAGACCGGTTCGCTCTCTGGCAAAAATAGAGCCATCAGGAGGGTCCAGAAGTGTCCTGAGAACAGTATTATTGGACTCAGACCCTCCGGCAGTAAAAACAATTTCCTCAGACGCCGCATTGATAAGACCGGCTACCTGAGCCCGAGCCTCTTCCACCGCGGCCCTCGCCTCCCGGCCCCGTCTGTGCATACTGCTCGCGTTCCCAAAAAGCCATTCGTTTTTCGCCACTGCGAGAGTGACCGCACGAGAAAGCGGCGTGGTTGCATTATGATCCAGATAGATATGAGGCTTTCCCATACTGTACCCCCTACAATCACTCTCCGTTAACCACATCAGCGAGCGTTTTGCGGGTAAGATGATCCAGCATGTCGGTCTGCAAGCTGGAATAAAAACTGGAAGCAATACAGTTAGCCTGTCTGGAACAGGCATCACTATTTTCCAGACAGTCAACCAGCACCAGAGGGCCGTCCAGGGCCTCAAAAACCCGATCCATCTTGATCTCTTCCGCAGGCAGCGCCAGAGTATAACCACCTTCCGCGCCCCGCTGACTCCTGACCAGTCCGGCTGTTTTCAGAAGTTGCACAACACTTTCCAGATATTTCCTTGGGATCTGCTGATCCTCGGAAATCGCCCTGATAGCTACAGGTTTATTTCTCCTGCACACTGCAAGATAGATCAGTGTTCTGAGTCCATACCGTACTTTCGCTGAAAATCGGATCATTTGGCCTCTATAATTCCTACCCTTTTGGTATAATATACTACAGCTGCCCGACATTTGCAAGGGTCCCTCTTTTGACGCGAATGATTGCTACTATTATTGAATACCCATAGTTTAATAGTTAACTTTTTATTATACAGCCAGATATAACTCTGGTAAAATAATGCTGAGATCGAACAGGACTTGAGGCAAAATTCCAGCACGATGCTTCCCAAAAAATGACAGGCATAAGGAAATATTCAGGATGAAAAGATGGATCCTCCTTGCAATTATCCTCCTCACTACCTCCTGCGGTACAGACTTCCTGTACGACACCGGAGAGGCTCCGGGACCGCTGAAACTCCCCGGGCCCACAGGCCTCACTGCCAGCGACGGAGAACTCATGGCCCGGATCCGAGTCAGCTGGGACCCTGTCACCAATGCCCGTTTCTACAATATCTATCGCAGCACCCTTCCGAAAGGCGGTGCGTTTGTTCTGATAGGCTCCAACCTCACAGACGGTACCAGCTTTGACGATACCAATACAGCGGCTTTTTTTTCCTATTACTATAAAGTCTCCTATACCGATATTCAGAGCAATGAAAGCGCATTCAGCAGTGCGGATGCCGGTTTCTGCCAGGCATGGCGCGATCCGCCACCGGATTCCCTTTCCGTTGCTGCAGGAGGAAGCAGAGATTCGGTGGTCCTCACATGGGCGAGCGGAAGCAACACCTCGGCGGTCGTGTACACAATATACCGCTCCACAAGCAGCAATGGCCCCTTTCTGGCTGTTTCCAACACAGCCGGTACCAGCGCGGAATTGAACAGCGTGCCCTCAGGACAGACAATCTGGTTCCGGGTGATAGCGAAGGATATCGCGGGCAACGCCAGTCTGATCAGCGATCCGGTCAGCTTCTCCATCCCCCCGGTAACCGGCGTGGCCCCCCCTCCGTTTCTCACCGCCACAACCGGTACAGGCGTTACCGCGGTTTCCCTCTCCTGGGGAATTTCCAGTGACGCCTCCTTCTATCGGGTGTACCGCTCCACAAGCAGCAATGGAGCCTTCAACCTTCTCAGGGATAACGAAATCAGAACCGCCTGGTCAGACAATAGCGCGGAGGAGGGCAAAACCTACTACTATAGACTCACAGCTGTGAGTGGCAGTGGTAGAGAGAGTCTTCCCTCGCCGCTCGCCGCAGGCTGGAAAGCACTCTCCACCTGGACAAAGACCACTCTACCCACGGCTTCGGACGGGACCACGCCATCCGGTGTGCATATCAGCTGGCTTGAGGTTGACGGCGCTGCCGGCTATGCCGTATACAGGGCGGCATCCAGTGGCGGCAACTACATTCTTCAGGCCGACGACCTCGACGGAACGTCCTGGCTGGATACAAACGCAACCGCCGGAGTCACGTATTATTATAAAATAGTCTGCATTCGCTCCAGCGGTGAGCGCGGGCCGCAGGGTCCCTATGATGCCGGTTTCAGGGCACATACGGGTGGGCCACCTATGCCGACCGGCGTGGCTGGAGGACTGGGCGTCTTGAACAAGGCCAGAGTCTCCTGGGATGATATGGGTTCTTCATTCACTTACAGAGTATACGGAGCGGACAACTGGCATGGACCGTGGCAGGAGATGTATGCGGGCGGTTCCACAACATACACTGACTGGGGGCTGGAGTACGGTCGCTATTATCGGGTGGCCTGCAGGGATAGCGGCAGACGGATCGGTCCCTGGAGCGATCCGGTGGAACCGTGTGCCTGGTCGACCGTCTCCGGCCCCCAGGGCCTGACAGCGAGCAAAGGGATCCATCAGGGCCAGATCCTGCTCTCCTGGGATGCACCATACAGCGCCACAGCGATTCAGCTCCACCGTTCCGACTCGCCGACCGGTCCCTTCACCCGGATCGGCGGAAATCTGGACGACAGCGCCACCACCTATACCGACAGCGTACAGAAGGGGAGGCGTTATTACAAAATCCGGGCTCATAACCTGCTCTATACAGCGGCATTCGGACAGGTTGTCATGGGTTATCCGTCCCCTTATCCTGTTCTACCCCCTCCCGACAATTACAGAGCTAACAATCAGAACAGCGGATCAGAGGTGAGACTGACCTGGAGCAGCGTGGGCAACGCTTCCGGGTACATCATCTATCGCTCTCCCTCTGACAGCGGGATGTACGGCCAGCTTTCAGGGGTCATCAGAGGCACCGAATACACCGACAGCGGCCTGGAGAGCAACAGCACCTGGTTTTATAAAATTCTCAGTGTTAATCAAGCAGGCGTTCAGGGGCAGCTCTCGCATGCGCTGAACAACATAACCGCACTGGATGCTCCTGCCACCGTAATGGCCAGTGACGGAACGCAGGTGAATATGGTGACCATCCTCTGGACTCCGGTGGCCACCGCCGACCACTATAAAATATTTCGTTCGCAATCCAGAGACGGGATCTACGTCAATATCGGCGATCCGGTCCCGGCAGGAACCACAATGTTCAATGACCGGGTCCCTCTCCCGGGAACAGGATACTACAAAGTAGCCGCATACGACGCAGCAGAAGTCCAGGGGGGCTTCAGCGCAAGCGACGCCGGTTCACCCAGGGCGATTCCGGTCCCGAATCCGCCTGCATCGATGAGCGCTTCAGACGGCGGCAGCACCAACGGCGTGTACCTCTCCTGGGACATTGCTGCGGATGCAGCATATTACAAAGTCGCCCGCTCGGACAGAGAGGATGGAGATTACGTATTCATCAGTCCAACGGTGAGCAACACGACCTGGGCAGACACAGGTGCAGGGGGGGTACAGTATTTTTATAAGATCGCCGCCTTCAATGACCAGGGGTTGAGTGGCAGGCTCAGCAGTTACGACAGCGGGCACAGACAGCTCACCGATGAAGAATTTCTGATTGTCTTTGACACCACTCTGGCCCGCTCTCACGAAAAAATGACCCTGATGCACAGGGCAGGCACCGGCGCTCTGGGTAAAGAGGTGAAAAACGGAGACATTTCCGGCCAGGTTGCCTATAACGCACACACTTCCGGCCTCGGTGCTGAAATCTTCTTTGATTACGCGCGATACCGCGACTTCTATCTGGTTCTCAACGGCCGCTACACCATCAGGGTCAACACGAGTGCAAACGGCACTATGACCGGTCGGATTGAGATCAGCTCTCCAGTCTACAGCGGCTATGTCCGCTATGATCTGAAAATCACCAGCGGCAACGCAGCCGGCGGTTACTGGTATGTGAGTCAGAACAATGCTCCGGAAACCCAGATCGCCTGGTTCCCTTCACCGAGCAGCAAATGAAAAGGAAAACAATGAAACGGATAACCACTGCGATGCTGATACTGCTCACCTGCACTCCGCTTGGCGCAGGTACAGGGAATATCTGGATACACCTATCAGGCGCCCACACCTTTTACACCGGAGAGCTCTGGGACTACATCCCGTCCTCTAACCGGACAAAAACAAGCAGCGGAGGCAGCGGCTTCGGTCTCAGAGTGGCTCTGGAATTCTTTCAGGGGATCACTATAGGCCTCTCTTTCAGCCACCTTCAGATAGAAGAGACCACTGTACAGACCGGGTTATTCAACATCCCGATCACAGCTCAGGCCATGCCGATCATGATCTCCTATCAACAATTCTCTGGCCCACTGTTCATGACCGCAGAAGCTGGTGTCTGCGCCTGGAACGGTGATAAAGGCGGGATCGACAAAGCGGTTGCTTTTGGGGGCGGCTACTCCATGCCCATCAAAAGCTGGCTCAGCATGGACGCCACGCTGCGGTTCCTGATCATCTTCTCAAATAAACTGATAACACCCCTCACACTCTCCCTGGGGCTTTCCTGCATCCTTTAGAGCTGCCTCTGAAAAAAAAGGTTGAGTACACTGCTGGATTTAATCAGGATCTCATCATGCATTCGTCTCTCTGCAGAAGCGATCATATAATACAGACCAAAAGGACGGCGCACTTTCCCTTTCCAGATTACCAGTATCCGGCCATCCGCTGCTGAGATCACCCGCAGGGAGTAGCGTCTGGAAACCGACCCCTGAGGGCAACCGAGGTAACTGAGAAGCGGCGGTACAATGAAAAAAATCGGCGTGAAATCCCGCTGCACGGGATCCAGCCGCACTTCAACAATATAGTCCTCTCCATGCATAACAGGGTACAACCCACTTTTAAAAGAAGAAACACATCGGATCATAAGCCTGGTCCTGAAGGCAAAAGCGACATCTCCAAAAAAACGAAACCGGACACCACCTGCTCTCCTCCCCTGCTTCTCTGACAATACTGTTGTCGTAATCACCGAAGAGCAGGAGGCGAACAGGACTACTGCGGCAATAGAGACGATAAACCCTCTCATCTTTGCACCTCTTCCCGAAAAAGTCCGTCGAGCAGCCGCTGCAGCTCCTTGATCATATTCCCGGCACCTTCCGGATCGCCTACCCCTTGCTGCCTGTCTGAAAAACTGTCGGTCCCGGTAACTGCCATAAAGAGGATACGTCCCTTCCGATCTATACAGTGGAGGGAGAGATAGCCATCCGCAGCGTCCACACGAAAAGCGCAGCTCCAGTTGCTCTGCACCAGCTGAACATCCCTCCTTCTGGAAAGCAAATCCTCAAGAACGGTTGTCCAGGGGCTCTCTGGAACTGAGCGGATAACAGCGACTGCGGGCCGCTCACCGGATTTGCGGTTGAAACCACCCCATTTCCAGTTCCGCTGCCAGTGGCAGCATGTGAATACAATGAGGAGTAAACAATATAGATGCTGCTGTTTCCTCATTTCACCCCCCTCTGTTTACGCGGTTTGTCCAGCATCTCTTTAAGCCCCCTGGTATATTCGACAAAAATCGCCTTCAGAGCGGAAAACGACCTATCTGTCAGTATCCAGGAGCGGGAATAGAACAGCCGCCTGGAACGCACCTCCCTGCAACTGATCCCGAGATAGCGGGAGCTCCGGTCCAGAATAGTGATCAAGAAATCACCCTTCTCTGCAAGCAGCACAATGCCAGGACAACCTTTATGCAGGGCGACAAGCAGAGCATCAACCATGACGCCCCGCCCCTGGACAGAGAACCGGACCGGAGAGCGGACCTCCCCCTGATCAACCGCAAAGGTATGAAAAGCCCTATTCCCGGCACACCCCGCGCACAACAACCCAAGCAGAATCAGAACTGTATTTGAAGATCTAGTCATAATAGCATAATGTACCAGAGAATCATCCGCTGTCAAGCAAGAGGAGGCGTGTGCGGAGGGCAATCGCATAACATTTATTCATTGTTTATAAGATTGAAACTTTACACGGAAGTTACCACACAATCCTCAGGAAGTACAGGAAAGGAATAGCCGGAGGTTTTCAAGCAAAATTCTGCCGCCATATGTACCCGGGATTCCGGGCAGACGGCATTCACTTCAATGTCCGCTATGATTTTCCGGCAGCTCATTGGATTCATCTGCGCAGCACAAC
>Ga0056109_1000318_pt1 | contig 16701 bp, 11 predicted proteins | sample WorMetG1BERMUDA2_FD_80077 | JGI IMG/M metagenome (GOLD analysis project Ga0056109, IMG submission 80077) | Marine gutless worms symbiont microbial communities from Max Planck institute for Marine Microbiology, Germany - Inanidrilus... ...
ATGGATAATCACGCAGACAATTGACGATTATTACAGCAGAGCCACAGAGATCGAACTTGCGGAACAAGCCCTCCTGCGCCGCTACCTGCGCTTAAATAAACCCCGCCAGAGAGAAAAAATTTATTTATTTTTAGTTCGCAAGGGGTTCTCCCCTGACATAGCCGGAAACCTGGCAAAGCAGTACGAAAACAGCATGAAAACCAGAGGCGATGGCCATGAAGAGCAGCCGGGAGATACGCAGGGAATTTTTTGATTTCTTCAGAGAGAAGGGGCACACGATCGTTCCCTCTGCCCCCCTTCTGCCCATCGGGGACAAAACGCTGCTTTTTACCAATGCGGGCATGAATCAGTTTAAAGATGTTTTTCTGGGAACCGGTTCCAGAGACTACAATCGGGCTGCGGACACACAGAAATGTATGCGGGTATCAGGAAAACACAATGACCTTGACGATGTGGGTCGGGATACATACCACCACACCTTTTTTGAGATGCTGGGCAACTGGTCCTTTGGAGATTACTACAAAAAAGAGGCGATCCGCTGGGCATGGGAACTGCTTACCGAAAAATGGGGCCTGCCGGAAGATAAACTCTACGCGACCGTCCATGAAGACGATCAGGAAGCGTGGGATCTCTGGGCTTCTGAAACGGATATCGGTAAAGAACGGATACTCTATTGTGGTGAGAAGGACAACTTCTGGGAGATGGGTGAGACCGGACCCTGCGGCCCCTGCTCGGAGATCCATATCGATCTCGGCGAAGATGCCTGCGACAGGAAGCGTATAGACCACGAGTGCGCGGTGAACGGCATTTGCGGTCGATTCATCGAACTCTGGAATCTGGTGTTTATTCAGTACGACCGGCAGAAGGATCGCTCCCTCAACCCGCTTCTGGCGACCCATGTGGATACCGGTATGGGTTTTGAGCGTATTGTTACTGTACTCCAGGGAAAACTCTCCAGTTACGAATCCGACATTTTCACCCCGCTTATCCGCAGGGTTGAAGAGATATCGGGCAAGAAAAAAGACAGCCGTAACGGGATCTGTATGCGGGTGATAGCGGATCATATCCGCTCGCTCTCATTTGCCATTGCGGACGGCATCATGCCTTCCAGCGAAGGACGAGGCTATGTATTGCGTAAAATCCTCCGCAGGGCGCTCCGTTTCGCGCAGCAGCTTGATCTTTCGGGACCTTTCCTCGGAAAATTGCTGCCTGTTTTGATCAGCACCCTGGGAGATGTATTCCCGGAACTGGAAAAGAACAGGATTCGGATCCTGGAGGTTCTCGAAAACGAAGAGAGCAGATTCTTCTCCACCCTGCACAGCGGGATGCAGGAGCTGGGCAATATGATCAACAGAACCCGGGAAAAAGGCGGCAGCAGTATCGTTGCGCAAGATATTTTCAAGCTCTACGACAGTATGGGGTTCCCTGTTGATATCGCGCGGGAAGTCGCGGCTGATGAGGGGTTGACGCTTGATGAGGCGGGCTTTGAAAATCTGATGCAGGAGCAGAAGGACCGGGGCCGCCAGAGCTGGACAGGGATGCAGGAGAGCGAGTTTGGTTTTCTACCGGGGGATATTGTGGAAACTGTCTACACAGGAGAGGTGGAGAGCAGCTCAGACGCTTCTGTATTGCTTCTCTTCAACACTCAAGGGCTGCTGGAATCCGTGCCTCAAGACAGCGAAGCATGGCTTATCTGTAACAGGAGCCCATTCTACGCAGCAGGTGGGGGACAGATCGCTGACATCGGGAATGTGGTATGGAACGGTGGGAAAGCCGCTGTGCTCGATGTCTTCCGCAGAGACAAAGTTTTTGTCCATCACATAAAAGTTGAGGAAGGCACTCTTCTCAGTACAGCCGATCTTCTGCTCACAGTGGAAGCAGAACGCAAGAAAGATATCGCCAGGAACCACACTGCAACCCATATTCTGCAGCAGGCTCTGGTAGAAGTGCTTGGTGAACATGTTGCTCAGGCCGGTTCTCTGGTGGAACCGGATCGTCTCCGTTTTGACTTCAGCCATTTTAAAGCGATCAACCGCAGTACACTGGACAAAGTGGAACAGAAGGTCAACAGTGTGATCAGAGCCAATTTCCCGGTTACCAGGGAGGAACTGAGCAGGGCCGCGGCTTTTGAAAAAGGTGCTAAAGCGATCTTCGGAGAGAAATACGGGGATACGGTTCGCGTGGTCTCTATCGGTGAATACAGCATGGAACTCTGCGGCGGCACTCATGTGGACCGCACCGGAGATATCGCCCTATTCAACATCTTGAGTGAGACTTCCGTTGCTTCAGGAGTACGTAGAGTTGAGGCTGTTACCGGGAAAGCCGCGCTTCGGGAGATGCAGAGCTGGCACAGCGCCCTCCTGGATCTCTCAGGAAACTTCAACTGCCCCATTGACAGTGTCAACGAACGGGTCGAGGGACTCAAACAGAAGGTACAGCAGCTGGAAAAACAGGTTGCTAAAAATAAGGCCGGCGGCGTTCTGGATTCGGTGAGGAGACTTGCAGATCAGAGTGTTGTAATCAACGGGATCACGGTTATCAGCGGTAGAGTGGACAACGCGGATGCAAAAATACTGAAAAAAGCCGTTGATGATTTTAAGAACAGATTTAAAGATTCGGTTATTTTGCTTGGTGGCGACAACAGTGGAAAATGTCTGTTTGTGATGGGCGCATCCGGGAAAGCGGTAGCATCCGGCTTTGACAGCAAAGTGACCCTTGGCACGATCGCCCGCATTGTTAACGGAGGCGGCGGCGGCCGTCCGGATATGGCTCAGGCTGGGGGTAAGGATGTCTCCAGACTGGACGAAGCCTTTTCCAGCGCCCTGCCTGCGATAAAAGAGGCGCTTTCCAGCTGATAATCAGATGGAAAGTTGCGGTATCAGATAGCGGACCAGATAACCGGAGAGCTGGAGTGAAGCCTTTTGCACCGCCTCATACAGAGCGAGGCTCTGTTTGAGGATGGAGGCGGTATCGCTGCTGAGGTCCTCTCCTCCATTGATGGCAAACCCTTCGCCCACGGAGTGGATAACTGCCTGCAATGTTGAGGAGAGCAGGGAAGAGTAAACCGGGTCATTTCTGATTTTCCCATCAATCCTGTCCAGCCTGGCCAGCAATCCTGGTTCAGGATCACCTTTCCTCCTGAGCATTTTTTTGCAGATTGCCAGCCCTTCTGAGGAGGCGGCCTCCACTTCTGCGAGATACGATTCCAGTCCTGTGATTGACCGGCGAAAGCGCTGCAAATCCTTCTCCGCGCGTCCGGCTGCTTCCGGCTGCAGTATCCGGCATTTCGGAAGCTCTGCCAGGACCCTGGCAAGTTTTCTGGACTCAGCGCCACGGATGGCGGCCCCGCCTTCTGTTGCATTCCAGACGGTCCGGTCAGGCAGCTGCGGGATCTTTCGCTCAAACCACCAGAGGAAGGTGAGGAATTTGCGATCACTCCACACTTCGCCTTCACCACCGAATGCCGGTATCCTGACAGTTCTGTTTTTGTTTAGAAAACAGAGCGTACTGCGTGTCACCGGTGTGAGCCTGTGGGCACTGTTTTCCCATAACTCCTCACCGGTTGCGCCTTTGATGTGGATTCTGCCATCGCTGTAGGCCAGGTCCTGCCCCACCAGCGTGATAGGGGTGCACCCCATCTGCACCGCCAGATCAAATGCTGTGGTTGAAACACTGCCTCCTGAGCTGAGCGCCCCTTTCTTTTCCAGATGCACCTGAAACCAGCCGGCAAAAGGGAAGGGGACAGCGGAGAGAAAAGTCTCTCCTTTGAAATTGGACACCAGAGTCGGGGACACGGCGCTGTCGGCGATCAGCACGGTGCCTGTCTCCTTTACCCCCTGGAAATACTGTACATTGATAAGTTGAGGATCAACAGCAACTACATAATGCGGAGTAATACCGTGCTTGAGCAGCACTTTGTAGACGGTATCAACGGCGATCACCACCCCTTTTTCAGCCGCGTCTTTGAGTAGATGAATATTCATGGAAAGGGAGGGGCCGGCTCCCACCACAAACGCGGGCACTCCCTTATACAGATTTTTCAGCCGCTTAACGCCTGGTCTGGAACAAAAACTGTGGAAATTGCGCAGCAGGTTGCGGGTCCAGAGCCCTTCAAATCGGGTGAGTGTGGCTAGATTAACCTCTTTGCTGTTCAGGAATGAATGGAGGATATTCTTCAAATTTCCGTAAAACTCGGGGTAGAGATCGGCTGATGCTCTGTGGATCAACATGGAAGTATGTCGCGTTGCCCGCCCTTCAAGAAGCGGAACAACATCTTCCATGGATTCGCTGACTACCAGATCTATCTTCCCGGCGCGAAAGAGAGAGCGCAGGTCACGAGAGCAAAGCGCTGTCCGTATAACTTCAGGAGAGCGTTCAATCACCACAACAGTGGACTGTGGAAACCGCCTGACCACCTCTTCCACCAGATAGCCGAGACCGAAACCGCCGATGACGATCATATCTGGTGTCCCTTTGACAGCGCTCCCGGCAGTACGGAAGGCCTCCTTAAGTGGATCATACCGGCTGTGCAGATAGATTTTCTTTGCATCGGTATTGATTTTCAGAGTCGGTTCCCCGGATTTTGAAGTTTCTACAGTATAGACCCCATGCTCCGGAACAGCGGAGCGGATACGATCCGCAAGCCGGGGAGAGATAGTTGAGATTATTTTAAGATTATTCTCGAGAAGCGACATTTTTCTCCATACTGGAAGGGTTTCAGACAGATGCTGCTCTATCTCACTGTTTATTGTCGGATCTTGTATGCAGGTACTGGAGGATACCGGTGGATATTTTTCGAAAGACAGGTGCTGCGACCAATCCACCCAGATGCTCCTTTTCCGGTTCCTGGACAAGGACCAGAATCACAAGTCGGCTCGTGCGGAATGGGAGAAAACCCAGAAAGGAGGCATTATAGCGGCTCTTATCATATCCGCGTCCCCTCTTTCGTGATATGTGGGCTGTGCCGGTTTTGCCGCTGACCGCCACCCCTTTAACCGCGGCCTGAATTCCGGTACCATCGGCAAGCACTGTGCCGCGAAGCATCCTCATCACCATCGTCGCCACATAGGGGGAACAGATTCGCCTCGTCCTCAGCGGTGATGCGGACCAGAGGAGCCGTCCCTGCCAGTCTGTCACAGCTTTTACAATCGCAGGGCGCATCAAAACCCCTCTGTTGGCGATAGCTGCCGCTGCTCTGACCAGCTGCATCGGGGTTACGGAGATTTCATATCCAATGGAGATCATGCTCCGGGAGACTCCTGACCAGCGAACAGAAGGATGCAGTATTCCGGAAGATTCTCCGGGCAGGCCGGTGCCTGGCAGGGACCCGAAACCGAGTGACCGGATGAAACGGTGGTAGGAACCTCTACGGATCCTCCTGGAGAGTTTGACAATTCCTACATTGCATGATCGGGAAAGGATATCGGAGAGCGTGAGATAACCGTGTTTACGCGAGCAATCCACCTCATGGGAATAGAGGCTTATTTTTCCGGAACAATGTAACCGCTCGGAAAGAGAGATAAGTCTGTTTTGTATCAGGAAAGCGGCTGTAAACATCTTAAAAGTCGATCCGGGCTCATAGCTTCGGGTCAGGGCTGGATTGACGTACAGGGAAGCAGGATAGGAGGTGAAAGAGTTCGGGTCAAATGAAGGAGTGGTGGCCATTGACAGAATTTCGCCAGAACCCGCCTCCATGACGATTGCAGTCACGCGACGCGCCCGGCTGCTTCTCCTTGCAGCCTTAATCTCTTTCTCTACAAGATGCTGTATATTTCTGTCCAGAGTGAGGATCAGATTCCGAATCTTCCGTTCAGGTGCAGGTCCGGGGACCAGGATACGGTCCCATCCGCGCTCCACGCCGGTGAGACCGGTATGGTCCACCCCGGAAAAACCCAGCACACAGGCAGCGGAGGAGCCGGAAGGATAGACTCTTCTGGGCTCTGAAGTGACGTATACACCCCGGATGGCCGCTTTTCTGACTTTGCTTCCCAGAGTCTGCGGGACCTGCCGCATCAACCAGACAAAACGGTCTGCACCACGCCGCAGTCTCCTGCGGATCTCCTGAATCGAAAGACCGGTAATTCGGGAGAGTTTATGGAGAGAAGTTGGCGGTTTTTTCAGTTGATAGGGACGGATAAAAATCGAAGCAGAGCTCACTGTGAGCGCCAGAAAACCGCCATTGCGATCCAGGATACTCCCTCGCAACGTCGGTCTGTAGATACTCTTCCACTGGGGCAGACGGACATTGTCCGCTCTGGATATGTGCCAGAAACGCCCCAGCATGGCTGCAAAGGAGATAACAGTCAGCAAAAAAACAAATCGTACTTTGAGACGGAATTTCCGATCTGATTTTTTTTCATTCACCTTACGGAGACTCCTCTCCTGTGGCTCAGAGGATAGAACCGGAACAGCACCCTGCCCATAATGTCCTTGATTGCGATCGGTCCAAAGACCATGCTGTCTTCACTGCTGCCTGCATTGTCCCCGAGCACAAACACCATATCCTGGCTGACTGTCAATGCTTTTCTCTTGAATGGATTAAGCGATGCGTTCGGGAGGAGGGCGGTTTTTTTCCCATTGATGAACAGAACCGGTCGCTTAAAGACAAGCCGGTCACCGGGAACAGCAACCACCCGTTTGACGTATTTTTCACCCCTCGAATTACGACGGAAAACAACGATATCCCCCCGTTGCGGAGTGCTGTATCGGAACAGATAACCGCCTCCAAAAGGCAAGCGCACTCCGTAAGCACTTCTGGCAACAAGCAGAAGATCGCCGTTGTACAGAGTCGGTTCCATGGAAACTTCTCTGACAGAGTAGGTGGCCAGAAAAAAAAGCTGGATCACGACAAACAGGATGAATGCGATTAGAAAAAATTTCAGAGTCGAAAACCTGCGCAAAACCATTATCAAAGAGTAATAGAATACTGTTGAAGCGGCAATACAGAAACCTATCGAACTCCAGAACAATCAGCTGTGCATGCAACTGTTTTGATAGATGGATGCACCGTATTAAGTTTACTGATCGGGAGAAACAGATGAGCAAAGCTTCAGCCACACATAAAGTATTACTCAAATCCAGTGCGGTCATCATGGCCGCAACTCTCCTCTCCAGAGTGTTCGGCCTGGTACGGACCAAAGTTGTCAATTACTACTTCACGCAGGAACTGCTCGACCCATTCTGGTATGCCTACAAAATTCCCAATACATTCAGGGAATTGCTTGGAGAAGGCGCACTCTCCGCCGCCTTTATCCCGGTATTCACCTCATTTCTGGTGAAATACGGGGATGAGGAATCCTCAAAACTGGGCAGCAATGTGCTCAATATCCTTGCAGCCACGGTGCTTGTCCTGGCTGGAGCGGGAATGCTCTGTGCTAAATGGTTCATGCCGGTTTATCTGACCGGGCTTGCTGCAGATACTGCCAGGCTTGTTCTTGCCGTGGACCTTACCTCCATTATGATGCCTTTCCTCCTGTGCGCCAGCATCGGAGCGGTGATCATGGGGATCCTCAACGGGAAAAAACATTTCTTTGCGCCGGCATTTGCTCCCATCCTCTCTTCCATCGGCATGATTACAACCATTGCCCTCTTTCATAAAGCCGTGGGGCCGCATATTCTCGGGTGGGGCGTTCTGATTGGAGGCCTCTGTCAACTGTGCTTCCAGATTCCCTTTCTCAGGGGCAGAGGTTTCCGCTACTCCTTCTCCTTCAATCTTCGCCATCCAGGAGTCCAGGAGGTCCTCCGGCTCATGGTCCCTGCTGCCATGGCACTGGGTGTTGTGCAGCTGAATCAGCTGATAGCCCCCTTCTTCGCTTCCTATTTCAGAGGGGGGATGGCGGCCCTGCAGAACTCAATTTTACTGGTGCAGATGCCTCATGGGGTGTTTGCGATCGCGCTCTCCACAGCGCTTCTGCCGGCCCTTTCCGAACACGCCACCAGGGGTGACAACGACGCTTTCCGGAAAAGTATTAGCGACGGATTGGGACTCGTGCTTCTCTTCTCTATCCCGTCGGCACTCTTCCTTCTTTTTATGGGGCCTGGAGTGATAGACGCAGTTTTTATAGGCGGGAAGTTCACTACCATAGATCTCGAACGGACCGCCCGGGCGCTGTTCTATCACAGCTTCGGCCTTATCGGGATGGGAGGTACTGTGCTGGCCAACCGGTTTTTCTACAGCCTTCGGGATATGAGAACTCCATTCATTGTCGCCATTTTGAGCGTTTTGCTCAACCTGATCTGCAATATCGTTTTCCATCTGCTGGGCCTCGGCTTTGCCCTGATCGCGCTCTCCAACTCCATAGCCGTAACAGCGAATTTCATCACCCTGTTGCTGCTGGTGCAGAAGCGGATTGGACGTTTCCAGTGGCGGACGATATTTCTGGAATGCGGGAGGATCACCACCGCCAGTTGCGCGTTCGTGGCGACCAGCATCTTAATCTGGAATCTGCTCGCTCAGGCTGTCCCGGACACTTTCCTCTGGAAATTGACCAGACTGGGGATAAGCGGAGCCGGGGGAGGGATGCTGTTCCTTATGATAGCCAGACTGCTCGGTATCCGGGAGATCAGCATGGTCGCCGAATACATTAACAGGCGGTTGAGAGGAAAGGGGAAGAATAGTGATTGGTGATTATTCGGGCGGTATCGCAGAAATTCTTCGGGAGGCGGGAGAGCTGCTTTCTGAAGGTCTGAAGCAGGACAACCGAAGCTTCACCCGGAAAAACAGTATTGATCTTGTTACCTGCTGGGATACAAAAATAGAACAGCTTTTAACACGGCGGCTTGAAGAGCTCTTCCCCGACCATGGTATTATCGGCGAGGAGGGTGGAGGTAGCAGGGAAGGATTCAGGCGCTGCTTCATAGTTGATCCCATTGATGGGACAACCAATTTCGTGCATGGATTCCCGTTTTGCTGTATATCCATCGCCTGCGTGGAAGGGAACGCCCCAATCGCAGGAGGCGTGTATGCGCCGGCACTGGATAAGCTCTTTCTGGCGGAAACAGGCTCCGGCGCAACCTGCAATGGTGAACCTGTCTCTGTATCCGGGATAAGCAGCTGCGATGAAGCCCTTTTTGTCACCGGGTTCAGTTATGAGAGAAGACACCAGAAAGAGCGGCTGCTCCAGATAGTGGGAAACGGGATCAGCTCCTATCAGGGGGTCCGCAGGACCGGTTCTGCGGCCCTGGATCTCTGTTACGTGGCTTCTGGAATTTTTGATTTCTATCTGGAAACCGGTATCCACGCCTGGGACATCGCCGCCGGAGCGCTTTTTGTAGAGGAAGCCGGCGGAAGGGTCTCCATGCTCGATGGTTCTCCACTGGATCTGTTCGGCCGTCAGATCGCGGCAGGCAATCCGGCTATTTTCAAAGAGGCTCTTAAAAAAACTCTGGAGGGATTGGCTGTATGAGATGCCTGAACTGTGGCGCTGTCTACGATTATTCCGGAAGGGTACTGTTCCGGGCCCGCTGCAGCAGCTGCGACAGCGCCCTGCATGTATGCCTGCAATGCCGTTTCTATGATACGGCTGCGTACAACAGCTGCTGCGAGAGCCGCGCGGAGAGGATAGTGGAGAAGAAGCGTGAGAATCGCTGTCCATACTTTGCTCCTGCTCCTTCTGCGGCAGCCGCGAAAGATGAGAGTGCAGCTGCAAAAAAAAGTTTTGACGATCTCTTCAGCTGATCAGCCCCTCTGGAAGAGAGGCCTCCCGGATAAAAGCACTCCCTATTTTGGTGGAATCATCAAAGCGGCAACTTTTCAATTCTGCATACTGAAGCATCGCTGCTGTAAAATCAGCGCCACGGAGATCCGCATCCCGCAAATTCGCCTTTTGAAGAAATGCGCTGCGGAAGGAGGCGCCGCAAAGATCCGCAGAAGATAGGTCAGCCTCTAATAAATACGCTTCATCGAGTGCAGCATGCCGCAGATTGGCGCCCTGTAATCGCGCTTTTTTCAGATAGGCCCCCCGAAGATTCGCCCGTTCCAGAGTGCAGTTGGAGCAGTTAATGTCAACCAGCAGCGCGCCTTCAAGATCAGCGTCTGAGAGGTTCGCTCCGTTTAGATCCACACCGTCAAAATCAACCCCTTGCAGCACTGCTCCAGAGAGGTCAGCTCCTGCTGCGCAAAGCGGACGCTCTCCGCTGAGTATCCGGGAGACCATTACATTATCCATCGTTTCATTGTCTTTCATGATAAAAATCATAGGCCTGGTTTGTGGTGCTGTCAAGATGAGAAAGCTTGAATTTCAGTGAACAAGAGAATACGCTTTCAGCGCATAGATATAGAATAGAGAAGAAGAGGTCAGAACGTTGATTTTCAGACTTTGCATTATTCTTACGGCAGTGTTTGCTTCCTGTAGCCGCGGGGACCAACCTGCCCGGGACGGGAGGCTGGATCTTCTGTTGAAAAAACAGACCCCCCTTCTGGGCATCTACTTCCGCCTCCCGTGTAGAATCGCAGACATAAAAAGCTACAGCTGGGCTGTCCCTTATCAGAGGCCGCTCCGCTCCGCCTGCAGACTCCGCCTGCAGCTCACCCCGGATACCCCTGTCTTGAGCCCTGCTCCTGGCAGAGTCACCTTTCTGGCCGGCAGCCGCTCGAGCATGGTTTTCACTCTGGAAATCACGCATTCTGAACGGGTGAAGACAGTGCTGTACGGAGTTCGTAAACCCGGCGTCAAGCCCGGGAGTATTCTCACAAACGAGGGGATAATCGGACAATCGACCGGGATACTGGATATCCAGGTCTATGTTAAGAAAAGCCTGAGTTCACTGACTGTTGAGGAACACTTTCTCCGGGACATCACCCGCAGGGAGGTATGGACCCCGGTCTTCACTCCGCTCATCATCATCGGGAAAGGGGGCGCTATTGCGATCACGAATCACTGAATCGATCCACCGGCTGTTTCTTCTCACCCTGATACTGCTGCCGCTTGCGTCACCTTTTCTGCTGGCTAAAAACAGCCTGCTCACTATCTGTGCAGGCAGCTGTGCTGTGCTGACTGTTGTGCTCTTCACAGTTCGTGAGAGAAGCGAGATCGTGCTAAAACGTTCTTCCATCTATCTTCTGTCTTTCGCCGTGTATACGATCCTCTCCCTGCTCTGGGCTCCGGATTTCACAGGTGCGGTCAAAACAGTTCTGCCGATTCTGTCGGGGATTGTTCTTTTCTTCTGCTATGATGTCTTCTATCGAAACGAGGACAGCGCGAACAGAAAACAGCTTGGTCTTATCCAGGCAGTTGTGATAATCGCCGTTGTGGAATCGCTTATTGTTTTGCTCCAGTTTTTCAATATCGGTCCAGCATTCTTATCTTCCGCTCAGGGCAACTCGAGGGTATTCGGGACATTGGGCAACCCCAATTATGTTGCGGAATTCCTGCTGGCACCTGCATTTCTGGCGCTCAATCTTTTTCTCAATGAACGGCGAAAACAGGCGCACCGTTTGTACGCTGCGGCTTTTCTGATTATCAGCCTGGGGATTTTCGCCACTTTTTCCAGAAGCGGATTGCTTGTCTGGGGAGGAGGACTTCTGTGCTACTTTTCCCTTTATAAAAAAACAACCGGAGCCAGGGTGAAAGAATTGCTCAAACGGCTTTTCCAGCGCGGCAAAACCGCCTCTGCTATTCTGCTCACAGGTTTTACGATCATCTTCATCCTTATTCCCATTCTCCGTGTTGACCGTGCGCTTATCCGTCACATAGCGAATAAACGTTCCATCATCGGTCGGATATTCATCTGGAAAAATTCCCTTTCAGCCACTGTCAATAACCTGCCACTGGGAGCCGGGATAGGTGGTTTCCCATCTACATACGCTAAGGCCCAGTACGACCATTTCAACAATGGCAGTCTCTCTTTTGTGAACAACGGCGGTCTGGTCCAGAACGCACACAACGATATTCTGCAGCTCTTTGTAGAACTCGGAGCCGGGGCATTGCTGTTTCTGCTCTTTCTCTGGCGCATTTTCCGGGAGAGCAGCAGGGACCTTTCGGAGAAAACCCTCTCGATAGGGATACTCACCGGATTCTACGCGATCACCGCCTCTGGTTTTCTCAATTTTCCATTGCGGGTGGCCCCTAATATGCTGCTCTTTTTTCTCCTGGCAGCCCTGGTCCATAGAAACAGAAGCCGGGACGGTGTAGTACGCCGACTCAAGCTTAAAAAACAGAAATTTCGGGTTCTGCTGGCCGCTATGCCTGCTCTCCTGCTGTTCTATCTCCCGATCCGATTTTCCATCGCCAGCGGCTATCTTCACGCCGGAAAAAGCGCGCAGAAGAACGGGGAGACAAAAAGAGCAGCGAGACTGCTGGATACGGCATACAAACTGGATAGCAGCCCCTCTCATGCGGCAGCGGCTGTTGCTGATTCTCTTCTGAAGCGGGGAAAAATTAGAAAAGCCTATTCTGTTGCTGCTTCCGGTGTGAGTTTCCAGCCGACAGCGGAAGGATATCTTACCCTGGCAAGATGTGCTTCAAGGATCGGGGAGAAAGAAATCGCGCTTAACGCTCTCCGAAAAAAGTGCTACACATTCCGCAATTCCACCTCCTGCGCCATCAACTACCTGAAAGCGCTTTATCAGGCAGGCAGATACGACCAGGTAGTTCGGGAGGCCGGCGCACTCAACAGGGTCAGCAGAAAACTCTCCCGCATTTCAGGTCGCACATTCGACAACCTGCAGGAAGCCAACAGCATGGCTCTGATCAGCAGTCTGAAAAAGAGAGCCAGCTCCTTCACCGGTGGCGCCCCCATCTGGAAGGCGGTGATCCCTGCTGGTGAGCAATTGCTTCTGGGTAGCGCCGGTCAGGGGCTCTACCGCTTCACACCAGCGTCGACACGGTTTGACCCGGTGGCTTTTCCGGCGCCTTTTGTCCATTCCCTGATGCTCGGCGGAAAAACGCTCTACGCCGGTACAGACAGGGGAGTATTTATCCTCAGAGGGCACACTCAAAAAACAAAAAAATGGAAAAAACTCATCACCGTCCCATCTGCCGCCGGCCCGGTGCTCGCGATCAAGAAAGCCCTTGGAAAAATATGGTTTCTCAGCCCGGAGCAGATCTCAGCTATTGCGTCGCAATCAGCAAAAAAAACAAGCGTTTACAGGACTATCGCCGGGAGGCCGCTCTACGGCCTGCGCTGTGCATCAACCGGTTTTGGACAGCTGGTCCTCGGAGGTGAAGGAATTCTGTTTCGAATCACCGCAGGAGGACAAACCGCTTTCCCTATCCGTGTCCGCGAATTGCGTACAGGAGCACTGGTCTCACCTGTAATCAACGCAATCCATTTTCTGAATACCCAGCTGGCGCTGCTCTGTACAGATAGAGGACTTCTCACCGTATTTCTAAAAAACGGGTCTGTGCTGCAGCGGCTTCATCACCGCAGAACACTGCTGGACGCGGTATTTGTTGATAAAACACTCATCCTCCTGACAGGCAGAGGAGGGATTGTTATCCAGGAACTGGAGGAATTTCTACAGACAATCAACAAGCATGTCTTAAGCCGCGCCTCTGTCGCTTATGCGGAGAGCACGTTTAAACAGCAGCAGCTTGGAAGCGGCCTCCTCAATAACAGCAACAGCAGCAGGATGGTTGTATACAGCGGTGGTCTCCACCGGAAATGGATTTTTGCCGCTCACCAAACGGCCCTGCTCTCTCAGACCGGTCCCTACGGTCCACTGCACAGGCTCAATCCAGAGGTAGCCGCAGGTCCCGCTGTGTATGTCCGCAACCTTGCCGCTTCCAGCGGTTCCCTCTATATCTTTGAAAAAGACAGGGTCTGGATACGCAATGGGGAGCGATATGCAGTGCTGCGCAAATTCAGACCGGATAGCGGCCCGGTACGGATAAGCGGCAGCACAAATAGCACGCTCTTCTGTACGGGTAGAGAGCTCTTCCGTATTGATAAAAACGGCATCCGCAGAATGCTCATTCTACCGGCACCCGGGACCGCCATCAGCGGAGACGCCCGCTCTTTTGCCGTTGCTCTCAAAGGCCAGGGGATCCGGGTATACCGAAACGGTGCGCTCGTCCGGTTCCTTCCAGTTTCCGAACCAGTAACCGCTCTGGCTGTCCATAACAATGAACTCTTCTGCGGGACAGCAGATCGGGGGATCATCCAGTTTCGCGGCAACAGTCAGCTCACACGAACCGGGGAGCAGGAGGGGTTGCCTGACGGCAGGATCACTGCTCTGCTGTACAAAGACGGGATCCTGTACAGTGGCAGTGCTGGCGGTTCGATTACAGCGTTGCAACTGGATAGTGGATCAGTGATCGCAGAAAATAAATGGAAAGATTACTCCGGCACCCCGGTTATTGCCATTCTTGATATCGATAGTATCCCTGTTGCTGTTAAAAAAACAAAACTGATTTTTCTCGGGAGGGACCACAGGACCCGGTTGGAGCTTAAGGCGCAGGAGAGCGGTGTCGATATAATCAGCGGCGCGGCCAAATGGAAGGGGGATCTGGTGGTCAGCGGGAAGAAGGGTCTCACCGTCTACGACTCCTTTTCACAGGTTCTGAAACCGTTTCTTCCGTTTCTAAACACGCATCAGAGAGGAGGCAGACGTTGATGGCTGAATACGCAAGACGGCTCACTGACTTCGCTATCCCAACTAACCTGCCGTATCACAAATAGGGCGGGAGTGCTGCCTGTGAGTCAGGATCCAGCCGGCCGGTCGATGGGTAGCTGATTGTCGGGAGAATTCATGGAGCATTTCTTTTTTGGTTGCAAAAAAAAAGCGGGGATGGTAGTCTTTATCAACACCGAAACCGGGTGAAGGATAATGACAGACACGAGAACTTTTCCAAAGGGAGGGCTGCATCCCCGCTCCCTTGGTATGAACACGCTGGAAGTGCCGATCCGCAACGCGCATCTACCGCACTTCCTCTACATCCCCATGTCTCAGCACATCGGGACACCGGCTAAGCCGGTTGTCGCAGTCGGCGACACCGTTAAATCGGGCGATCTGCTTGGCAAAGCCTCAGGCTTTGTCTCAGTGAATATCCACTGTCCGCTTCCCGGGACAGTCACGGAGATCAAAAAAATGCCCACAGCGGTCAGTCCGGCTGTGGACACAGTTGTGGTCGAAGTGGAGGGCTATTTCAATATGCAGTCCGCCTCGAAACAACAGAAGAGCTGGAGAGCATGCAGCCCGAAAGAGCTCACCATAACCCTGCAGGAGATGGGGATTGTCGGTATGGGCGGCGCGACCTTTCCGACTCATGTTAAATATTCTGTTCCAGAGGGCAAGACGATTGACACGCTTGTGATAAATGCCGTGGAGTGTGAACCCTATCTGAGCGCTGATTACAGGGTGGTGATGGAACGCGGTAAAGAGGTTATGGAGGGAATCGATATCTGCCGCCATATTCTGGGTCTTAAAAAAGCGATCATCGGGATTGAAGTGGACACACCGGCTGCGATCTCCCTGCTTTCCGACCTGGCAACCGGGTTCGAAAGTATTGAAGTTATGGGCCTTGAGGTGAAGTACCCGCAGGGTGCGGAGAAGCAGCTGATCAAAGCCACACTCAACCGGGAGGTTCCTGGCGGCGGTCTGCCCATGGATATCGGGGTTGTGGTCTCCAATGTAGGGACTGTTGCCGCGATCTACGACGCTGTCGTCAGCGGACTTCCGCTCACAGAACGGGTGACAACAGTCACCGGGAATATTCTGGAGAAACCGGGTAACTATAAAGTTAAGATTGGAACACCGATTAAGGACCTCCTGGAAGAGGTGGGGCTCAAAGAGGAACCAGGCAAGCTGATTCTCGGCGGTCCTATGATGGGGCTCTGCCAGTACACAGATGAGGTCCCTGTCACCAAGGGAACAAGTGCTATTCTCGTTCTCTCCAGAAAAGAGACCAGGAGGTATCCACATCGACCCTGTGTTCGCTGCGGAAAATGTATCCCGGTCTGCCCGATGGGGCTTAACCCGGCGCGTATCGTAAAACTGATAGAACTGGGCCTTGATCAGGATGCGCTTGATGCAGGCACAATGGACTGTATAGAATGCGGCTGTTGCTCCTATTCCTGCCCGTCCGGGCGGCACCTGGCCCAGGGGATTAAACTCGGCAAACTGCACTTTCAGGCAAGAAGGAAGGAGTCCACAGGTGGCTGATAACACGACACGCCTTCTCTCGACAGCCCCGCACATCAGGACAAAACAGACTGTTCCGGTTGCCATGTGGTCTGTTACAGCAGCTCTGCTCCCCGCGGCAGTCTGGGCTGTATATGCCTTTGGCATGCCTTCACTGATTGTGATGCTGGTCTCCGTAGGCGCCGCGCTGCTCACGGAACTGCTGCTTACCATACTACCTGGCAGACCGGTGACCATAGGAGACGGGAGCGCTTTTCTCACAGGTCTTCTGGTGGCGTTCAATATGCCGGCTGCAGCGGATTTACCGCTGCATATCCCGATCACTGCCAGCGTTTTCGCGATCGCGGTTGCCAAATACGCCTTCGGGGGATTGGGTCAGAACTGGATGAATCCGGCACTTGCAGGGAGGATCTTTGTCTTCTTCGCCTGGCTGACCCCGATGACATCTGGATGGTCAAGCTTTCTCAGACCGGATGTTGTCACAAAAGCGACCCCGCTCAAAGTGATGAAATTTGTTTCAGGAGCAGACCCCAACTACCTGGACCTCTTTCTCGGGAAAATTCCGGGTTGCATTGGAGAGGTTTCCACCGCGGCGCTTCTGCTGGGCGGCCTCTACCTCG
>Ga0056109_1000333_pt1 | contig 15809 bp, 16 predicted proteins | sample WorMetG1BERMUDA2_FD_80077 | JGI IMG/M metagenome (GOLD analysis project Ga0056109, IMG submission 80077) | Marine gutless worms symbiont microbial communities from Max Planck institute for Marine Microbiology, Germany - Inanidrilus... ...
CACGCTGCCGAAGATCAATCCCGTACGCCCAGCCCATGAAAACCTCCCTGGCTAAAAACACCAGGGCAGGGAATCAGACATCGGTTAAAAACGATTCTACGTTCGTCAAATGTGCTCTAGCTGGCCTGCTTGGCCTGCAGGATGTGGTCGCGCGACACGGTCTGACCGTGGCCGCAGGCCTCGCACACCACCACCGCGGCGACGATGCCGTCGGGACCGATGTCGCCGCCGACGTCATAGGATGTGGTGCCGTACTTCTCCCAGACCCGGATCGTCGGGTCGGCGGCGCCGCAGGCCTCGCAGGCGGCACCGGTGCCGTACAGGTCGACGAAGGTCGGTTTTTCCGTCGCGTCGAGATCTCTGCTCATGTCGCTGTCTCCCTTTCCAATCCCTATCCGTTTCTCCGCGCAACGCTACAGCAGGTCGCGCATGTCCTTGTGCCGGCCGGAGATGTAGCTCTTGATCGCCAGTTCCGCTTCGTCAGAGTTGCGGTTGCGCACCGCACGGACCACGTCGCCGATCATTTCCGAATGCGACCGGGCGACGTCCCGCCATTCACCGCGCCGGGACGAAATGAAGAACCACAGCCGCAGATGCTGGTTGAAGATCCGTGGAATCACCTCGGCCAGATAGACGTTTTGGGCACAATCGGCGAGCACGCGATAGAAGCAGCGGTCGAGCGCCACGTAGGCATCGGCGTCATCGTCGTCGATCGCCTTGACCAGTGCCTCGTGAACCTCCTCCAACTCGTCGACCTGCGTGCGCGAGGCCCGCTGCGCCGCCAGGCGCACCACCTGGCCGTCGATCAGGCTGCGGAATTCGTAGATCTGCTGCACGCCCGAAGCGGTGATGTCGGCGACGAACATGCCCCGGTTCAGCTGATGCACGACCAAACCTTCCATGGCCAGCCGCTGCAACGCCTCGCGCACCGGCGTGCGGCCGATCTCCAGGTCCTCGGTCAGTTCCTTCTCGACGATCAGGGAGCCGGGAACCAGTTCCAGCTGCGTGATCATGTGCACGATCGCGTGGTAGGCGCGCTCCGCCAGGGAGCGCGGTTCCGGCTCGACAACCGTGGCCAGCGCCCTGGGCTTCACGCCGCCGCCCCCCCTGCCTGAATGTCAGCGAAACGGCGGCCCAGCGACTCGGCATCAACCTGTGCGCCGATCAGCACCAGGTAGTAGCTGTCGCGCGCCTCGGCAGGCGTCACTTCCAGTTCGCCCATGGCGTACTGCACCAGCGACGGCGTGCCGTCTACGACGAGGAACCCCTTGCCGCGCCAGATGTCGTCGCCCAGTCCGGCGAAGAACGCGGTCAGCCGCTGGTGCGGAACATCGTCGGGTGCCGGCAGCACACAGGAATCGGCCGGCGCGTGAAGGGCGCCATGATCGTGGTCGTGATCATGATGGTGATCGTGGTCGTGGTCGTGGTCGTGATCATGATGGTGATCGTGGTCGTGCCCGTGGGAGGTCGCGGTCTCGCGCTCCAGGTAGGTCGCCGCGACCCGGCTTGCCTGTCCGTGCATGATGTCCTTGATCTCGATGTCGCCTCGTTCCGAAAACTGGATCGCGGCATCGGGATGCACCGCCTTCACCGCGGCGCGAGTCTGTTCCAGGACCTCTGCATCCGCAAGATCAATCTTGTTCAGGACCAGCATGTCCGCCTTCTCGACCTGGGCTTCATAAAATGGCCCCAGCACCTGGCGGATGCGCGCGTGCTTGGACGCATCGATCACCGTCGTCACCGGCCCGAGTTCGTAGTCCTTCATGAAGCTGGGATCGTTGAAGGTTTTCAGCATCTCCTCGGGTTCGGCCACGCCGGTCGCCTCGATGACGATGTGGTCCAGCGGCGCCGCCGCCGCCATTTCCTCGATCGCGCTCAGCAGCGAGTCCTTCAGGGTGCAGCACAGGCAACCGGAGCTCAGCTCGACCACGTCGATGCTGTTGCCCTGCAAGATCTCGCCGTCGACGCCGACGTCGCCGAATTCGTTGACGATCAGGCCCAGGCGCTCCTTGGGTCCCCATTCCTCGAGAATGCGGCGGGCCAGGGTGGTCTTGCCCGAACCGAGAAAACCGAACAGCAGATCGATCCTCACCTGTGCCTCCGTCTAGTGTCTTTCGCGTCTCACCCGCCGGACGACGCCGCCAGAGCTTCCGCTTCCTCGTCGCCGCGGCCGAACTTCATGCCTTCCATGAAAAGGTCCTGGAAGTCGGGCCGCGCCGCCAGGGCGACATGTTCCATCTGCCCGGCCAGTTCGCGGGTCCGCTCGCGTTCGGTCTCGGATAGCAACGCCATCTGCGCACCGAGCGCCGCGGCGTTGCCGACGTAGGTCACCTGCTCCGGTTCCAGGTCCGGCAGCAGCCGGCACTCGATGGCGCTGTCGATGTCGATGTAGTTGCCGAACCCGCCGCACAGCATCAGCTCGGTCAGGTCCTCGTTGGCGATGTCCATCTCCTTCTGCAGGGTGACGACGCCGGAATAGATCGCGCTTTTCGCCAGCTGCAGCTGCCGGATGTCGCCCTGGGTCAGCACGATGTCCTCGGACTTCGCCGCGGCGTCGGTCCAGACCAGCACGAACTCGACCTTGCCCTTGTTCTTCTGCACCCGCGCGGCGACCGCTTCGGGCAGGTGCAACAGGTCGTTGCGGCGGACCCGGCCGCTCGTTTCCATGACCCCCGCGCCGACCATCTTGGCGCAGGCGTCGAGCAGGCCGGAACCGCAGATCCCGCTCGCCGCCTCGTTGCCGATGACCACGCAGTCGACATCGCCGTCGATCTGCACGCGCTCGATCGCGCCGACGGCGCCGCGCATGCCGTGGCGGATCTGCGCGCCCTCGAAGGCCGGCCCGGCCGGCGCCGAACAGGCGACCAGGCGGTCGCGACTGCCCATCACCACCTCGCCGTTGGTGCCGATGTCGACCAGGGCGCGGGTTTCCTCGCTCTCGTAGATCCGCGTCGACAGCACGCAGGCCATGGTGTCGGCTCCGACGAAGCCGGCGACGATCGGCAGCGTGCAGACCTGGGCATTGGGCGCGCCTTTCAGCGGCAGCTCGCGCGCCGGGATCACCAGGGCGTCGCGCACCACCGGGGCATAGGGTGCCAGACCAACGTAGGAAACGTCGATGCCGAGCAGGATGTGATGCATGCAGGTGTTGCCGACAACCACCACCTTGTAGATGTTGTCGGCCGAGACTCCGGCCTCGGCGCAGGCCTCCTTGATGAAGTCGTTCAGCGCGTTGAGCGCCTTGGCGCGCAGGGTTTGCAGCTTCTTGTCGTCGAACTGGGCGAAGGCGATGCGCGACATCAGGTCGCCGCCGAACGGCGCCTGCGGGTTCATGCCGCCGACGGTCGCCAGTTCCTCGCCGCTGGCCAGGTCCATCAGCGAGCCGACGATGCTGGTGGTGCCGATGTCGAAGGCCATGCCGTAGGCGTGCTCGCGGGTATCGCCGACCTCGACGTCGATGACCCGGTCGCGGAAGGTGGTCACCGTCATCTTGCCGAAGTCCTCGCGCAGGATGCCCGGCAGCCTGCGCAGGACGTCGAGCGGGATGTCGCGCTGGTACTCGCCGTCCAGGGACTTCAGGATCTCCTCGTGGTCCGAGGACTGGTGGTGCTCGCTGGTCGGTGCCTCGGCGGTGACGAAATGCTTGACCACACCCGAGTCGAGCGACATGCCGATGGCCTCGGTGGCGCTGATGTCGGAGCCGAGGATCTGGTGCCCGGCCTCGGATTGCGGCGGCAGCGGCGCGATCACGCAGTCGTCGATCAGCTTGGTCTGACAGGCCAGCCGAAAACCCTCGCGCACACCCTCGTGGCCGAGCTGGATGGTGTCCTGCACCGTCGGCGGCGGGATCGATCCCTCCAACGCCTTGATGCGGCAGCTGCGACAACGACCGCGGGCGCCGCAGGTGGCGACGATCTCGACCCCTGCCGCGTGTGCGGCGTCGAGAATCGAGACGCCGCGCTCCGCCTGGGTCGAGCGTTCAGCGCCGCCCTCCTCGATGCTTTTGAAAACGACCGTTACAGTTTCCGTCATCACGTTCCTTCGCGCAGACCGGTTTTCAGCAAGACCGGATGGCAGACGCCTCGGCGATCAGGCCCAGGCCTCGCGATCGGTCTGGACCAGGTTGAGCGCCAGCTTGACCGCCTGCATGGCGTCCTTGCCCCAGCCGTCGGCGCCGCATTCGTCGGCCCATTCCTGTGTCGTCGGCGCGCCGCCGACCAGGATCTTGACCTTACCGCGATGTCCGGCCTTTTCGAACTCCTCGATGGTGACCTTTTGGTAGTAGACGGTGGTCGAGAGCAGGGCCGAGAAACCAACCAGGTCCGCCTCCTCCGCCAGCGCGGTCTCGACGAACTTGTCCGGATGCACGTCGGTGCCCAGGTTGATGACGTTGAAACCGGCGTTCTCCAGCATGATGGTCACGATCGACTGGCCGATGTCGTGCATGTCGCCCAAAACCGTGCCCATAACGAAGGTGCCCACGGGCTTCTCCGCCGCCGCCGCCAGCAGCGGCCGGATCAGGGCCAGGCCGGCCTTCATCGCCCGCGCCGTGATCAGCATCTCGGGGATGAAGATGATGGCCGCCGAGAACCGGTCGCCCTGCAGGTTGAAGCCGGGAAACAGGCCGTCATCCAGGATCGTGCGCGGGTCGATGCCGGTGTCGATCGCCTCGCGAACGCGCTGATCGGTGTATACGTGATCGCCCTCCTCGACCGCGACCCAGAGCGATTGCCACTCCCAGCCGTCGGGCGCGCGCGTTTCCCATGCTTCGGGGATTTGCAGTGTCGGTTCCTCTTCGGACATGGCGTGAATTCCTTTGCGTCAATAAATTCGATGATTAATCAAGGGGATATCTGCCGTAGGTTCCGAAATCCCGCTGTGCTTCCAGCATCGTGAAGATGTTCTGCACCGGCACGTCGGCGAGGATGTAGTGCGACGGCGAGAAGATGTAGCCGCCGCCGGTGGCCAGGTTCTTCATGGTGTCGAGCACGCCCTGTCGCACCGCCTCGACCTGGCCGCGCGGCAGCAGGTTCTGCACGTCGAAGCCGCCGATGAAGGCGAGATCGTCGCCGTACTGTTCCTTGATCTCGACCTGGTTCTTGTTGCCGCCGGTCGGCTGCATCAGGCCGGACAGGTCAACCCCCAATTCGACCATGTCGCCGATGATCGGTGAATAGTCGCCGCAGGAATGCAGCTTGATGAAAATGTCCGGGTTTTCCTTGCGCCAGGCATTGAACATGCTCTCGAAACGGGGCTTGGCCAGTTCACGCCACTGGTCGGGCGAGATCATCATCGCCTGCTGGGCACCGACATCGTCGCCGACACGGACCATGTCGACGCCACGGCGGATCGCCTCCAGGCCGCATTGGGTGTAGTACTCGGTCAGGCCGTCAAGCACCTTGTGGATCAGGTCGGGCTTGTCGAACAGCATCAGGAAGAAGTTCTGCGTGCCGACGATATGGGCGTAGGCCGCCTCGATCAGGGTCGAGGACAGGTCGATCATGATGAAGTAGTCGTCCTGGTAATCCCTCATCAGTTCTTCGAGCGGCTCGTACAGGACCGGGTCGTGCGGATCGGGCCAAGTGTATTTTTCCAGGTCCTCCTCCGAGGTGATCGGATGGAAGCTCGGAAAATTCTCCGGCACCACCTTGGCCGGGCCCCAGAATTCCTGGGTCTTGGCGAACTGTTCTTCCTCCTCGGGGGTGCGGCCCTCGAGGCCGGACTTGCCGTAACCGACACCGAAGTGGTTGTACCAGGTCTCGCCGATCTCGATGTGGCGATGCGAAAAATCGGCGTTGATGCCGATCTGGTAGATGATCGCGTCGTTGCCCAGGCGCAGTTCCAGTTCCGGGTTGTGCTTGCGCCCGGTCCCGGCATCGTTGATGCCGTAGATCCGTGCCAGCTTCTCTTTGGCTTCGTGCTTCATCCGGTACATCAGCGGCACCCGGTCCACCGGCTCGTGCCTCAGGGCGCGAATGTAGCGTTCGCGCGGCAACAACTCTTTCGTGCGACCTCTCCCTCGTCATCGCTTTCCGGTGCTCCCCGGAGGGCGGCCGGCCCGCCAAGGTGGCGTCCGGAAACAATATATTTTTTATATATACCATGCGATCACAGCGAAATCAATCGCCGGAGACGGCCACCGCGGCGCGATGCCAATGTTCCGTATTGCGGTGCGAGGACGGGTGCCGGCCGGCCGCCGGAGCGATCAGTCGCGGCGCGGCGCGATGCCGAAGATCCCCGAGCGCGACATCTTCGGCTTCATCACCGAGCTGGCGGTCAGTTCGACCGGCAGTTCGACGTCGCCGAACAGCGCGAACAGCTTGCCCTGCTCCTCGAGCCGCCATTCGACCCGCTCGGCCGAGCCGTTGCCGTCGGCGCGGTAGTTGTAGCCGGGGCCCATGCGGTGCTCGATGGTCAGGTTTTCCCGCCGCAGTTCGCCGCGCAGGAAGCTGCCCAGGTGACGGGTCGCCGCCTCGACAGTGAGCCAGCTCGCGGTCTCGGAGAAAAGCGCTTCGAGGGGCTCGAAGTCGTCGATCATCTTGATCACCCGGGCGTCCAGATCCGGCCCCAGGGTCAGCACGAAGGCGATCACCTCGGTGCACCCGCCCAACAAGCGGTCGAAGGCGGGACAGGCGAACTCGGTGCCGTCGTCCAGGCGCAGCAGTCCGTCGCCGCAGGCGGCGATCGGCAGGCGCAGATAGCGGCCGTCTATGTTCAAAACATCGGCGACCAGGTCCGCCACCTGCTCGGCGGTCTCGCGGATGATCGGCCGCACCTTTTCGGGATCAGTGTAGCGGTGTAAGCGCAGCATCCGCCGGGAGTCGACCACCGGGCAGTCGTCGCGCCAGGACCGCACCTGGCCACTGCCCACGCCGGGTTCGGTCGTATCTCCCGCAGTCGGATCTGACCGCATGGCTAGGCCGGCCCGCGCGCGCCGGAGGCCACGGGCGTCACGGCAACCTCAGCTGGCCTTGACCGCCAGGGCGGCGGTGCGGATCTCGTCGAACCGGTCGGAGATTTCCTGTGCGACCGCTTCCGCCACGTCATGCGCCGATCCCTCCCTCTCCTCGGGCTTTTCCTTGCGCCATTCCATCAGGTATTGGTCGGTCCCGGCAAGCTGACGCCGCATCGCCGCCATGTCGATCAGTTTCTGGAACCGTTCGTCCAACTCGACCTTATGCTTGTCGCCGCCGTCGCGGGCTTCGACCACGGAAGGAATTTCCTGCCAGCAAAGGACCGTGAATTTCGCCATAAAAGCCTCCAAGCGCCTTGTCGAGGCAGACCCGCTGCCTGCGGTGTTGTCGCGCTATCAGATATAATTGGTGACGATGACAAGTCAAACCTACAGCGAAGACGACCGGGCGGATCTCGCCGGCCTGCTGCGCGCGGCGACCATCGCGCAACCGCTGCCGACCTGTCCGGAGATCGCGTTGCATCTGCCGCCGCCCGAGGACACGCTGGAGAGTTTCCGGGTGCGCCACGAGACCCGGCTCGGCCTGGCGCCCCCCTATTGGGCCCGGGCCTGGCCCGGTGGACTCGGCCTGGCGCGTTTCGTTCTCGACCATCCCCAGGTTGTCACCGGCCGGCATGTGCTCGATGTCGGCAGCGGTTCCGGCCTGGTCGCGATCGCCGCCGCGCTGGCCGGCGCGGCACGGGTCCAGGCGCTCGACCGGGACCCGAACGCGGTGCTGATCACGCGGTTGAACGCGCGGCTCAACCGCGTCGACATCGGTGCCCGCGTCGGCGATTTCGCCACCCTGGACGACGCCGCGGCGGAGGTCGTGCTGGCCGCCGATCTCTGGTACGACAAGATGGAGGCGCGCCGGATCACGCCGCGCCTGCGCGCCTGCGCCGGCGGCGGCGCGGAGGTCCTGCTCGGCGACCCGATGCGGGCGCATTTCCCGCGCCGCGGCATCAAGGTGCTGGCCGAGTGCGATGTGCCCGCCAGCATGGAAACCGAGGGCGCGGGGACCGCCTCGGTGCGGGTCTGCCGGCTGCTGCCAGGCGTCGCGCCGCCATGACTTCGCGGCATAGCCCCGGTGCGCTGGCGGAGGATCCGAAACACGGGTTCCGCCCCGCTCGCTCGGTTGACTCGCAAGGGTCAAGGCGTATGGTGAATCGCGAAACCACCCCGAACGCGCCCGAAGAGGCCGCTCTCAGATCGCAGGCGAGGTCACGATGGTTGCATGGAAACGGTTCGCAGTTCCCGAGTTCGATTACGCCCTGTTCAAGGGCATGACCTATCAGGCACCGACACCGATTTCGGCCGGAGAAGGCTCCGAATTGATCGGCAAGTTGGCGCAAGGCGACACCTCGGTCTGCGGGGCGCATGCCGTCGACCTGGGCGCGGACACGTTCGACAGGCACGCGTTCAAGGAGGGTCCCCGCCTGGCCTTCCTCTGCCTGACGCCGGAGACCGAGGTCCGGATCCTCGGCCGCTCGCACGGCTGGGCGATCCAGCGGGCGCTCGGCATGGACGGGTTGGACGGCGATGTCGCCTTCGACTGGATCACCACCCGTCCGATGAACACCCGCCTCGGCCCCGACGACGGAATCGCCACCTCCGGCGGTGCCGTCACCGTCCTGACCGGCAACAAGTATTCGGATTTCTGGATCGGCAACCGCATGATGGCGGACAACGACTGGCAGCCCGAGGACGGCTCGCAGGGCTTCCGCCTGCTGGCCGCCTCCAAGCCCGATGTCGACGATTTCCACGACTGCTATATCACCTTCACCTGGTCGGCCTGACGGCGCCCGCGGCGCCCCCGCAAACCCGTTCACCTGACGCTTGAGCCACTGTCGGGGTCTTTGCCCGATCGCGTCCTATGCCTCTGTATTCGCCGGGATTTTTGCCTCGGGCGTTCCTCCTTTGCCGCGCCGGGGATATGCGCTGAAGGCATGCCCACCGCGATTTTCCGGGGCCGATCCTATGGTACAATCCGCACTCGTTTTCCCCCGAGCTTAGGACTGTATCAGCATGAAGTTGCAAGCATTCGATCGCGTCTCCGAGCCGTCCCCGCACCCGGCTGCCCAGCCGACACCGACGGACCACGCAACCCTGATCCAGTCGCTGATCGCCAACGCCTCGACCGAGATCACGCCGGCCTCGGCGCAGAAGGTCGAGAGCTTCGCCGAGCACCTGCCGCTCGGCACAGCGGTGTACATCACCTTCCTGCCCGGCTCGGACTACATGGACACGGTCGCCCTCGCCAAGCGCCTGCGCGACGAGGGCATGGAACCGGTGCCGCATTTTGCCGCCCGCAGCATCGTCGACCAGAAACAGTTCGAGGACTACCTCGCCCGCGTCACCGGCGAGGCCGGCGCCAACCGGGTGCTGGCGATCGCCGGCGCGTTGGAAAAGCCCTGCGGCGCCTACGAGGATTCGATCAAGCTGCTGGAGACCGGTCTGTTCGACAAATACGGCATCAAGCGCATCGGCGTCGCCGGCCACCCGGAGGACTGCCCCGACTGCTCGGCGCATATCGTCAACGACGCGCTGATGTGGAAGAACGACTATGCCCAGCGCAGCGACGCCGAGTTCTATCTGGTCACCCAATTCTGCTTCGAGGCCGGTCCCTTCATTTCCTGGGAACAGCGTATCCGCGGCCATGGGGTCACCCTGCCGATCCATGCCGGCATTCCGGGCATCGCCTCGATCAAGACGCTGCTCAACTACGCCATGGCCTACGGCGTCGGCAACTCGGTGAATTTCATCAAGAAGCAGGCGCGCAACGCGACCAAACTGCTGAAACCGGCGGCGCCGGACAGGCTGATTTCGGAGCTCGCCGACTACATGGCGACGACACCCGGCAACAATTTTGCCGGCCTGCATTTCTTCCCTCTGGGCGGGCTGAAGAAGACCGCGGTGTGGACCGGCGCGATCCAGCAGGGCGCCTTCAGCGTCGACCGAACGGCGGCGAAAATCACCGTGCACGCGTGACCGCGCGGCGGCAAACGCGGGCTTTGTCGGCCTTGGGGAATCACGTAAGGTGCTCCGAGGCCGGGGCGGGCGGAGCCCAAGAATGAGTGGCGAAAAAGCCACCAAACCACGGCCGAAACGGGAACCACGGGAGGCGGATGAGGCCATCATGAGCAACGATCAGGACAAACCCACTTCGGCCGGGAAATCCATCGCGCGGCGCGATTTCCTGCTCGGCGGCAGCCTCCTCGGCCTCGCCTCTGGCGCCGGCCTGACCGCCGCCGCAACGGTACCGAGCGCTTCGGCGGCAGCAAAAGCCGATTTTCCGGTGGTCGACGTCGCCAAGCTGAGCGACATCGCAGACGGCGGCGAAATCTCCTTCGACTATCCCGACGCCGACTCCCCCGCAGTACTGGTCAAATTGGACCAGCCGGCCGAGGGTGGCATCGGTCCCAACGAGAGCATCGTCGCCTATTCGATGCTGTGCACGCACAAGGGCTGCCAGCTCAACTTCCAGAAAGAGCACGGCATGCTCATCTGTCCCTGCCACTGGTCGAGCTTCGATCCCGCCAAGGGTGGCCGCATCATCATCGGCCAGGCCAGCGACCGGTTGCCGCAGATCACCTTGCGGATCAGCGACGGCGTGGTCCAGGCGGTCGGAGTCAACGGATTGATCTACGGCCGCCAGACCAACATCATCTGACAAGGAATCCGCGGCCATGAGCGCCACGCAAAACGTGCCCCTGCCGCCCAAGGACGCCAAGACGGTCACCACCGTCTGCCAGTTCTGCATCGTCGGCTGCGGCTACCGCGTGTTCAAATGGCCGGAAGGGAAGGACGGCGGCCCGGCGCCGGCGGACAACGCCTTCGGCGTCGATTTCCGTGAGCAGCAGCCGATCAACGGGATCTGGGTGGCGCCGTCGATGCACTCGGTGGTGACCGACCGCGACGGTTCGCGCCACAACGTCGCGATCATTCCCGACGACGACTGCCGGGTGAACAGCGGCATGGCCTCGGTGCGCGGCGGCGGCCTGGCGGCGACCCTCTACGCCCCCGACAAGCCGACCAAGACGCGGCTGGCGACGCCGCTGCTGCTGGACGGCGACAGCCACGGCGCCGTCGACTGGGACGCCGCGGTCGAACTGGGCGCGGCGCTGATCAAGGCGGTCATCGATCGCTGGGGCCCGGACGCGGTCGGCATGAAGTTCTTCGATCACGGCGGCGGCGGCGGCGGTTTCGAGAATAACTGGGCGGTCGGGCGCTTCTTCTTTTCCGGCATCGGCACGCGCACCGCCTCGATCCACAACCGTCCGGCCTATAACAGCGAGGTCCACGCCGCCGGCGACGCCGGCATCGCACCGCTGACCAACGCCTATCTCGACGCGCAACTGGCCGACACCATCGTCATTTGCGGCGCCAACCCCTACGAGACCCAGACCAACTACTTCCTCAACCACATGGTCAAGAACCTGAGCGGCGAATCCGGATCGCTCAAGGAGTCCGCCTTCGGCGACGGCGCCGGCGACAGCGGCCGCATGATCATCATCGACCCACGCCGGACCATGACGGTGGCGGCGGCCGAAGCCGCGGCGGGCAAGGAGAATGTGCTGCACCTGCAGATCCAGCCCGGCGGCGACATCTGGCTGTTGAACGCCATCGCCCGGGTGATCCTGGACCGACGCTGGTACGACGTCGGCTTCCTGCAGGATCGGGTCGAGACCCAGACCTTCCAGTCCTACCAGCGCTCGTCGCTGATGGTCGACCGGCCGCGCGACGAGATGCTGGCCGAGGCCGCCGCGCGTGCCGGTGTGAGAGTCGAACAGATCTATCAGGCGGCCGAGTGGATCGCCGCGCCGAAGAAGGACCGTCAACGCCGACGCACCCTGCTGCACTACGAGAAGGGCCTGATCTGGGGCCTGAAGAACTACGAGAACATCGCCTCGATCATCGACCTCGCCTTGCTGACCGGCAACGTCGGCAAGCCCGGCACCGGGGTCAGCCGCCTCGGCGGCCATCAGGAAGGCTACGTGCGCCCGCCCTACCCCGGCGGCCGTCCGGCGCTGAACATCGACGAGGCGGTACGCAAGGGCGAGGTCAAGGCCTACTGGGTCGGCGGCTGCAATCCGGTGCTGACCACCCTGCGCGCCGAGGCGATCGAGCGCACCTTCGCCGAACGCGGCGCCAAGGTGAGCAAGGCATTGGCCGCGACCAAGGGCCAGCCGGTCGGCGCCCGGGTCACCGCGGTGATCGAGGCGATGAAGGACGGCGGCATGCTGATCCTGGCCCAGGACCTGTACATGACGGCGACCGCCAAGCATGCCCACATCGTGTTGCCGGCGGCCGGCTGGGGCGAGATGAACCTGACCTCGATCAACGGCGAGCGGCGGCTGCGCCTGTACGAGCGGTTCATGGACCCGCCCGGCGACGCCAAGCCCGACTGGGCCATCATGGCCGGTTTCGCGAAACGGCTCGAGGCGCTGTACCGGGCCGAGAACAACCCGAAGATGGCCAACCGTTTCCTCGACTACGACTGGCGCACCGACGAGGACGTGTTTATCCACGCCCGCTACCAGTTCAGCGGCACGCCGTCCGATCCGATGGAAGGCTACGCCGGCGTCACCTACGACATGCTGCGCCAGCTCGGCACCAACGGCATCCAGACCCCGGTGCGCTTGGTCAACGGCGTGCCGGTCGGCACCGTGCGGCTGAACGAGGACGGCCGGTTCGGCACCGCGTCGGGCAAGGCGCGCTTCATTCCCGCCTCGCCGCCCTGGCAGGGATACGCCGCCAAGGTCGAGGCGCAGAAGCAGCGCTTCCGCTTCTGGATCAACAACGGCCGCACCAACCACGTCTGGCAGACCGTCTACCACCACCAGCTGCTGGAGTTCTACAACGACCGCATCCCGGTGCCCTACATCGAGATGCACCCGGCCGACGCCCTCGAACTGGGCATCGATGCGGGCGACCTGGTCGAGATCGCCAACGATGTCGGCAAGGTCCAGGCGATGGCCTATCCGACCGACGCGGTGCAGCGCAACCACACCTTCCTGATCTTCGGCCAGCCGCGCGGCGCCGCCGGCGACCTGGTCTCGGACCACGTCGACCCGGCGACCACGATCCCCTACTACAAGGGCGCCTGGGCCGACATCCGCCGCATCGGCCCGGTGCCGGAGCTGAGCAGGACCGTCTCCTTCCTGCCGCAGAATGTCGCGCAATGAGACGCCGCGCCTTCCTGATCGCCTGCCTGCTGCTCGGCGCCGTCGTCGCGATACCGGCCTGGGCGCAGGATCTGACCGCCAAGGGCAGCTACGCCGGCGCCGACCTGCGCGGGCGCGACCTGTCGGGTCAGGTCCTGGACGGTGCCAGTTTCACCGGCGCCAACCTGACCGGCGCCGACCTGTCGGAGGCCAGCCTGAAGGGCGCCGACCTGCGCGAAGCCTATCTGCGCGACGTCGACCTGACCGGGGCCGACCTGAGCGGCGCCAACCTGGGTGATGCCGACCTGACCCGCGCCGATCTGAGCGAGGCCAACCTGATCGCCGCCTCGCTGCTGCGCGCTGACCTGTCGTTCGCCAAGCTGAACGGGGCCAAGGCGTCGAAGGCGCTGTTCGCCGGCGCCCTGTTGGTCAAGGCCTGGCTGCGCGAGGCCGACCTCAGCGGCGCCTATCTGCCGGACAGCGACTTGAGCCAGGCCGACCTGAGCGGCGCCAACCTGTCGGGCAGCCGTCTCGGCGCCCGCGGGCTCGGACATGTCGATCCCAAGGCCGCCCGCCTGCGCGGCGCCAATCTCAGCGACGCCGACCTCAGCGGCGCCAGCGCCTTCAGTGTCGATTTCAAGGAGGCACGGCTGGCCGGCGCCAAGCTGGCCGGCGCCCGGCTCGACCACGCCGATTTTTCCTGGGCCGTGGCGCCGGACAGCGATTTCTCCAAGGCGACTCTGACCTGGACCCGACTCTATGCCGCGACATTGACCGGCGCCAAATTCCCGGGCGCCGACATGACCCTGGCGCAGGCCAGCGGCGCCGATTTCAGCGGCGCCAACTTGACCGGAGCGAAATTGATTGAGGCCGATCTCAGCCTGACCCAGCTGGACGGGGTCATGGCCGAGGGCGCGGACGCCGAGGGGGCTTTGTTCGGCGGCGCGCGCAACCGGCCGCATACATTGGGTGGACCGAAATGACTTCCGAGAACGACGCGAAAAAAGAACAGAATGGCGGCGGCCGCGACATGCCGAAGCTGCCGGCCGCCTTCGCCGGTGAGTTCATCGGCACCTTCATCCTGGTGTTCTTCGGCGTCGGCGCGGTCAACGCCGCCGTCGCCACCGGCGCCCAGGCCGGGCTGTGGCAGGTGGCGGTGGTCTGGGCGATCGCGGTCAGTCTCGGCATCTATTCTTCGGCGGCACTGTCGGGCGCCCACATCAACCCGGCGATCACCCTGGTCGCGGCGGTCTACGACCGCTTCCCGCTGCGCATGGTGATCCCCTACTGGGTGGCGCAGGTGGCCGGCGCGGCGGCGGCCTCGGGCATTCTCTACCTGATGTTCGCTGAGTCGATCCTCGAGCTCGAGCGCCAGCACGGCCTGCTGCGCGGCGGCCCGGGCAGCGAACTGTCGGCCATGGTGTTCGGCGAGTACTTCCCCAACCCGGCGGTCTACGGCACCGCCGAGGACGCCTGGCGGGTTGTCAGCCTGAAGGGTGCCTTCATCGCGGAAATGGTCGGCACCGCCATGCTCGCCTTCATCGTCGGTTCGGTGACCAGCGAGAAGAACTTCGCCCGTCCGTCCGACGCCTTCGTCGCCGTGGTCATCGGCCTCGGCGTTGCCGCGATCATCTCGGTGATCGCGCCGCTGACCCAGGCGGCGCTGAACCCGGCGCGCGATTTCGGGCCGCGCCTAGTCAGCTATTTCCTCGGCTGGGGCGAGGTCGCGATCCCCGGCCCGCGCGGCGGCTGGCTGACCGTCTACATCGTCGCACCGCTGCTCGGCGGCCTGATCGGCGGCGGCATCCAGCGCCTGTTGGCGAAACTGCATATCGGGCCCGACACCACGCATGACAAATAGGACCACGGGGTGCGATGACACCGGTTACCATTCTGACTGGCTTCTTGGGTTCGGGGAAAACGACTCTCCTGAACCACCTGCTCGGCCAGCCGGACATGGCGGATACGGCGGTCCTGATCAACGAGTTCGGTGACGTTTCCCTCGACCATCTGTTCGTGCGCGAGATCGACGAAGGCATCACCCTGCTGTCGTCGGGCTGCATCTGCTGCACGGTGCAGGGTGAACTGGTCGACAGCCTGCGCGAACTGTACCTCGAGCGGCTGCAGGGCGAGGTGCCGGAATTCACCCGACTGCTGATCGAGACCACGGGATTGGCGGATCCGGCACCGATCATCGCCGCACTGGTCCGCGACCCGATGTTCAAGAGCTGGTACGCGCTGCAGGGCATCGTCACCACCATCGACGTGGTACTCGGCCAGGAAACGCTCGATGCGCAAGACGAGGCGGTCAAACAGGCCGCGGTCGCCGACCGCTTGGTTCTGACCAAATGCGACCTGGCCAGCGACGAACAGAAGCAGTCGCTGAAGGACCGACTGCGAGAGATGAACCCCGGTGCCCGCCAGGTCACCGCCGAGCACGGCGCCGTCGCCGCCGACTTCGTGCTCGCGGCCGGGCCCTTCGACGCCGAAGCCAAGGGCGATGAAGTCCAGGCCTGGCTCAACGCCGAGGCCTACCATCCCCACGACCATGACCATGGGCACGGGCATGACTGACCTGAACCCCGAAAACTGGACCGCCTGAAGCGCGAGTTTTCTCGTAATGTAGAGGCTGGCAGGACGAGGAAGAACGATGCGGAAATCTAGCGCGGATTCGATTTAATCCTGGTCGTATC
>Ga0056109_1000334_pt1 | contig 15767 bp, 17 predicted proteins | sample WorMetG1BERMUDA2_FD_80077 | JGI IMG/M metagenome (GOLD analysis project Ga0056109, IMG submission 80077) | Marine gutless worms symbiont microbial communities from Max Planck institute for Marine Microbiology, Germany - Inanidrilus... ...
CGCTGCCGAAGATCAATCCCGTACGCCCAGCCCATGAAAACCTCCCTGGCTAAAAACACCAGGGCAGGGAATCAGACATCGGTTAAAAACGATTCTACGTTCGTCAAATGTGCTCTAGGCCCACCGGCGCCTCCCCCCGCTCCAACCTCTTGATGTTCTCCGCCACCGCCCGCGCCGCCGAGCTCGGTAGCGTGGTGCTGGCGATGTGCGGGGTCAGGAACACGTCGGGGTGGGTCCAGAAGGGGTGGTCCTCGGCCAGCGGTTCGTCGTGGAACACGTCGAGCGCGGCGGCGGCGATGTGGCCCGACGCCATCGCCGCCAGCAGGGCGTCGTCGTCGAGGTGCGGGCCGCGGGCGGCGTTGATCACGTAGGCGCCCGTGGGCAGGGCGGCGAACAGGTCGGCGTTCAGGATGCCGCGGGTCTGCTCGGTCAGCGGCAGCAGGCAGACCAGGATCTGCGTCCTGGCGAGGAAATCGGCCAGCGCCGCCTCGCCGTGGAACGACGTGATGCCGTCGACCCGCTTCGGCGAGCGGCTCCAGCCGGCGACGTCGAAGCCGAGCGCCGCGAGCTTCAGCCCGGCATCGGTGCCGAGTTCGCCCAGGCCCAGCAGGCCGACGGTGCGCGCCCTCGGCTCGACCTGTTCGAAGTAGGCCCACTGGCCGAGCCGCTGCATCTCGGCGTAGCGGTGGAAGTCGCGGTGAAAGTGCAGCACCCAGTGGAGCACGTATTCGCTCATGCCGACGGTCAGCGCCGGGTCGATCAGGCGGATCAGCGGCAGGTCGGCCAAGGGGGGCTCGCTGAGCGTGGCGTCGCCGGCGAGCGCGTCGACCCCGGCGCCCAGGTTGAGGATCGCGCGCAGGTTTGGCAGGCCGACGAGGCACCCCGGCGGCGGCTTCCAGGTCAGGGCGTAGACGATATCGGCCGGATCGCCGAGGTCGGGCCGGACGCGCCAGCCGGCGCCGTCGAGGTCGAAGTCGGGCAGCAGCGGCGCCAGTGCGGCGCGCCAGGTTTCGGGATCGTCGCCGGAGGCGGCGAGCAGGATGCTCATGCCGCGCTCACGGCAGCGGGCCATGGCGATAGACCCAGGTGCGGCCCTTGATGCCGACCAGCACGAAGACGCCCCACTCGGGGTCGAAGTAACCCGTCGCCTTTTCCTTGAACAGGCCGGCGCCCTTGGGCCGCAACTCGCGCCAGGTGTTGGTCTTCAGCGAGAAGGCGTGCAGCAGCCCCTTGCGCGGGTAGGTGAGCAGGAAGACGTCGTTGCGGTCGTCGTAGACGAACACCGTACGCGCGTCGTGGGCGAAGATGTCGATGTCCTCGGCGATCTTGGCCCACTGGTCCTTCTCGACGTCATAGGACCAGACGCCGCTGCCGCGCACGGCGATCAGCTTCTTGTGCCTGGCGCTGTAGGCGACCTGCATTTCCTGCGGCGGCGCCAGGTTCTTGCCGGGACGGTTGACGTTGACGCCGTAGAACTTGGTGCGCCCGTTCGGGTGCAGGTTCTTCCACTTATTGGCCACCGAATCGTAGGACCACATGCCGCTGTCATCGTTCCAGTTGGAGGTGAACCAGACCGACGTCTCGAGGTCGGGAATGTAGTGCAGGAATCCGCCCATGGCCTTCAGCTTGGGATGGAAGCGGGTATCCGTTTGGCGCACCCAGTGCATCTTGTCGAAGTCGAACATCCACAGCCCGGTGCCCGGCTTGAGCTGCTTGCGCAGCGCCTTCAGGTCCTGGCCGGTGGCCTCGGCATAGGGCCGCAGGTGTCCGTGGCCGGCGTTCAGCACCGCCCACAGCGCCCGCTTGCTGCGCGGATCGTAGGTGATGCCGTCCCAGGTGTGCCAGGGCCGGATCGGGCCGCCGCCCTTGGTCTGCATGGTGCCGTCGCGCAGGACCACGTTCTTGGCGTACCAGTCGTTGAGGAAGCGCTTGTTCTTGCCGATGTCGCGTTTCTTGATCAGCGCGTGCCGTGCCTTGTACATGGTCAGGTGGTCGCCGCCGTCCGGCGGAAACAACAGGTGCCAGGTGTTCGAGGCGAGGTGGAACTCCCAGGCGTCGTTGAACACGTGCGGGCTGCCGTGGTTGGCGCCGGCGTAGAAGGCGGTGCCGCGGTCGGCCATGTAGGGCATCTTCATGCCGAAGTCGCGCACGTGCGGCCCGTTGCGGAAGGTCATGCGCCACTTCTTGATGCCGCGCCCGGTCACCCGCACCTCCGGCAGCACCGCCGAATGGCCGGGCTGCAGCCCCTTCAGGGTCTTGACGGTGAATTTGTCGGCCTTGTAGTCGGGCTTGGCCGCCGCGGCCGCCTGCGCGCCCGGCAGCAGCACGGACAGGGCGAGAAGCAGCGCCGGAAGGAAATGCCGTGGTGTCATGGCGGCGATGGTATCAACCGCCGCGCCGGTGGCGCAAGGCAGCACCGATACCGCCGGGCCCGATCAGCCGCGCCGTCCGGTCACCGACAGGCGCTTGATCAGGGCGGCGCGGCGGTCGAAGTCCGCGTCTTCACCCGTGCCCTGCTCGTCCTTCGGCAGGTATTCGCGCAAGTCCATGTCGGCGTGCAGCTTGGTGAAGATGTGGCGGTCGAATTCGTACCAGCGGGCCACCGCCTGCTCGGCGGCGAAGGCCTGGGCGCCGGTGCCCCGGGCACCCTGGTGCTGGCGCTGGTCGTAGCTCGGCTCGGTCACTTCGGCGCCGGTGAACAGCCGCGCGAGGCGCAGCATGATGTCGTAGTCCTGCGAGCGGATCAGCTCGACGTCGAACGGCCCGACGGCGTCGTAGCAGGCCTTGCGCACCAGGATTCCCGGGTGGTTGAGGAAGCAGGCGTCCATCAGCCGGGTAAACACCTGTGCCTCGGGAACGCCGGAGACATAGTAGGGGCTGATCGGACCTCGCACGATGCGGCCGTCCGCGCCGGTGGTCGAGATGTAGCAGGCACTGTAGGTGAAGCCGACCTCGGGCCGCGCCTCGAGGATGGCGAGGTGGCGCTCCAGCGCCTCGGGCACAGCGACGTCGTCGTCGTCCATGACCCAGACGTAGTCGCCGCGGACCATCGGCATCGCCGTGTTCAGCGCGATCGGCTTGCCCTCGTTCTCCTTGCTGAGGTATTCGATGCGATCCATGTACGGCGCCAGCACGGTCTCGGTATCGTCCGAGGAGCCGTCGTTGACCACGATCACCTGGTTCGGCGGTACGGTCTGGCCGAGCACCGCGTCGAGCGACTCGGCGATGTAGCCGGCCCGGTTGAAGGTCGGCATGATGACGGTGACGCCGGGCGGGGTCATGTTGTGCTCGATCCCAGGCTCATGTGCTGACCACGCCGCTCTCGTCGGCCTTCATCTCGAACGCGGCGGCCATCAGGGCGCGGGTGTAGGGATCGCGCGGGTTGTCGAACACGGTGTCGGCCGGGCCCTGCTCGACGACCTGGCCGCGGCGCATCACCAGCACCTCGTGGGCCAGCGCGCGGACCACCTTGAGATCGTGGCTGATGAACAGGTAGGCCAGGTCGTGCTTCTTCTGCAGGTCGCGCAGCAGCTCGACGATCTGCGCCTGCACCGAGACGTCGAGCGCCGAGGTCGGCTCGTCCAGCACGATGAACTTCGGCTTGAGAACGAGGGCTCTCGCAATGGAGATGCGCTGGCGCTGGCCGCCGGAGAACTCGTGCGGGTAGCGGTCCATCATATTGCGCTCCAGGCCGACCTCCTCGAGCACGTCACCGATGACCTGGCGCCGCGCGTCGTAGTCGCCGCCCATGTCGTGCACGGTCAGGCCCTCGCCGACGATCTGGGCCACGGACAATCTCGGAGACAGGCTGCCGAAGGGGTCCTGGAAGACGATCTGCATGTCCTTGCGCAAGGGGCGGAGCTGGCCCCAGTCGTGGCCCTCGATCTGCTCGCCCTCGAAGCGCACGCCGCCCTCGCACTTCTCCAGGCGCAGCAGCGCCCGGCCGAGCGTCGACTTGCCCGAGCCTGATTCGCCGACCACGCCCAGGGTGTGGCCCTGCCGCACGCTTAGGGAGATGCCGTCGACCGCCTTGACATGATCGACGGTGCGCCGGAACAGGCCCTTCTTGATCGGGAACCAGACCTTGACCCCGTCGCCGGCCATGATCTCGGGCGCGTCCGGCGCCGCGTCGTCGGGGCGGCCGCCCGGCTCGGTCGCCAGCAGGTGCTTGGTGTAGGCATGCTGCGGCCGCTCGAAGATGTCCTCGACGCCGCCCTGCTCCTTGATCTCGCCGTCGTTCATGACGCAGACCCGATCGGCCATGCGGCGCACGATGCCGAGGTCGTGGGTGATCAGCAGCAGCGACATGTGCAGCTTGGCCTGCAGTTCCTGCAAAAGTTTCAGGATCTGCGCCTGGATGGTGACGTCGAGCGCGGTCGTGGGCTCGTCGGCGATCAGCAGGTCGGGTTCGTTCGCCAAAGCCATCGCGATCATCACCCGCTGCTGCTGGCCGCCGGAGAACTCGTGCGGCAGCGCGCCGAGGCGCTCCTTGCCTTCCGGAAGTCCGACGAGATCGAGCAGCTCGAGCACGCGGGCGCGGGCCTCGCTCTTCGACATCATCTTATGGACGAGAAGAACTTCCGAGATTTGCTTCTCGATCGAGTGCAGCGGATTGAGCGACGTCAGCGGCTCCTGGAAGATCATCGCGATGCGGTCGCCGCGCAGGGCCCGCATCTCGGCTTCCGAGGTGCCCATCAGCTCGCGCCCCATGAACTTGACCGACCCCGCCGGATGGTGCGCCAGCGGGTAGGGCAGCAGCCGCATCACGGACAGGGCCGAGACCGACTTGCCGGAGCCCGATTCACCCACAAGGGCGACGGTTTCCCCCTTGTCGATATGGAACGAGACGCCGCGCACGGCCTTCACCTCCTTGGCGCCCTGGCCGAAGGAGACGTGCAGGTCGTGGATGTCGATCAGCCGCGTCATGCAAAGGTTCTCATGCAAATGTCTTTCGCGGATCGAAGGCGTCGCGCACCGCCTCGCCGATGAAGATCAGCAGGCTGAGCATGGTGGCGAGCACGAAGAAGGCGGTCAAGGCCAGCCAGGGTGCGTGCAGGTTGTCCTTGCCCTGGTTCAAGAGCTCGCCCAGCGACGGCGAGCCCGCGGGCAGGCCCAACCCGAGGAAGTCCAACGCGGTCAATTGCGTGATGCCGCCGGAGAGAACGAACGGCAGGAAGGTGATGGTCGCGACCATGGCGTTGGGCAGGATGTGCTTGAACATGATCACGCCGTTCGACACGCCCAGCGCCCGGGCCGCGCGCACGTAGTCGAAGTTGCGCGCGCGCAGGAACTCGGCGCGCACCACGCCGACGAGCGCCATCCAGCTGAACAGCAGCAGCACGCCGAGCAGGATCCAGAAACCGGGGATCAAGACGCTTGCGAGGATGATCAGCAGGTAGAGCTGCGGCATGCCGGCCCACATCTCGATGAAGCGCTGGAAAAAGAGGTCGGTCTTGCCGCCGAAGTAGCCCTGCACGGCGCCGGCGGCGATGCCGATCACTGAGCTGATCGCGGTCAGGATCAGGCCGAAAAGGACTGAAATTCGAAATCCGTAGATGGTCCGCGCCACCACGTCGCGGCCGGCGTCGTCAGTGCCCAGCCAGTTGCGCGCCGAGGGCGGCGCCGGCGCCGGCACCTCGAGCTCGTAGTTGACGGTATCGTAGCTGAACGGGATCAGCGGCCAGACGATCCAGCCCTGCTCCTCGATCATCTCGCGCACCTCCGGGTCGGCGTATTCGGTGGTGGTCTCGAGGAAGCCGCCGAACACGGTCTCGGGATAGTCGACGACCATCGGGAAATAGAACGAACCGTCGAATCGGATCAGGACCGGCTTGTCGTTGGCGATCAGCTCGGCGCCCAGGCTGGCGATAAACATGGCGAGGAAGATCCACAGCGACCAGAAGCCGCGTTTGTTGCGCCGGAAGTTCTGCCAGCGCCGCTTGCTGAGCGGCGTGATGCGCATGCCGAGGAACATGGTCGCGGTCTCGGCCATCACGCGTCCCTCGCCTCGAAGTCGATGCGCGGATCGACGAAGTGGTAGGTCAGGTCGCCGATCAGGTTGAGCACCAAACCCAGCAGCGTGAACACGTAGAGGGTGGCGAACATGATCGGATAGTCGCGGTTGATCGCCGCCTCGAAGCCGAGCAGCCCGAGACCGTCGAGCGAGAAGATGATCTCGACGAACAGCGCGCCGGTAAACAGGATGCCGATGAAGGCGCTGGGAAATCCGGCGATGACGATCAGCATGGCGTTGCGGAACACGTGGCCGTAGAGGACGCGCTTCTGCGTCAAGCCCTTGGACCGCGCGGTGACCACGTATTGCTTGTTGATCTCTTCGAGGAACGAGTTCTTGGTCAGCATCGCCAGCCCGGCGAAACCGCCGATGATCATGCTGAGCAGCGGCAGGGTCATGTGCCAGGCGTAATCCTTGATCTTTTCCCAGGTGCTGAGGTCGGCGAAGTTGTCCGAGACCAGCCCGCGCAAGGGGAACCAGTCGAGATAGCGCCCGCCGGCGAACACCACGATCAGCAGGATCGCGAACAGGAAGCTGGGAATGGCGTTGCCGACGATGACCACGCCGCTGGTCCAGATGTCGAAGCGGGTGCTGTCGCGCACCGCCTTGGCGATGCCCAGCGGGATCGCGATCAGGTAGACGATCAGGGTGGTCCAGATGCCCAAGGAGATCGACACCGGCAGCCTGTCGATGACCAGGTCGACGACCGCCCTGTCGCGATAGAAGCTGTCGCCGAAGTCGAATCGGATGAAGTTGCCCATCATCTCGAAGAAGCGCTCGTGCGCCGGCTTGTCGAAGCCGAACTGCTTCTCGATGCGCTTGATGAATTCGGGGTCCAGGCCCTCGGCGCCGCGGTACCTGCTGGTCACCGCGTCGGCGCCGCCGGCCGGCGCCTGCTGCTGGTTCTGGCCGCCGCTCAGCTCCGAGCCGCCGCCGCCCTCGATGCGCGAGGTGGTGCCGACGTCGAGGCCCTGGATCTGCGCGATCATCTGCTCGACCGGTCCGCCGGGGGCGAACTGGATGATCGCGAAATTGATGACCATGATGCCGAACAGGGTCGGGATGATCAGCAGCAGGCGGCGGATGACGTAGGCGAGCATGACTAGATTTCAGCCCCGATTTCGCCCACAGCGCAAGCCGTCATGGCCGGGCTTGTCCCGGCCATCCACGTGGTCGATGCCCGCGCAGTGCTTTCGTGGATGCCCGGGTCAAGCCCGGGCATGACGGGTGGTATCATCCGAAAAGAGGCCTTTATGGTTTTCCGGCGCGTTCCGCCGCAGTCTACTCCTTGGACTTTAACGCTTTCTTGCTCTCTTCCAGGCGTTGTTCGGCGTCCGGGCGGACCCACCAGGAACTGAACACGGTGCCCTGGATCGGCGTCACCTCGGGCCGGTCGAACTTGTCCCAGTAGACCAGGCGGTCGTAGTTGATGTGCCAGTGCGGCACCGCGTAGTGGCCCCACTGCAGCACCCGATCCAGCGCCCGCGTGCGGATCTCCAGCGCGGCGCGGTCGGGCGCCGCGATCAGCTTCTCGATCAGGTCGTCGACCACCGGATCCTTGATGCCGGGGAAGTTGCGCGCGCCGCGCCGGTCGGCCGCCGCCGTGCCCCAGAAATCGCGCTGTTCGTTACCGGGCGAGAACGACTGGCCGAAGTTGAACACGATGGCGTCGAAGTTGAATGAGCGCAGCCGCTCAATGTACTGCGACGAATCGACCGTGCGCACGCTGACCTCGACGCCCAGGCGCTGCAGGTTCTTGGCGTAGGGCAGGCTGATGCGCTCGAACGCCGGCGAGACCAGCAGGATCTCGAAGGCCAGCGCCTGTCCGGTCTTCTCGTTGACCCGCTTCTTGTTCTTGATCACCCAGCCGGCCTCTTTCAGCAGCTTGTCTGCGACGCGCAGGTTCGAGCGGATGCGGCCGTCGCCCTTGGTCGCCGGCGGGTTGAACTCCTTGGTGAAGACCTCCTCCGGGACCTTGCCGCGGTGCGGTTCCAGCAGCTTGAGCTCCTCCGGCCCGGGCAGGCCGGTGGCGCCCATGTCGGAGTTGTCGAAGTAGCTGCGCGTGCGCGTGTACTGGCCGTAGAACAGGTTCTTGTTCGACCACTCGAAGTCGAAGCCGTAGCTCAGCGCCTGGCGCACGCGGCGGTCCTTGAACATGTCGCGCCGGGTGTTGAAGAAGTAGCCCTGCATGCCCTGCGGTCGATTGTGCGGCGATTTCAGCTTCTTCAGCAGGCCCTTCTCGACCGCCGGGATGTTGTAGGCGGTGGCCCAGTTCTTCGAGCTGTTCTCGTTGCGGAAGTCGAAGGCGCCGGCCTTGAACGCCTCGACCAGCACCACGGCGTTGCGGTACATGTCGTAGCGGATGCGGCCGAAGTTGTTCAGCCCGACGTTGACCGGCAGGTCCTTGCCCCAATAGTCCGGGTCGCGCACGTAGATGATGTGGCGCCCGGCCTCGAAGCTCTCGATGCGGTAGGGACCGCTGCCCAGCGGCGGATCCAGCGTCGTCTTGGAGAAGTCGCGGCCCTCCCAGTAGTGCTTCGGCAGCACCGTAAGCTGGCCCATGATCAGCGGCAGCTCGCGGTTGTCGCCGGGCTTGAAGGTGAACTTGACGGTGCGTTCGTCCTCCTTCTCCGCCGCCGCCACGCTGCCGTAGTAGAACTGGTAGAACGGCGAGCCCTTCTCCAGCAGTGTGTTGAAGGTCCAGATCACGTCGTCGGCGGTGACCGGCTTACCGTCGTGCCAGCGCGCCTGCTCGCGCAGGCGGAAACGGACCCAGGAGCGGTCCTCGGGCGTCTCGATGGACTCGGCCAGCAGGCCGTACTGGGTGAACGGCTCGTCGGCGCTGCTGGTGGTCAGCGAATCGTAGATGTTGCCCATGCCCGGGGCGGAATTGCCCTTGGGGATGAAGCCGTTGAAGCTGTCGAACCCGCCCTGGTCGCCAAGCCGCACCAGGCCGCCCTTCGGCGCGTTCGGGTTGACGTAGTCGAAGTGCTTGAAATCGGGTCCGTATTTGACGGTGCCGTGCATCGCCAGGCCGTGTACGGGCTCGGCCCAGGCGGAGCCGGCGGCAAAAAGGAACAGGGCGGCCAAGGCAGGTATCGCGGGCTTCACGTCAACTCTCCCGTAACGCGTTGTCGGTCCCGGAGTGTGGACGCTGAAATGTGGCGGATCAAGGGCGCGATTCGGCCTTCTCACCGGGTCGTGATCTAAGCTGAGAGCAACTCCATCGCCGCCCGGTGCAGCTCCGCATCCCCGGCGGCGAGAACGCGGCCGTCGCCCTCGAGCCCCAGCGGCCGGCCCTGCCAGTCGGTGATCACCCCGCCGGCGCCCTCGACCACCGGCATCAGGGCGCAGTAGTCATAGGCGCCCATGGTCGATTCGACGACCAGATCCACGGTGCCGTTGGCCAACAGGCCGTAGGCGTAGCATTCGGCGCCGTAGACCGGCGATTTGACTTCCTCGCACAGCCGCGCGTAGGCCTCGGCGTCGTAGCCGTCGGGGAACATGTGCGGCGTGGTGGCGTACATCCAGGCCTCATCCAGCGTCCGGCCCTTGCGTGATTCGACGACCTCGCCGTTGAAGGTGGTCGGCCGGCCGGCAACGCCGATCCAGCGCTCGCCGAGGATCGTGTGGTCGATCACGCCGAGCACCGCGCGGCCCCGGTGCATCAGGCCGATCAGGGTGCCGAACAGCGGCTTGCCGGTGATGAAGGACTTGGTGCCGTCGATCGGGTCGAGCACCCAGACGTAGTCGGCGTCAGCACGGGTGGCGCCGAACTCCTCGCCGACGATGCCGTGGTCGGGGAAGGCGGCCTCGATCAGCGTCCGCATCGCCTGCTCGGCCTCGCGGTCCGCGATCGTCACCGGACTGCGGTCGGATTTCGCGTCGACGTCGATCGGGCGGCGGAAATAGCTGCGCGTCACCGGCGCCGCGGCGTCGGCGAGGTGCAGGGCTAGATCGAGAAAAGCGTCGAGGTCGGCCCCGGTCGGGCCGCCGCTGTTCACGGCAGCGGCTTCGGCGCGCCGCTGAGGCCGCGCAGGTAGACAATCACCGCGGCCCGGTCGCCCGGCTTCTTGAAGCCGGCGAAGGCCATCTTGGTGCCCTTGGCGAATTCCTTCGGCTTGCGCAGGAAGGCGTCGAGGTCGGCGTAGCTCCACTCACCGCCCAGACCGGCCAGCGCCTTCGAATACTTGAAGCCCTCGCGCGCCGCCTTGGCGCCGCCGACGATGTCCCACAGGTTGGGGCCGACCTTGTTCTTGCCGCCCTCGTCCGGCGTGTGGCAGGCGACGCACTTCTTGAACAGCTTGCGGCCCTTGTCGGCGTCGGCATCGGCCAGCATGGTCAGGGCATCGCCGCCCGCCGACGCGGTCTGCTCGGCCGCGGCCTCGCCGCCCTCTTCTTTGGCCGCCATCTCGGCCGCCGGCTTGGCCTTGCCGGCCGACTTGACTGGCTCGGGGATGTCGATCAGGACATTGCCCAGGGCGTTGGCGATGAACAGCAGCCAGGCGGTCAGCAGCACCGCCAGTCCGAATTTTTCCTTGAACGAATAGGTCATCGCCCGATCCCTTGCCCGATCTCTTGTTAGTGACTCTGATCCCGAGTCGCGTTGCGTAGTCGCCGGGGAATGTACCGATTCGGCGCTTCCGGTTCAACCGGCCTGATTTTGCCCGTTTCCCCCGGCTTCGCACCGTGCCATAAACGCCGCATGAGCAAGCCGCGAAACCCGCCAGAGAACCCCATCATTCTGATCCCGGCGCGCATGGCGTCGCAGCGCCTGCCGGGCAAACCGCTGGCCGAGATCGCCGGCGAGGCGATGATCGTGCAGGTCTGGCGCCGCGCCATGGAGGCCGAGATCGGCGCCGTCGCCGTCGCCTGCGCCGAGCCCGAGATCGCCGCCGCGATCGAGGCCGCCGGCGGCACCGCGGTGATCACCCGCGCCGACCACCCGTCCGGTTCGGACCGCATCTTCGAGGCGCTCAACAAACTCGATCCCGACGGCAAGCAGGACGCGGTGATCAACCTGCAGGGCGACCTGCCGACCATCGCGCCCGATGACATCGCCGCCGTGCTCGCGCCGCTGGCCGATCCGGGGGTCGACATCGCCACCCTGGTCGCCGAGATCACCGATCCGACCGAGCGTGACGACCCCAACGTGGTCAAGGCGGCGGTCGCGTTCGACGGCGACAGCCGCACCGGCCCGGCGCTGTACTTCTCGCGCGCCACCATGCCGGCGGGCGAGGGGCCGCTGTGGCACCACATCGGCATCTACGCCTACCGCCGCGACGCGCTGGCGCAATTCGTCGCCTGGCCGCCCGGCGTGCTGGAGAAGCGCGAGCGGCTGGAGCAGCTGCGCGCCTTGGAGAACGGCCTGCGCATCGCCGCCGCCCGCGTTGACAGCGTGCCCCTGGGTGTCGATACTCCCGCCGATTTGAACCGCGCGCGGGAAATCCTCGCGCCTTGAAAGACGACCGACATGTCCGACCCCGATAAGACCATCGCCTTCCAGGGCGTCCCCGGCGCCTATTCCGACCTGGCCTGCCGCAGCGCCCGGCCGGAAATGACGACGCTGCCCTGCCGCTCGTTTCAGGACGCCTTCGACGCCGTGCGCTCGGGCCAGGCCACGCTGGCGATGATCCCGATCGAGAACTCGGTGGCGGGGCGCGTCGCCGACGTGCACCACCTGATCCCCGACGCCGACCTGCACATCATCGGCGAGCACTTCCAGCGGGTAAACCACCACCTGCTCGGCGTACCGGGTGCCAATGTCGGCGACCTGACCCACGTGCACAGCCACATCCACGCGCTGAACCAGTGCCGCGACCTGATCGCCGAGCTGGGCATCGAGCCGGTGGTCCACGTCGACACCGCCGGCGCGGCGCAGCAGGTGGCGGAAGGCAACGACAAGAGTCAGGCGGCGATCGCCTCCGAGCTCGCCGGCGAGATCGACGGCCTGGTATCCTTGCGCGCCAACATCGAGGACGCCGAGCACAACACCACCCGCTTCCTGATCATGGCCAAGGAGCCGGTGGTGCCGCACCGCAAGGCCGGCGCCATCATCACCACCTTCGTGTTCCGCGTGCGCAACGTGCCGGCGGCGCTCTACAAGGCGATGGGCGGCTTCGCCACCAACGGCATCAACATGACCAAGCTCGAGAGCTACATGGTCGGCGGCAACTTCTTCGCCACCCAGTTCTACGCCGACGTCGAGGGCCACCCGGAGAACCGCGACCTGAGGCTTGCCCTGGAAGAGCTCGAGTTCTTCACCCACAAGGTCCAGTTTCTCGGCATCTACCCGGCCCACCCGTTCCGCCAGAACGCCCGCGAGGCCGAAGGCGATTGATCCCGGCGGCGACGATGGACGGCGCCCGGATACCGCTCGTCACCGTCCTTTTGGCCGCCCTCGCGTCGTGCGGCGGCCTGCCGTGCCAGCCGGCCAGCTTCTACGCCCCGGCGGATCCGGCACCCTACCGGGCCGAGGACGTGCGGGTGTCGACGTCGGCCGGGCACGTCCTTGTCGGGACACTGACACTGCCGGATGATCGTGCCGGCCCGGCGCCGGCGGTGGTGCTGATCACCGGTTCGAAGGCGCAGGACCGCGACATGGTCGGTTCGACCGACCCGCTGGTCGCCCGCTACCGCCCGTTCCGCCAGATCGCCGACGTGTTGGGCCGGCGCGGCATCGCCGTGCTGCGGCTGGACGACCGCGGCACCGCCTGCTCGTCGGGCGGCAGGCTGGCCGACGCCGACACCGCCGACCGCGCCGGGGATACCCGCGCCGCCCTGGACTTCCTGCGCAAACGCGCCGACATCGATCCCGACCGGTTGGGCCTGCTCGGCATCAGCGAGGGCGCCAACATCGCGGTGATGCTTGCCGCCGCCGACCGCCGCCTCGGCGGCATCGTCGCCTTGGCCGCCATCGCCGCCCCGGGCTGGCAGGTGTGGAAACATCAGACCCGCTACCTGATCTCGCTCGGCCAGGAGATGAGCCCGGCGCAGCAGGCACGCTGGCGCGCCGGCGAGGACCCGGAACTTATCCTCGCCGAACGGGTCGCCGAGGCCCGCGCCCACGTCGCCGCCGGCGAGGCCGACGCCTGGTGGACCTTTTTCTTCGACCACGACCCGCTGCCGGCGGCGCGGCGGATCTCGGTACCGGTGCTGCTGCTGCACGGCGACCGCGATCACAACGTCCCGGTCGAGCACGCCGAACGGCTGGCCGCGGCGATCCGCGCGGGCGGCAACCGTGACGTCACGGTGCGGATCTTCCCGGATCACAACCACCTGTTCCTGCCCGACAAGGATGGCGGATTCCGGCATTACGCGCGGGTGCTTGAGCGAACCCACGAAGTCCCCGCCGCCGTGCTCGTGCCGCTGGCCGACTGGCTGGACAAACGCCTGCAAGGGTCGGACTGACGAGATGGACCTGATCCCGACCCTGGCCCTCGCCGTCCTGGCCGTCGCCGCCTTCGCCGGCGCCTGGTGGGGCCACCGCCGGCCCTACCAGCCGGGGCGGATCTGGCAGCCGCCCTACATCGCCATCATGTGGCTTGCATTGTTGCTGCTGATCGTGATGCTGGCGCATCTGGTCACCCTGCTGACCGGCACGCCGCTGCAAAGCCGATTTGGATTCTGATGGGACCCCGGCACCATGACAGACGACATCCCCGCCGCCCTCTTCACCTTCTTCGAAGCGATGCCGCGCCAGGGCCCCGGCGCCGACGCCATCACCGCGGCCCTGTTCGAGCGGTTCCGGCCGCTGCTGCCCGACAGCATCGCCGCCGCCGACATGGGCTGCGGCTCGGGCTCGGCGGCGCTGGTGCTGGCGGAAAAGGGCTGCGCCGTCACCGGCGTCGACATCCACCCGCCCTTCCTCGACGCCCTCAGCCGCGAGGCGGCGGCGCGCCATCTCGAGGTCGGCACGCTCTGTGCCTCGATGCTGGACAGCGGCCTGCCCGAGCAATCGCTCGACCTGGTCTGGTCCGAGGGCGCGGTCTTTACCGTCGGCTTCGACGCCGCGCTCGATGAGTTCCAGCGCCTGCTGCGCCCCGGCGGCATCGCCGTGGTCTCGGAGTGCTCCTGGTTCGTCCGCCACCCGGCCCTCGAGGCGGCCGAATTCTGGGCCACCGCCTACCCGGGCATGCGCAGCGTCGGCGGCAACGTGCTCGCCTGCGAGGACCACGGCTGGCGCATCCTGCACACCGAGCGGCTGCCCTCGGCGGTGTGGGAAGAGGGCTTCTACGGGCCGATGCAGGCGCTGTGCGAACGCCTGGCGCCCGACGCCGACGCTGAGATGGCGGCGATGATCGAGGAAAACATCGCCGAGATCGCGCTGTTCCGGGCGCACCATCAGGCCTACGGATACATTTTCTACGGATTGCAGAAATTGGGGTAACCTGTCGGCAAGCTGACTGGGATGCCATCATGGCCAACACCGACTTCGAACGCTTCTACTACACCCACGTCGCGCTCGGCGAGGGCTGCGGCTGCGCCGAGCAGACCATAACCCCGCGCGATTTGGAGGCGCGGTATGGCGTCGGTGCGCGCGGTGTCGGGCTGGTGGGCTGGATTTTCGTTTCACTCAGGCGGCTACTTGCGCGGTGAAAACTCGCCGCGCAGCCAGCGCAGCCTTGCCTTGAACTCGCCGCGCCGCTCGTTCTTGCGCTGCACCGCGTGCTCGGCGGTGAGCAGCTCGGTGCGCGTCCACACGCCGTCGGTGCAATAGCAGTCCGCCTCGATGAAAAAGCCGCTGCAGCAGGTGGTGTAGATCGTGAACTCTTCGGGCAGGCGCCATTCGGCGAGCTGTTCGTCGGTCAGCCGCACGTCGTCGTCCTCGATCATCTGATAAATCGGCGCCGCAACGCCTTGGCGCCAGACGAACAGCGCGCAGGGCCCGTCCTTGCCCTGCCAGCCGCGCAGGAAGGCGTTGCAGGCCGGGCAGTCGAGCGGCGGGATCGGCTGGTATTCGTCGAACATGCCCATGGCGTCGGTTCCGGTCGATGGCGTCAACGGCCGAGCTTCGCACTTTGCCCCGGCGGCAGCAACCGCACCGGCTTGGCCCGGGAACTCCACTCAAGGCTTTTGACAATTATCAGTGCCGCAATCTTCGGTTGATGGCACGATCGTGTGATCGTGGCCGCGCCATGACGCGCGGCCGGCGGTTCGCGGGCGCAACCCGTTGGTTGGCCCCGCGAACGGTGGACACCCGGGCGAGGGAAAAAAGATGGACGCGCGGTCCTGGGCAGGCAGACGCGAAGACGCGATTCCTGATTTCGAGGACGAGCACCGGCGCTGGAAGAAACTGCTGGCCGAGCTCACCTTCGCGATGCGGCTGCGGCGCGGGCACAAGGTCGTCGGCAAGACGCTGGAGGCCCTGTCGGAGTACAGCCGGCATCATTTCCAGGAGGAAGAGTCGTTCCTGGCCGATATCGACTACCCCTATCTGGAAGAGCAGATCCGCCAGCACGAATTCTTCTCCAACTGGGTCGAGCAGGCCAAGGCCGAGCTCGGCGGGCCGGATCAGCATTCGCTGGCCATCGACGTGCTGGAAATGATGAAGGTCTGGCTGAGCACGCACATCCAGGTGATCGACGGCAAATACGTCGATTTCATCCTCGAGCGCGCCGGTAAGGCGAATTAGCGCGGGTTCGATTTAATCCTGGTCGTATCCTGCGGCAGCGAAGAAGTTCTCGCATTCGGTGGGCGTGACTTTCTCGATCCCTTCGGCGATGGCGCTCCACAGTTCATCAATGGTTCTCGC